>Ga0114933_10000161_pt1 | contig 80191 bp, 86 predicted proteins | sample 4SBtaG_FD_89691 | JGI IMG/M metagenome (GOLD analysis project Ga0114933, IMG submission 89691) | Deep subsurface microbial communities from Kolumbo volcano to uncover new lineages of life (NeLLi) - 4SBTROV12_W25 metaG | ecosystem: Environmental > Aquatic > Marine > Volcanic | place: Kolumbo...
AATGGCTATTTCAGGCAGTTAAAGTGGTAAAAATCATTTAAAAACAGGAGGAGGGAGCGTTTTTAGGTTTTTTTTTAATTCTGAATCCAGGAAAAACTCCTTAATCAGGGATTCCTTAAGGAAACTCATTGAATTTTGAGGTCAAGGATGCTAATATTGTGAGCCTTAAAACACTTTGAAGATAAGGAAAATTTTAATGTTACTCTCATCCAAGGCTAGTGGATCCAAACTAGATTTAACCCCGCTAAATGAAGATTTTCAAATTGATACGATCCCAGTTGTCGGCTATGAGCTCGTTCTCAAAATTACAAATGATAAAGTCGGGTTAAAGGCATTTATTGCCATTCATAGCTCAAAATTAGGTCCCGCGCTAGGTGGCCTTAGAATTTATCCATATTCTTGCGATCAGGAAGCACTTCATGATGTTTTAAGACTTGCCAAGGGAATGACCTATAAGGCTGCTATATCTGATGTCGGAACGGGGGGCGGGAAAAGCGTTATTATTGCGTCACCTGATGAGGACAATGAAGAAATACTCCTGGCATTTGCTGAGGTTATCGACCTTCTGGAGGGTAAATATATAGGCGCTGAAGATTCAGGATGTACTGTAGATGATGTTAAAGTAATGAGAAAAAATACAAAATATCTCGTCGGTCTTGATGATAAATACAGCAGCGGTAATCCAGCTCCTTTTACAGCATGGGGTACTTTTAGAGGGATTCAAGCAAATGTAAAGCAGCTTTACAATACGGATTCTTTAGAGGGGATTAAGGTAGCGATTCAAGGGCTTGGTGCCGTTGGAAGTATTGTCGCTGAACATCTTTTCTGGGCAGGTGCAAAGCTTTATTTAAGCGATATTAATGAGGAAAGAGCAAAAACATTAGCTGATAAGTATGGGGCTATTTTTGTTCCTTCAGACGAGATACTCTTTATAGAGTGTGATGTCCTATCGCCTTCTGCTTTAGGCGGCGTTATTAACGATCAAACAATCCCACGTCTTCGATGTAAGAGTATTGCAGGTTGTGCAAACAATCAGTTGATGCATGATCATCATGCTTCTGCTCTAAAGCTTCGAGGTATTCTCTACGCACCGGATTATCTCATTAATTCAGGCGGGCTTCTCAACGTAATCGCAGAGATTCGTGAGGAGGGCTATGACCCTGCAACTCCAAGGAAGATGGTTCATCAAATTTATGATACGCTTCTAGGAATCTATGAGATTTCGGAGAAAAATAATATGCCTACTGTTGAAGCTGCAAATGCTCTTGCTGAATACCGTATTCAGTATGGCATTGGCAAGAGGACTAGCCATCCGGTCTTTCATCATAAATCCATATAAGCTATCCTTTTTCTAAAAGGATTAAAAATAAATCAGATGGATTCATTGTACGATATTTTAGAGAAAAAAGTTGAGGTAGCTCTTACCTCAGCATTTTCAGGTTCACTAAATGAACATGAAGTAGAAGTAGTTCCTTGTCAGCAAGAGTCTTTTGGGCACTTTCAATGCAATAGTGCTATGAAACTCGCGAAATCGCTGAAGAAAAACCCACGTGAAATCGCTCAAATAATTATTGATAAGATTGACTTATCTGAAGTCATTTCAAAGTTGGATATCGCAGGACCTGGGTTTATCAATATTACTCTAACTCCCACCTACCTCTCGAAATATTTAGAAAATATGATGACAGATCCTCTCTTAGGCGCTGTGAGAGCTTCTGAAAAGAAGAGAGTTATTGTCGAGTTTTCCTCTCCCAATATTGCAAAGGAATTGCATGTTGGGCACCTAAGATCAACAATTATTGGGGAGTCATTAGCTAGGCTGTTTGAGTTTTTGGGATATGATGTATTAAGGCTTAATCATATTGGTGATTGGGGAACCCAATTTGGGATGCTTATTGCATATATGAAAGAGAGAGTTCCTGAAATCTTTTCAGGAGAGGTAGAGGCTGAACTTCCTGAATTGATGGAGTGGTATAAAGCATCTAAGAAATGCTTTGATAGTGATCCTGAATTTAAAAAAAGATCTCAACTAGAAGTTGTAAAGCTCCAAAGTCATGCTGATGATTCAACCCACGCATGGAACAAAATCTGCGATATTTCTAGAAAGGCTTTTTCTGAAATATATGAGCTTTTAGATGTGGAAATTACGGAGAGGGGAGAGTCGTTTTACAATTCTCTTCTAACTCCCATGATCGAAGATTTGCAAAAAAGAAAGATCGTTCAAGATTCGAATGGTGCCACCTGTATTTTTCCTGTTGGATTTACAAACCGTGAAGGAAATCCCATGCCCTTAATGGTGCAAAAATCAGACGGAGGATTTAGCTACGATTCTACAGACTTAGCAGCGCTTAAGCACCGCGTAGATGTTGAAAAGGCGGATAGAATTATTATCGTAACTGATATGGGGCAAAGCTTTCACTTCCAGTTGGTCTTTAAAGCTGCGGAACAAGCTGGGTACTATGATCCTCAAAAAGTACAACTTGACCATGTCTCTTTTGGACTCGTTTTGGGATCTGATGGAAAAAAATTTAAAACCAGATCAGGTGATACCGAAAAGTTAATTGACCTTCTTCAAGAAGCTATTAACCATGCAAAGAAACTTATCCTTGAAAGAACTCCCGATATAGATTTGGATGATGCAAGTGCTCTTGCAAAGTCTCTTGGAATTGCCGCTGTAAAATATGCAGATCTTTCTACTCAAAGACAAAAAGATTATACATTTAGTTACGACCGTATGCTGAGATTTGATGGCAATACAGCTCTATTTCTTCTCTACTCTTATGTTCGTATTATGGGTATAAAGAGAAAAACGGAAGCAGATCTGACTGATGTATTAAAAAATAGCCATATTGATTTGGAACATCCATCTGAGGTCTCTTTGGGGCTTCACCTTATTCGCTTTGGTGAGGTTTTAGGGTCGGTCTCCAGAGATCTTATGCCCCATAAACTTTGTGACTATCTCTATGAACTAGCTGAGAAATTTAATGCCTTCTTCCGCGATTGCAAGGTTATTGGTTCAGAGAAAGAGGGGTCAAGACTTGTTCTTTGCGAAGCGTGTGCTCAAATTCTTAAACAAGGGCTCCATATACTAGGGATTCAGACTGTAGACAGGATGTAAATCCTTCAAGACAAAAAAAAGCGCCTCGGGTAAGGCGCTAAAAATAGGAGTTTTTTAATATGAATAAAAAGGTATTATTTAGTGCGTCATATAAGCATTAAGTACGTTAATTATATTATAATTTTTACTAATTAGCAATACTTTTTTAAATATTATTAAACTTTTTAATAAGCATATTTCTTAAGTCATTTACTATTAAATAATTAGAGTTTTTGAGGGTTTCCCAGGAATTTCTTCGACAAACCTTGGAACAGCAAATCCGGCTATCTTCTCTCTGAGCCCTGAAATGAGAGCGCAACCTTGTTCTCGTGAGACCTCAAACTGTGAGCTGCCCTGTACAGGATCGAGTCTGTGGAGGTAATAAGGGATTACTCCTGAGTAAGTGAGCATTTCAAATAATTTTTTCAAGACTCTCGTGTCATCATTGATCCCTTTTAAGAGGACGGACTGGCTTAAAACAGGTATTCCAAGCTTCTGTATTTTTTTTAGGTGGGAGAAAATATCGTCATCCAATTCTTGAGGGTGGTTTACATGAATGATGAAAAAGATCTGTTTTTGAGAAGAGGATAGGATGTTTAGAAATGAGTCATCGATTCTTTCAGGTACTCCTAATGGAAATCTAGTGTGAAAACGAATTCGTTCAATATGAGGGATTTTGTTTAAATCAGCTAAGATAGATTCTAATTTGGAATTGTCAACCGAGAGAGGGTCTCCGCCGCTTAAAATGATCTCTTTTAGTGAGGGATTATTTCGAATGTAATTCATCTCATCCTCAAAAAGGGATGGCCCCGTTTCATAAGGAAAGTTTTGCCTAAAGCAAAATCTGCAATGCATGGCACAAGAAGAGGTGACTAGAAGTAGGGCGCGATCTTCGTATTTGTGGAGTAGTTTATCTGTCTTTTGAAAGCTCTTATCATCAACTGGATCTAGTTTATCTCCAGGGGCTACTTTTAGCTCATGTATGCTTGGAAGAAATTGCCTTAAGATAGGATCGTTTAAATCATTTTTTTTAATTTTTTGAGCCAAGCGAAAAGGTAGCTTGAGTGGAAAGAGAGGCTTTTGAAGAATCTCTCTTTCATCAATCTCTAAAAATTCTGCTAAGGCTTTCCAGTTAGTAAACTGTTTGCGTAATATTTTTTTCCAGGAAGACATATCGTGTATATAATATCTTCAGATAAAGCTATTTAGCAAGAGCAGCTTTTTTTGATTTTAAGCTCACGCGCGAGATGTCGGCGCCAAGTGATGTGAGTTTTGACTCTAGGCTATCATATCCGCGGTCCAAATAGTGCACATTAGAGATGGTAGATGTATCTGGAGCTAAAAGTGCTGCCATAACGTAGGCAAAGCCTGCTCTTAGATCGGGGATAGAGATGTTTTTTGCATGAAGAGGTGTGGGGCCTTTGACAATGGCGCTATGATGGTGATTCATAAGCTCAAACCTGCACTCTTTATTTCCGAGGCAATGTTTGAAGAGTTCAATATCTGCTCCCATCTCATTCAAAATTTGAGTATAACCAAAGCGGTTTTCATAGACTGTTTCGTGGATAACCGATGTGCCTTTCGCTTGAGTAAGAAGGACGCAGAAAGGTTGTTGCCAATCGGTCATAAAACCAGGGTGGACATTTGTTTCAATGTGAAGATTCCCTATAAGTTTTTCATAGAAAAAACGAATGCCATTATCTTTTACTTCAAATCTTCCACCAATGCCTTGTAGCTGGTTTAGAAAAGAGATCATATGGTCATGACGGGCGCCTTCAATAAAAACATCGCCTTTGGTGCTGATAGCAGCAAGCGCATAGGATGCAATCTCATTTCTATCTGAGATGACGGTATGGTCGGCTTCAAAAAACTCGGTTGTCTCTTCAATTCTAATTGTACGATCAGAGTCGATCGTGATATGTACTCCCATCTTTTGCATGAAAAGAATAATGTCGATAATTTCGGGTTCCATGGCCGCATTTCGGATAACCGTGGTTCCTTTGGCCCTTACTGCTCCTAGCATTGCGTTTTCTGTGGCGCCAACGGAAGGATAGGGGAGATTTATCACAGAACCATGCAGGCCATGATGGGCAGATGCGAAGTAGGCTCCTTCTCTTTTCATTTCACGATACTCAACGTTAGCACCGAGAAGTTTTAATGCATTAACGTGAAAATCTACGGGTCTTTTGCCGAGCATGTCGCCGCCAACTGTAGGAACGATAATATCGTGCGTGGTTCTTCCTAAAAGAGCGCCAATAAGTAAAATAGGGATGCGATTAGCGCCTGAGAAACGTTGGGGAATATAACTAGATTTGATTTCGGGAGTGATGACTTCAATTACTTTTTCTTCTTTATCCCACTTAACTTCCATGCCGATTTCTTTGCAAAGATTCACAGTGATTTCAACATCCCCAATGTTGGGAACGTTTCTAAGTGTGCTTTTTTTATCGGAAATCAGGGAAGCTACAAGCATTTTGGTAATGGCATTTTTAGCGCCACTGGCTTTTAAGTTACCTTTTAGAGGGTTTCCCCCTTTGATTTTTAAAAGATCTAAAGACATCTATTTTTCAAGCTCGCTGTTTTGCTCTTCAGTATAGAACAGATCTTTCGAAATGGCTATTTTTTTATCCTCAAATTTGAAACGTATCGTCTGTTCAGGATAGTGCTTTCTTTGTACAGCAAGTGCTACATAACTCATTGTTTTCCGTGCGTTGATCTCAGAGATGGTTAGTTTGTTTTCATCATAGATAAAAGCATCAATGCCAATGTTTCCAAAGTAGCCTTCATTTTGTATTTTTTGAAGAAGGGGATAAGCTTCTTTTTTATGCTTCTCAAGATAGGGATAGAAAGTACCAAATGTCTCTTTAGGGTTGCCTATTATAGTAGATAGATAAGAGCCTCTTGGGTTGTTTTTCAGAACACACGCCCCCAAATACTGAATCTCCTTACCGATTACCCACTGCGTTGAAAAATCAAAAGAGCGATTAAGCCAAGGCTCACCTCTAAGAGGGTAGTTTGCTTTTTTTAGATAGGTATCTATTTTTGCTTGCGGTGAGAGCACTAGAGAGAGCCCTTTAGCTGATAGGGAAATATTAGATTTTAGAACTTTTGGATAGGGCCCCTTCCTTGCCCAGTCAAGTGCAACAGCTGGATTTTCTAAGAGGCAAGCAAAAGGAGGAAGGGTGTAGTTTTTTGCGTGTACCTTTTTGACGATGGATAAATCAGGCGATAGGTATTGATGCCCATTTATTTTTGCAAAAGTAGAGATGAGGTTTGAGGCGCCCCAAGATTCAATGATATGAGGCTCTTTGGGAGGGTCTTCAAAGGTATAGATGTTGGAGCCTTTACATCTCTTTGAGACAAGAAGGGAATCTTCTTGGTCCATATAATAGAGGGGGAGCTCTTGTAGAGATAAGTGAATAGAAGAGGATGAGAGGGCTGATTTGAGGTTTTTAGGAGCTAGGTCTAAAAGCTCATCTTCAAAAAAGGTGTTTGCGATGTGTAGTTTCTTCAAGGGTACCCTAAAATATTGAGGTAGGATACAATAGCCCTCATTTCAACAGATAGGAAAAGATGACGCATTGGATAACACGTACAGGCCTTGGGCAAGATAGCCATCGTTTTTTACCTCCAGATTCTTCAAAGCCATGTGTAATCGGTGGACTGATTTTTGAAGATGTTCCTGGAATTTCTGCTGATTCCGATGGAGATGTTATCTTTCACTCTATATGTAACGCAATTACAACGCTCTCTGGCGTGCCTATTTTAGGAGGGATTGCTGTTGATCTTTGTCATAAAGATGGGATCACTGATTCGCAGATCTATTTAGAAAAGGCTCTAGAGACTTTAAATGGGCAAATAATTGAACATGTTGCTTTTTCTATCGAGGCTAAAAGACCGAGATTGCAGGCTAGAATTGATGAGCTTAGAGAAAACGTTGCCAGGGTTCTAAAAATTCAGAAAAAGCAGGTGGGAATTACAGCCACTTCAGGCGACGGTTTAACCGATTTTGGTTGCGGTGATGGTCTTCAATGTTTCTGTATACTAACTACAAGAGAAAAAGTCGATTAATAGACGTCGCGGAGGTAGCGCTTCTCTTTTCTGAGATTTTTCAAGTAAGAAAAAGCTTCCTTCTCAGTGTGGCCGCCTTTTTCACGAATAATTTGCAGTAGAGCCATCTCAACATCTTTTGCCATTTTTTTAGCATCACCGCAGACGTAGATATATGCGCCCTCTTCAAGCCAATTAAAAACTTCTTCCGCTCTAGATAAGAGCTTATGCTGCACATAAATTTTCTCTTCTTGATCTCTTGAGAAGGCCGTATCTAATTCAAGGGCATTTTGTTCTTTGAGTGAGGTGAAAAAGTCTTCGTAGTAGAAATCATGACTTTTGGAGCGCTCTCCAAAAAAGAGCCAATTTTTCCCGCTCGCTTTATTTGAGATTCTATCTTGTAAAAAGGCGCGAAAAGGTGCTACGCCCGTTCCCGGACCAATCATGATGATGGGAAGAGAGTGATCATTGGGAAGTAAAAAGTTTGTAGTGGGTTGAGGGTAGATCGGTAAGGGAGTCTCAATATCTGCTATTTGGCATAGAAAATGGCTTGCAACGCCGTTTCTTTCAATTCCTCTTGATTGGTAGCTAAGCTCAGCTACGGTGAGGTGAAGTTCATCCGGATGGCTGCTCTGAGAGGAGGCAAGGGAATAAAATCTTGGCATTTGAGGAAGGAGGGAATTACAAAATTCCTGAATATCTAGTTTAAATGGGTACTCGTTTAAAAAATCCCAGACTTCAAATTCACTTAAGAATTCATTCCTCTTTGCTCTATTTTCAGGCAAAAGAAGCTCTTTTAGTTTGTCGTTATCCTGTGCTGCGAGAGTTAAAAGCAAGGAGGTTACTTTTCCGAGGTTTGCTTTTTGATAAAGAAAATCTTCCAAAGGGTAGGCTTTGTCTGTCTTTTTTTCTTTAACTGACTCTTTTCCAGTTGCTTGAAGAGACTTAAGAACACTTTGAACGTGATTTCTTGGGTTTTGAGGGTATAGTGCTACGCTATCACCTGGAGATACCTTAATGCCGCTTCCTTTAATATCTAGCTCAATATGGTAAGTTTTTTTTGAAGAGCCCTCTTTATTGAGAAGATGGCGGCTTTTAAGATGAGCGATATAGGGCGATTCTTTTGTATATTTTGTCATTTTTTTAAAAAATTAATAGACAACGACTAAAAAACACATCTATTATAGTAATAGAGAGGTGTTAGATGAGAATTTTAATCGTTTCGTTCTTGTTATTTCTTACAGGTTGTTCAATGAGCCCTAATTCAGGGCGAAATTACATTATCTCGCATTCAGATGTTGAAGAGGTTCCTGTGAGCAATGATATCGTGGATGAGAATTAATTCCAACTGCTGGAAACCAGCTTAAATTGGGAAAAGTAAAATTTTTACTTGATTAGCTCTTTACAGTCCTTTTTATCCCAAGCCTTTTTCAGCTTACCCATTTTCTTGTTTGAGACTCCTCCCAAAAACTGAATTGAGTTCAGAAGGCGGGCTCTTACGCGGTCTTTGCCAAGAATTTCGACTGAGGCGAAAAGTGGAGGTCCCTTTTGTTTTCCCATAATGGATGAGAATAGGATAGGAATCATGATTTTTTTGTGGTGAGCTCCAAAAACCTCAGCCACATCGTGGGACGCTTTTTCAAAGCCTGAAGAGGACCAGTCAGAATTACCTTCTAACGACCAGATCATAGCTTGAAGCATTTGAGCTGCGCCTTCAGGTGTTAGATTTTTAGGTGTGAACTTTTCAATCGTATAGGGGAGTTCATGGATAAAGAAAAAGTCACAAAGTGCGATGAAATCACTAAATGTCTTGATCCGAGTGTGGATCAATTTCATCAATTTCTTCATAAAGTCATCATTGAAGCTCCACTCTTTAATTCTCTCCCAAAGTTTATCTTCTGAGATGGAATCAATGAGATACTTTTGGTTAATCCAATCGAGCTTCTTGATGTCGAAGAAGGCGCCAGATGTGCCGATGCGCTGTTCGTCAAATTCTGAGATGATTTGATCTAGAGAATAGATCTCTTGATCATCTGGCATGCTATAGCCCATGTGAGTGAGGAAATTGATAAGCGCTTCAGGGAGATAGCCACTATCTCTAAAAAAGAAGACCGACGTGGGATTCTTTCTTTTAGATAGCTTTTTGCCGTCTGCACCAAGAAGGAGGGGCATGTGCATAAATTGGGGCTTTTCCCAGCCAAAAAATTCATAGAGGAGAACATGCTTAGGGGTTGAGCTCATCCACTCATCGCCTCGAATGACATGGGTAATTTTCATCAACTGGTCGTCTACAACATTTGCTAGGTGATAGGTAGGAAATCCATCGGATTTTAGAAGGACTTGATCATCGACATCTGCCCAAGGACAGGTGACTCTACCTTTGATAGCGTCTGTATACTCACATTCTCCAGTTAGAGGGACTTTGAGGCGAACAACATAGGGCTGGCCTTTTTCTTCTCGATCTTTGATCTCTTGCTCTGAGAGATTTCGGTATCTTCGGTCATAACCAAGCTTTTGGCCTGTTTTTTTCGCTACTTCTCGCATCTCTACAAGCTCTTCCGATGTTGCGAAGCACTTATAGGCATGGCCTTTCTCGATCAGCTCATTTGCGTATTTTTGGTAGATATCGGTTCTTTCTGATTGGCGATAGGGACCGTAGGGGCCGCCAACATCAGGTCCCTCGCTCCACTTAAGACCGCACCATTGGAGTGATTTATAGATGTTTTCTTCATATTCTGGCTTGGATCTTGCTTTGTCGGTATCTTCGATTCTGAGTATGAACTCGCCTTTGTGGTGCGCTGCAAAAATCATATTAAATAGGGCAATATAAACAGTGCCAACGTGGGGGTCGCCAGTAGGTGATGGGGCGATACGAACTCGAACGCTCATTTTTTCTCCAAAAGAGTTATAGATACGTAGATATTTTGACCTTTTGGGTCTTAAGAATCAAGACCTACTAGGTTGTTCCTCTTAGGAAGATAAGATCTTTCATGATATTGATGCATTCAACGAGCTGCAGATCGCTTTGGCCAAAGATTTCAACTGAGTCAGCATCAAACCTTTTTTTCGCAATCTCAGTTAGAAAACTTTGATAGTTTTTATTATTTTTGATCCTTACACCCGAATTTTTGACTAAAACAGGAAGGTGCTTTGTGTAATCGGTTAATATTTCCTGAAGATTGTGCTTGTAGACGGAAAATTGGTAGCGCTGGATGAGGGGAAGGTCAGAAAGGTCGTCCTGATAATGGGCGGCTATCTGGTCGTTTTCGAGAGGAAAGTCGGCAAAACTCTCGCCGATATCGATTTCAGAGAGGATTCCTGGGACTGTGATATCCGTCACTACTCCAGTCAGCTGAGGGCTTTTGCCTGATACTGTGTAATATCTGCCGCGTGTGACTTTAAATTCGCCTTTTGGATTTACTTTCCCTGTATTTCCAACATCAAGAGTAAATGTTTGAAAAGAACCCTTTCCATAGGTGTGGTCATCGCCAACATGAAGAGCCCTGCCATAGTCTTGGAGGGAGCCTGCAACGATCTCTGCAGCAGATGCAGATGCTCTATTTGTGAGAACAACAAGTGGTCCATCCCAAACAGTTCTTGGGTCTTGTACTCGAGAGTGGTGGAGTCTGCTATGGTTGTCTTTAACAGAGACAATAATACCCTTTGTTATAAAGAGCCCAGATACTCTGACAGCTTCATCAAGCAGTCCGCCAGCATTATTTCTAAGATCAAGAATGAGGCCTTTTAAGTTGTTTTCTGCTTTGATTTTTTCAATAGCTTTTTGAAGGTCTTTGGAGCAAGAAGTATTAGAATCTTGGTAGAACGAGTGAAGTTTTAGGTGTCCAATAACTCCATCTGCAAAGGGTTCAAGCTGCGTTTCAAGGCGAGACTCTTCCAGAACAATCTCTCCTCTTACAATCTCGATTTCGATCATTTCAGAGTGTTTAATTTCATCTTCTGTGGTCTCTCTTAGGATGGAGAGGAGTACCGGAGTGCCTTTTTCTCCGCGAATGAGTTCAACAGCGTCAAAATTATCCATTTCGATGATAGGTTCATGGTCAACTGCGATAATACGATCATTGATTTTTAGCTTGTTGCTGACGTCTGCGGGGCCGCCTTCTACGATACGTACAATTGTCAGGCCGTTTAGAGTGTCCTTTAGCTGAGCTCCAATGCCGAATAGGCGTCTTTGTACCTGGATCATGAATTGATTGGCTTCAGTGGGCGTAAAATAGTTGGTATGGGTGTCCAGCGAGCAGCAGGTAGCTTTTAAGACGTGGGTAAGAACCCACTTTTTGGCATCATCCTGGCTCTCCCCTAGGATTGCGCCTTCGCGGAGTAGGCGTCTTTTCTTTCTCATTTTGTGATAGAGCTCACGGGTCTCGTCGTCTAGGCTTTCTGCAACCTCTTTTTGTAAGGACTTGATTTTCAGCAACCTATCGAAAAGCTCTTCGCTCGTTTTAACCCAGGGTAGATCGTCGAACTCATCAGAGTCCACATCTTGAGGCAACTCTCTTGATTCAGCAGTAATTTCGAGGTCATTTCTTCTTGCTATAGCATCCTTGAGAGCCTGGTGGATGAGAAGAAATTCATTGTAATTTGCCTTGCGAAATTGATCTAAGCTCTTCTGTATAAGCTCTTCCTTGGGGTCTAGCCAGGTTTCAATTTCAGGGTAGGTAAAGTAGGTTTTTGTAGGATCTAGCTCTTTTATGTAGTTTTCGAAGATCCGCTTCAAGAGATCAGGCGTAATTTTTCGATAAGAGACGTGCGCCTTTAGGATTTCTTCAATTTTATGCTTTACTTCACGAGGGGAAATATCGGGGCAGGAAGCGCCCAAAGTAAGGGAAAATAGTAAAATGAAAAGAGTGAACAATTTTTTGAGCATATCGGTAAGCCTAAAATTTTTCCTAAATATACATAACCTAACTCTAAATTCCAACAAAAATGAGTATTTTACAAGATGTTGATTGTGAGTAGGTTGGGTAAAAGGGGCATTCTGAGTGCTTTTTTCTTAACATATTGTGAGTCTCGTATTAAGATATTGCTTGATTTCAAGTCTTTATTATGCAATAATAATTATTCAATATACGAAATTATTGGCTGAAAAGCATAAAAGATTAAATTTAAATACCGATTTTTATTTTAAAATGAAAATCACAAAAGTTAAAAAAAATATTTAACAATAAAAGAGGAAAAATACCATGGAAGAGGGAAGAACATGGGCACAAGATACAGCTGCTATCATCGAAGATGATTCTCCAATGGAGGCAAAGAAAGTTGTCTCTATTACAGAAGCTGCTCGCATTAACAATGTGACTAGGCAGGCTATCTATGTTGCCATTAAGCAAAAAAAGTTGAGAGCTACCAAAGACTCAACTAGATGGACTATAAATTTAGACGATTTAGAAGAGTATAGAAACAATAAGTATTCTAGAACTAAATCGATGTTTGACGGTGAGCTTCTGTTTAATAACCAACAAGGTTATTACTCAGTAAATCAAGTTGCACAAATGCTAGGTGTTCCAGCGCAGAAAGTCTACTATGCGACTCGTGTTGGCCACTTAAAAGCTGTTAGAAGAGGCGCTGCTTGGGTAATTCATATCGACGATGTGAAAGCTTATAAAGAGAGCTATCTTGAAAAGAAGCCAACAAATCAAGAAGTTGGTTAATTTTTAAGTTAGGGCCCTAACACATTTTTTGGTGATATAAGAACCGCTGTTACTAGTCAGCGGTTCTTTTTTTTTGTAAGTATCTTATCCTAAGAAAGAATTCTATATTTTGAAATCTTTGACATAGAGCTGGATGCTCGTCTTTTTCAAAAAGATGTTGATGTGAGGGGTGAAGACAACTCTAAGATCGATGTTTTTCCTTCTAAGAATATCCTCTTTTTCAGACATTCCAAAACCAATGCCTTCCAGCGATCGATCATTTTGTTGAAGAAAAATTTTAAGATGGCTTGTACCCACAACCTTTGGCTGCCAGGACTGTTTAGCATCGGTATAAAGAAGCGGCGGGGGGTTCTCATTCCCGTGAGGCTCAAGAAGCCTTAATGATTCCATAAAGTCAAAGGTCAAATCGCGGAAATCAATTCTAGCATCAAGATAGAGTTTGGTGGTGATGTCTTGATCATTCAGTGTTGAGTTTGCTTGCTCGATAAAGTGCTTTTTAAATGACTCGATATTGTCTTTTTGAATAGTTAACCCAGCCGCATAATTATGACCGCCAAAATTAACGAGTAGATCTCCCTTTTGCTTAAGAATTGGCAGGATGGGAAACTTTGATATTGTGCGTATAGAGCCTTTGCCTACACCATCTTCAATAGCTATAATAATGCAGGGTCTATTGTACTGTTTTGCAATCCGTGCAGATATGATAGGAATAATTCCTGGATGCCACTTCTCTGAATGTAATACGATTGCTTTTTCAGATAAGATCTTGGGGTTATTCGCAATATACTCTTCAATTTCGTGGGAGGCTTTTCGCTCAATCTTTTGGCGTTTAAGGTTGTAGAGATCAAGCTCATTTGCAAGGTCAGAGGCAGTTGTGGAGTCTTTACATAGGAGCAGCTCGACGCCCTTCTTGGGGTCTGCAATTCTGCCCAGACTGTTTAGTCTAGGTGCAACTTTTGAACCGATGTCTAGCGGCGTAAGGTTGCTTATATTGAGCTCGCAGATATCGAAGAGCTTCGCAAGCCCAATGCGCTTTGTTTTGCGAAGGGTTTCAAGACCATAGCGAACGAGAATACGATTTTCACCAAGAAGAGATCCCATGTCTGCAATGGTTCCGAGAGCTACTAAATCGAGAAAATCTTTTAGGTCAATTTCCTCCGAGGGGAGCTCTTGATTCTCTGTTAAGTAGTTTAGAAGAGCATGGGCAAGTTTAAAAGCAACTCCTACGCCAGTTAGATTTCGATTGGGATAGGAGCTGTTAATGAGCTTGGGATTAAGAGTGGCTAAACAGTGAGGGAGTTTTGATGTGGGCTCATGGTGGTCTGTAATGATCACATCGAGATTTTTGCCTTCAATCTCTTCAATTTCTTTTAGAGCAGTTATGCCGCAATCTACGGTGATAATGAGTGAGCAGCTATTTTTTAGTGCAAACTCAAGCGCGTGTCCGAGCATGCTCTCTTTAAGATCTGCTCGGTTGGGAACGTAATAAAAAACCTGAATTCCAATCTTTTGAAAAAATTCGGTAAGTAAAGCAGCCCCCGTCATTCCATCGACGTCGTTGTCACCAAAGACTAGAATTTTTTGCTTCTTATTCCGTGCAAGGATGATTCTATTAACTGCCTTATCCATATCCAAAAATAGGCTAGGAGAGTGCAGCTGCGGAAGCTTTGCATAGAGAAATGCGTGTATATCCTCGAGTTCAGTAAATCCTCTAGAGACTAATATTTGAGCCGTTACCGGATGAATATTAAACTCGCCAATGATTTTCTGAATTAGTACTGGATTATTCTCAGGATATACCCATATCGCATCACTTTCTTGTGAGATTTCAGACATTATTTATTTTCCATATGGGAATAGAAAATATATGATCCAAAATATTTTTGCAATTCATACTAATGTAGGAATTTTAAAAACAAAAATTGAAGAATAAAAAAATCCCTGGATTTCGAAGAGCTCTTTCGAAATTCAGGGGTGAGCAAGGATGAATTAACATCTATGACAGAATAGCTGTCCTATCTGTGATTTAAGTAATTATTTGCTAAATAATAGGACCCATACGCAACTGCAGGCACAATAAGAAGTTTGAGTACATTTTTTGCAACTGTATCAGCCCTTTCCATACATGTTGGACTTTCTAATGGGCGAGGTTGCTTTCTTAATTCGGCTAAAAATGGGCGATACTCTTCAAGTTCGGTTAAAAGTTTGCCAACCTTCTCTAATTCGGCTAAAAGTGGATCAGGATCCCCTTGCTTAGCTTCTCCATCAGGACGGAATTCATTAGGATGTAATCCATCAGGACGCAAAGCTCTGGATAGAGCTGCCGTCACTTCCCTCTCTGTCATTAAAGATGCAGCCATAATAACCTTCCTTTATATTTGATCAATAAAGCGGACATTATAAAGTTGGTTAAAATTAATTACAACAATAAAAGCAATTTATTGTGAGAGATTAATTGTGTAAAGTTATTTTTATGTTCCGGCGTGGGAGATTAATTAATAATTTGAAGGCAAAGAAAATGGCCTGATATTAATCAGGCCATTAATAGGACGTAAATATGAATCAATCTTTTGATTGAACTCTATACTTTTGCGAGCTTCTTCTCTTTTGCCTCTTCTTGCCTATGGAACATAAGCATAATCGGGCTTGCGATAAAGAGTGATGACAGGGTGCCGAAAACGACGCCGATTGTCATTATGAGCGCAAAGCTGAAGATAGATGCGCCGCCGAGAGTTACAAGAGCAAGAAGCACAATCAACGTTGTAGCTGATGTAATCGTTGTTCTTGAAAGTGTGATATTAAGTGAATGGTTCACGATATCTCTAAGGGAAGATTTACGCATTGTTCTGCTATCTTCTCGGATACGGTCGAAAATGATAATCGTATCATTGAGTGAATAGCCAATGATCGTCATCAGAGCTGCTATGGTATGCATGTCAATTTGCATGGGTACACCCATGAAGTTGAGAAGTCCAATCATACCGAGCGTGATGAGAACGTCATGGAATAGGCAGAACATGGCGCTTGCAGCAAACTTATATTCAAAACGGAAGGTGATGTACATAAAGATACCTGCAAAGGCGAGTAGGAGCCCTATAATTGCATTATTACGCATGCTACCTGACATTTGTCCGCTCATCGAGGTCCAGTTATTGTCTAGATCAGTGAGTGTTCTAGATTCAACATCGAGTCCAGCATTTTGAAGAGCGCTCATAGCCCAAGCAATACGAGGATTACTCTCATAGGAGTAGGTTCCATTTGTATTTGTTTGCATTGGCATTTCGTAGAACGGCTTTCCTTTGGCATCCATACTTACACCGAACTTGATGCGGAGGTTGTTCGATGGGGAGAGCTCTCGGACTTGAAAGTCTTGAGCGGTTGCCCCGGCGTCTAAGAGAGCGCTTTCTACGGCTGATCTATAGTTTCCTACATCTTTGGTCTCAAGCTCAACATTTAGAGCGTAGCCGCCGGTGAAATCCATTCCTAGAATGGAGGATTTCTGAGCTGTAAGCAGGACAAATCCAATAAGGATAATGGACATGGAGCCAAGTAGTACATACTTTGAGTACTTAAGGAAATCAAAGCTCTTTGTTTTGACCCAATCCATCATGTTGAGAGTTTTATTCTTCGGGTTTTGAACCCACCCAGCGAAGAAAAATTTCGTTAAGAATAGAGCGGTAAACATCGAGGAGACGATACCAATGATAAGAGTGATCGCAAAGGCTTTTATTGGCCCTGAATCAAAGTTCAAGAGAATAAGAGCTGCGATAATTGTTGTGACGTTGGAGTCAACAATCGCGCTAAAAGCTTTTTTGTATCCAGCGTGTACAGCGGATGCTAGCCTTTTTGAGCTTGCGAACTCCTCTTTAATTCTTTCAAAGACAAGAACGTTGGCGTCGACTGCCATACCAAGTGTTAGAATCATTCCTGCAATTCCTGCAAGCGAAAGTGTTGCCTGCAAGTTTTGAAGAACACCCCACATGATGAGGAGGTTGAAGATGACTGCAACAGATGCGACAATACCCGCAAAGCGGTAGTAGGAAGTCATCATCGCAATAACAAGAATGAGGGCAATAACAGTTGCCACAATTCCTTTTGTGCGATCTAGAGATCCTAGTTCCGGGCTTACATTCTTCTCTGAGAGAATTTTAGGTGTAAACGAGAGCGAACCTGCTTTTAAGTCAGCTACTAGGGTATTGACCTCTCTCTGTGTGAAGCTACCTGTAATCATGGCACTATCTTTAAGTGCAGAATCGAGGTTAGGGGAGCTAATGACAGATCCATTTAGAATCACACTCATGCGCCAGCCTCTGCCTGGAGTGAAATCTTCATTGGGAGTTCCCATGATTTTATCTTTAGCAAATTGGGAGGTCCAAGCGTGAAGCTCATCACGCGGATTCAGCTTTTGGTTATCCTTATTTGTGTAGGAGCCTTTGACCTCAAAGCTTAAGAAATTACCTTTGGCTGGGTCGTAGGATGAGCGCACATTTACAAGGTTTGAGCCTTCTAGTGCAAAGTTATTAAAGACTACGAGGAGAGGGTGAGTCTGTCCTTGCCACTCTGTGTAGTCTTCACCTCTGAAAAGGGCAATCTTTGATACCGAGTCATTAAATGACGAGCTAGGTGCTTGATCTATGCTGGAGGCAAGTCTTAGGCCTTGCTCATACAGCGTTTTCGCAGCTTCTGATCTAGGTTCAGCTAGGTTTGGATCTAGCGTGTCGCCGTAGAGGTGTTTGAAGGCAATTGCGTTGATGCTATCAATGTCTTTTTTGTTTGTGACAACAGCTTCATTCCAAATGTCTTGCAAGAATTTATTTACACTATCAGCAATTGACTTATTGTTTGGTGCAAACTTCTCATTAATGACGTGGAAATACATTGAAGATGCTTTAACAAGTTCAGCTGCAGACATATTTTGAGATCCTGGGAAGTCAAGAATGACATGGGACCCTTCTGCATGAATGTTTACTTCCGAGACGCCCATTTTATTGACGCGGTTATAGAGCTCGTTCATTCCTTGCTCAATAGCAGCTTCTGTTTTCACGATCTGATTATTTTGATCCTTCAGCTCAATTGTGACTGTTTTACCGCCAGAGAGATCTAGTCCCCAGTGGAGGATCTTTCTCTCATCACCGCGGAAGTATTTTTTAGCGCTGAGTAGAATATTGTCAAAAAAGACATTTTTAGTAGGAATGGGTACGTCATAACGCGTTGCACTTTCTAAACTTACTTGCGCAGAATTATAGTCATCCCTTGCTTTTAGAAGGTCTTCATGAATTTTTGTATCGATCTTATTTTGCGTGATAATGCGCTGGGATAGATCGGTGAATTCAAGAGTTGCAAATTTTTTGGAACCTTTGACAGTAAAATCTTCTCTAGATGCATTTAAAATTGTTTGAAAATAGTCATCTTTTTCAAAAATAAAGTCATTTTGGAACTCTTTAGATTTTGGAAAAGAGAGACCGGAATAGCCTAGAAAATTATTTTGTCTTAAGAGATCTCTTAAGTTGTAAAAGTCACTTAAAAAGAGTTTTGCGTCTTCTGATGAAGGGTCTTGTTGATACTTTTGTAAAATGCGATCGATGCCCTTTGCAATGACATAGATTGAATTTGTGCGCATTCCTTTAGGAGCCTCGCCTTCGCTAAGTGTGGGTGCGTAGATGACGAGACCCAGACTTTTTTGATCGAGAGGCAAGCTCTCATATTGATCGAAGGTCATGATAGGAAATTCTTCACCTTGAAGTTCAGGGTGCTTTGGCTCCCATTCGCTCAGGATTCCAGACAATTGCACTGCTTGAACTCGGGCAATTTCAGGTAAATTAAGAGCGAGTAGGCTTCTACTGCCGGTTAGATTGGTAAGTTCGATCTCATAGATATCAGAGCCCATTGTGTTGATATCTTCATTGCTCATTCTAGAAATACGAGCAATCTCATTGATCAGAATTTGTTCAAATTGATTCTTCTCGTAGTTTGACTCTAGTTTGTCTCTAAAGAGAGCGACATCCTTATGAAGTTGTAAATGAACCTTTTCATTTTTCCAGTCGAGAATCATCTTATCGATGAGGGCGTTACGAGCTCCAATTTTGATAACTTGAGCATTGTCGTTATTAAAACTCTTATCAAGGACAGATAGAGCCTGCTCATAATTAATCGGAGCTTTACCTGCTTCAAAAGCGCTTGAGTTCTTTTTTAGGATGGCAAGAGCTCGGTTAAGAGTCATTTCCTTTCTTTCAATGAGTCTTTCTTGGGAGAAGTCCTCTTCACCAAGAAAAGAATCAGACTTTGCGGCGTTCTCTTTTCTTTTTTGAAGCGAGATGCGTTGTTTTTTTAGGTTATCCTTTAAACCGTTAAAAGCTTCCTGGAGAAAGGGGATCGCCTTTCCTGAATGAGATGCTTGAGTGAATGAGGCAAAGTATCTGCGTGTAATAGGTGAGTTTTCGCCAAAAATATCCACATAGTTAAGGATTTGACTTGCAAGGTTTGTGGTGAGCTCTTCTGATAGAGCGGGGTTTTGCGAAATCATTAAGGTGTTTAATAGCACACCCGTTTCACTGTCACCTGCAACAGCTAGTGCAATTTCTGCTGTTCTATCAAAAACAATCTCTTTGTATTCAGATGTTGCTGCGCCTGTCTCATTAAATTTTTCTGCAAAAGTAAAATATTTTGAAGAATCATTCTGATCAAAATGGATGGGAATGCGCCTTAAGATGTAGACCGTTTTTGGGTTTTCTTCCACATTCTGTTTGCTGAGGGCGAGCTGAGCGGGATTGAAAGGGATCAGGGAGCCTGCTCTTGGAAGGTAATTCCGGAATTTTGTCGCATCCTCAGATGAGTGGAACTGCACGGCAATCTTTTGAGGATTTTGTGTGTCAATCTCAGCTGATTTTGGTTTAACCTCAAGGAGTTTTGCAAAGGAATAGATCCAATCGACCGACTCTTTTTCGAGGGAATTGATGCGTTTAACTGTACTATCCGCAACGCTCAGTGCAACCTTTTCGCTAACAGGAGAGCTTAGGGGTTTTGTATAGTAGAATACAGTCGGAAGTATATTGTAGATCGTAAGTGTAATTGCAGCGATGATTAAAAAGAGCTGCCATTTCTTTCTTTTTTCCATTTCGTTCAAACCTTTTTTAACATAAGAGGGAAGTATACTAACGGGGTCCGATTATGTCTATATCATTTCTCAGCTAAAAAAATCTACGAAGATAAAGCTTTTTGGTCTATGATGGTAGGATCCAAGTAGATCACAAAATATTTATTATTAAATCCGTGGTTGAATGGAATGGATGCTAAGTAACAGAGCTAAATATTTTTTTAAGTGAAAGTAATATGCCTTTAGAGAACCTCGAATTGAGGGAAGAATTAGAAATAGATCTAGCGAATGTTCCCAGGCATGTAGCCATTATCATGGATGGCAACCGAAGGTGGGCTCAAAAAAATGACAAAACACCCCTTGAAGGCCACTGGCAGGGAGCTGAGACGCTTTGCTCAATTACATCGGCTGCGCTTAATCTAGGTATTGAATATTTAACTGTTTATTCTTTTTCGACTGAAAATTGGATGAGGTCTAAAAAAGAGGTAGAGGGGCTCATGAATCTTTTTGAGCTCTACCTAAAGAGACAAAAAATGACGATGATTCAAGAGGGGATTCGGCTAGAGGCTATTGGCGACTTAGATGGTTTACCTCTTTCAGTTCAGAAAACAATCACAGATGTCAAAAATGCAACAAAGTCAGGAACGGGGCTTACCCTTATTCTTGCTCTTAACTATGGCGGAAGAAATGAGGTTATAAGGGGAGTAAAAAGAATTTTAGAAGATAGCAAAAATGGTTTGATAGATAAAGACGATTTAGACGAGAGTCTTTTTTCTAACTATCTAGATACTAAGGGCTTAAGAGATCCTGATCTTCTTGTTCGAACATCGGGAGAGATGCGCATTAGTAATTTTCTTTTGTGGCAACTCTCCTATTCAGAGCTTTTTATAACAGACACTCTATGGCCAGATTTTAGTAAAAAAGATCTATTAGCTGCCATTTTGGATTATCAAAAAAGAGATAGGAGAGCAGGAATATGAGATCTCACTTCATTAGAGACTTAACGAAAAGACTATTTGTAACACTGATTGTAAGTTCCTTACTTATTTTTTTGATCGTATTTTCTCAGCATGATGTAATGAAATTTATCATTCTCGGAGCAGTTCTAGCTCTAACGGCTACGGCTTCCTGGGAGTACTGCACGTTCCTAAAGGTCAAAAAAATAGAGCACCCATTAAAGCTTGTTTTATTTGGCTCTTCCCTAGTCTGTGGCTCTTTTTTTGTATCAGCGCTTGTAGAAGAGTTTTCCATTTTGCCTGTCTTTATGCTTTTTTTGATGGTTGTACTACTTTTCGTAGCTCACTTTAAAAAGGTAGAGGACGCGCTAGTAGAGGTTTCGGCAAGCATATTTAGCCTAATTTACATAGCAGTTCCTTTGGGAATGTTTTTCTTCATCTTATATGATGCTTCCTTTCACCAAGATGGAAGGTGGTGGCTCGCTTACCTTTTGATTGTTACAAAGATAGTCGACATATGCGCTTACTTTGGCGGAAAGAGTTTGGGAAGGTCAAAATTAGCACCTTCAATTAGTCCTAATAAGACCAGAGAAGGGGCCGTCATAGGGTTTTTAGGAGCGCTTCTCTTAAGTCTTCTTTTTTCTTATTTTGGAGCGGAGTTATCAGGTGGGAGGTTTTCTCTTCCCCTTATTGACGCTATCATTTTAGGCGGAATATTGGGAGTTTTAGGGCAGCTTGGAGACTTAGCAGAGTCCTTGCTAAAACGAGATGTTCAAGTCAAAGACTCGAATAAGCTCCCCGGTCTTGGGGGTATTTTAGACATGCTTGATTCTGTTTTATTTACTGTTCCTGTTATCTATTTTTATTTGAGAATTGGATCTGTATGATTATTACAATAGATGGCCCTTCTGGCACCGGTAAATCGACAATTGCAAGAGCCGTTGCCCGTCACCTAGGTTTTATCTATTTTGATACAGGTGCTATGTATCGATCGGTAACATGGATGATTTTGAAGAAGAAGATCGATATCGATGATGACGCTAAACTTGAAAAAGCTCTTTCTCGATTTCGTTTTGTTATCAAAAGTGGAAAAGAAAAAAGATATTTTGTGAACGGCAAAGAGGTGACAAAAGCGATACGCTCGCGTGAGATAACAGGTGCTGTGTCCAAAGTTGCTTCAAAAAGAGTAGTGAGAAAAAATCTCGTCAAAATTCAACGAAAGTTTGCAAAAAAGCAGCATGCTATTTTTGAGGGCAGAGATATGGGCTCTGTGGTATTTCCGGGAGCGGATTTGAAAGTTTTTCTCACAGCAAGACCCGAAGTCAGAGCAAAAAGGCGCTATCTTGAGCTTATTGAAAAGTTTCCTGATCAAAAGAAACTTCTCAAAGAGATTCAAATTAGGGAAGATATTGAAAAGCGTGATAAGATCGATTCTACTCGAAAGATCTCTCCTTTAAAGCAAAGCCGAGATATGGCCTTAGTAGATTCATCGGATAAGACGATTGAAGAGGTAACTAAGGAGATTCTTAAACTAGTAGCTGCTATTCCAAAGAAGAAAAAAAACTTTCTCTATCACTGCTTTAACCTTTTCTTTGTGCCCTTTTTTAAAATCTTTTATCGCTTGAAAGTGTATGGGAAATCCTCTTTTCCACCAGGAGCTGCAATTATAGCTCCTAACCACGCATCTTTTTATGATCCTCCTGTTGTGGGAACCGCTTCTCCCGAACAAATTCACTTTCTTGCGAGAGAGTCCCTCTTTAAAAACCCGTTTTTTGGATGGTTAATTGGGCTTTTAAATGCGCACCCTGTTGCTAAAGGGGCTGGTGACGCAGCTGTTATGAAACAAATTATCAAGTTACTCTCAAAAGGAAATAAGGTTCTTCTCTTTCCTGAAGGGGAAAGGATCTCAAAGGATCGTATTGGTAAAATTCAACCAGGAATAGGGTTTTTAGCCTATCGTACAAAATGCGCCATTATTCCAGTGTATATCTCAGGCACTTATGATGTGTGGAATCGTCAGCGGAAATTCCCTAAACTTTTTGGTAAAATTGCTGTTGTTTTTGGCTCTCCACTTACATTTGATGAGTTTAAGGATTTAGATCGCAAGGCTTTTATGGAAGAAGTAAGCACGCGTACAGGTGACGCATTAAAAGAGCTCAAAAAATGGTATCAAAAAGGTGCTATAGGGCTTCCCCCATGATTTCCATTTTTATTGTTGGTAAAAATCTATAAGTAATCGTAGAATAATGCATTAGTTTCAAAGATTTATTGAGGTTTCTATGAACCAGGAAATGATTAAAAAGTTAACAGATCAAAATTTCACATCTACAGTCAAAAATGGCGTCACATTAGTAGATTTTCATGCTGAATGGTGCGGTCCTTGTCGTATGCTTGCTCCAGTATTAGAGGAAGTAGCATACGAACTTGAAGGTAAAGCAACGATCGGCAAGCTCGATATTGATGTTGAGCAAAAAACTGCTGGAGAGTTTCAAGTCACTTCGGTTCCTACACTTATTCTTTTCAAAAATGGCGAAGAGGCTGGAAGGATAGTAGGACTTAGAGACAAAGAAGCAATCAAAGACTTTATTCTTAATTCAGGAAAAGAATAAACTAAGCCTATGGCACGGTTTATATTTTGGACTATCGTTTTTACCATTACGGGCGGCTTCCTTCTTCATTTTAAGACTCCGCTGCCCTTTCTTGATTTTTGGTTTGGTAAGTTGCCAGGCGATATGATTATCACAAAAGGGAAGGTGCTAGTCTATCTTCCACTGGCATCTGGTGCCATCATCTCACTTGTCTTCTCTATTCTCTTATCTTTTATCTTTCCATCTAGAAGATAATCGGTCTGTCTGATTGCCTCATAGAGTGCAATAGCAACAGAATTTGAAAGATTTAAACATCTAGCGCCATCTCTCATAGGAAGACGGACAAACTTTTCAGGATATTTTTCATGTAAATAAGGTGGGAGTCCCGATGTTTCGTTCCCAAAAATTAATAGGGAACTCTCTGTATAAGATACATCTGTATAGAGTTTACTTGCTTTTGATGAGAAGAAGAAAAAGGAGCCTGTTAAAATTTTATCCAGGTTGTCTATTTCTTCAATGGAGGCATCTTGGAGATAGTCAAGGCCAGCTCGCCTCATCATTTTGTTAGATGTGCTAAAACCAAGAGGTTTAACAAGGACGAGCGGGGCACCTGTTGCAGCACAGGTGCGAATAATATTACCTGTGTTTTGGGGGATTTGCGGCTGGTATAAAACGATTTTCATCGAAGAATTTTTTCGTCTTCAAGTGAGGGAAGTGCGATCTCTTCTTGCAGCTTCTTTTTGAGATTCTCAATCGTAGGTTTTTTTGCAAGGCTAGCATCAGCTTTTACAATCTCTACTTCAAAAGTGATAAGAGCGTTGGGCTCTAAAAAGTCAGATTTTCCGTAAGCTAGATCAGGGTGGATATGGATGACTCTTTTTTCGCCCTCTTTCATTCCAACAATGCCTTTTCGAAAGCCCTCAATGGTTTCATCTAAGACAATTAGCTCTGCCTCACTAGTTGCTCCAAATTCTGTGCCAGAGAGAAGCGTTCCTTTATATTGAATGAGGGGGGAGTTGTAACTCTCTACTGCGTTTCCCGTTCCGGGGGTAAGTACTTTGTATTGTAACTTTCCATCTTCTAGAGAGATGAAATCTTTTTGAAGAAGATTTTCTTTAAGAAATGTTTCGGCTTTTTTCAGATTCCCACTTGCCTCTAGCTCAAACGCTTCTTCCTGCAATTTTGTAATGGCTTCCATGCATTTTTTTTCATCGACGGCAAGGTTCTTGTCATCAAAGGCGGCTTGGATCCCTTTTGCAACACTATCACAGTCCAGCTTTAGGCCTGAGGATTCTAGGTTTTTTCCAATGAGTCTGCCGAGCTCCTCAGATATGGCTCTAATATCTGGCTCCTCATTTGCAAATAGAGAGAAGCTAGTAAGTAGAAGAAAAGTCAGTTTTTTCATATTACACCCAAGTTATTTGAGAGGGTTCAAGAGCGATATCTAGCTCACGTAGTTGATCATTTGCAGCATTAGACGGGGACTGCAGCATGAGATCGCTCGCCTTTTGAGTTTTAGGAAAGGCGATAACATCTCGAATATTTTCCGTATTTGAGAGGATCATTAGGATGCGATCGAGTCCAAGAGCGATTCCTAGATGAGGCGGTGTTCCGTAACTAAGAGCATTAAGGAAAAAGCTGAATTTTTCTTGGATATCCTCTTCGCTCATTCTAAGAATGCGGAAGATTTTTTGTTGGAGGTCGCTGTCATGAATCCTTTGAGATCCAGATGCGATCTCATAGCCATTCAATACTAGATCATAGGCAAGAGCACGCACGCTCAGGGGATCGGAGTCGATTTTATCAATGTCATCAAAGTGAGGAGAGGTAAATGGGTGGTGCTCACTTTCAATCATGTTGGTAGTCTCATCTAACTTGAACATGGGGAAGTCAGTTACCCAAAGGAATTGATAGTCGTTTGGTTTGATGAGGTTATGCTTTTTTGCGAGATGACGTCTAAGGTGGTCAAGCGCTTGGTTTACAATGGATTCTTTTTCAGCGGCAATAAGGATCAGATCACCTGATTCGGCATCTACCCTAGAGCCAAGCTCGCTTAAAAGGTTCTCAGAGAAGAACTTGACAATGTTCGAAGTAAAGCCTTCATCCGTTTTTTTCATCCAGGCAAGGCCTCGCAGTTGAAAGGGGCCTACGAATGCTACAAGCTCATCGATCTGTCTCCTAGATAAGCTAGCTCCGCCTTTCAGTGTGAGCGCTTTGACACATCCCCCTGTACTTAATTGATCTTTAAGAATGGAAAATTCAGACCTTTCGATCAAATCGTCCAGTCTAGTAAGGGGCATATTAAATCTGAGATCAGGTTTATCCGTGCCATATTTCTCAATACATTCACTGTATTCCAATCGTCTGAACGGTGAAGGGATCTCAGCATCTATAGTATCTTTGAAAATCTTTTTCATGAGCTCTTCAATTGTTTCGAAGAGGGGATCTGGCGTCTCAAAGCTGAGTTCAATGTCGATTTGTGTAAATTCGGGTTGACGATCTGCTCTTAGATTTTCATCGCGAAAGCACGTTGCAATCTGAAAATATTTGTCCATTCCAGATACCATCAGAATCTGTTTAAAGATCTGTGGTGATTGGGGAAGGGCATAAAAATTTCCAGGGTAGATGCGTGAGGGCACGAGATAGTCGCGAGCCCCTTCAGGGGTCGTTTTAGCTAAGATGGGAGTGGATATTTCCAGGAATCCTTGGTTGTCCAGAAAACGCCTTGTTACTTGCATTGCTTTTGAACGAATGATGAGATTCTTTGCTATGGGACCTCTTCTTAAATCTAAGAAGCGGTATTTTAAACGCAACTCTTCAGAAACCTCGATTGTTTCATCTGCAACGGAAAATGGAGGAGTTTTTGCCTCAGACAGGATGGTTAATTCGGAGACCTCTATCTCAATCTCGCCTGTGTGCAGTTTGGGATTAGTGAGCCCCTCTCCGCGAGATCTAACCTTTCCTTTTGCAGTGATGACCCATTCTGAGCGTAAGTTTTGTGCTTTATTATGGGCATCTGCACAGATAGTAGGATCAAAAATAAGTTGAGTTAGACCAAAACGATCGCGCAGATCAATGAAAATGAGGCCGCCATGATCTCGTCTACGATGTACCCAGCCAGAGAGGCGAACTGTTTCACCAATATTTTTCTTTGTCAGGGTTCCGCAATCATGTGTGCGTTTAAAATCGATCATCTTGTTTCCCATTTTTTCTGAATTGATTCTATTAGTCCTTCAAAAGGTACGCTCTCTTCTTCTCTTGTTTCCATATGCTTTAATTTAAGAGACTTTTCTTCGAGCTCCTTTTCTCCAAGTACTATTGAGTAGATAGCGCCTAAATTGTTTGCTCTTTGAAGAGAGTCTTTTATTTTTTTTGCTGCTAGATCAATTTCACAAGGAATGCCCTTATGACGAAGCTTGGCTGTGAGCTTGAAGGCTACTTGTTTTGCTTTTTCACCCAAAGGCGCAAAGAAGACAAAAGGATAGGTGAGCGTTGGAAAGGGGACGTCTTGTGCGATCATTGCCTGAATAATACGTTCTATCCCTGTTCCAAAACCAATGCCGGGCAATTTTCCTGCACCAAAAAGAGCGGGAAATCCGTCGTATCTTCCACCAGCACCGATTGAATTTTGCGCTCCTAGAGACTCTGTCGTGATTTCAAATACGGTTTTGCTGTAATAATCGAGACCACGCACAATTTTAGGATTGATAGTGTAGGGGATGTCAAGCGTTTCCAAAATTTTACAAAGCCCATTAAAGTGAGCCTTTGAGTCATCGGATAAAAAGTCCAAGATGGAAGGCGCTCCTTTCAGAGCGGCATGATCTTTTTTATCTTTAGAGTCTAGAATGCGTAAAGGGTTTTTCTCAAACCTAGTTTTGCTATCTGCGGAAAGCTCTTTTAAGTGAGGTTTCAGGTGTTCAACAAGAGCTTTGCGGTAGTTGTCTCTTGTCTCAGCATCGCCGATTGTATTCAGCTCTACGTGGAGGTTTTTTAAGCCGAGTCTAGAATAGAGCTGAAAGAGCATGTCAATGACTTCTGCATCCTGCTCGTAGGAAGGTATGCCAATAGCCTCTATACCAAACTGATGATGCTGTCTGTATCTTCCTGATTGTGGTCTTTCATAACGAAACATCGGCCCAATGTAGAAGAACTTGTTTACCTTTGCCTCCATTTGGAGCTTTTTTTCTGCAAGAGCTCTTAAAACGGACGATGTCCCTTCGGGTCTCAGGGCGAGTTTGCGATTTGCTTTATCTGTGAAGGTGTACATCTCTTTTGAGACGATGTCGGAAGTCTGCCCTACGCCTACAGTAAAAAGATCTTGAGACTCAAAAATGGGGGTGCGTATCTCTTTATATCCGTAATCGCGGGCGATCTTACGCATGATTTTTTCAACATGTTGCCAGTGATCGGAGAGCTGCCATTCTTCTTTGCAGCCGTAGGGGAGGATGTCAAAAAGACCTTTTGGAACTTGAAATTGCATAAAAACATCTATGATTAATTACGGGATTATAAGCTGGAATACTTTAAGAGTAAAGGAGAGACTGAATAACTGCTTTTTTTAAGATCTTGATTAAACTTTCTAGAGGTTTTTTTCGATTTGGATCTCATTTATGATCTCTTTAAGCCTTTCAGTCCATTTGGAGAGCTGCGAGATTTTCGGATCATTTTTATGATCTCGGTGCAGGTTTTGTAAGAGCTCCATGAAGGGAAAAGGAAGCCATTTACTGCCCGCATATTCTGAAAGGTAATAGCCAAATGAGTGAGCTTCCCCTTTTGGATAATCTGCAAGATCTTCAATGAAAGCCTCTACTTCGATAAAAATTTTCTTATCTTTTTGAAATTGAAGCGTATCTTCAAGGAATTTGTGCCAAGCTTTTGAGAAATAATTAAGATATTTAGTGTCTTCGCTGTAGTCTGTGGTTTTAAGTTTTTCTAGAGCTTTTAAAATAATTTCTAGGTTGGTTTTTATGTAGTGGGTGTAGAGCTCTTCCTCAGATGGATTCGTGAAAAAAGTAAGTATTTTTTTAAAAATAAGTCTAAATTTGGTAAGTAAAATTTTTGTTTTACTTGAGTCTGCCTCTTGCTCCTGCCACTTTTTTGCATTTGGTTTTATTTCATCTTCATCCACCTTATGAACTCTAAATTTATCGTAGGGGTCGTGTGGGGGAACATTAGAAGGTCCCTGAATATTTACCATAATTTACTAAGCTCTTTCATCTAAAAATTTTAATATAACTTCTTGGAAATTCTAGGAAAAGGAAAATGAAGTTTGTTTGTTTTAAAGGTCTTTCAGGTGGTATAATACTGCTATATTTGATCTGGATCGAAATGATTGACAGAAGTGCCAAATATTTATAAGATTTGAATTTTAAGAAATAACTAGAGAGACCTTATGAGGGTGCTTAGCCTTCTTAAACCAGCTCCGTATACGGAAGAGATTGAAGACGAAGACGTCGTACAAAAAGAGTACCGATACTGGAGAATGCGTACATTTTATTCGATGTACATTGGTTATGCGTTCTATTACTTCACTCGTAAAAGCTTTACCTTTACGATCCCGTCTTTAGTGGAATTGGGATTTGATAAGATTCACCTGGGATTGATTGGAAGTATTCTATCGATTACCTACGGTGTGAGTAAGTTTGTCAGCGGAATTATAGGGGATAAATCCAATCCTAGATATTTCATGGCACTCGGTTTGATCTTTACTGGAATTCTTAACTTCTGTTTTGGTTTCTCTTCATCGTTGCTCTTTTTTGGAATTTTTTGGGGACTCAATGGATGGTTTCAAGGATGGGGGTGGCCAGGTTGTGCCAAACTGCTGACCCACTGGTACTCGCATTCTGAGAGAGGTAGATGGTGGAGCTTTTGGAATACCTCGCACAATTTGGGCGGGGCTTTGATCCCTATTGTCGTTGCGTTTTGTGCTTCGAGGTTTGGATGGCAATCTGCGATGTTTGTGCCTGGCGGGCTTTGCATTTTAGCAGGGTTTTTTCTGATTAATCGTCTGCGCGATACTCCTCAGTCATTGGGGCTCCCTGCTATTGAAAAGTTTAAAAATGACTATCCTAATAAAACATTCACCAAGGAGAAATCCGAGCTGAGTGTAAAAGAGATTCTTTTTAACTACGTGTTGAAGAATCCCTATATTTGGATTTTGGCAATCTCCTACTTTTTCATCTATATCATCCGAACGGCTGTTAATGACTGGACGATTCTTTATTACACCGAAGTTAAAAACTATAGTCATATGACAGCAGGTTTTTGTGTTCTCTGGTTTGAAATTGGCGGTCTAGTTGGTTGTCTTGCTGCAGGTTGGGCGAGTGATAAGATCTTTTCCGGGAAGAGAAATCCCGTCAACGTTCTCTATTCGCTAGCGATTTTGGGGATTGTCTACCTCATGTGGCAGTATTCGGGGATTTCGCCGATACTTGATTCTTTTTGGATGTTTACCATCGGCTTTTTTATCTTTGGTCCGCAGATGCTAATCGGTATGGCAGCAGCTGAGCTCTCGCATAAAAAGGCTGCGGGGACAGCAACTGGCTTTGCAGGGTGTTTTGCCTATCTCGGTGCTGCATGTGCAGGCTTTCCTCTTGGTTCTATCATGGAGTCTTGGGGATGGGAAGGCTTCTTCGTTGTAATCGGCGTCTGCTCGATTATTGCAACGATTTTACTTCTTCCTCTGTGGTCGATTAAGACCAATCCTAAAACCGAAGGCAAGCTCTCCTCTTAGGTAAAAAAAAGTGGAAGAGTTTCTGGTTTAAATAGTGACATGACATTATATTTGATCCAAAATAGGTTTAAATTGCTATGTCATGGGTTCCTCTCCACATTCATTCTCAGTTCTCGATTTTAGATTCGACCTGCTCGATTAAAAAACTGGTGCAAAAAGCAAAAGAGTTTGGACTTAGTTCTCTTGCTCTGACAGATCACGGTAACCTCTTTGGTGCTATCGATTTTTACAAAGCGTGCGTAAAAGAGGGGATCAAGCCGATATTGGGCTGTGAGCTTTGGATGGCTCCGCTCTCTCGCCATGATAAAAAGCGCCTTCCAGGGCAGCCAGCAGGTTATCCTCTTGTATTACTTGCAAAAGATATGGAAGGGTATAAAAATCTTTCAAAGCTCTCATCCATTGGCTATCTCGAGGGTTTTTATTATTATCCACGAATTGATAGAGAGGTGCTTGAGAAGCATCATAAGGGACTTATCTGTCTGTCGGGTAGCACATCCGCACTCATTCCCTCGCTTATTGCAAATGACAAGGAAGTTGAAGCCGAGATCAAGTGGTATAAGGATCTTTTTGGAGAGGACTACTATTTTGAGCTTCTTCGTCATCCTATGCAGGAAGAGGAAGTCAGAGCAGATGGGATGGAAAACGAGAGCTGGCTCGTTCAAGGAATGGAAGAATACGTCTCCAGACAAGAGAAGATCGTAGAGGCTCTAAGAGGGTATGGGAAGAAGTTTGATATTAAGTGTGTGGCTGCCAATGATACGCACTATTTAGCAAGGGATGATTGGCGCGCTCAAGAGATTTTGATCAACGTGAGCTCGGGAGAGCCTTGCTTGAAGTGGGAAAGAGACTCTGCAGGTAATCCTAAATTCAAAATCCCCAATCCTAAACGTAAGACTTATCCGAGTCATGCCTTTGATTTTAAGTCTCCAAGTGAGATGGCAAAGCTTTTTGCAGATTTTCCTGAGAGCATAGCAAATACTCTTGAAGTGGCAGAGAAGTGCAATGTAGAGATCGATTTCGACACAAAACACTATCCTGTTTTTATCCCTCCCGATATTCAAGGAAAAGAGGTAACGAAAGGGACCCAAGAAAAGGCAGCTGGCGACTATCTTTTAAAGCTCTCAAAGGAGGGGATTGTTACTCGGTATACTCCTGAGAGGCTTCAAAAGGTTCAGGAGAAGTATCCAGAAAAAGATGCGATGCAGGTTGTAAATGATCGCCTTGATTATGAGTTTCAGCTCATCTCTTCGAAGGGGATGTGTGACTACCTTCTGATCGTTCATGACTTTATCGATTGGGCAAAAAAGAGCGGGATTCCTGTTGGACCTGGAAGGGGATCTGCGGCAGGCTCGATCATTGCTTACTTAATTGGCATCACCGATATTGAGCCTTTGAGGTTTGATCTCTTCTTCGAGAGATTTATCAATCCCGAAAGAATATCTTATCCGGATATCGATGTGGATATTTGCATGCATCGAAGACAGGAAGTCATCGATTACATGATTCAGAAATATGGCAAGACCAAAGTGGCTCAGATCATTACCTTTGGAACCATGAAAGCAAAGATGGCTGTCAAAGACGTAGGTAGAGTTTTGAGTGTTCCCCTCCAGAAGGTGAATCTCATTGCAAAACTGATTCCCGATGATCTCAATATGACTTTAGAGAGGGCAATGGAAATTGAGCCTGAGTTAAAGCGCCTCTATGAGCAAGATCGTGAGGCGAAAGATGTGCTTGATATGGCACTGAAGACAGAAGGCTCTATTCGCAATACCTCCATCCATGCAGCTGGGCTTATCGTCTCGGAAGAGCCTATTATGGAACACATCCCTGTGTGTACTGCAAAAGATGCCGAAATGACTGTTACGCAATATGCGATGAAGCCGGTCGAATCGGTTGGTATGTTGAAGATTGATTTTTTAGGCTTGAAAACGCTCACCTCCATTCAAAAAGCAGTCGCATCGATTAAAGAGAATTTTGGTGTGGATATTGACTGGTCTAACCTTCCTCTCAATGATAAGACGACATTCTCTCTACTCAATAAGGGAAAAACTTTAGGAGTCTTTCAGGTCGAGTCTGGGGGAATGCAGGATCTTGCACGTCAGCTGCATATTGACCACTTTGAAGAGATCATTGCGGTAGGTGCGCTCTACAGACCGGGCCCGATGGATATGATTCCCTCTTTTTGTAATCGTAAGCATGGAAGGGAGGAGATTGAGTTCGATCATCCCTTGATGAAGGATATTCTTAAAGAGACTTATGGTGTCATGGTCTATCAAGAACAGGTGATGCAAATCGCTTCTCTCCTTGCTGGATACTCTCTTGGTGAAGGTGATGTTCTCAGACGTGCGATGGGGAAAAAAGACCGGGAAGAGATGGCCCTGCAAAAGGGTAAATTTGTAAGTGGAGCGCTAGAGAAGGGGATCGATGAGAAAATTTCGACAATCATTTTCAATAAGATTGAAAAATTTGCTTCCTATGGTTTCAATAAATCGCATGCGACAGCCTATGCCTATTTGACCTATACGACTGCTTATTTGAAGGCTAATTATCCTACTGAATGGATGGCAGCACTCATGACCTGTGACCGAGATGATCTTTCCAAGGTTGCAAAGTTTATCCACGAAGCCAAAAGTATGGATATTCCTATCTTACCGCCTGATATCAACCACGCAAAAGAAGAGTTTATTCCTACAAAAGAGGGAATTCGTTTTGCGATGTCAGGAATTAAGGGCGTAGGCTCAGGTGTAGTTGAAGCGATTAATCAAGAGAGATTGCGCGGGGGGAACTTTAGCTCTCTCTATGATTTTGTTAAGCGCGTGAACAAGCAAAAAGTAGGCAAGAAAAATATCGAGCAGCTTGTCTTGGCTGGGTGCTTTGATTTTACTGAATGGTCCCGTGATGCGATGAAAGAAAGTGTCGATGCGATGTATGAGCAGGCCTCTCGTGAAGAGAAGGATGCATCCCTTGGTGTGATGAACTTTTTTTCGCTCCTGGAAGAAGAGAAAACGCCTTTTTCTGAAGAGCCCGAAGTAGCTGTGGAAACATCAAAACTAGACTCTCTCAAGACGGAAAAAGAGCTTCTTGGTTTTTATCTGACAGGTCATCCTATGGATAGCTTTCGTGAAATTTTAAGAGAGCTGAAATGCATTCCCATCAAAGAGATAGAGACTGTAAAAGAGCCCTATATCCCTTGTGGTTTTATTGTTGAAACAGTGGCTACAAAAATTGCATCTAAGAGCGGAAGAAAATTTGCTATCCTCACAATCAGCGATGGTTTTGTAAAACATGAACTTCCCATTTGGCCTGAAAAGTATGAGGAGAAGGTGGAGCTTTTAGAAGAGAACCGTCTTCTTTTTGCAATTTTAGGGATCGATAGAAAAGAGGGAAATTTAAGAATCAATTGCTCCTATTTAGAAGATCTATCACAGATGAATGGAGATAACATTACTGAGATACAAGATAAGATAAAGGGACTAAAAAGATTTAAGAGGTCGAGTATGAAAAAAGCGGAGAATCAGCAAAGTATTCCAAAGCCTAAACAATTGATTCTTCATCTCGATGCAGATCAAATGCGTCACACAGATGTTATAAAATTAAAGAATAATTTGCATAAGAATCCTGGGTCTTCCCCTATAGAGATCCTCTTTATGTCTGCCAAAAAACAGTTGTCTTCTTTGTTTATTGATGCTGCGAGAGGTGTTAACCTTGAAAGCAGTCTCTCACTAGACCTGAAGTCGCTACCTTTTGTTCTACATATGGATTTGAAAGAGGCAGAAGGCTCTCATAATTGACCTAAAAGATTTAAGGAGTTAATCTAGCTACATGTTATTACAGTTAAGACAATATTTTGCTTTATTACTAATTCTCGCTATCCCTATGGCTTCATTTGCTGAGGAAGAGGAGACTGCTCTGGATGTCTATGGAGAGGTGACGCAGCTTTTCCAGACAGGAAAGTGGGGTGAGTTGCTCGATGAAGCTCTCTACTATCTTGATCAATATCCAGATTCTCCATTTACTCAGGATGTTAAATACTTTTCAGCTATTGGGTTTTACCATATCCGAGACTACGAATATGCAAATGACTATTTGAGCGACTACTTGAAAGAGAGTAAGGCCCCCAAGTATTTTGACCAAGCAATCTACCACAAATTTCTGATCGCAGATGAGTTTCGAAATGGCGCTAAAAAGCGCATGTTTAAATGGCAAAAATCTCCTGTCTATCTATCGGCTCTAGATGATGCACTAGATATTTATGATGAAGTGATCTCTACTCTTCCCTATCACGAGCTGGCTGCCAAGGCACTTTACGGCAAAGGGATGATCCAAAGTTATTATCAGGACTTTAAGGAAGGTGCTGACACTTTTCACCACCTGATACGTAAATTTCCAAAACATGAACTTGCTATTGAAAGTTATCTTGAGCTCGGTAATCTCTACCTGAAGCAATGTAAAGCTGAACATCTCGACCCCAATCTTTTAGATCATGCTGTCAATGATGTGCAGAAATTTGAGAAGGCATTCCCTGGAGAAGAGAGACTTAAAGAGGCTAGAGATATCCTAGCTGAAATGAAAGAAGCTTATGCTCATAACCTGTATGAAACTGGCAAATTCTATGAGAGAACAAATAAGAAGAATGCAGCTATCATCTACTATAAAAAGGTTCTCGCAAAATTTCCTTCCAGCAACACTGCAAAAGATTCTTCTAAACGCCTCAAAGTCTTGGATCCTTAAGAAACCTCTGACGGGCTCATATTTTCAATCTCTTACTAAATTTTTGCTCAAATCGATTTTTCGACTTTTCCTAACCGTCAAAGGTTTAGGCCGGTCTCCAAAATCAATTTTAGCTAAAAATTTGAGTAAGATCTCAAAAATAGCAGTTAATCAGAGGTTCCTTAAGATAAGTAGCTGTTTACTTCCCCTTATTCTGAATTCGTGCTCCTATCAATTAGGCTCTGGCGCTCATACTCTATCTATTCCTTTTGCAGGGAATGATGAAAATGGCGAGTTTACCCGGACTTTGATCCTGGCAGCCAGTTCAAATCCTTCTTTTCAATATCAGAATGTAGAAGGGGAGTATGAGTTGAAAGTTCAGCTGTCAAACGGCATTGATGAAACAATAGGATACCGAAGAGTTAGATTGAAATCAGATGGCAGTGTAAGCAAAAATATCCGTTCTACGGAAGGTAGAAGAAAAATATCTGCTGTAGTTACTTTGAAATCAAATCTGTCAGGAAAAAAGATTTTTGGTCCCAAGGTGGTTCAGGCTTTTGTGGATTATGATTATGTGGACGGAGATTCTGTTCAGGATCTCGCTTTTACTTTGCCTGATGGGACAAGAGATACTACCCTTCGTTTTTCCCTCGGACAGTTGGAAGAGAGGTTTTCAGCAAAAAGTGCTGCTGTAAAACCGCTTTACATTGCACTATCTAGAAAAATTGTGGAAGAGATATCGAGGTGCGCTCTAGATGAGAGAAGTTAGATCATTCCCAGCAAAATTTACTGAAATAGATCAGATACTAACATGGATTAGGGACTCTGCTTCAAGCTGCGGGTTTCAAGAGAAAGAAGTAAAGCGTATTGAGTTATCGGTGGAAGAGGTGGTTGTTAATATCTTTCATTACTCAGGTCTTAATGAGACAGATTCTATCAAAATGAAGATCCAAACAGATAAGACTATTCTAGAAATTGTAATTATTGATTCAGGCAAGCCGTTTGACCCCACGAAAATGAACCATGTACCTGATATGGAAGCTTCATTGGAAGAGCGTGTAATCGGCGGACTTGGGATCTATCTCATGAAACGGTTCATAGATGAGATCTCATATAAAAGAGAAGGTTCCTTCAATATTTTGTCTTTAAAAAAGACAATTTCTTAAAAAAACCTTCTCAAAGTTTATTGGCCCTTTTCAAACTCAGTTAAAGTCGCTTCAGTTTCTAGCATATCAATCAGAAAATGCTGTAAAACTTTCAGGACATATCGAGGAGTATTATAGACGCCTGTTGTTGCAAAGACGATCTCTAATTGCGGTTTCTCCTCTTGGCTGAGAGCAATTAGAACGTAAGTAGTAGCCTCTTCATCCTCCATACGAGGAATAATCCATACGACGAACTGTTCGTTGAAAAGTGTGACCTTTTCAACGCTCTCGATAACATGAAAATATTGAGTTAAATCATCAGAATCATCTTCCTCTTCGGAAATAGACTCTAAGATTCCAAAATCATGCAAAAGTTCTAGGTCCACGTGGATAATGCCATCATGAGCCCACTTTTCTAGATTATTAAAATACTCTTGATAAAACTCTTCCAGCTGGATGGGATTCAGCATGGCATTCCTCCTTTTACTTTCGACCCCCACATGTCATTTTAGGACAATAAAATGGGGTGTGTCAACACTTACTGGTAATTTTTAGAGTAACAATCTTATTTTGAGTTGTTTGAAATTTATATCTGATCTATTCTAGTTTTTAACTAAGAATAGGACTTTCCCTTGATGCAAGTTTTCTTTCTCTTTTTATTTCTGATCTCTTCAATCTATGCCATAGATATTCAGGTAGATGCAAAATCAGCCATACTTATGAATGCGGAAAACGGAAAGGTGTTATTCGAGAAAAAATCTAAGAAGAAAACTTTTCCAGCAAGCCTTACCAAGGTTGCAACTGCTCTTTACGTATTGGAAAAGAAGGGGTTGGACTATCAAAGGGAGATCATACCCTCTGATGATGCTCTAAAAATTGTACAGGCAGAGGCTAAACAGAGCAACTTTGATATCTATCCTCCGCACAGGCTAGAGCACGATGGTGGTAATCTAGGGATTAAACACCATGAGAGAATGCCTCTCTGGGCAGCTCTTTATGGGATGTTAATCTATTCAGGTAATGATTGTGCAAATGCCTTAGCTGAAGCCTTTAGTGTATCTATTCCAACTTTTATGAAAGATGTGACTAGCTATCTTAAGGAAATTGGATGTAATGACACCGAATTTTTAAATCCTCATGGACTGCACCATCCAAAACATATTACAACGGCATTCGATCTTGCTCTCATAGCTAAGGCTGCTCTCAATAACCCCACATTTAGTGAGATTGTCTCTTCAACAGCCTTTATCTATCCCAAGACAAATAGGCAGGGTGAACGCGAAGTAAACCAGACTAATAGGCTGGTGAAGCCTTCCAGCAACTACTATTATCCTCATGCTATCGGTGTTAAGACAGGATATCACAAACGAGCTGGCAATACTTTGATTGCTGCAGCTGAAAAGGGGGATAGAAAGGTTATTGCTGTTCTACTTGGCGGTTCAAAAAGGACAGCTCCCTATGCTGATGCAATACGACTATTTGATGCAGCCTTTGCAGAAGAGAAAAAAGACAGGCTAATAATGGCTAAGGATAAGACATTCCCTCGTCATTTCGAGGGAGCAAAGATTCCTTTAACAGCTAAGCTCTCTCAGGATGTCATATTAGCCTATTATCCATCAGAAGAGCCTGAGAGTGTCAGAGCATTTATCCACTGGAATGATCTATCTTTGCCTATCAAAAAGGGTGAGATAGTGGGTGAACTCAGGGTGCAGGAAAAGGACGAGCTCCTCCTCTCTGCTCCCGTTTATGCAACATCTAATGTAGAAAAGACCTTTACATTTGCTATCAAAGAGTTCTTTTCTGGGTTTTTCAGATAAGAGCTAAGCCTACTGACCTCTTCTGAAAAAGTTTACAATGGACCAGCCTCCGCGAACTTCTCTTTCTTGCATAATATGATCATAAGCTTTAATTCTTGGTGGAATTTTTTTATAGTCTTCATCATCGTGAAGGATGCACAATGGGGCTCTTAAAAGAGACATGCCAAGATCTTCTGCATTTTCTTTAGAGAAGATTCCCATGACAGCTACAACAACAGCAGCAGTACCTGCGAACCCTGCACCTGCAGTTGCCATAAGACGTTCTTTGTAATAGGCGTTATCTTGGGCAAGTGCATGGAGAGCTCCCCAAAGAATTGAAAAGGCAACCGAGTGAATCACCTCGGCCATGCCTACAAGCCCCAGTTTCATATAACCTTCCCGAGATTGAATATGTTGTTCGTTTTTATGATCCAAGCCCTTAGCTAAAAGATCATAGGAATAGGATGATAAGATCGATTGTTCTGCAATAAGAGTTTTAACTGCCATGATGCCTCCAAATTTTTTTTTGTAAAAAATAGAGGGGAGTGAAATTAATATCAATAATTTATTAAGAATTTGTAAAAAAAACGCTAAGCTGTGCGAGTTCAGAGAAGAAAGAGAGGTGAGCGTTCACATCAAGCTCATCAGGTCTTGCTAGGGGGGTGATTTTTGACCTTTGAAAGATAACATCTAGATTTACCTCCGTAAGATGCTTTTTGAGGCTGGAGCGAATTGTTTTTCGTTTTCTCGAAAAAACGAGCTTTAGATAGTTAACAAATCCAGGAGGGAGCTGCTCATTTTTTCTTGTTAGATGTAAAACAGCTGAATCTACTTTTGGCTTTGGAGAGAAGCACTCTTTGGGCACTTTAAATGCAAGTTTACAGTCAAAGGAGCTTTGAATATGAGCTACGAGATAGCTGTTAGGAAGAGGTGAATCAAGCTTTTGGGCAACTTCTAGTTGTACCATCAAAATTGCCTGTTGAATGTTGGAACTAAGCTCAATTTTTAGAAGGATCTCTTTTGTGATATGGTAGGGGATATTGGCAACAACTTTTGAGACATTAAATGCGGTAAAGTCATGTTCGAGTGCGTCACCCATGTAAAGCTCAAGGTCTGGGAACTCATTCCTAAGGAAATCTTCAAGAAGGGGGTCTTTTTCGAGAGCAATGACATGTTTGGAGGCTTTTAGAAGAGCTGTTGTGAGCGCACCTTTACCTGGTCCAATTTCAAGTAGGGTCTCATTTTTTTGAATATGTGCCGTTTGAACAATCTTATCTCGAACATTAGGGTCAGCTAGAAAGTTCTGAGAGAGTCTTCTCATTACTGAATAACAAACGGCTGAAAATCGTCCGGAATATCTTCTAGAATTGCTTCATATCCGTAGTGGCTTTTCAACTTAGAGATGTAAGCTCCAGTGAGTTTATCTGCTTCTTGATAGAAGATTTCGTTTTTTAACCTATCGTAGAGGGAGTCAAAAGATGCGGCTTCTTTTTTATCTAAATCTTTTAGGTAAAAAATGCGGTGTACATCTGTTCCATCATAACGACTTTTCTGAGAGATAGGTTTGCTATAGGAACCGGGATCTAGTGTCTCTAAAATCGACTTGTGCTTTTCGGAAAGATCCGCTCCTTCGACGATATATTCTTTAGAAAGAGAGATGTTATTCTCGGTATCAAATAGAGCGCTTAGATCTTCAGGGTTTTTATGAGTCTCCAAGATGGATGAGTAGAAGTTTTCGGATGATTTTTGGCTGTCATCGCCGCGAACCGTAATGACCTGGTAGGACCAAAGTTCTTGCGGGGGATTTTGCTTTTGGTAGTCTTTATAGGCTACTTTGACGTCTGATGGATGAACATTTTTCTGCGCTTTCATATAAACATAGAACCACATCATTCTTTGAACGATCATCTCATCTTTAACAATTTTTTCAGCTTCAACACGGGAAATCCCAATCTGTTCTAGAGTAGCTACAACATTGGGGCCGAACCTTTTTAAGATCTCTTCATGGACCTCTCCATCCGATACTTTTAGCTCTTTATCTACGGAGTCTGAAATCATGAGTTCTCCGTGAATAATCTCATCTAAAACCTTTTTCCAGCTGGACTGATAAAATTGAAATCTAGCAAGTTCGTTTTTAGAATGTTGAGGGTAGCCCTTATGAAAAAGGATATCCATGCGCTTTTTCAGATCGAGAACAGAGACGGTTGTGTCATTAACCTGTGCAAGAATGCGATTCTCAATTTTAAATGTGGGCTGAGGTGCATTCATCATCGATGAATAATCGGGTGATCCAACAAGGAGTAAAGGGAAAAGAAAAAATAGTATAACTCGTTTCATAGCTAGTAACGTACTCACTTTTGGTTTAAAATGCGATTACCCATTCTACCGAAGGCGAGAAAAAGTTACAACTTTTCTAAGATTGCTGCAAAAAAACCATCTTTTCCGCCCTCTTGAGGCAGCCACCCTTCCATTCGGACAAGCTTTACGGGAAAGTTATCGGTGAAATAGTCAATTTGTAGTTCATTTTCATCCTTGAAAAGGCTGCAAGTAGCATAAAAAATTTTTCCGCCCTTTTTTACAAACTTTAGACTTTCTTCAAAAATTTTTCTTTGCTCGGTGATGAGGTTCTCTAGATTTTCTTTTCTAAAACGCCACTTCATATCGGGATTTCTTCTCAAAGTGCCCGAGCCCGAGCAAGGGACATCGAGTAGAAGTTTATCCATTTTGCCAATGAGGTTATTCTTTTGGCGAGATGAGGGGGTTAAAATCTGGGCATTTTGAATCCCAGCTCTACGAAGGCGTTTTTTTGCCTCTAATAAGGCATATTCACGAATATCGTGAAGATAGATTTGGCCTGTTTCTTTCATAGAGGGAGCGAAGGCTAAAGTTTTCCCGCCTGATCCAGCGCAGTAATCTAAAATCTTTTCGCCGGGATTTGCATCCACTAAAAATGAGACCATTTGGCTGCCTTCATCTTGAACTTCGAAATAGCCTGCTTTAAATTCGGTGGTTGCAAAAAAGTTAATTTTTTTGTGGAAAAGGATTCCATTAGGGGATTCTTTTGTTGGAGATATGGAATAGGTTTCATCCCATTTTTTTAACAGTCTATCTCGTCTAATCAAAAGGGTATTTACGCGAATGGTGGTAGGAGCTTGTTGGTTAGAAATAAGGCAGATTTCTTTTGCTTTCTCCCCATAGTTTTTTACGATTTGATTGTAGTACCATTTGGGAAAGCTCACCTCAACATGAGGCTCTAAAGTGGGATCTTTATTGTAAGAGAAATTTTGAAAACGCTCGAATCTTTTTTCCCATGAAGGATTTTTTTCTCCGTCATCCAGCCTTCCCCTCCATCTAGTCATCGCATAGGCAGAATCTGCAATATATTTGCGATCCTTTGAACCGACAGCTTTATTTCTTCTAAGATACTTAGAAAGAAAAGCATCGAGTGGAATTTGAACCTCTTCAAACTCATTCAAAACTTGGATTAAGTGGTGTTCTTTAAATGGTCTTCTCATAGGGTGACTATTTTAACATCCCGCAAATCTTTGGTACATATAAATGTTTATTTGAATGCCCAAGTTCTGGAAAAATAAAGATACAGTATGTAAGGATGGTAATTAATCAAGGAGAGAATATGAATGTTTTGCGGACCCTTTTAACTCTTTTAGGAAGAGTTAGCATTAGTCTACTTTTCATTATGAGCGGAATTCACAAAATTTTTGATTGGCAAGGCTCGGAAAGAGGGCTTGCAAATGCATTTTGTGATTGGCAATCTTACATGGCAAACCATGAAGCCTTTCATGAGATTTTTATGAGTGCACTTCCTTGGGTGCCTGTAATCTTAGTTTTTATGGTTGTGATAGAGCTTTTAGGTGGATTTATGGTTCTATTTGGATTTAAGGGAAGGCTCGGTGCTTTTCTGCTTATTCTCTTCCTAATTCCAATGACAATTCTTCTTCATCAATTCTGGTTTTTAGAAGGGCTGAAGCGCGAAGTTGAATTTTCAATTTTCTTGAAAAATGTTTCGATCTTGGGCGGTCTTTTTTACGTTCTTTGTTATGGCACAAAGTTAAGAGAGAAGGAGCCACCTCCTCCATCTGTTGAAAGCCCAGATCTTAGCGAACATGAAGAGTAAGTTACTTTCTCCTCTTCTCTTTTTGCTTAGCTTTTTTATCTGTGCCTTTGGTCAGCCGGCTAGAATCTCATTTTTTGGGATAATTGCAGCAGCAGTTGGCTACGCTGTGTTCTTTATCTCTATTTACGATATTTCAAGTAAGTCAAAGCGCTTTTTTGCAGGACTAGCCTGGTTTTTTCTTGTCTCATCTGTTCAGCTTTCTTGGATGGTTTCTGTAAAGTACATGGGAATATCCATTATTTTAGTCTATTTCTTTATTCTGCTGGCATTAGGTGCTCAATTTGGCATCTTAACGAGTTTAGTTCCCAGGAAAAGGGATGTCTCACTTTTTGAAATCTTGTATCTTGCCTCCCTTTGGACTCTTTTTGAGTGGTCCAGAGTCTATTTTATCTCTGGCTTTACATGGAATCCGGTCGGACTTCACTTAGCAACTAATTCTTTTTCAATGGGACCTGCTGCATTATTTGGGGTCTATGGTCTTTCTTTCCTAGTAATGCTTACAAATTTATCCTGTTACCGATCCTTTTTAAGGAAAAAAGCCTTCCTTTTTTTAGGGCTAGCTCTTTTCCCGTACCTTTTTGGGTATATGAATCAGGTCTACCACGATTCTAAGAGTTCGGGTGATAAGCTCTCAGTTCTGCTTGTGCAAACCGCTTTAAAGCCGGAGGAAAAAGAACCCTTTCAAACGCGTGAATCTTTCATTCCACCAACTGAACAGTGGTATCGAATTCTATCTTTTTTAAAAGCAAAAGAGGGTCGCAAGATAGATTTGATTGTTATGCCTGAAGTGGCACTGCCTGTCTCTGCATTTAGAAATTACTATTACTATGATACTTTTTCCGCAGTCTGGAGAGAAGTGTTTCAAAAGCATGCGCAAAATGACTTTGAGCTATTTCAAAGGGCGGGTTTTTTTGATGAAAATAGCGATCCCCGCATTTCAAATGTCTATTGGGCCCAAAGCCTCTCCAATCATTTTGGAGCAGAAGTCATTCTGGGGCTTGATGATTATGACCATATAGAAAGAAAGAGCTATAATTCTGCTTTTCACTTTAAACCGGGTGAAAAAGTTCCCAGCAGATATGAAAAAAGAGTGCTTGTGCCGGTTAGCGAGTACCTTCCTTTTGAGTGGTGTAAGGCCGTTGCAAAGAAATATGGGATTTCAGCCTTTTTTACTCCAGGAAGAGAAGCAAAGATTTTTCATGGGAAAGTGCCGATATCAACTTCTATTTGCTATGAGGAGACCTATAGCGACCTGATCCGTGAGGGGAGAGTAAATGGCGCAAAGCTTTTTGTGAATGTGACAAATGATGGATGGTTTCCAAATACAAACCTCCCTAAACAACATTTTGATCATGGGATTCTTAGAAGTATTGAAAATGGTGTTCCTGTTTTGAGAGCTGCAAATACAGGGATAACGGGAGGGGTAGATTCTCTTGGACGTGTACAAAAGACACTCACAGTAAAGGGGACTCATCCTGAAAAAATTCGCGGGTGCCTACATGTAGATTTGCCACTTTATTCTTATCTAACATTCTATAGCCTGGTTGGAGATGGATTTATAGTTGGAATTTCTATGCTCCTTTTTGTTTTTTATTTTCGTCGAAAATCTCTTGTTTAAAGTCATTGATAAAATAAAATTTCTTTTAAAGATCAATAGAGCGTTGTTTTCATTTTTCAACCGCACTTTTTTTTCTTTGAAAAGGCTTGCTCAAAAAGGGTAGGTGGGCTAATTTTTTATAAATTTATGTGACCTACATACATGTCTATTTAAGATTTGAGGTAAATTGTTGGCGGGTTTACAAAAGACACTGCAAGGGCAAGTTTCAAAAGAGGGAACAGGCCTTTTTACGGGTGAAAAAGTGAAAATATGCTTAAAGCCCCTGCCCCCAAATAGTGGGGTGCGCTTTAAGCGGATGGACTTGCCCCAAAAAACTGTCATTCCTGCTTCCTTAGAGTATGCAACATTTGCACCTAGAAATACGAAGCTTCTAAAAGAAGATGCAAGTGTGCAAACGGTAGAGCATTTGCTCTCGACTGTGCATGCCTATGGAATTGACAATCTAGAAATTGAGATCTATGGCTCCGAGCTTCCGGCTGGCGATGGATCATCGAACTTTTTTGTCGAGATGGTTGAAAGCGTAGGTCTAATAGAGCAAGACCAAAAGAAGAGAACTTTTAAAATTGATGAGCCAATCGCTTGGTCTGAAGGCGAAACTCATCTAGTGGCCCTTCCGTCAGATGAATTTCGTATTAGCTACACGCTTCACTATCCACACTCTCCTTATCTCAAAAGCCAGTATTATTCTTATGTGGTCGATTCAAAGACGTTTAAAGATCAAATTGCCCCTTGTAGGACCTTCTCTCTCTATGAAGAGATTGAGCCGATGCTAAAAAAGGGGCTCTTAAAAAGTGCTGGTTTAAATAATGGCGTTGTAATCAAAGGTAATTCTGTTATGAATCCGGAAGGTGTTCGTTTTGAAAATGAGATGGTCAGGCATAAGATATTAGATTTGCTAGGCGACCTTTCATTAATCGGTACTCCTATTCAAGCTCATATTATTTCGATCCGTTCAGGGCACACATCGAATGTTGCTTTTAGTAGAAAAATTCAAGAATATATCAATAAGAGGAAAGCCTAATGGCAAGCAAATCTTTAAAAAAACCTTTTTTGCTAAATTCAAAGGAAATAGCTGAAATACTTCCTCACAGATATCCCTTTCTTCTTGTGGATGCTATTTCACATCTTGATGTTGAAAATCGTGAAATTATTGGAATTAAAAATGTAACGATTAATGAGCCCTTTTTTCAGGGCCACTTCCCAGAAGCACCTATTATGCCAGGAGTCCTTCTTTTAGAAGCTCTTGCCCAAGTAGGTGGAATATTGATTCATAAAGCGGGATATGGCGGGAAAATTGCTGTATTTCTTAATATTTCTTATGCAAAATTCCGTAGCCCTGTACTTCCGGGCGATGTACTCCACCTCCATGCTAAAGCGCTACATATTAGTAGAAATGGAGGCAAGATTCAGGCAAAAGTGATGGTAAGAGAGAAAGTGGCAGCAGAGGCAGAGCTTAGCTGTGCCCTAGTTGAAAAAAGCGCCCTATAAATGATACTGAAAATTAAAGTTAAGCCTTTTATAAAAGAATAAAATTGGATTCACATGTCAAACATTCACCCTAATGCGTTCGTTGAGCCTGGAGCTGAGATTGGAAAAGATGTAACGATTGAACCTTTTGCTGTTGTTAAAAAGAATGTCATTTTGAAAGATGGGGTAACGATTAAGTCCAATGCCTATATTGATGGACATACACAAATTGGCGAAAATACCGTTGTTTGGCCCAGCGCAAGTATAGGTACTAGAACGCAAAATCTTAAATTTCGTGGTGAAAAAACCTATGTGATTATAGGGAAAAACTGTCAGATAAGAGAGTTTGCAACGATTAATTCTTCTTGCGGTGAAGGTTCCACTGTTTCTGTAGGCGATAATTGCCTCATTATGGCTTATTGTCACATTGCTCATAATTGTAAACTGGGTAACAACGTTATCATGACAAATAATGCTATGCTGGCGGGGCATGTTACCATTGAAGATAATGCAATTATTGGCGGGATGACACCTGTGCACCAGTACACTCGTATTGGGAAATTTGCAATGGTTGGCGGTTTTAGCCGTATTTCCAACGATGTTCCTCCTTACACAGTGGGGGGAGGCATACCCTATAAATTTGGCGGTATTAATATTATTGGCTTGAAACGGAAGCATTTTTCTTTAGAAGTAAGAAAGTGCCTAACTAGAGCCTTTCGCTTTACCTATAGATCAGGTCTTCGATTAGATGAGGCAGTAGAGAAGATTGAAAATGAGATCGAGCCTATCGATGAGATAAAGCATTGGGTTGCATTTTGCAAGGCTTCCAAGAGGGGACTTATTGGACTCCGAGGCGTCTGTAAAAAAGAGCCTGAAACCCTTTCTGATGAAGAGCTAGTAAACCTCTTTGAACAAGAAAAAATTTAAACAACTCTATTTCCATTGAAGATAATTTTTTTTGGCACACCAGAGATTGCAAGCTGCATTCTAACCAACATTTATCAGAAGATGAATATTATTGCTGTTGTGACTCAGCCTGATAAGCCGAGAGGGAGATCTCAAAAGCTTTCCTTTTCGCCTGTTAAGATGAAAGCTAAAGAGCTTTTGCCCCACTTGCCTGTATTTCAACCCGCTAAGGCCTCTGATCCTGCATTTATCCAAGCAATTAGGGAACTTAAACCCGATCTCTTTGTGGTTGTTGGTTATGGTCAAATTTTAAAAAAAGATCTATTAGACATTCCGAAATCCCTTCCCATTAACATACATACTTCATTACTCCCGGAATATAGGGGGGCGGCTCCCATGCAAAGAGCATTGATGGATGGCGTGAAAAAAACGGGCGTTACGATCATGGAAATGGACGTGGGTATGGATACGGGAGATATTCTTGCGCAGCGGGAGATAGCGGTTCCGAATAGTATGACTCTACAAGAGCTCGAAGAGAAGATGATTCAAGCAGGGTCGGATGAGCTTTTGAGAGTTGTGGAAGGCAAAGGCTTCAAAGGAAAGGCTCAAAATCATCCAAAAGCGACCTATGCAAAAAAGCTCGATCCTAAAGAATTTGAGATTTCTTGGGAATTTCCAGCTTCCGTTATTCATAACCATGTCCGCTCTATTTCTCCAAAACCGGGTGCGTGGTGCTCCATTAAAGTGGGCGGCGAGCCCAAACGCTTAAAAATACTTCGCAGCAATGTAGTGGAGATGAAGGGAGCTCCCTCTGAAATACTAGTCCAAGACAAAAGACTTATCATTGGCTCAGCAAAAGATGCGCTAGAAATTCTCGAACTTCAGTTGGAGGGTAAAGGTAAGTCAGATGCGAAATCCTTTTTAAATGGTTTTCGCGGCAAGTTTATATTTTAATCTGAATTTCATTTGCTTAATTAATTCTCATTCATGTATACAATTTCGCCTTAATAAAGACTCAACAGAAAAGGTGGTAAGAAAATGGCTGTAGCCCCAAGGTTAGATCCCGATGCAAGAGATGCAGTAGTCCCAGTATATAGACCTGGTGTTTATGAATATATGAGTGCAGTAAGAGAGTCCTTTGGTGAATCTCATGTAGCTGCAAAATTTGCAAAAGCAATTGCCACAGCTGGTAAATGGCAGGCTTATTATGGGAAAGAAAGCCCATCTTGGATGTCTAACTTTAAAACTGTTTCATACTGGATGTTTCCTGGAAAAGTTGTGATGCAAACTGCCAAGACAATGACTCATTGGCAAGACTATGAAGATGTTAGGCATCAGACAGATCCTAAAGAAGCTGCGGTTCTCAAGCAATTTATGAAATCTGTTCGTACTACGATTGAGCTCGTTTCAGATGTCTTTACTCTAGGACTACTATTTAACCCATTAAATACCACATACCTGCTAGTTGCTAGTGCATTAAGTATTACATATACTGTAGTTGATCTTGGAAAGGCTGGTCTTAGTGAAGATGCATTACAACGTAAAGTTGATGATACCATGGCTAAACTTGATTCTCAGGGCCTATCTGTTACAGAGAACAAGCTTAGACAGGAACATCGCAGACTACAAATGATTAAAGTCGTAAAATTAGTCACTACAATTGCAAAAGCTGCACTTGGAATAGTTGCTGCGTTTTACGTTGGTATGGTGAGTGCAACGACTCTTATAGTTGTGTCAACAGTTGAGTTCTTCTTTGGTGTGATTAGCCATGCCTATAAAGAGACAATGGTAGATAAATTAATTGAATATCATGCAGCAAGACAGTTAGGTTAAGGGACTCTTAAATAATTAAGAGAGTCTTTTGGGGATAGGAGATGAAAGAGCGAATTCAGCTCCATGAATGGTTTTTTTTAATAGCCATTTTTGGAATCATCCTATCCCTTTCACTTTTTTCTTACTTTTCATCACAAAATACGTCTCATCTACTAGATAGCGAAAAATTTTTTATTCAAGAGTCTGAAAAAATAACTATCGATATCCAGGGGGAGGTTGAAAAGCCTGGTCTATATAATGTGGTGAAGGGGTCTTACTTAATTGAAGGAGTTCTAAGGAGCAAGCCTAAAAGATTTGCTAACATCGATGAGATTTCAAAAGATAAAAAAATATTTGAATCGATGACAGTTAAAATTGGGATTTTAGAATTTGTGAGTATTGAACTGAAGGGTGCTGTAAAAAAGCCAGGCAAGTTCCTACTACCTATTAAGACAAGGTTGTCTGATCTCGCTAAGATGGATATTTTTTTAAGTGATGCAAATCTCCTTAGCTTAAAAAGTAGGCGGTATTTAAAAAACCATGAGGTTGTGGTTGTATCTTGTGGGGGTGTTGTTAAGTAGCTTGTTTTTAGCTACTTGCAAGAACTTGAGGGAGTTCATTCTAAAACTGTTAGAAGAAGAATGATAAATTTTCTTGAGATCAAAGCTAATTTTGTCTATTCTTCATCAGCAAAAGATAATTCAGGATTGAGTGAAAACAACTCATTTGGTAATCTTTTCACATGTATCTTTTAAACGATCTTAAAAAATACATTTTGAGTTCATCACTATTGTAACTTAAGTCAGGAATTTGACTTAGAAGGCAGGAAATTAGATGTCATTAAAATTTATTGGTCGAAAGAAGGGGATGACCCAGTTTTTCGACAAAAGCGGCGCTCGTATAGTTTGTACCGTTATCTCTGCAGAGCCAAATGTGGTTACGCAAATCAAGAACACAGAAAAAGATGGCTACAGCAGTATTCAACTCGGTGCCTTCAAACTGAATGACAAGCAAAATAAAAAATTGAATAAGCCTCAATTAGGCTCATACAAGAAATCAGGTGCAAGTCCATGCAGACACCTTCTCGAATCAAAAGTCAATAACACAGATGAATACCAAGTTGGATCAGAAGTCGGTGTTGGCTATTTCACAAGTATATCTCTCGTTGACGTGTGCGGAACAAGTAAAGGTAAAGGCTTTCAAGGTGTAATGAAATTACACGGGTTTAGAGGCGGTCCTGCTGCTCACGGCTCTGGATTTCATAGATCAGCCGGTTCAACAGGTATGCGCTCTACTCCGGGTAGATCTTTCCCAGGTGGAAAGAGAGCTTCCCGCATGGGTGGAGAGAAAAAGACTGTTCAAAACCTACGTGTTGTTCATGTCGATGAAGCTAAAAATCTGCTTCTAGTTAGCGGTGCTGTTCCTGGATGCAGAGACGGCATTGTATACATTTCGAAAGCAATTAAGAATCACAAGGGGTAGGCGAAGTGGCAACTCTAAAGAAATATGACCTAACAGGTAAAGAGATTGGAAAAGCAACAGTTGATGATAAGCTGCTGAAGTCTGCCAACTCTCAAATGATTAAAGATTACATCGTAGCTATTCGAAAGAATGCTAGGCAGTGGTCAGCAAATACAAAAGGTAGATCCGAGGTCAAAGCGACTACGAAAAAACCTCACGCTCAAAAAGGCTTAGGTAGAGCTCGTCAGGGTAGTTTTGCCGCACCTCAATATAAGGGTGGTGGAATTGTCTTTGGACCTAAACCTAAGAAAAACATGCATACACGCATCAATCAAAAAGAGAGAAATGCTGCTGTTGTATCTATCCTTAGCGATAAGATCAAAAGTGGCAATGTTCACGTATTAGATTGCGATACTATTGAGACTCCTAAGACGAAACTCATCGCAAATTTTTTAGCTGCCTCAAAGCTAGAGAAAAAACGCGTTCTCTTTGTTGGTGATACAGCGGATCAAAATGTCTCGCATACGGGATTGATCAAAAGCTTAAGAAATATTCCTAAAACAGAATTCATGAGATCAGTAAATCTTAATGGCTATGATGTATCGCTTGCAGCGGAAGTTGTTGTCTTAGATTCAGCATTTGATGAATTTGTAGCCCTATTAGGTAAGTGAGAAGATTATGAAAGAAATCATTAAACATAGACATGTCACAGAAAAATCAAGAGTTCTTGAAGGTCTTCAACACTCTACAAGTAACGCATGCTCAAGAAAGTGTGACAAACCAAAGTATGTATTTATCGTCGATGTAAAGGCGAATAAAAAAGAGATCAAAGATTCTATCGAAAAGATCTTTCGTGAAAAGAATATTAAAGTTACGAATGTCAACACCATCTTCAAAAAGCCCAAAAAAAGAAGGGTAAGAGGAAGATTAGGAAAAACAAACGCGATTAAAAAAGCGATTGTTACTCTTGAAGCGGGTGATAACATTGACGATCAAGTATAGGTTTAAGCGATGACGAAGAAATTCAAACCAACCACTCCAAGTCAAAGAAAATTGGTATTACCAAGCTTTGGCGAGATTACGACAAAGAAGAGACAAAAGAAACTTACTGAGTCCAAAAAAAGAACAAACGGCAGAAACCACCATGGCCACATTACATGTCGTCATAGAGGTGGTGGACATAAGCGAATTTTTCGTATTATTGACTTCAAAAGAGATAAGACTGCAGTTCAAGCAAAAGTTGCAACAATTGAGTACGATCCAAACAGATCAGCGCACATTGCTCTTTTGAACTATCTTGACGGAGAAAAAAGATACATTATAGCCCCACAAGGCTTGAAAGTAGGCGATATGATCGGTACAACTGATCTTCCTCCTTTTAAAGTGGGCATATGCATGACGCTAAAAGCAATGCCACTGGGTACAAATATTCATAATATTGAAATTCAACCTGGAAGAGGCGGAAAGCTTGTAAGATCTGCTGGGTTATCAGCTCAACTATTAGCTAGATCAGGCGGTTATGCATCAATTAAGATGCCTTCTGGTGAAGTTAGATTAATTAATGAGAATAGCAGAGCTACCATTGGTGTTGTATCAAATCCCGAGCATAACTTGCGTGTTGATGCGAAAGCAGGACGTTCAAGATGGAGAGGGATTAGACCAACTGTCCGCGGTGCTGCTATGAACCCCGTTGATCACCCGCACGGTGGTGGTGAAGGAAAAAGTAAAGGTAATGTGCCGCAAACTCCTTGGGCGCAATTTACTAAGGGCTTTAGAACACGTTCTAAGCAGAAGACAGGAAAATGGATTGTTAAAGCTCGCAAGAGGAAAAAATAAGGTTAAAGTAGAATGGCTAGATCGTTAAAGAAGGGTCCATTTGTAGACCACCACTTACTTAAAAAAGTAGACGACCAAAATAGAGAAGGAACGAAAAAACCCTTTAAAACATGGTCAAGAAGATCGATGATTATCCCCGATATGATTGGTCATACAATTGAAGTACATAATGGCCGTAAATTCATACCAGTTTTCGTCTCAGAAAATATGGTTGGTCACAGGCTAGGAGAATTTTCTCCAACAAGGACTTACAGAGGCCACATGGCTAAAAAGTCTTAAAATTAAGAAAACGTGAGATATAAAATGCAATTTGCAAGAGCAATTACGAAATATATTAGAATTAGCCCTAGAAAAGCAAGGCTTGCAGCTGGTCTGATTCGCGGCCTTGGAGTAGAGGCAGCAACTCTTCAACTGGAAAACTCTCCATTAAGAGGAGCTAGACTCCTTATGAAAACATTGGATAGCGCCGTTGCTAATGCAGAAACACAGCTAGAGCTCCAAAAACCGCAGCTTAAAATACACGAAGTGCGCGTTGATGAAGGTCCGACAATGAAAAGAATTAAACCGAAAAACCGAGGCGGCAGAGTTCCTATTTTAAAAAGAACAAGCCACTTCACCATCGTGCTAAAGGCGGAGTAAATTAGAATATGGGACAAAAAGTATCACCGATTGGTTTTCGCTTAGTGCGAAGGAAGAAATGGACTTCGAACTGGTATGCAAATAAGCAAGAGTTCGGAAAATTACTCGCTGAAGACAAACATATACGTGATTACCTTAGAAAAAAACCAGCTTGTGTTGGAACTTCCAAAATTGGAATTAAACGCATGAGTGGCAAGGTAGAAGTCACAGTTCATACTGCAAGACCTGGTCTTGTTATTGGTAAAAAAGGATCTGAGATTGAAAGCCTCAAAACTGGGCTTCGCAGACTAATTGACCAAGAAGTTTGGATCGAAGTTGAAGAGATTAAAAGACCTGACCTGGATGCTAAACTTGTAGCAGACGGAATTGCAAAACAATTAGAAAGACGCGTTCCTTTTAGAAGAGCTCTTAAAAAGGCACTTCAAACAACTATGGATGCAGGCGGCGCTGGAATTAAAGTTTCAGTAGCAGGCCGTATTGGTGGAGCTGAGATTGCAAGAACAGAGTGGTATAAAGAAGGACGTATTCCTCTACATACTCTTCGTGCTGATATTGACTACGGCGTAAGCAGAGCTGAGACCACATATGGATCTATTGGTGTGAAAGTTTGGGTTAACCGCGGTGAAGAAGCGATAAAATCTGCAGGGAGTAAGTAATCATGGCAATGCTACCTAAAAAGACAAAATTTAGAAAAATGCAAAAAGGCAGTAATTCGGGCCTTTCTAAAGGCGGCTCTTTCGTTGAATTTGGCGACTTTGGGATGCAAGTTTTAGATAGAGGCTGGATTACAAACAAACAAATTGAAGCCTGCCGTGTCACAATTAATAGAACATTTGCTCGTAAGGGTAAAGTCTGGATTAAAATTTTTCCCGACAAGCCGGTAACAAAAAAACCAGCTGAAACAAGACAAGGTAAAGGTAAGGGCGGAGTTGATCATTGGGTCGCAGCTGTTAAACCTGGAAGAGTTTTGTTTGAAGTCGGAAATGTAACTAGAGAAGAAGCACAGAAAGCTCTAAGACTCGCTGCTGCTAAACTTGCTCTAAAAACAAGATTTGTAGAACGCGTAGAGGAAGTTTAATCATGAAGATTCAAGAGTTAAGAGAACAATCTGAAGTAGAACTTCTAGCTAAATTAGAAGAAGTTAAAAGCGAGCTATTCAATTTAGTAAATGAGCTTAAAGTAACGCGAAAATTGGAACAGCCCCATCTTGTTAAAGAAAAGAAAAAGTTGAGAGCACGCATTCTCACACTACTAAATGAAACAAAAGAAGAGAGAGAATAAGACGGATGGAAAGACAAATTAGAAAAGTCCAAACAGGCGTTGTCATCTCAGCAAAGATGGATAAGACAGTTGTAGTGAACGTAACAAGAAGAGTACGTCACCCTAAGTATTCAAAGCTCGTTGAAAAACGAAAGAAGTATTACGCTCATAATGAAAGTGAAAATCTAAAAGTTGGCGATGAGGTTTCTATCATGGAAACAAGACCTCTATCCAAACTTAAAAGATGGAGAGTCGTAGGGCTCGTTACAAAATAGGAAAGAAAGATGATTCAACAAGAGACACAACTACAAGTTGCTGATAATACCGGTGCCAAAAGAGTAAAATGCTTCAAGGTTTTAGGTGGATCTAAAAAAAGATATGCCGCTGTTGGCGAGATTATCGTTTGCTCTGTTAAGGAGTCTGATCCTAAGGCAAGTGTTAAAAAAGGTGATGTTGTCAAAGCTGTTATTGTCCGAACAAAGTCAAAAATCATTAGAAAAGATGGTTCTGAGCTTGTTTTCTACGACAATAGCTGCGTCATTATTGATGATAAGAAAAACCCAAAGGGAACAAGGATCTTCGGACCCATTGCAAGGGAAGTTCGAGAAGAAGGCTTTATTAAGATAACATCCTTGGCACCCGAAGTAATTTAGAGAGATATAGTATGAGTAAATGGATTAGAAAAGGCGATCAAATCATTGTTATCGCAGGCAATGAAAAAGGAAAGACAGGCGAGGTTATTTCCAGAGGTTCTAACAAGGTTGTCATTCAAGGTCTTAATATGCGTAAAAAGCATGTAAAGAAGAAAGAAGAAGGACAAACATCTGGAATCATCGATATGGAAATGCCAATTCATATTTCTAATGTTAGCTTGGTATCAGAGACCGGTAAGCCCGTTAGAGTAAAAGTGAAATTAAACGATAAGAACGAAAAAGAGCTTGTCTACAACGAGAACGGAAAAGAGATCCTTTTTCGGTCTGTTAAAAAACACGCAGGATAGAAAAAATGTCAAGGTTACGAGAAAAATTCTACAAAGAGATGCTGCCTGAGCTTAAAAAAGAAGGTGGCTATACGAATATCTGCCAAGTACCAGTGCTTAAAAAATTAATTATTAGCATGGGTTTAGCTGAGGCTGTGAAAGATAAAAATGCTATGCAAGATCATATCAAAGAAATGACACTTCTATCTGGCCAAAAGCCCGTCATTACTATGGCAAAAAAGTCGATTGCAAACTTCAAACTTAGAGAAGACACTCCGATTGGACTTAAAGTGACTCTACGTGGAAAAAGAATGTATGATTTTCTAGATCGATTTTGCAATATTGTATCTCCTCGTGTACGCGATTTTAGAGGATTTCCTAAAAAGTGCGACGGAAGCGGCAACTACAGTTTAGGTCTAAATGACCAGCAAATTTATCCAGAGATTAATCTAGATGAAGTCAAAAGACAGCAGGGAATGAATATTACTTTTGTCACATCGGCAAATACTGATAGTGAATGCCAAATCCTGCTTAAAAAACTTGGCTTTCCATTTAAAGAGTAAGAAGAGGTTTATAACATGTCAAATGATCCAATAGCGGATATCTTAACAAGAGTGCGTAATGCAAAAGATGCAAAGCATCGTTATGTAGACTCAGAGCTTAGTAAGGCAAGACTTGAGATTATTAAAATTCTCAAGGATCAAGGCTATATTGATAGCTTTCTTGTTGATAATGACAAAAAAAGAATGCGTATTTTCTTAAAATATAAGAATAGAAGATCTGTCATTCAAGGATTAAAAAGAGTTTCTAAACCAGGCCTTCGCAGATATGTTGGGCATGGATCGATTCCAAGAGTCTTTAATGGACTAGGAATTGCCATCTTATCTACATCTCAAGGAATTTTGGATGGGGAATCTGCTCGCCAGAAAAAGCTTGGTGGCGAACTATGGTGTACGATTTGGTAAGAGGAAAATAATATGTCTAAACTAGGAAAATCACCGATTGCTCTTCCCAAAGGGGTCGAAGTACAAGTTACAAAAGATAATGTTGTGGAAGTCAAGGGTCCAAAAGGACATCTTTCACAAGAACTTATGAAAGGGATTACTCTTAAACATGAAGAGGGTAGTCTGTTAGTAGAACAAGACGATAAACTATTTAGCAACGGAAAGTTTCATGGTCTATTCCGCTCCTTGATCAATAATATGGTTATTGGAGTGTCATCTGGTTTTGAAAAACGCTTAACTATGATTGGTGTGGGATATAGAGCTGCAGTTAAAGGTACTAAAATCGATTTGCAACTCGGTTTTTCTCACCCAACTGATCTTGAAATTCCTGCAGATTTGCAAGTCAAAATCGACAAAGCAACAACAATTATTGTTTCTGGTGTTGACAAGCAGAAAGTAGGTCAATTCGCTGCGACTATTCGAAGCTTAAGACCCCCTGAGCCTTATAAAGGTAAAGGCGTTCGCTATGAAAATGAATACGTACGTAAGAAGGCAGGTAAAGCTGCTGCTAAGTCTAAGTAATAGGTATTAAAGATGGAAAAGTCACTAATTAAACGTAACAAAACAAGAAAGACAAGAACTCTAAGGATTCGTAAGAAGCTTAGAGGAAATGCTCTAAGACCGAGGATTTGTGTTACTAAAACGAATAAGCACCTTTTTGTGCAGTTAATCGATGATGAACAGGGTTTAAGTCTTTTTGGTGTGGGAACACAATCAAAAGCATTAAAAGAAACCAAGTTTAATATGAAATCAAAAGATGCAGCGGAGCATCTAGGTCAACTGATTGCAAAAGCAGCTAAAGACAAGAAAATAAACCATGCGGTTTTTGATCGAGGTAGATTTAAGTATCATGGTGTTATTGCATCCCTTGCAGAAGCTGCTCGTAAAGAAGGACTGAAATTTTAATGGGACCCCGTATGGCTAAGAGACGCGAAGAGAAAACCGACGATTTTGAAGAAAAGGTACTGTACATCAACCGCTGTTCAAAGGTTGTAAAAGGTGGTAGAAAGTTTAGTTTTTCTGCACTCATTCTTGTTGGCGATGGAAAGGGCAATGTAGGATTTGGTTTTGCGAAAGCAAACGAAGTATCGGATGCTATTAGAAAAGGCTCTGAAGCGGCTAGAAAAAATCTATTTAGTTTTGAAATGGAAGGAACAACAATTCCTCACGGAGTTGTAGTTGACTATGACGGTGCTAAGCTTTTGCTGAAACCCGCTCCAGAAGGTACAGGAGTAGTAGCTGGTTCAAAAATCAGATCTGTTCTTGAAATGGCGGGAGTTAGAGACGTTGTTGCAAAGAGCCTAGGATCAAATAATCCACTTAACCAAGTAAGAGCAACTGTAAAAGCTCTTAAAATGCTACGTAACAGAAAGAATATTCTAGAGGAAAGAGGACTATTACATGAGTCTGCATAATTTACAAAATACACATAGACCACGCAAAAAAGTTCAACGCGTAGGTAGAGGTGTTGGATCTAAACGTGGTAAAACTTCTTGCCGTGGTGAAAAGGGCGATGGCTCTAGATCGGGATATAAAAGAAGATATGGCTATGAAGGTGGTATGGTACCACTACATAGAAGACTACCGATTCGAGGTTTTACTCGTGGTAGATTTATTAAGCCGCATTTGGCGATTAACTTATCAGATATTGAGAAGTTTTTCGAAGATGGGGAAACTGTTAGCTTTGAGACTCTCTATGAAAAAGGGATTGCACCAAGAAGACTTCCTGGTGGAATTAAAATTCTTTCAAGAGGAGAATTAACGAAGAAGGTCACAATCAAAGCCCAAAAATATTCGCAAGGTGCGATAAAAAAACTAGAAGAAAATAAGATTTCGTACACAATAGTGTAGATATGAATCTCAGAATCTTTTTAAGGGCAAAACATGATTGATAGTATCAAGCGTATTTTATTTATACCGGAACTTCGAGCGAAAATTATTTTCACAGTCTTAATGTTAGCGGTCTGCCGTATTGGTTCATTTGTACCCGTACCCGGAATCAATGCAGATGCAGCTGTGCAGATTTTTAAATATGCAACTGGTGGATCTCAGAATCTATTTCAACTAATGGATATCTTTTCTGGGGGAGCATTTGCTCAAATGACGATCTTAGCGCTAGGCGTTATGCCGTACATTTCAGCATCCATTATCCTTCAGTTACTAGTTGCTATTGTACCCTCTTTTCAAAGAGAGATTAGGGAAAGTTCTGACCAAGGAAGAAAAAAGATAGCAAAATGGACTCGTTTTGCAACCCTAATGTTAGCACTTTTTCAGTCGGCACTTTTTGCAAAATTTGCCGTTCAGATGAATGCTACACATCCTGGGATTGTAGTAGATGAGATGATGGCCATGCAGGCTTTTGGTGTGCCTTGGCTTTTCTTTTTGACTGTAATGGCAACAATGACAACAGGTACCCTCTTTCTTATGTGGATCGGTGAACAGATCACAGAAAAAGGTATAGGCAACGGAATTAGCCTCATTATTACAATTGGAATATTAGCATCGCTTCCTGGCACAATTGGATCGATTATTAAGCAGCTAAACTTAGAGTCACAAGAACCAGGTCAACTTACCTTTTCTTCCCTCTTAGTGCTAGCAGGCGTATTTGTTCTCATCACAGTGGGAACTATTTTGATCATTCAGGGACAAAGACGTATTCCTTTGCAATATGCAAGAAGAGTAGTGGGAAGACACGAGGTACAGGGCTCGAACTCTCACATACCTTTAAAAATTAACTATGCAGGTGTAATACCTGTTATATTTGCCTCATCCTTTTTGATGTTACCAGCAACAGTTGGGCAATTTTTAGGACAAGGCTCTTGGCTTGGCAGTTTTGCGAATATGGTATCTCCAGGAAGTTGGACATATACCGTATTCTATGTCTCGCTTATTATATTTTTTACTTACTTTTGGACAGCAACCCAGTTTAAACCTGATCAGATTGCGTCCGATATGAAAAAAAATGGTGCTTTCATACCTGGTGTAAGACAGGGGAAGCCTACACAAGAATTTTTAGAATATACCATGAATAGAATTACTCTAGCGGGTGCTATTTTCTTAGCACTTATAGCGATTCTACCTACACTTGTAGGACGGTTTTTAGGCGTAGATGCCTCCATCAGTCACTTTTTTGGTGGAACATCGCTTCTGATCCTAGTGGGAGTTATTTTAGATACTACTAAACAGATTGAATCTCACCTGCTTATGAAACGATATGACGGCTTCATGAAGAAGGGTAGAGTGAGAGGAAGGTAAAAAATCATTTTACAATGGTTTTTATTTAAGAAATTTGCTATTTTACTACGCAAAAAAAGGATAAATTCATGCCCAGGGTAATCGGAATTGATATACCTGATAATAAAAGATTAGTTATCAGTTTAACCTACATCTACGGAATCGGAAGCAAGCTAGCTGAAGACCTTATTGCTAAGCTAGGCTTAGATAGAAATATGCTCGCTAAGGAGCTTACTCCTGAAGACATCGCTAAGATCAACGCAATCCTACAAACACAGTTTGTTGTAGAAGGTGATCTAAGACGAACAGTACAAGGAAATATTAAGCGTTTGATTAGCATCAATTGCTATAGAGGAATGAGACATAGAATGGGACTTCCTGTCCGCGGACAAGGAACTCAGAAAAATGCTCGTACTCGCAAAGGTAAAAAGAAAACTGTCGCTAATAAGAAAAGTTAAGGAGTAAGACAAGTTGGCTAAAGATAAAGCGAAAGCTAAAAAAGCTCCCATTGTTAATAAGCAAATGGCAAAGAGCAAAAAAAGAATAACACGTACAGTCCCATCCGGAACTGTTCACGTTAAAGCGACATTTAATAACACAATTGTATCGATCACCGATCCATCTGGAAATGTCGTATCTTGGTCTTCTGCTGGAAAGATGAACTTTTCAGGATCTAGAAAATCCTCTGCTTGTGCAGCAACAGTTACAGCTCAGGACGCAGCCAAAAAAGCAATGGCTTCTGGCATGAGAGAGTGCGAAATCAATCTTAATGGTCCAGGTGCAGGTCGTGAATCTGCAGTGCGCGGTATTATCAGTGCTGGTCTCGGGGTCTCAATCGTTCGCGATAAAACTCCAGTTCCACACAACGGATGCAGACCAAGAAAAAGACGACGCGTATAATAACAATCAACCATTGAGGAGAACATGGCAGTAAAGTATGGCAAATTTGAAATGCCGGAAACGATTAAAGTAGAAGAATCAACACAATCAGATACCTACTCGCGTTTTATCGTTGAGCCCTTCGAAAGAGGTTTTGGACATACAATTGGAAACGCGCTTAGAAGAGTCATGCTCACTTCTTTAGAAGCTCCTGCGATCGTTTCAGTTCATATTGAAGGTGTACCTCATGAGTATATGGCAGTAGAGGGCATTGTTGAAGATATGACTCACATCATTTTGAATATTAAAGGTTCACTTCTTAGGTATATGCCTAAAGATGCTGAAAATGCTTCTAGGCTAACTAGAACTATTTCTAAAGATGTTGAAATCACCCAAGAAACAATTAATGAAAATGGCGGAGACTATAAAGTTACTCTCGGCGACCTAATGGGCAACTCAGACCTTGATGTTGTAAATCCTGGGCATCATCTCTTTACTATTACAGAACCCTTTATCAGACGAGTTACTTTTAAAGTCGGTTTTGGAAGAGGTTATGTCACTTTCGATCGTCATTTAGTAGAACCTGTTGTAGATGAGATTGTTATTGACTCAGCGTTTTCCCCAGTAGCACTTGTCAATTATTATGTTGAGAATACTCGTGTTGGACAAGACACTGATTTTGATAAACTTATTTTAGAAATCACTACTGATGGTCGTATTTCACCACAAGAGGCTCTAACATTTGCCTCTCAAATTGGAATTCAGCATTTTTCAGTATTTGATCAACTAAAGACTCATTCGATCGCTTTTGATCAGGGTGAAGTTGAATCAAATAAAGATCGTGATGAAATTATGGGCAAGCTCGCTCTCAAAATTAATGAGATCGAACTCTCTGTAAGATCTACCAATTGCTTACAAGGCGCTGATATAGACACCATTGGTGAGCTTGTTATCATGCCTGAATCTGACATGTTGAGATTCCGCAATTTTGGTAAAAAATCTCTTACAGAAATTAAACAGAAATTGGAAGAGATGGGTCTTTCTCTAGGAATGGATTTAAGTAAATACGGAATCACTAGAGATAACATCAAAACGATGATCGATAACTATTTAGAAGAAAAAATGGAAGCACAGTCATGAGACACGGCAAACATACATTTAAAGTAGGAAGAAATGGTTCTCATAGACGAGCGATGTTAGCAAACATGCTAAAGAACCTCGTAATAAGAGATCGCATTGAAACGACTCCTGCTAAAGCAAAAGAACTAAAAAGACATGCTGATAAACTAATTACTTTAGCAAAAAAAGATAATTTAGCTGCTAAAAGAAGAGTTATTGGTAAGCTAATGATTCGCTATAACGAGCTTACTCCTAAAGAGAAAAGGCTTGCAAAAGAGGGTAATACATCAGCTTATAACACCGATCGACAAGTGATTGGAAAGCTTTTTGGAGAGCTTAAAGGTAAGTATGAAGACAGAGCTGGTGGATATACTCGAATTATCCATCTAGGTAAACGTGTTGGTGATAACGCAGACAAGTGTTTCATTGAATACATCTAAAAAGACTGTTTTCTTAAATATTTTAAAGACCTCATATTTAGTCATATGAGGTCTTTTTTTTTCTGACAAATCTTTGTTCTAATTTCCAATTTCCACCTTTACAATCAGCGCTCTCTTCGATATGATTTTAAGAGAACAACTACAGGAGCCAAAATGGCATTACGCATCGCTATCAACGGTTTTGGAAGAATTGGTAGGCTAGTCTTTAGGATTGCTGCCTTAAATAAAAATATTGAAATCGTTGCGATAAACGATCTTGTGCCTCCTGATAATTTAGCTTATTTATTAAAATATGACACTGTCCATGGCCGTTTTGAACAAAAGGTCGAAGCAAAAGATGATGCTTTAATCGCGGATGGGAAAGAGACAAAAGTATTCTCTGAGAAAGATCCTGCAAGACTTCCTTGGAAAAGTTTAAATGTAGACTATGTTGTAGAATCAACTGGGCTATTTACAAAGACAGAACTTGCCCACAAGCATATCGATGCAGGGGCTAAGAGAGTCGTTGTCTCCGCACCCGGAAAAGATAACATGCCAACTTTTGTTATGGGCGTAAATCACGAGAAATATGATGCATTAAAAGATACAGTCGTTTGTAATGCTTCCTGTACAACGAACTGTCTAGCTCCTGTAACTAAGGTGCTATTGGATCATTTTGGAATTGAAGAAGGGTTAATGACGACTGTGCATGCACTAACTGCTGCCCAGCCTACAGTAGACGGCCCTTCAAAAAAGGACTGGCGAGGTGGTCGGAGTGCAGGATATAACATTATTCCTGCTTCAACCGGTGCTGCTAAAGCTGTCGCAAAATGTCTACCAGAAGTAGAGGGAAAGCTTACCGGTATGGCTTTCCGCGTTCCTGTTGCCGATGTCTCATGTGTAGATCTCACTGTTAGGCTTGAAAAAAGCACTACCTATGAAGAGATTTGTGCAGTAATGAAATCGGAATCAGAAGGATCATTGAAAGGAATTTTGGGTTATACAGATGAAGAGGTTGTCTCTTCAGATTTTATAGGAAGTACGTATTCTTCCATCTTTGATCAACTAGCCGGAATCGCACTGAATGCGAATTTTTATAAACTAGTAGCATGGTATGATAACGAAGTAGGATACTCTGCGAGAGTTGTCCAACTGCTCGAATATATGGCATCAAAAGAATAAAAGAGAAATCCGAATTTTTATTGCTGTGCTAATAACCTATTAACTTTCGGAATTTAATGAATTTTACACGCGAACCAATCATTGAAACAGTTATTTCTCCCCGAGAAGGATGTAAATTAGTTTTAAGAAACTCAAAATCATCTGGTGGGGAAGACTATTTTGTCGACGCCGTTGAGGTTGTATCCTTCGGCTCATCTATTTTTTACCGTTCAACAGAAAGGCCAAAATCCTTCCTTTTACCGGTAACAGATTATGAGATTCTTGAACTCAAAGAGACAAGAATGGTACTAAAAAACGTCGGAACTGACAGATCTATTAAAATCGGCGGAGGCAAGGATAAAGATTCTTCTTCATCCGACAATAAAGAGCCGTCTAAAAAGAGACGAACTAGAAGAAGAAAAAGTGCGCCAACAGAGGCGAAGGAACCAGCTGAAAAAGTACCAGAACCTAGCGCTGAGAAACCAAGTGCTAAAGGAGGTGATAAAGTGGATGAAGCGAGTGTTTCATCTCCTGGTTTTGCCAAACTTATCCCACCACCCGCAACACTTATCAAAGAAAAGCTCGCTCGCCACAGTGATGAAGAAATTTTGGAAGCAAACCTTCTCGAAAAAGAAGTAGAAAAATCTGCTCCTAATAATGATCAAAAGGAAGAGGTAACTCCTCCAGCTGAGCCAAAAGTGGATGAGATTGTTCCTGATGAGCCCGCCAAAACCTCAGAAGAGATTGAGGAAGAGCTCAAAGAAAGGTCAGAGTCACTCAAAGATGAGCCTGAAGAAGTAAAAACTGAGAAAGAAAAAGGGGAGTAAATTCTCTTGATCTCGCTCAACAAACTAATAGGAAGCTTTCTCCTACTCACTGTAGGAGTAGCTTCCCTTTTTTTATCCCAATACCGCAAAAGTTCACCCATTAAGGGCATCATTCCATCTGTTTGTCATAACCACGCAGTTGAACCCTCTTCGCAAATTTTAACTCAACTAGATCAAACCTTTACCTATTTTGCAAAAGGTTATGATATGTATGCCTTTAAAAGTGCTGATGGGAAATCTGTTCTAAAAATTCCAAGATCAAAAATGAAAGCCTCATTTTGGAATACTCTTCTTCCTAAAAAGTGGAAAAATCCTAAATCAAAAACTAGTAGCGAAATTGAAATGAGCTTTCTTCTAGCTAGAGATTACTTAAAAGAGCAGTCACAAATGCTCTATCTCCATTTCGGGAAGACGAACACGGGGAAAACCCTTACTCTTATCGATCGAAAAAATATAAGACACACACTAGCGCTAGATTCGCTTCCATTTTACTTACAGAGCTTCGTTCCTCTTTTCGGAGATGTTGTTAAGGAGTCTGTTTCTAAAAACGATTTAAAAGCTTTTAAAGCGCAAATGGGAGCCTTCTTTGAGATGGTAGGCGTAAGACATGCAAAAGGCTTAAAGAAGACAGACAAGATGCTTTGGTGGAAGAATTATGGCTATAGGGAACCTGGTCTTGTGGTCGAAATTGACCTTGGCGGAATCTTTCATGAAAATGGAGAATATATCTCTGAACTAGATAGATATGGAGCGCTCATTAGGAAGTGGGTTGTTGAAAATACCACTCCAGAATTCATCGATGCCTACGATGCAGAACTAGAAATTGCAAAGCAAAAATCGCCCCAAGAGCACTTGATTCATCAAAAAGTGCGCATATCCTCTTTACTCTAAAGTAAAAATCGCTTAAATTCTTATCCATATTTGCTCGGGTGGTGGAATGGTAGACACAAGGGATTTAAAATCCCTTGGGAGTAATCCCGTGAGGGTTCGAGTCCCTTCCCGAGTATTTTGAGGGGGAAGTGCGTCGTTGTATTCGCTGGCGAGTGCTACCTGCACGCGCGGCGCTCTACGCCTAGCACTCCGCAACTCCAAATCATCACGAATCTTGTGTAATTTCTTCTTCTTACTTCTCTTTTTTTTCTAACTTAAAAAACGGATGTTTACATATGACGGGTCCAAATCCAATGTCTGTCTATCCACTAGATGGATACGATAAGCTTATTTTTCTAAAACCTTTTGTAAAAGCACCCAACATCGAAGTTGGTGAGTATACTTACTTTGATGATCAAAGAAATGGTCCTGAGAACTTTGAAGAATATAACGTTCTCTACAATTACGATTTTTCGAAGGTAAAACTTGTGATTGGGAAGTTTTGTGCACTTGCTGCTGAGGTGCGTTTCATTATGACAGGTGACCACAAGCTAGATGGTTTTAGCACCTTTCCTTTCCCCATATTTCAAAAGGGTTGGGAGTCTGTTTACGACATTGCTGATTTGCCTGTGAAAGGCGACATTGTAGTCGGCAATGATGTCTGGTTTGGTTATGACTCTCTAGTCAAAGGGGGAGTAACAATTGGAGATGGGGCTATTATTGCTGCTAAAGCAGTAGTAGTTAAGGATGTTCCTCCCTACTCTATTGTTGCTGGTAATCCAGCAAAAGTTGTGAAGATGAGATTTGACGATCGAACTATAGGTCGATTGCTAAAGATTTCTTGGTGGGACTGGCCTATCGAAAAAATTAATAAGCATCTTCCTCTGATTTCGGGCCTTGATATCGATCGATTAGAAGAGATTTCTTGATAGGTGTCTTTAATTAGACGCCAATGTAAAATAGATGCTTTTAATTTGGTGTGATAATGATTATTCCAATTATTGTTTTTATCGTTGCTCTTGTGATGTTCCTATATGAAATGAGGCGCACGGGACGATCGTGGCCTAAAGTGAGCGGCTGGTGGGTTAGAGCTGCCCTATTGAATGGAGCTCAGATTGGCACGGTCTATTTGGCTGGTCTTACTTGGGACAAGTGGTTTTTTGAGCACAGGTTGTGGTCATTGGAGCATTTGGGGCCTACTTGGGGAGGCATAGTTGGCTATTTAGTCATCACCTTTATTTTTTATTGGTGGCACAGGGTAAGGCACAAGAGCAATTTCTTGTGGAGATGGGTTCACCAGGTTCATCACAGTCCAAAACGTTTAGAGATTCTGACAGCTTTCTATAAGCACCCAATTGAATTAGTAGCAGATAGTATACTCAGCAGTTTAATACTCTTTCCACTTTTGGGGCTGGGGGGGACTGCTGCTGCATATGCCGTTCTTTTATCAGCATTTGCGGAGCTTTTCTATCATTGGAATGTTAAAACTCCTTACTGGGTTGGGTTTATCTTTCAGAGGCCAGAGAGCCACTGCGTTCACCACCAAGATGGTCTTCATTCTTATAACTATGCAGATTTGCCTTTATGGGACATGCTTTTTGGGACCTTTAAAAATCCCAAGGTTTGGGATGCTCAATGCGGCCTTGGAGAAGGGGAGCATCGCCTAAATGAGATGATGGTGGGAGTAGATGTCTCCAGGAGAAAAAAGAGAAAGATGGGAACAAGGTGGGCTGCAGTGTTCTTGTTGAGCATTGGCCTGATGCAAATGTTTGCACATTTGGTTGGAAGCCCGAAATTGAAGGGGTTGGCAGCAGCTTGCGGCGCATCTCCTGCTCCAAAAGTATTTTGCACAGCAGACTCTTTAGAGACTTTTTCCTCTCAATTTATTCTTAAATGGAAAGATCAGGCAGGTGTTGAGAGATCGTTAATGCTTACGCCTGAGATGGCAGCTTCGATAAAAGGCCCCTACAATCGCCGAAATGTCTATGGCGCAATTCTCTCTTATGGCCCTGTTTTAGAGGCAAATCCGCTGACTCGTCCTTTATACGAATCCGTTCTATCTTACGCTTTGAAAGGCGATGCCCCGCTTCTAAAAGAGATAGGGATTGATCCAGATGAGATTGATGAGAAGGTTTTGATAACCTTATCTCCTCTTAGGCCGGATGATGTAAAACACTTAAACCTTGAAAAAGAGGTCTTTTTAAGATGAAAAATGGATGGACAGGCGGACAATATAGCCTTTTTAGATTTCTCTTTGGTACCTATCTCTTGATTCATTTCCTAGCGCTTCTTCCTTACAGCGCAGAAATGTTTTCTAGCGGGGGAATGGTGAGTGACCCAACACTTAGTCCTTTTTATGGGATTTTTCCGAGCCCGCTTATGTTTAGCAATTCCGTTTTTATGGCCATGTCGTTAAATGTAATTGCCATAGTCTCTGCCATTTTTTTAGCGATTGGAAAATGGGATCGAATAGCTGCTTTTCTTCTTTGGTATATCCTGACCTCGCTCTTTTGTCACAATCCTCTTATTTTAAATCCCTCAATGCCGTTTGTTGGCTGGCTTTTATTGGCGCACCTTTTTGTACCCAAAGCGCCGTTTGGATCGCTTGCAGCAAAAGATAGGCTAGATCCTGGAGGGGGATGGGTGATGCCGAGGGGCATATTTTTTGCTAGCTGGGCGCTCTTAGCTATCTCTTACACATATAGCGGAGTTCTAAAGCTCGATAGCCCTTCTTGGATAGATGGGACAGCTATTTGGCATGTGCTGCAAAACCCTCTTGCGCGCCCTACTTTTTTACGCGAGGCTCTTTTGCATTTCCCCGAATGGTTTTTTAAATTAGCTACTTGGTCCTCTCTTTTTTTAGAGGTCTCTTTTGTCTTTTTAGCACTATTCAGGAGAGTGCGTCCTTGGGCTTGGCTTGCAATTGTCATGATGCATTTGGGAATACTTCTTCTTGTGAATTTTGCTGATCTTACAGTGGGTATGCTTATGGTCCACCTTTTCACTTTTAATCCTAATTGGATCAAGCCCGATCCTATCAAAGAGAAGCTATTTGTGCTCTATGATGGATCTTGCGGGTTTTGTCATGGGTTTATTAAATTTATCTTAAGCGAAAATAAGAATGCGTTTAATTTTCGTTTTTCACCTCTCCAGGATAAACAGGCAAATACGATTGTTGTGAAGGAGGGAGAGATCGTTTTAACAAAGTCGCAAGCAGTCATAAGAGTGCTAAAATCTCTTGGCGGTTATTGGAAAGTGCTCGGCTTTATTATCTCATTTATTCCGACTAGACTCTGTGATGCAGTTTATTCCTTAATTGCACGTGTGAGGCACCGGCTTTTTAGAAAGCCAGAGGGAGCTTGCCCTGTGATGCCTAAAGATTTAAGAATCTATTTTGAATAGTTAGTTAGGTCTAATTTGAAGAGATCTCTTTCATTTGAGTAAGGGGATTTTTTGCCGTGGTATTTTTTTACGAAGAGCTTTTCGAGAATGGAGTAGGAGCCAAAGTTTTCTTTAGAACAGGTCGCAACTACGTGGGTAAAAGGCAAATAGACAGCTATAAGCTTTCCATCACTACTCCGAAAGCCATCTTTGATAAGGCCCATCATTAAAAGATTTTCAGCTTCTTCTCTATTTTTACGAGAGACGCCGCAGGGTACAAGGATATCATTTTGAGCTAAGCTTTTTGCATAAGATATGAGTGAATCTATAACTTCTGTTCCAAGGCCTTTAAATCCTTTTATACCTATTAATTTTTCTTCATCTTTAAAGCTCTCGTTCCAGTATTCCGGAAAAAGAATATAAGCAATCTCTGAGGTTCCTTGGGTGATCTCTCCTTCATACGCACCGTGTCCAAGAACAGCATGTCCAATTAGAGCTCCGCTTCTCTTTTCAACGATTGCAAGTGCTGAAAAGGTGTGTTCATTCCAGCGCTCAAGCCAATTGTTAAATCTCTCTCGGGTGTATTCCTCCGATCTTGGTCCATCTACATAGAGTGACATGGCAACTGAGTTTCCAAATAATTCAATGTAGGTAGGTAGATCATTGGGCTCAATGGGCCTGAGAATTAATCTTGGAGTTTCGATGAGGGGGCGGTGATCCTCCCAAATGACGGTTGCAGAAGAGTTAGAAAGAGGAGCTGCATTTAGCGTTATAGAAAATAGAAAAATTAATAGGAAAAGGGGTGAGATAAATTTCTTTTTCATAGGGAGCTCAAAATTTTTTGGAAAAAGACTAAAGTATCGTCTATAAACTTGTCAATCTGTAGAGGACGTGAGGACGCAGTGGATGTCCCGGAGATAGCTTTGGATGTTCAAAATCATCTTTTGGATCGTGTGTCATTTTTAGGCGCTGCATTAATTTTTGAGAGCGTTCGTTTGTTTTGGCTGTGAAAGAGACAAGCTCTGTTAGCTTGAGCGTGTGAAAGGCGTAATCGATGACTTTTGATGCTGCTTCAAAAGCATAACCTTTTCCCCAATGTTCGTGGCTAAGTCTCCAACCAATTTCTATGCAGGGCGTAAATGTTGCTTCAAAGTCTTGATAGTGCAGGCCGACAAATCCAATGAAAGGAGAGACCCCTGGGACTTCTACCGCCCAAAGTCCATATTCTTTCTCTTCGAGCTCCTTTTGGAATTTTTGAGCAAAGGAATTGCTCTCTTTTGTGGAAAGTGCGCTTGGAAAATGCTCCATCACTCTGAAATCTGCATTCATCTTTGCAAAAAGGGGCAAATCGCTCTCTTTCCACGCGCGCAAAAGTAGACGGTTTGTAGAGAGCGCGGGAGCTGGCATCGGTCTAAAAGTTAAATTGATGGGTTTTAGGTTGTGCGCCATCTTCTGTTTCAATGATGGTAAAGCCGTCTGTGATCTCTAGAGTAATGCGGTACGATTTTCTTTTCTCTAGCTCAGATGCGATATGTTTTCTTAGTTGGGTCTGACTTATCTTTTCAGCATGCTCGAGGATATCATTCAGTGAGTAGGTGAGAGTGCCCCTGTTCACTGCGAAAGCACGCCCCATATCTTGAATGAAGGGAGTTCGAAAGAGAAAAACATCTTTTAGATTCTCAAACGTCAGATACATTTTTGGTGCTATCATTTCCATGAACTTTTGGGTCTTTCCATCTAAAAAGGAGCTTTTTAAGAGTACCTCGACCATTTTAGCAGATATTGTTTCAATCTGTTCTGCCGTGATTGATTTGATTGTGCGCATTTGTGAAATCAGAGCAAATGCACTTCTTGCTCCTTCAGAAGAATTTCTTACACAAGATGATGCCATGTTAACCTCGAGGGGTAAAATTAAGCAGAAAGTATAAAGGATTCTGTAGATAAAATTCAATGTAAATTAAATATTTTAATAGATGCTTATTTCTTGGGTTTAAGTATAATTACTCGCCAAATCAAGGGAGAGTTTTATGGCTGCAGTAAGTAATAAACCGGCTGATATTTTTCAATTTCAAGATCGTGGATGGTCTAAAGAGGAATGTACGGATGAAAGGGTCCGTATGTTGGTCGTAAAATATTTTAGAGCTATTTGTGACGATGCAAGAATGCGATCTCTTATAGGTCACAACGATGTATCGGTTCTGGAGAGCGGTCCATGGTATGCCAATAGTTACATGCAACTACTTACAAAACATGGGTGCGAAAAGAGGCTAGATTTTTTAAGAAAGAAAGGCTCTTTTTATCACGGCAGACCGCCTAAGAAGTTTGAACACGTATTAGTAGATCCGAAGGATATCGATTATAGAGCTCAGATGACCTCAAAAAGGCTTTTAAGTTACACCTTGAAGAAAGGTGTTCTTCCATCCGAGGCATTGAATGAACTTCTCCCTGGAAGAGCTAGCACGGTATTTTTTATCGACTGTCAAATGGCCACGCAAATTGCCCTATATGCAGCTATAAGAACAGTTTTTGGAAAAGCGCTTTTTGATAGTTATTTTAGTAGAGCTAAGAATCCATTAAGGTTTGATTATAATTTAGGTGAGACGCCTCTTAAGGCTTTCATTAAGCAGAGAGTTAACTCGGAGCCTCCAATCTTGGGAGAGCTTTGCTACTATAAAAACATACCTGCTTATTGGACAAAACATACAGATGGAAATGCAGCGGGATGGCATGTTATGTCTACAGCTGAGGAAGAGGATTTAGAGGTTAGTTTTGATGGATTTGGTCTAGGGTATCATAAATCTACTGAAATGGACATCTATAGGGTTTTTGCCGAATCATTTAATGAAGAGCCCATTCAATTGACAGAACTTTTGCCAGAGGAGATTGCAGCTAAGCGAATTAAGAGCTCTCTATTAAGTGAAGAGCAGATAGCTGCTGTGGACGCGCTAGTTGTAACTCCAGAGGGAATTCGCCAGGCAGCAAAAGAACATCCTGATTTGGTTGGAAGGTTGCCCGTAAAAACTAGCCTGAGTGTTAAACTTTTGCACTGGTTCTTGAAGGAGGATAGCGATGAGGCAAAAGAGGCTTAAAATTTCTCTCTGTTCTAAAAAATAGTGAAAGTTTTAAGATTTCTCACTTATCAAAATCCAACGTGAGAATCTTATGAAAAAACTCTTCCTTATTTTTTGTCTATTTCTTGGCCAAATGGCATTTGCTTTTGATGCTTCTATTCCTGTTTTAAACTTAAATGAATTTAGAAATATTGAGACAAGAGGGGAATTTCTTGAGAAGCTAAAGTGTGCTGCTCATGAAAGCGGCTTTTTCGCTTTGGAAGGTATTGGAATTGATCAAGATGTGATCGATGAGGCCTACCTTGTATCTCAAGAGTTTTTCTATCTTCCGAGAGAAGTAAAGTGGAAATATAATGGCAAAGCCAATAGCTTCCAAAGAGGATTTGCAATAGGGGAATCTGCAAAAGGAGAGAGTTTTAGAGACTCCAAAGAGTTTTATCACATTGGAAGAGAAGGTGAAAACCTTGGACTTTTCCCCAATGTTTGGCCGAGTGAAGATTTTCCTGAGTACAAAGCAAAAATGATCACTTTGTATCAATCAATTGAAGATGAGATGACTCTTCTTGATGAGGCATTTTCGGCCATTCTCGGTGCGGAAGAAAATATTCTTTCTGAGATGTTGGTAGATGGCGATACCATCATTCGCGCGCTCTACTATCCGGCTAACCCTCCCGAAGAGGGAGTTTGGGGAGCTGCTCACACAGACATCAACCTTTACACAGTGCTTCCAAGAGCTACTGCTCAGGGGCTTCAAGTATTAAACCGTTTTAATGAATGGATCGATGTTCATGTGCCCGAAGGCGCTTTCATTATCAACGTAGGAGATATGCTTCAGAACCTTTCCAACGGTTACTACAAAAGCGCTCTTCACCGTGTTGTCGATCCTGGACTTAATGAGGAGAGATTTTTCCTCGTGATGTTTTTTCACCCGCGCTCTGATGTTCTCCTAAATCCAACGACAAAAATGATTGAGATCACGGGCGGGAAAAGAGAGTATCCCAACGCAACTAGATGGGAACTTTTAGAAGAAAGGCTGATTGATCTTGGTCTTGCATCAGCTGAGATGAAGCAAGATTTTGTTCAAAGCGGAGCAATCGAAAAGTTTAGAGAGGTGGGTAAATTTAGCCCTGATGCAGAAGCAACGCTTAAAATTGAGGGGTATGTTCAATGAGAATGCTATTTCTTCTTCTAGCAGTATGCAGTAGCTGTTTTGCTACGCCGATCGTTGAGAGGTCGGTTGGAAAAGAGGCTCTTTCGGAGATCTTAGGTTTTTTTGGGATTACCCAAGAAAATATGATTGCAGAGACACAAAAAAAATGGCTGAGAAGTTCAGGAAAAGAGCGGTGGGAGATGAACGAGATCTCTCAAAAAGAATTTGTGCTTAATTGGGCAGAAAAATCGGGGATTTATTCTTCTTGGAAACCAGAAAGCAGCTCCTATGACAAGGCACTAATTCTAGGAGCTACTACAGGAGTCATGGAAGGGAGGCTTCGGTTTTTAGTGGATCTTTGGAATGAAGGCATAAGATTTGATGAAATCGTGTGGCTTACAGGAGAAAGACCGCTTGATAAAACGATAGATGGATTATTGGAACTAGCTACAAATGAATCGGAAGCAGCAAGAGTGATTTGGAAGAAGGTGGATCTGCCAAAAGAGATGAGAACGATTTCGGTAGTTTTTGTAGAAGAGCCTATGAAAGGCCTAAAAAGACCCAACACAAAAGATACGATTGATGCGTGGGTTGGAAGCGGTGTGAAGCCTTGCAAGGCTCTTGTTGTCTCTAGTCAGCCATTTTGCGGGTATCAATATGGGATTGTTGATAGATATTTGCCGGAAGAATTTTTGTTTGAGGTCGTAGGACCAGGCGTGGATTCGAGGGCTCATCCAGCAGCTGCGGCTATTACATTGGACTCTATGGCCAGATGGCTCTACGTCGAAAGTCTGCCTAGAGATTAGGTTTTGGAGAAGAGCTCTTCTGAAATTTTAGTGCCTACATGGATGAACTGGTCCCAAGGAATGCCTAGGATGGTATCGATGCCGTTGATATCTTTTTGGACCATCTCTTTTTTCCTGAGGTAGACCATGAGCTCATCTCTCGTCTGATCATTGTCCACTACGATCGAGGTGATGAATGAGGGGTCAATTCTCTCTTTAATCATCACCTCATTATCAAAGTTAAATGTTTCTTGCTCACCTTTTACAAAAGAGAAAATATTCGGTCTTTTCAGGTATTCACTTCCCCAGGACCACCAAGAATCATTATCTACAAGTCTCGTTCCGTAACGATCATCGTGATACTGATAGGTAAAACTCTCTAATGCTTCAGCAGAGAAACAAAACCTTACTTTACTGTGATAGTAAAAGTCGGAAAAAGATTTGTCATCATCCATAAGCTTTTGGGTCACAAGTTGAGTAAATACGCTATCCGAGCCGCCAGTATAGAGGTCTCCTCCCCATGAGAGACCGCTTTTTGCAAGACCATTCCCATTCCTGGTCTCAGATGAGAGCATTCCCATCTCTAGGATGGTAAAAACTCTTCTGAAGATCTCTTCATCAGTGTATGCGCCTGTAATTGCAGTAGTAAGGCCGAGCGCTCCTTGTGCGCGGAGTTCATCTGCCAGCCCCGGAATTGAAAAACGCATTTTCCCTGGTAGGATCTCTCGAAGCTCCATCTTGGAAAGATACTTTGAGAAATAATCTTCCATTTTGGGTTGCATGGAAAAAATACGACCCTTGAGCTCCTCTAGAGGAAGATTGAAAAACTCCTCCGTTCTTTCAAAAAGAGTGGCATCCTCTGGAAAAAAGAGACGAAACAGCTGTCCAATTTTCATTCTTTCTACATCTTCAAACAGAGACTCTTTTAGTGCGATATCGAGATCTAATAGAGAAAGAAGTTCGTGAAATTCATAGATGTTTGCGCCTTTTTCCATCTGAACCGTGATTTGGTCATACATTGTAGGCATACCCGGATCATTTCCTATAAAGATGGTTCCAAGTCCTTTGAGTGAAATTTTATGGGCGCTTCCAACGGCTCCATGATCATGATAGTTGAGCATCGTCTGAGAGAGCTTTATTCCTTCTGCATGCGAGCCCATGATTTTAAAGACCTCACCTACATCGCTCTCGGATAATCCTTTTGTATCATCGATTACTTTTTGCAAGCTCTCTCTAAAGACGTGGTTGACTTTGAAGGTTAGCCTTGTGCCGTCTTCCGTCTTTTTAAAGGAGACGTTCATTCCCTTTACAGCTGTGCCTCCCGATCCATAAAAGCTAGACCCAAAATCATACTCTTTGCCATCTGCATCTAGAAAGGTGACTCTCTGATGGTCCATTCTCTCTAGGAGCTCTATTAGAGGATGATCTAGAAAGTGCTCTGTATCTCTGCCGTTTGAGATGCGTTTCTGCAACTCTTGCATCTCTTTGAACTGGAATAAGAAATTCCTTCTTTGAATGAGTGCTACCTGCCCGTTTGCTTGGTTTAGGCGAATGAACCCCATGGCGATTTTAGCGAGTACTTCCGGATATTTTGATTCCATCCACTCTTCTCTAGATTCATAGAAGCTGACGAGTGCTTGTACGAGAAAAGAGGCTAGAACGATCTCGAGAGATCCTGTAAGCATGATTCCGAGGTAGAGAGCATTATTTGCGCTCCTTAAAAGTAGAGAGAGAGCTTTCTCATACTCTTGTTTTGAAAGTTTATTTTTTTACTCTTTCAGGTTGATGAAGATATCTGATGAGGTAGTAAGTAGAGATCCCAGTCTAAAATTAAAGAGAGTAGCTGATAGGGAGGTGATGGCAAGGGCTGTTTCGGTTAGCTGAGGCAGGGCCTCTTTTGCGCTATCTAAAGATTGCATCGAGGTAATGATGCGAAAGGTTCCCATGGAAATGGATATTTTATTTCCCAGAGGCCTGTATAAACTTAAGAAAGGCAAAGATATGTTAAGGGCTCTTTTAAAAACCTCTTGAACAGTATTGTCTTTATTCTCCTCTTTAATGTCGTGTTTATAGTCACGGTGATAATAAGAGGGGGTGAATAGTTTGTGGCTTAAATAATTAATGTAATTAGTCATGGCGAGTATTATAGTAAAAACGCCTTGGATAAAAAAGATAAAAAGTGAGAGAATTATAAAAATATGAAAAAATCTATAATTACTATTTTAACTTTTGCTCTTAGCTCTTTATCTGCGAACTTTAATGCTGATATTTTTGATCTATTAGAGATGAAGACGGGTGAGAGCCTTCTCGATTTGAATCAAAGTGAGAGTTTGGAATTTGCAGATTGTGCATACGCACTTTTTCCAGAGGATCCTATGCAAGCGCTTTTGAGGGCAAAAGATTCATTAAAGAGCGGCGGAAGGGTTTTATTTGCTATTTCTATATCAAGAGATTCTTTTAAAGAGAGCATGACCCAGTTTAGAGAAGAGGCAAAAGAATTAGGTTTTAAGATTATTCACTCTGAGCGCTATATCTCTGAGGATTTAGATGAAAAAGTTTCTGTCAGTCTTTTTAGGAAGGTCTGACCTTTAAGAAAGAATGATTTTGTGCATCTCTCCTTGCTGATGACAATAGGTCTCTTTGATTCCAAAAAGAGCGATCAAAAAAGATAGCCCAAACATGACGGGGATAATGGAAAGCCCGCGCGTAAATGAGGCGCTTGTAAGCTCATCACTAGTGCTTTGGATAATGGAGCTTGCAAAGGGGGGGATAATCGCAGCAAAAAAGACAATAGCAGTGTTGTTGAGTCCTAATGCAGGGGAGTGAAGTCTTTTGGGAACATGTTCCGAGATCATGGCAAAACCTAAGCTTTGCACGGCTGCACAAAAGCCAAGGCATCCAAAGAGTGAGATGAGAAGCAGTTCATTTTCAATGGGTAAGTATAAAATTAGGGAGGAAAAAATGACTCCAAAAAGCCCGGAAAGAATAAGGAGAGGTTTTCGCTTTTTCATTTTTTCGGATAATTTTCCCATAGTAGCTGCGCTGATTGAAAAACCAATCCATATCATTGAGATAATAAAAGCGGCTTTTGTCTTTTCAAAACCTCTTGTTTGGAGATAGGTAACTCCCCAATAGGCTCCCAGAAGCGGCATTGCGACGTAGACAGTTGCACAGTAAAGCATAATGGCCCATACCTGAGAGCTTTTTAAAAGTTCTGTAATATTCTTTTTTAAAGAGACATGAGGCGTTAAAAAGAAGATCGCATTCTTCTTCCCCTTTGGTTTATCTCTAAGAAAGAGAAATATAATGACAGTTAGGCAAGTTCCAAAAACACCTATCCAAAAAAGAATGAGTCTCCAATTTCCATCTAGATTGTGATTTAGCATAGCAAGGGGAGCGCCCGCTAAAATAGGGCCAATCGCTCCTAGGAACTGAGCCATGCCGCAAAGAGTGGAGAAGTGCTTTCTGTCGAACCAATTCAAAGCTAAGATCAAAATAGCTACAAAACCAAAAGAGGAGCCAAAACCTATGAGAAGGCGGCTCATAATTGCAGATAGGAAACCATTTGAAACGCTAAACCAAAAAACTCCAAATGTACAAGAAAAGGAGGCGAGCGTAAGAATCTTTCTCGGACCAAATTTATCCGTCAAAATTCCAACAGGTGTCTGCATGAGAGAATAGGTAAGATAGAAAGCTGCACCCAAAATGGAAAACTGCTCAATTGTTAAACCTAAGGATGAAATAACATCGGTTGCAATCGTACCTAGAAAGATTTGCAGGAAAAATTCATAAAAGTAAAAGAGAAGAGCTAGAGACCAAACAAAGATGCTAAATAGATTTTTACTCATTCTTCTATGTTTTGAGTCTTATTCCAGTCTGTAAATCCGGAAGGGATCTCTTCTTTAGTCTTTGCGATGCGGTAGATGTTGTCCCCTTCATTGATAAGAGATAATTGATTTTTTTCGACAATAATGCCATCTAAGGGAGCTAAAATTTGATACTTTTTATCCGTGCCAAAGGGATCATAGATTTCTGCGATAATATCGCCTTCTGTTACCTCTGCCCCAAGCTTTTTTTTCGGAGTGCAAATGCCAGAGCCTGGAGATCTGACCCATTTTGAAGATCGGACAAGAAGTGGTTCAAAAGTTTTGGGGTTTTTCGCTTTCAATGGTAGCATGTTTAGTGACCGCATGACGCGCACAATTCCTTGAACGCCCGTTCTAATAGCAATTTCATCTGTGCGAAGGACTTCACCTGCTTCATAGAGGATGGTGGGAACGTTATATTCAGGATTGTTTTGCCATAGAAGGCCGCGGTTTGCTTTTGAATTCAAGATGATGGGGGTTTGAAAAGCTCTCGCCATTTTTTCCGACTCTGTGCAAGTCATATCGGTAACAACCTGTGGCATCATCACTTGATTGGGCTCAGCTGAGTGGATGTCGATGCAATGGCTCGCTTTTGATAAGATTTCTTGAGTGAAATGGTAAGCCAGTCTTGATGCAAAAGAGCCTTTTTCAAGTCCTGGAAAGCTACCGTCTAAATCCCTTCGATCAGGAAGATTACGAGTCAGGCTAATGAGTCCATAGACATTGATAACAGGAACTGCAATTAGAGTTCCCTGAATCGATTTGAGCAGACCTAAATTGAGTAGTTTGTGAATGATCGCGATTCCATTCATCTCATCGCCGTGAATTGCTGCACAAACAACTAAACAAGGACCCTCTTTTTTCCCATGAATGACGTGAATAGGCATATACATTGACGCATAGGAATAGAATTCAGGAGTAGGCAGCCCAATGGTGATACGTTCACCAGGTTGGATAACTTTGTTGCCAATGGTAATCGATTTATTTTTCATTAGGATTTTACCCTAACAAGTTCTCTATTAATATTCTAGTAGCAAGCCTAACACGGTTAAAAGAGATTTTCTTTTTCAGTTAGGACATGAACGGGGCTTTGGCGTTCCTACTACTGGATTTGGTAGTGGATAGGGGATAGTGTTGATGGCTCTCTACAAATACTTTGGAGAGTCTTTCTATCCCCCTCTGTTCAAGATATCCGATAATTGTATGGTCAGCCAATCTCTTTCTTAATTTTTCTATGGAAGCGATATGAGATCTATTTCGGTACTCCGTATCTTGGACGCTTTTATGAATGATCTTAACAAGGAGGCTGTCGGCAACAGCTATACGACTATAACATGCTCTGTGAGCTCGTTGGGAGATATCGCTGCGCCAGACTTTGGTTACTGTTTTATCAGTTATTTCACAGATTCCACAAAGGAAAACTTTTTTCTTGTTTGCGCCCAATAGAAGAGGGTTTTTGTCATCCGGATAAGGTGCAACTTTATATTCTTTGCCAATAGAACAACACATAAAAAAACTCAGTAAAATTAATGGAAAAAGATATTAAGCGGAATAAGAATTAAAATTCAAACTCATTATTTTAAAAAGGCCTTGCTTGATTTGGACCTTCTTGGGGGGCTAACGGGGTCGGAAATATTAGTTCTAAATAGCTTGTCCAGCTCATCAATCGCACATTTTTCGAGGTATTCAAGAATCGTTGATTTCATCAAGCGATCCCTCACTCTCTTAATGGAAGCGATATGTGTCAAATTTCGCATGGTAGTGCTATAAACATCTTTTCTGATTAATCTGACTAAGGCTGCATCTGCAGTTTGTATCCGCTTGAAACATTCCCTGTGAGCTCGCTGAGAGAGATCACTACGCCAAATTTTGGTTGCAGTAGAATCTTTTTTTTCACAGATTCCACAAAGGAAAGTTATTTTATTATCGGGGTCAGGATGAATTCGATATTTATTAGGAAGAAAACAACACATATTAAGAACTCATTAATATTAATAAAGAGATATATTAACTTGACTAAGAGTTAAAATCCAATTTCCTTTTTGCTAGACAGAAGGTGACCTCTTTTTTTATCATAATCTCATGCGGTACTTATTCTTCTTCCTTTTTATTGGTACATCTCTCTTTTCTGGTGCAAAGACAGGTGAGATAAAGCCCCAATCCTTTCAAGAGGTTTGGGCTTATGTGATGAAGGGGGAGGAGAGCTCGCTTCAGCCAGAAAAGCCGGTGACAGATGTTGCCTATTTTAGTCTTAGAATAAATGATATCGGTAGGATCACATCTAAGATTAACCCTGGGACCATCAGAAAAAATGCACCCCAAAATGCACGCATTCATCTTGTTATTTCAGCGCCTGCGAATCGATCTCTAATGTATTGGTGTCTTGGCACCGATCCCATAGCTAAAAAGGAGCTCATTCAAGATATCGTCCGAGCTTCAAAGCCCTTTGATGGTGTACAAATTGACTTTGAGGGCATACGCAAAGAAGATGGAGACCTTTACTGCACTTTCTTAAAGGATCTTCGTAAGGAGCTACCCAGCGGGCAGGTCTTTAGTGTTGCAGTTCCGGCAAGGGTAAGGGAGATGAAGGACGCTTTTCCCTACCAAAAGATCAGTCAGATCGCAGACCGAGTGATTGTCATGGCCTATGATGAGCATTGGAGAACGGGCTCGCCTGGTTCGATTGCTTCGCCTAAATGGTGCAGCAGAGTATGCGCTTATGCCAAGCAAACGATCCCAAAAGAGAAGCTCATAATGGGAATCCCCTTATATGGAAGAGTGTGGCAAAAAGAGCCTGTGGCAAGAGCTCTCAAATATTTTCAAACGCTCGATCTTTGGAAGGAAGTGGGAACGCTCGTTAAAAGAGAAGATGATGGTACCCCCACTTTTGCATTTGAAAAAACGATAGAAGCTGTTGTCTATTATGAAGATTTCCATACTCTTAGCAAGAAACTAGCTCTCTATTCTCATGAAAAAGTCGAAGGAGTTGCACTTTGGCGCCTCAGTCAGGAGCCGGCCGCTCTCTGGAATTCTCTGGAAATTAGTTCCGCAAAGAATAAAAATTGATTGTATAGAGGATTTGTCCCTTATCCATAGGGCAAAGCTATAGATTCGTCATTCAAAACCACTTTCATCTCAATTTGTTTTTGGAACTCTCTCCTCACTACTAACCAATTTTTTTCCTGTACAGAGCAACTGATGCTTGCTTTTGAGCGCCGTTTTTTTTATACCCTGAACTATGAAGTCCAAAAAAGCATGCTGCGAAATTTGTAAAAAAGAATTCCCTTTAGAGGAGCTCTTTCCCATTAGCTTAATCCGTCCCTCTCTTTTGAAAACTATAAACGTTGAAAATGGGTCAAATGGCTATATCTGCTATCCCGATATGAGAGAGCTAAGATCTAATTTGATTGAAAAGGTTTTGGAGGAGCACCGAGGTGAGCTTTCAAATCTGGATCAAGAAGTCGTGGAGAGCCTTGAGAAGCATGAGCTTGTTACTCAAGATATTAATGAGATCTTCGAAGATGAGATGACATTTGGTGAAAGGGCATCTGGCTAGCTCGCAAGATTTGGCGGCAGCTGGGGCTTTATCATTATTTTTCTCATAGTCATTCTTGCATGGATGCTCATTAACACCCTCTTTTTCTTGCGCGAAGATGCGTTTGACCCCTACCCCTATATTCTTCTCAATCTGGTTCTTTCCTGTTTGGCGGCTATTCAAGCTCCCATTATTTTAATGAGCCAAAACCGCCAGGCAAAACGAGATCGCCTGCAAGCGGATGATGATTATCGAACGAACTTGAAGGCTGAACTTGAAGTGAGGCAGCTCAATACCAAGATCGATATGTTCATTAAAAAACAGTGGGAAAGACTCATGGAAATCCAACAAATTCAGATTGATCTTTCTGAAGAACTTCTTGATAAATATGGACATAAAGATAATTAACTGATAATAATTGAATAAGGGTTTGTTCGAAAGGGGGGAGAATGAGGGCTTATCTATTACTATTTTCGTTATTATTTACAACTACATCATTTGCGGGGGCTGCAAAAACACCCGGTGCAAAGTACCCAGAGGCAGCGAGATCAGGTGTCTATTTTAATGTAGACGTTGGACCTGGTGGAGATTACTACGGCTGCGGAGGTTATCCATATTATGGGGCCTATGGTAGAGGATCAGGGTTCGGATTTTCTTTTGGACCAGGCGGATATTACGACTGTCCAGGATATTATTATGGTGGTCCGGGATACTACTATTACTATGATAGCCCTGGCTATTATGATAGGCGCGGGCGTTACCATAAACATCATGGAAAGAAGCATCACAAACGAAAGCATGCTGGGCGTGGTAAGCGCGGCGGACGCGGAAAAGGCGGCGGGCGCGGAATGGGCGGCGGCAGAGGTGGTCGTGGCAAAGGCGGCGGGCGCGGAATGGGCGGCGGCAGAGGTGGTCGTGGCAAAGGCGGCGGGCGCGGAAT
>Ga0114933_10000162_pt1 | contig 80069 bp, 62 predicted proteins | sample 4SBtaG_FD_89691 | JGI IMG/M metagenome (GOLD analysis project Ga0114933, IMG submission 89691) | Deep subsurface microbial communities from Kolumbo volcano to uncover new lineages of life (NeLLi) - 4SBTROV12_W25 metaG | ecosystem: Environmental > Aquatic > Marine > Volcanic | place: Kolumbo...
CACTCGGAGTCCATCGAGGTTCTCCCCCGAGCCGTGCCCACCGAAGCCGTGCGCTGCGGGTGCGACGCGAGCCTCAAGAGGACCTGCCCCGACGCCCTGCGTGCCGTGCAGGCGGCCCTGGCCGTCCTCGCCGCGCCTCCCCACCCGGCGGCGCGCCGCGCCTTCGAGGAGGACCTGGGGCGCCCGGCGTGGCAGTCCACGTTCGAGGCGTTCGACGAGGCCTTGGACGCTCATGGGATCCGTGATCACGCCGAGCCTGCGGCCCCCGAGCCCCTCGGCTGGCGGCTGAACCACACCCGACGCCCATGGCTCCTCCAGCCGGTGCGCTGCACACCGAAGCAGAGCGGAGGATGGACGTCGAGCCTCGCCGACCGACGCGCGTTCCGCTCCGGCGCCGTCCGGCTCGAGCTGCCCGTGGACCGCACGATCGCCGGGTTCGTCTGCCCCGCGTTCCTGGACGAGCTCGGTCGCCGGCCGCGGGTCACCGAGGAGGACGTCCTGCAGGCGCTGCCGCTGCTCATCGACCACCCCCGCGTCTTCCTGGGGGGTCGGGGAGGCCCCCCGCTGACGATGCGTCGGGCGACGCTCAGCCTCGGCGTGGAGCGAAGGCTGGACGGCGGGCTCGTCATGGACCCGCGGCTCGGGGGACGGTCGCTGCGGCCGGACGAGCTGCGACGGCTGGCGGACCACGACGTGGCGGGGGCGCCGGCGCCGCTCATGGACGCGTCGACCGCCACCTGCGTGCTCGTCGACCTGAGCCCCGCGGCGACCGCCTTGCTGCGCATCCTCCGAGACCGCGGGCTGGACTACGACGCGGACGCGGCCACCCCCCTGCTGGAGCGACTGCCCCGGATCGAGCAGGCGATCCCGGTGGAGCTCGCGTCGGCGCTTCGCGGCACGAAGGTCCCCTGCGACGACGTGCTCCGCGTGCGGCTGGAGCCGGCGTCGGGCTTGGCCGTGGCGGCGCGGCTCCGGCCGCTGCCGGGCGGCCCGATCGTGATCCCCGGGGAGGGGCCGGAGGTGCTCTTCGGAGAGGTCGAAGGGCGTCGCGTCCACGTCCTGCGAGACCTGGAAGACGAAGCGGCGCGGACCCGCGAGCTCGCGGCGGCCCTGGGCCTGGCGGCCGTACACAGATCCGGCCCCGGCGCGTGGTTCGTGGAGGAAGACGAGGCCGTCGCCGCGGTCGTACACGGGCTTCGCGACCGAGAGGACGTGGTGGCCGAGTGGACCGGCAAACGGAAGCTGCGGGTGGCCCGCGCGGACGCCCTGTCGGATCTGAAGCTCCGGGTCCGAGAACTGGACGGCTGGTTCAGCCTCGACGGTCGGTTCGAGGTCGAAGGCGGGTCCATGAGCCTCGCCGAGATCCTCCTCGCCCTCGAGCAGGGGCGCCGGTTCGTGCGTCTGGACGACGACGGCTGGATCGCCCTCAGCGAGACCGTCCGGGATCAGCTGATCGAGGCCACGTCGGGCGTCGTGGCCCAGCGGGGGGAGCGGGTCCTCTCGCCGCTCCACGCCCCGCAGGTCGAGCGGCTCGGCGCGCTGGGCGTGCAGATCGACGCGCCGGACTCCTGGCGCCTGCTCACGGAGCGCATCGAAGGGGCGGCGACGTTCGTCCCCCCGCTCCCGCCGGGGCTGCGGGCGGAGCTTCGCTCGTACCAGCGATCGGGCTACCGATGGGCCGCGCGACTCGCCCAGTGGGCCCCCGGCGCGGTCCTCGCGGACGACATGGGCCTCGGAAAGACGGTCCAGGCGATCGCGCTGCTGCTGCATCGTCGAGCCGCCGGACCGAGCCTGGTGGTGGCGCCCACCTCGGTGTGCTTCAACTGGATGCGCGAGCTCGCGCGCTTCGCCCCGGGCCTTCGCTTGTTCCTCCACCGCGGGCCCCGCCGGAGCACGGACTTCGCGGCCCTCACGCAGGGCGACGTCGTGGTCACCACCTGGGACACGATGGTGCGGGACCTGGAGCAGCTCGCCGAGCGCGCCTTCGGCACCGTGGTCTTCGACGAAGCGCACGCGATCAAGACGTCGAGCACCCGCCGCGCGCGGGCCTCGCGGAAGCTGCGCGTGAACTTCCGCCTCGCGCTCACGGGAACCCCGGTCGAGAACCACGCGGGCGAGCTCTGGTCCCTCTTCCACACGGTGTGCCCGGGGCTGCTGGGCTCGGCCCAGCAGTTCCGACAGCGGTACGGGGGTCTCATCGCCACGGGGAGCGCGTCCGCCCGCGCTGCGCTCTCGGCGGCGATCCGTCCCTTCCTGCTGCGTCGCCTGAAGTCGGAGGTGGCGCTCGAGCTCCCTCCGCGCACCGAGGTGGAGCTGCGGGTGACGTTGCCCGAAGACGCCCGTCGCGCCTACGAGGCGGCCCGACGGGCGGCGCTGGGGCGACTGGAGGCCGCCCGAAAGAACCCCGAGGTGGCGAAGAAGCTGCGGTTCCAGGCGCTCGCGGACCTCACCCGCCTGCGACGCTTGGCCTGCCACCCCGCCCTCGTCGATCCCGAGTCCGTCGCCCGATCGGCGAAGGTCGAGCGGCTCCGGGAGCTCGTGGGGCAGCTCCGGGAGGAGGGGCACGCCGCGCTCGTCTTCAGCCAGTTCGTGGGGCTCCTGAAGCTCGTCCGGCCGGTGCTGGAGGAGGACGGGGCCCGGATCCGGTGGATCGACGGCTCCACCCCCGCCAAGCGTCGGGAGGATGAGGTCGATCGGTTCCAGCGAGGCGACGGCGACGTGTTCTTGATCTCGCTCAAGGCGGGGGGCACCGGGTTGAACCTCACGTCGGCTACGTACGTCATTCACCTGGACCCGTGGTGGAACCCGTCGGCGGAGGATCAGGCCACGGATCGCGCCCACCGCATCGGCCAGGACCAGCCGGTCACGGTGTATCGACTCGTGGCCGAGGACACGGTGGAGGACGGTGTCCTGGAGCTGCAGCAGGCCAAGCGTGAGCTCGTGACGGGCCTGCTCGAAGGGACGGGGCGATCCGCTCCGTTCGAGGTGGACGAGCTGGTCACGCTGATGTCGCGCACCGCCCGAGGCCGGCCGATCGGAGAGGAGCGGCCGAGGACCTAGACGGCCGTTTAGTCCAACCACGCCGTGAGGAACCAGGAGCCGGTGTCCGGCTGGAGGAAGACGTGGGCGACGCTGCCTTCGCCCTCGCTGCCCGCGCCTTCCACCTGAAAGCAGCGTCGACGGATGGGGTTGGGCTCCCACCACTCACCCGAGACGTCCCACGGCCCGAGGACGCGGTCGGCGCGCATGAAGCCCCCGTCGAAGCGAAACCCGACGAGGCGACCGCTCCGGAGATCGGGCTCCACGAGCACGGGGGGGATCACGCACCGCAGCCCCGTGGGGAGCGCGCCGATGGGGGCGCGATCGGGCACCCAGGACTCGATTCGATCCCGCTTCGACAACGGACTCGCGGGGAAGGGACCGTCTCCTGGCTCGGCTCGAAACCGGAGCTCGGGCAGCACCGAAGGAGAGGGGCGAAGCACTCCGAAGCCCTCGGGCCCCACCTCCGCGGCGAGGTGGGCGAGGGTGGTCGCGAGGGCTCCGGGGGGGGCAGCGCGAGGGCCGGTGAGCCGCACCTGGTCGGTCGGACGCTCTCCGATCTCGGACGCTTCCAGCTGCACCGCGAGGACCCCGGCCTTGAGCGCCATCCGCTCGAACGTGACCTTGAGCAGGTCGTTCCAGAGCCTGGCCGACGCCGAGGGGCCCGCCGAGCGAGTGACTCCCCGCTGGGGCTCGAGCCCCTCGACCTCCAGGGACCACTCCACCGCGCGACAAGCGCACCCCGTCGCGTCCAGCTCCGCGGTGAGACGCTCGACGGGGCGCTTCAGGAGGAACAGCAGCGCCTCGGATCGTTCGATGGGGTAGTCGCTGAGCACGCGGACCGTGTAGGCGCGCGGCTCGTCCACCGGGATGAGTGTGCCTCGGTCCTCCCCGCCCGCGAGGCGCTGAAGGGCAACCCCCCGCTCCCGAAAGCGACGCGCGATGCCCGGCGACGGCAGCCCCGCGAAGCGTCCGAGGGTGCGGACTCCGAGCTTGTACATCGCCTCCACCACGTCCGCGGCGTTCGGGAGCAGCTCGATGGGGAGGGGGGCGAGGAACTCCCGCTCCTCGCCCGGCTCGACGCAGATCGCGGCGACCCCTCTGCCGGGCACGCGACCTTCCAGGACGGCCGCGGCCCGCGCGCAGAACCGAGTGCTCGCCATCCCCACCCGCGCGGGCAGCCCCAGTCGCTCGGTGGCGAGGCGAAGATCGTCGAGGAAGCCCCCCTCCCCCTCCTCTGCGTAGTGACGCTCCAGCCCGTGGAAGGCGGCGTAGATCACCCCCTCGCCCGTGGTCTCGAAGTGCGGACAGAGGCTGCGCACCGCGTCCTCGAGCTCCAGGTGGACCTCCGACAGCGCCGCGGGATCGATCTCCCGGACGGTGAGCTCCGGCGCGAGGGCGCAGGCCGTGACGGACGTCATCCCCCGCTTCACACCGTCGATGCGCGCCGCGGGCGAGGCCGCCACGATCAGTCGACGCCCGTCATCCGGATCGACCAGCGCGAGCCCGCCTTCTGGCTCTCCGCCCAGACGCGTGAGCGAGACCTGCAGCCGGAAGTCGGGGACGTAGAGGCACGCGATGCGAGGGGGACGATCCGTCATGGCGGACCACTGAACATACTTTCAGTGGGGTCCAGGGATCAATGAGAAAACGAGCGACGGGGGATCACTGCCCGGATCCGGGCAATCTGCTCGGTTCCGGGCACGTCGACGACCCCTTCGAGGCGCGCGGCGACCGACGTGGCCCGTTCCCGAGCCGGCATGCCTCTTGCGGAACTCCCCGCGGGAGGCCCGCATGCCCGAGACGCTGAACGCCGCCGACACCGCCTGGATCCTCACCGCGACGGCCCTGGTCCTCATGATGACCCTGCCGGGCCTCGCGCTCTTCTACGCCGGGATGGTGCGCAAGAAGAACGTGCTCGCGACCCTCATGCAGAGCTTCGCCGTCTGCTGCCTCGTGAGCGTGCTGTGGATGGTCGTGGGCTACAGCCTCGCCTTCTCTCCCGGCAACACGTTCGTCGGCGGCTTCGACCGCGTTCTCCTCCTGGGCATGGGCCCCGACTCCATGCACGGGACGATCCCCGAGTCCCTCTTCATGGCTTTCCAGATGACGTTCGCGATCATCACCCCGGCCCTGATCAGCGGGGCGTTCGCGGAGCGCATGAAGTTCTCGGCGATGCTCCTGTTCTCGGCCCTGTGGGTCGTCCTCGTCTACGCCCCGGTGTGTCACTGGGTCTGGGCGGACGGCGGGCTCATGGCCGAGGACGGGGTGCTGGACTTCGCGGGCGGAACGGTCGTGCACATCAACGCAGGCATCGCGGGGCTGGTGGCGGCGATCGTCCTGGGGCCGCGCAAGGGGTTCGGCCGCGACCACTTCGCTCCCCACAACCTCGTCCTGACCGTGATCGGCGGCTGCATGCTGTGGATCGGCTGGTTCGGCTTCAACGCGGGCTCGGCGCTCGCCGCGGACGGAGCGGCCGCCATGGCGCTCGTGACCACCCACCTCGCCGCGGCGGCGGCCGGCCTCTCGTGGATGGCGGTCGAGTGGTGGCGCTTCGGGAAGCCCTCGGTCCTCGGGATCGTCACGGGCGCGGTCGGCGGGCTCGTCGCCGTGACCCCCGCGGCCGGGTTCGTCGGCCCCGGGGGCGCGCTCATCATCGGGGCCTCCTCGGGCCTCGTCTGCTGGTGGGGCGCGAGCAGCCTCAAGAAGCGAGGCGGCTGGGACGACTCCCTGGACTGCTTCGGCGTCCACGGGGTCGGCGGGTTGCTGGGATCGGTGCTCACCGGCGTGTTCGCGGTCGAGGCGATCGGTGGGACCGCGGGGGGGCTCGAGGGCAACTGGATGCAGGTCGGCATCCAGGTCTGGGGCGTCGTCGCCACCATCGTCTACGCCGCGATCGCCACCTGGATCCTGCTCAAGCTCGTGGACGTCGTCCTGGGTCTGCGCGTCGACGAGGAGACCGAGGTCATGGGCCTGGACGTCGCGACCCACGGCGAGGCCGTCCCCTGAGGAACGTCGGGGCCCTCACTCGGATGAACCCCAGATCTCCTTGAGCCGCTTGTCGCGACCGCAGCCCATTCGGTAGCGGAGGTAGTGGCCGGGGTTCTTGTGGTGGAAGTCCTGGTGGTAGTCCTCGGCCGTCCAGAAGACGCCCGCGTCGGTGATCTCCGTCACCACGTCCTCTCCGAACCTCTTCGCGACCTCTCCCTTGGTGCGGTGGGCCGCCTCTCGCTGATCCGCGTCGAGGGGGAAGATGCCGGGCCGATACTGGGTGCCGCGGTCGCAGAACTGCGCGTCGGCGCGGAACGGATCGTGGTTCTTCCAGAAGCGATCCAGCAGCTGCTCGTAGGTCACGACGCTGGGGTCGAAGACGACGCGCACCGCCTCCGTGTGCCCGGTCGCGCCCGAGGCCACCTGCTTGTACGTCGGCGCGGTCTCCGGTCCCCCGATGTATCCCGAGACGGCGGCGAACACGCCCGGGAGATCGTCGTACTCGGACTCGACGCACCAGAAGCAGCCCCCGGCGAAGATCGCCACGCCGCGCTCCCCCTCCGTGGCCGACGGCGGATACGACGGCGCGAGCCCTTCGTCCGACACGGTCGGGACGGCGGTCCCCGGAGCCGCCGGAGCGGAGTCCGAGGTGCCCGCCGCGGCGCACGCGATGAGGGTGATGGCGACGGCGAAGAAGGGAAGGATCGGTCGCATGCTGCGTCTCCGTGCAGGGGCCGAGGGTCGGCCCGCGGGGGGATGAGACACCCGAGTCTCCCCCACGTTACGGAGCAGTCCGCGAAATCGATCAGTGGGCGGCGTGGGCGATCGCGTCGAGGACGTGCGTGCCGACCTTGCGCCAGGGGCTCACCGACACGACGTCCCGCTCGTCGAGGTCGTACACCACCTCGAGCCGGATCCCGCCCGCGGGGATCGTCTCCTGCAGGTGCACCACGGCCGTGACTCGAGAGCCCTCACGCGAGCGGATCGTGATCTCGAAGTTGCGCGGCATGGTCGGGTCGTGGCTGTGTCCCATGAGTCCTCCGGGGCCTCGGAGGATAGCGGACCGCCGACGCCCATCAACCAGCCTCCCCTTGCGGGAACGGCGCGGCGTCTCCAACCTCTCCATGGAACCCGCACATGCCTCCGTCCGCCCCGATGCTCCGCGTGCTCCTCGCGGCCCTCCTGCTCGCTGCCTGCGGCGACCCCGAGCCGACGACGCCCGCGACGCCCTCGCCCACCCCGGGAGCGGTGGAGAGCCCCTCTCCCGCGGCGCCGACGCCCCGTCCCGGCGTGCAGGTCACGGACGTCCCGGTGAAGAGCGCGAAGCCGCCCACCAAGAAGAAGAACCGGTGGCTGGGCCTCTCCGTGGCGAACATGACCGACCCGATCCCGGGCGCGCCGGAGGACCGACGAGGCGTGGTGAGCCGCGCCTTCCGCGGCGGCCCCGCCCACACCGCGGGGCTGAAGCGCGGCGACGTCCTCCTCCAGGCCGCGGGCCGCGAGGTCCTCAAGTACCAGGACTACATCGCGGAGGCTCGGAACGTCGAGGTGGGCGACGCCCTCTCCCTTCGCGTCCTGCGGGACGGTCGAGAACTGGACGTCTCGGTCGCCATGATCGAGAAGCCGCGTGACATCCACCGCTGGAAGGTCGAGCACTGGAAGGACACCCCGATGCTCCCCTACGAGGCCGACCTCGTGCGGCCCGTCGGACAGGTACGCAGCGCCGAGTCGGAGGGCAAGGTCCGGGTCCTGTACTTCTGGGCGACGTGGTGCGGCCCGTGCCGGACCACCTCGCCGATGGTCGAGAAGATGCACACCGAGTGGGGCGACGCGGCGGAGGTCCTGGCGATCAGCTCCGAGGAGCGGGGCACCATCGAGAAGTACATCACGACCTCCACCACCACGTACCCCTTGGTGCACGACTCCCGGGGCCACCTGAAGCTCGACTACGAAGTGAAGAAGCTGCCCACGATCGTCGTGATCGGGGCGGACGGGCGCGTCGTCAGCTGGGCGACCAGCGTGAGCGGCGTCCGCAGAGCGGCCGAGACCGTGCGGGGGCTCCTGGCTCCCTGACGGGGCGGCGCCGGGCCCGTCGTGTGGACGAACCCCGCCGATTCTGCTGCAATACCTCGCGGAGGACTCCACATGGGGGCGCATCACACGTCGATGAGCGCAGAAGACACGGTCGCCGCGATCAAGGCTCGCGTCGCCGAAGCGATCCCCGGGTGTCGAGTCGACGCTGCCGGGGGTGGCGGTCACTTCACGATCGAGGTGGTCTCCGACGCCTTCGCAGGCCTCAACTCGCTCAAGAAGCAGCGCATGGTCTATCGAGCCATCAAGGATCTGATGGCTGGTGACGACGCCCCCGTACACGCGGTGGACTCGCTCAAGACGGTCACGCCGGCCCAGGCGGGTTAGCTCAGGCCCCCATGAAAGCCACGATCTACGGCGTACGCGGCTCCGTGCCCGTCCCCGGCCCGACCACGGTCCGGTACGGCGGCAACACGGTCTGCGTCGGGATCGTCCTCGCGGACGGCTCACAGCTCTTCGTGGACGCCGGCACCGGCCTGCGCGTGCTCGGCGAGGAGATGGTGGCCGCGGGCTTCACGGGCCCGGTCCACTTCCTGCTGAGCCACCGGCACTACGACCACATCATCGGGCTCCCGTTCTTCGCGCCGATCTACTCGCCCAAGACCGAGATCAAGATCTACCCGCTCATGAACGAGGCGATCGAGCGGCGCCGGCCCCGTGCCGACATCTTCGACGGCATCCAGACCCCGCTGCACCTCGATCAGCTGGGGGCGATCTTCACGCACCAGCACTTCGGCGACGACGAGCCCTGGCGGATCGGCAGCGCCCGGGTTCGTCGCATCAAGCTCAACCACCCGGGCGGCGCCCAGGGGTTCCGCATCGACGACGCCGACGGCGCCTCGTTCACCTACCTCACCGACAACGAGCTCTACCCCCCGGGGGCTCCCGCCACGACGCCCGCCGAGCAGGCCGAGTTCGCCCACCACACCGGTCTGTTGATCGCGGACGCGCAGTACCTCCCCGAGGACCTGCCCGCGAAGCGCGGGTGGGGACACTCGACGGTCCCTCAGGTGCTGCAGCTCGGCCGCGAGGCCGCCCCGCTGTGCCAGCTGCTGTTCCACCACGACCCCAGCCGCACGGACCCCCAGCTCGACAAGATCGCCGCCGAGGCCGAGCGCTTCGCCCAGGCGGAGATGACCCGGGGACCCGTCCTCGCCGCGATGGAAGGCATGACCTTCGACATCGGCGCCGACTCCGTGGTCAGGACGGACCAGACCTAGCGATCCGTGAGGGTCATCGGGTGCGGCGTCGGGATCGTCGGCACCCGCACCATCGCGCGCCTCGACCGGTTCACCGGCCCCTGAAGGCCCCCCTCCAGATCGAGCCGCTTCGTCGTCCCCACGATCAGGCCGAGATCCGCGCCGTCGGGGCGCCCCGCGGAGGCTGCGGCTGCCATCCCCCTCCCCACGACGGTCACGTCCGGCGACGACAAGGTCTCCACCAGCGCGCGCCCGATGGTGCCCCCGTCGAACGGCCCGAGCTGCTCGAGGGCCCGGGTGATCGCCGCGCCGAGGCCGAGCAGCACCTCGATCTTGTCGTCCTCGGCGGCGCCCGCGAGGACCTCCGCCTCCCAGCGGTCCAAGGCACCGTCGGCCGCGAACCCGACGCCCAAGCCGAAGAAGTAGTCGGCCCGCTCTCGTCCCACCTCGTCTCCCCACCAGTCGGTCCAAGCCGCCGCAGGCTGCAGGGACAGGTGCGGGGAGGACGCCGCGCCGGGCTCCGCCGCGAGCAGGGCCGCGCCGCCTGCGCGGGTGGGCGAGCAACGTCGGCCGGAGTCGACGCCATACCCGAAGGCGAACCAGCGTCGCTGGTACTCGGGGATGTGCGACCGCAGGAGCTTGAACTTCACGTGCGGGTCGGGCGCGTAGCGGTGCATGGCGTTGCTGCCCAGCTCCAGGACCGTGAAGGACGGGTTCTGGTACGGCATCGCCAAGCCCGACGGGAGCCAGAACGCGGCGCCGCAGATCACCGCGGGCGCCGCCGTCCACCAGCCGCCCGCCGCGATGAGGACGGCGAGGGCCGCGAGGAGCGGCAGGTAGTACCGATACACCTCGGGCGGGTCGAGCAGCGCGTGACCGACGCCGAGGGCCGGGAGGTAGAGGAGGGCGAACACGAGCGTGCGGCGCAGCGGATCGGACGAGCCGGCGACGCGCGCTGCCCCCACGACGGCGACGACCAGGATGCCCGCGACCGCCGCCCAGCGAAGCAGCGTGGGCTCGGTGAGCTCCCCGAGCACGGCGCCGGGCAGACCGGCGAAGACGAGATCCAGGCGGGGCAGCAGCAGGTCCGTGAGCGTGGACGCCAGCGACCTGCCGTCCCGCACGACCCACGCCTCCCCCGGGTGTGGGTTCGCCGCGAAGACCCACGCGAGGAACGCCGCGGCCCCGGTCCCGAGGGCGATGGCTGCGCTCCGCGCCGAGGCCCGCAGCGACCGGCCCTCCCCGCGCGCCTCCAGCGCCTCCACCACCGCGAAGGCCAGGGTCGTCACGAAGTGGAAGTAGGACAGGACCCACGCGACGGCGAACGCTGCGCCCAGACCCAGCGACCCGCGGACCGTCCGACCCCTCATCGCCCATCGATGATGAAGGAACGCGAGCACCGGGAGCATGACCAGGGCCTCGCAGAGGCTCCCCCAGGCTCGATAGGCGTAGTGCATCCCCTCCGGGAAGGCGGCGCACACGGGACCGAGGAGCAGGGCCGCCTGCCAGCCGCGGAATCGGCCGACCCACAGCGATCCGAGCCCCACCGCGACGATCGCGATCGCGCCCGCCGTCCACGACGTCGCCGCCGTGCCGGACGCCCCGAGCTTCAGGAGCAGCGCCACGGGCCACGCGATCAGCCACGAGCCCCCCTCGTACCGGGTCACGGACCCCACGTAGAAGGAGACGGAGTCGCCGCCGGCGATCGCTTGCGCGATGAGCAGGGTGTGCCGCTCGTCCATCGTCAGCGCCGTGCGGCGCACGATCAGCCAGGCGAGGGCCAGGGCGAAGAGGGTCGTCCCCGCGCAGGCGGCTGCGCGGACCCGTTCCAAGCTGACTTCCTCTTCGAGGGCAGTCACCTAGGTGCAGTTACTTCAAGTGCTTCTTCAGGAATGAGGCGATGTCCCCCACGGCCTCGGCGTTGGGCCCGAACACGAGGGTCCCGTGCCCTCCGGGAGCGTACGATTTCCACTCCCATTTTTCTCCTCCTTTTCGGGTACTTTCAGACCACTTCTTCTCCTTCTCGTTGAAGGTGAAGAGGACGGGGAGAGTCTCCGCGATGGAGCCCTTGAGCGCGGTCTGCGCCTCGGTGTAGGTGCCGCCCGTCATGAACACGAGCGCGGAGGGCCCGGCCACCGAGTCGTCGGTGGCCGCGTGGGCGGCGAAGTCCAGGCAGCTCGTGGTCCCGTTGCTGGCCCCGATGCAGGCCCAGCGAGTCGTGTTCGCCCCCTTGCCCGCCGCGAACGCGAGGGCCGCCGCCACGTCGAGCTTGCCCTTGGGGCCCTTGTACGCCTCCTTGGCGTTGCCCGCGCTCTCTCCGCCGCCGCGGCGATCGACGTTCAGGACGGAGAAGCCGGCCTTGACCCAGTCGAGGCGCACCGACTCCGGATAGTTCTTCCGGCTGTGGTGGGGCGGGATCATGTGCAGGAGCACCAACAGCGGCGCGTCCTTCCCCCCGGGGCACCAGTCCGCCTCGAGCTCCACGCCGTCCGACGTCTTGAATCGAACGACCTCGCAGTCGGCCGCGGCCGCGCCGGATGGGATGGAGAGGGCGGCGAGCAGCGTGATGACCAGGACTCGATGGAACACGTGGGACTCCCTGGGCTCAGAGGTCGATGGAGAGGGACAGGCCCGACACCAGGGCCCACCCTCCGGGCCAGTGCGCCCCGTCACTGTAGGCGACGGGGAGCCGCTCCACCCCGGTGAGACCGGCCTCGGTCTTCGGGAGGTCCATCGGGGCCAGCCGCTGGTAGGAGATGGCCCAGTCTATGACGAACGATCCCGGCAGCTTGCCGAGGTTGGGGAGACGCACCGAGGTCCCGACCGACGCGGTGTGTACGGCCCCGTCGAGGATGGCGTAGGGCCCGTCCGACGGAGTCACGATCGGGGGTTGGAATCGATAGCCGGCCCGGATCCGCAGCTCGACCGGTGCGGCTGCGCCCGGGGGGGTCACGCCGGGCGGTCGCGCCTCCCCCCCGAAGGAGACGTCGACGGTGTCTCGAAAGACCGACGTGTCCACCGTCCGTCGGCCGACCACGGGCGCCTGGGTGTCCTGAAAGTCGAGCTGGATGACCAGGGAGCCCTCCTCGCCGTCGGGTCCGGTGCTGACCCCGGTCGCGGGCGGGACCAGGCGAGACCACTGGGAGAACGTGAGGTCCGCGGCCAACGCGAACCGGGCGCGGTCGAAGGCGAGCGACACGCGCAACTGATGGGGATCGAAGTAGTCGACGATGCCGAGCCAAACGATCGCTTGAAGACGATCCACGGCGGCGAAGAGGGGGTGGAGCTCCCCCAGCTCCGTGACGTCGACGGCGAGCCGCACGGGGTCGAGATCGACGCGGCTCTCCTTCTTGTAGGAGAGGCCGAGCCGGAGCCCGTCCAGGGCCGACGTCACCGTCCCGAAGTCGAAGAGGAAGCCCACGGTGGGCCGGATCCGCGTCAACGCGACGAGATCGAGGTCGTCCAGGACGACGTCCACCGCCGGGTCGCCCCCGTCCTCGCCGGCGAGGCCCACGAGGCCGAGGTCCACCTTGATCGTCGCCCGCGGGCGCAGATCGATGGCGAAGGAGAGCCACATGCCCCCCTGGGTGGCGGAGGCCTCGGTGACCCCGTTCTTGCCCGGAACGCCTCGGATCGGCAGCCGGACCGTGAGCCCGGCGCCGCCGTAGACCTGGGCGACGCGGTTCCGCCAGCGCAGCGAGACCGGGGTCCAGGGATCGCGCGTGTCGACGTAGTAGAGGTACGGGAACGGCACCGTCGCGAACGCGCCGAGGCGCACCCAGTCGCCGAACGCCTTCACGAACTCGATCCCGACACGGTGGGGCGAGATCGCCTGCTCCGGCATCCGGTCCTCGACCTCGTCGCCCTGGAGCTCCAATCGCGTGACGCCCACGACGTCCATCAGCTGGATGGTGCCGCCCAGGTAGGAGATGCCGAGGCGGTCGTGGGGGACGAGGCCCAGGGCCGCGGGGTTCCAGTAGATCGAGGCCGCGCCGTCGTCCATCGCGGAGCCCGCCGCCGCGCGTCCCAGCGACGCGACCGAGGGCGCGAACAGCTCCGACTGGTGAGCCGCGGCGGGCGCGGGCGACAAGACGGCCGCGAGGACGCCGATGAGGAGCCGTCGGGTCACTCCTCGTCCTCGACGGGGCGGCCTCCGTAGCGGGGGAACGCGTCGTGCGTCGGCACCTCCCAAGGGAGCTTGTAGATGCTGGAGCCGCCGTCGACGCGGACCGTGGCCCCGGTCGTGTACGCGGCGCCCGGAGAGAGCAGCCACAGGACACACGACGCGACCTCCTCGACGGTGCCGAGGCGACACGCGGGCGTGTTGGCGCCCATGTCGAGGAACGCCTTCTGGAAGAACGGATCGTAGGTGTCGTAGCCCGAGGACATGATGATCCCCGGCGCGACCGCGTTGACCCGGACCCCGCTCGGAGCCCACTCGACGGCGAGGGTCTTCGTGAGGTTGTCGACGCCCGCCCGCGCCGCGCCCGTGTGCGCCATGCCCGGGAAGCCTCGGAACATGTCCGCGATGATGTTCACCACGGCGCCGCCGTGTTCCCGCATCCAGGCGTTGAAGGCCTCGCGAGAGCACAGGAACGGCCCGGTGAGGTTGGTCTCGATGACCGCGTTCCAGCCCTTGGTGCGGATGGCGGCCGCGGGACCCGGGAACTGACCGCCGGCGTTGTTCACCAGGAAGTCGAGGCGACCGAACGTCTTCAGCGTCTCCGCCATGATCGCGCGCACCGACTCCTCGTGGCGGACGTTGCACACGGCGGCGTGGACTCGACCGCCCCCGAGCGCGTTCAGCTCCTCGGCCGCCGCCTCGAGTCGGGGGAGCTTGCGCGCGGCGATGACGACGTCCGCGCCGAGCTGCACCAGCTCCTTCGCGATCGCCTTGCCGATCCCGGAGCCGCCGCCGGTGACGAGGGCGACCTCTCCGACGAAGAGGTCGGGACGAAACACGGAGAGAGCGGTCATGGCGGCGGACTCTAGCAGCGACGCGGCGCCCTTCGGCCAACCCGGGGCGCGTTTGCGCGGTGTCTTCCTGTGCGCTTAAGTCGCCTCCGGCCCGGAGGACAGATGACCGGTTTCCTGCGCTCCATCGCGGACGCGACGTGGTTTCAGAACTTCATCATCGGGGTGATCCTCGCCGCCGGCGTCATCGTCGGCATCCAGACGTACGAGGACTTCACCGCGCGCTACGCCCGACTAATCCACGGCCTGGACGCGGCGATCCTGTGGATCTTCGTCGTCGAGGTCGTGATCAAGATGGGAGCGGAGGGACGACGCCCCTGGCGCTACTTCCTGGACCCCTGGAACGTCTTCGACTTCGTGATCGTCGCCGTCTGCTTCATGCCGTTCGGCGGCAGCATGGTCGCGGTCCTGCGGCTCGCGCGCTTGCTGCGGGTCCTCAAGCTCGTGCGGGCGCTGCCCGAGCTGCAGATCATCGTGACCGCGCTCCTGAAGTCCATCCCGTCGATGTTCTACATCTCGATCCTGCTGTTCCTGCTCTTCTACCTGTACGCCGTCCTCGCGGTGTTCTCGTTCGGGCCGAACGACCCGATCCACTTCCCCGACCTGCAGACGGGCCTCCTGAGCATGTTCCGGGTAGCGACGCTCGAGGACTGGACGGACATCATGTACATAAATATGTACGGATGCGAGAACTACGGCTACGACGGCAACGAGGCGCTCTGCACGGCGTCGACGGGGTTCGGTTGGTGGGCCGCCGCGTTCTTCAGCTCGTTCGTCTTGATGGCGACCATGGTCATCCTGAACCTCTTCATCGGCGTGATCATGACCGGGATGGACGAGGCGAAGGAGGAGCTGGCGGCGGCGGCCCTCGCCGCGGCGCGCGAGGAGGCGGAGGACGACCTCGGCGCGCGCCTCGAGGCGCTGGGCGAGCAGCTGGCCGCCATTCAGGAGGAGCTGGCCGCCCTCAACCGGGGTCCGTGACCGACCGGAGCTCCCGGGCCCGGGACTTCGCCGCGGCGGCCCGCCCCGCGCCCGCCGTCCCCAAGCGGCCGTAGAGCTCCGAGGCCAACTGGAAGGCATCCGCCGCCCGGATCAAGCGCCCCCGTCGCTCGGCCAGAGCTCCTGCCGTCTCGGCCGCGATCGCGGGATCTTCGGGGGATCCCGTGAGCACCCCGAGCTCCGCCCGCGTCGCCTCGATCGACCGATCCCAGCCCTCGTCGTCCCCCTGCGCGGCCGCGGCCACGAGCCGGTACACCTCCAGCAGCGCGAGCCACGGACGATGGCTGCGGGGCGACATCAGCCGCCCGACCGCCTCGAGGAGGTCCGGGAGGTCGTCGAAGCGGCGGCGGCGGATGACCGTGAGCGCGACGTTCAAGCCGGCGAGGGGCGCCATGGGGAGCCCGGCGGCCTCGGCCAGGCGCCACGAAGCACGAAAGTGCTCTTCGGCCTCGCCCCAGCGCTCGAACGCGTAGGCCACGGAGCCGAGCCCGCCGAGCACCGTCGCCCGACGGCCCCGGTCGCCCCGGGCTGCGTAGGCGGGGAGCAGGGCCGCGAACCCGTCGTAGGCGTCGTCGAAGCGTCCGTCGGCCTCGGCCACCAGGGCCGCGGCGAGGCGCACGTCGAGCAGCTCGCCCGCGTCCTGGAGGGCCTCGAAGAGCCGCGCGGCCTCGTCCAGGAGCCGACGGGCCAGGGCCGTCTCGCCGCGCCGCCGGTGATGGACCGCCAGCAGCCGCAGGAGGCCGGCCCGCTCGCGGGGCGCGTCGACCGGGCACAGATCCAGGCCGCGCTCGAGGAGGGCGGCGCAGGCGTCGACCTCGCCTCGGAGTCTGAGGACCTCGGCGCGGATCCCCAGGGCAGCCACGAGCACGGGGACGGCCCCCTCGCCCCGCGCCGCGCCGCTCACCTTCTCGGCGGCGCGGTCGGCGTCGTCCAGGCGACCCAGGGCGAGGTACGCGCGAGCCCCCGCGATCGAGGTCTCGAGGCGACGCGGGTCGGCCGGGGGGACCTCCAAGCCGTCGAGGGCGCGCCCGCGGAGGGCGACCTGCTCCAGCACCGACCGGTGCTCCGACCGGTTCGCGGCGTGCGCGGCGCCGAGGGCGAGGTGGGCCTCGGCTCGCTGGAGCTCGCCGGCGCGGAGCTCGAGGATCCCGATGCGGCGTGGTCCGGCGGGGTCGTGGGGACTCAGCCGAGCCCGGAGCGAGGCGGCGGCCGCGGCGTGGGAGGACCGCTCCCGCCCCTCGTCCCGCGCGGACCGGCGGAGGCTGCGCCGGAGCATGTCCCCCCGAAACGCCCAGCCCGCCTCCGTGGGCACGACCACGTCCCGGGCGGCGAGGCGGTCGATGAGGTGGGGATCCGCGCGCAGCCCCGCCCGGCGACAGGCGTCGCTCCACTCGAACGCGTCCACCCGGGCCCCGAGGGCGGCCGCGACCTCGAGGCACTGCAGCTGCGCCCCGTCGGGATCGGGATCGAGGAGCCGGGCGAGCCGCTCCAGCCACACGCTGTGGACGTCGTCGGGGATGCGTTCGGCCGTCGCGGCGCTCAGGCGGAAGCCTCCTCGACCCGGTCGCAGCGAGCCCGACTCGATCCAGGACCGCACGAGCGACGTCGCGAACATGGGGTTCCCGCCCGAGCGGGAGGCCACGAGCTCCGCCGTGGCGGGGTCGAGCACGGGGGACTCTCGGAGCATGCGGACGACGTCCGCTCGAGGCATCGGCGAGAGGGTCAGGAAGCGCACTCGGCGGGTCCCTCGCGCCTGCTCGATGAGGACCGGGGCGGCCTCGGCGAGGGCCTCCGGCCGGACGGTCCCGACCACGAGCACGGACCCGATCGATCCCGGCGAGGCGCGGCCCAGGTGCTCGAAGAGGTGGGCGGCGTCCCCGCCCCGGTGGAGGTCCTCGAGCACGACGACGACCAACCGGCGCCGCGCCCGGCGCGCGAGGAGTCGGCGCACGACGGCGCAGCGTTCCCGGGGCCCCCCGAGCCGCACCGGCGTGAGGTCCTCGTCGGGCTCGAGGCCCAGCAGGGCGCCGAGGGAGGCCCGGTCGTCGTCGTCCAGGTCGGCGCGGTCCCGGAGGAGGTCACGCGTGGCGGGCGGGTCCAGGTCGACGCAGGCGAGGTGCTCGCGAACCAGGTCGTCGAGGTCGTGGGCCGCTGTGGGGTCCCTCCCGCTGAGCACCCAGCGCTCGGCGCCGCCCAGCTCGACGGCGCGGTCGGCGACCCAGGTCGCCAGGCGGGTCTTCCCGAGGCCCGCCTCCCCCTCGATCAGCACGACGCGAGGCCCTCCCCCCTCCACCACGTCTCGCAGCGCGCTCCAGAGGACGTCGCGCTCGGCGTCGCGGGCGACCACGGCGGGCCGTCGAAACCCGAACAGTCGAAGGCCCGCCCCCACCAGCCTCACGGACGGCGGGTGGCTCCGCTCCTCCAGTCGCCAGCGCTCGGGCAGGGGGAGGCGGCCCACGGCGGGGCGGCCGAGGGTGTCCAGCGCGCGGAGGACGTGAGCGGCGGTCGGGGGCCTCCGAGACGGGTCCTTGGCGAGCAGCACCGCGATCCAGCGAGCGAGGCCTGCGGGGACCTGGAACCGAGGCTGGAAGGGCCGCGGAGGGCGCTGCAGGTGGGCGAAGACGAGCCCCGCGATGTCCGCCCCGCCGAACGGACGTCGGCCGCAGACCAGCTCGTAGGCCACGCAGCCCAGGGCATAGAGGTCCGTCCAAGGGCCCTCCGCCCAGGTCCGCCCCGCGAGCGCCTCCGGGGCCATGTAGTAAGGCGACCCCGCGACGTCGTCCTGATCCTCGATGCCGGACGACGTCTGGAGGGCGGCCGCTGCGTCGATCCCCTCCCCCGCGAACGCGCGGGCGAGCCCGAAGTCCGTCAGCCGCAGGCCCGGCCTCCGCGCCCCCGGACCGGCGAACAGCACGTTGGTGGGCTTGATGTCGCGGTGCAGGACGCCGCGCGCGTGAGCGTGGCCGAGGGCCTCGAGCAGGCTCCTCAGGATCGCCTTCACGCCCGACCAGCGGAGCCCCTCCGCGCGATCCGAGAGCGTCCCCCCGCGCAGCAGCTCCATCGCCAGGAACGGGCTCCCCGCCACCAGGCGCCCGTCGGAGGCGGCCTCGGCCTCGGGCGTCACCTCGCCGCAGTCGAGCACCAGGACCACCCCGGGGTGGTCGAGCCGCGCCACCGCCCGCACCTCTTCGCGGAAGGCGGCCACCGCGCCGGGGTCGCGCGCCAGGGCTTCGGTGACGACCTTGACCGCGACCTTCGCCCCGTGCGGGCGGTGGACGGCGGACCAGACCTCCGCCATCCCACCTCGCCCGAGGGGCTCCAGGAGGTCGAACTCGCCGAGCGGGATCGGGGCCGTCATGCCCCCGAGAGGTTACCTGTCCCTGGGGCGGTGCCCGAGGTCCGCGGTCACGCCACGACCGGCTTCAGCTCGGGGCCGTCGCTGCGCGTGACCGACCGAGGGGTGCGCAGTCGGGGGAGCACGAACTTGCGGAGGTGCGCGCCCATGGGGGCGTCGTTCTCGGAGAGGTGGATGTTGTCGCCGGCGACGAAGTTCGGGGCCGCCCGGCCGGTCCACAGGTGATCCTCGTGGCGCAGGAGCCGGGTCGTCACCAGGCGGAACGCCGACTTCGCGAGCGTGCGCAGGACGAGGGAGTCCGTCCGCGGCTTGTAACACTCCCAGTAGAGCGTCTTCATGGGCGAGATGGGCGTGACGTACGTCTGGAAGAAGTTGATGCCCTCGTCGTCCATCTCGGAGGCGGTCGCGTACATGTGGATGGTGCGCTCGGCGTTCTCGATGCGGAGGGTGACGCGGCGGTCGTCCTCCGCGACGACCCTGCTGGGGAAGGCTGTCCCGGGGGCGTGATCGTTGCTCCGACCGAGGGCCCCGTACACCTTGTAGAGCGCGCGGTAGCCCGTGTGGTACGGGAAGTGCGCGTAGTCCACGGAGCTGAAGAGCGACATGTAGAACGGCGAGTCGAAGACCACGCGGAACAGCGAGAAACCGGAGATGACCGGGTCCGGCAGCAGCGCGCGCGCCTGCTCGACGGCGTCGGGATCGCCCATCCACGAGAACACGAGGTCCCCCAGCATCAACGCCCCGCGGCGCCGCAGCTTGCAGGGCAGCTCCTTGCGCAGCGTGGGCTGCTCCACCACCTGACCCGTCGCCGACGAGAAGGTCCACCCGTGATAGCGGCACTGGACCTGCTCGCCCCCGCGTCGGAGGTTGCCGAGGGAGAGCGGCAGGCCGAGGTGGGGGCACGCGTCGTCGTACACCTTCGGGTCGCCGCCGTTCCACAGGACCAGCAGGGACCGACCCATCGCCTCGATGGTCGTGCGGCCCTTGCGACGGAGCTCGGGGACGTGGGCCACCGGAAACGGGAGGTCGCCGAGGGCGTCGAGGTCGAGGGGGGGCAGCTTCATGGGGACGCTCCCTGCATGGCGGGCAGGACGAACTTGCGGAGGTGAGCCCCGAGGGGCACGTCCGTCGCGCTGAGGTGGATGTTCTCACCGCGCAGGAAGGCGGGGGTGGATCGACCGGTCCATTCGCGGTCCTCGGTGTCGAGGAGCGGGACGACGACCGCCCGAAACGCGGCGTGAGCGGCGAGCCGCACGACGGGGTTGTGGGTGCGCGCGCGGTAGACCTCCCAGTAGAGGGTCCTGGCGGGGCCGAGCGGGGTGACGAACGTCTGGAACTGGTTCACGCCCCCGTCGTCGATGAACTCGGCGCAGGTGACGTACATCTTGAGGTCCCGGGCGGCCTCCTCGAGGCGGATGGAGACGGCCCGTTCGTCCTCGCCCGTGACCTTCCAGGTGAACGGGCGCCCGGGGATGTGCGCGTCCTTCCTCACCCGCCGGTAGGCCGCGTAGACGGGGCTGTACATGCGGTGAAACGCGAAGTGGGCGTAGTCCACGGCGTTGAAGAGCGCGAGGTAGAAGGGGCAGTCCATGACCACTCGGTGGATGGACACGTCGTCGGCGATCTCCTCGGGCAGACGCGCGCGCGCCGCCTCCACGGCGTCGGGATCCCCGCGCCAGGCGAAGACCAGCCGGCCCGCCGTGAGCGCGCCCCACCGCCGCAGACGACACGCCTGAGGCTTGCGCAGCGTGGGCTGCTCGAGCACCTCCCCGTCGTCCGACGAGAAGGCCCAGCCGTGGTACCGGCACTCGACGCGGTCGGCGTGAGCGGTGCCGAGGCTGAGGGGCAGCCCCAAGTGGGCGCAGGAGTCCTCGAAGACCCGCGGCGATCCACCGTTCCACAGCACGATCAGCTTTCGGCCCAAGGCCTCCGCCGCGACCATGCCCGCGCGGCGAAGCTCGGACCGCGTCGTGACCGGGAACGGCACGCCGTCCAGTCGGTCCATGTCCAGCACCGGGGCCCTCATGCCTGCATGTTAGCCTCCGGCGCCTCGGCCCACCCGACGACCATCACCCCGGAGCCCCCGATGCCCCTCCAGGTCGGCGACCCCGCCCCCGACTTCACCCTCCCCTCCTCCGACGGCGGCGACGTCACCCTGTCCGCCCTGCGCGGCAAGACCGTGGTCTTGTACTTCTATCCCAAGGACAGCACGCCCGGGTGCACCACCCAGGCCTGCGACTTCCGCGACCGCCAAGCCCAGCTGGCCGCGAAGGACGCCGTGGTGCTCGGGGTCTCGAAGGACTCGCTCAAGAGCCACGGCAACTTCATCGCGAAGTACGACCTGAACTTCCCCCTGCTGTCGGACAAGGAGCTCGGGGTCCACACGGCCTACGACGCGTACGGCGAGAAGACGATGTACGGCAAGAAGCGGATGGGCGTGATCCGCACCACCGTCGTCATCGACCCTGCGGGCAAGATCGCCTCCTACGCACGAAACGTGCGGGCGAAGGGCAACGCGGAGCGTACGCTGGCCCTTCTCTGAAGGAGGTCCCATGGCCATCCCCGGCCCCGTCCCCCGGCGGATCCTGAGCGTGACGGGCGCGACCGTGGTCCTCGTGCTCGCCTCCGTGGCCATGCCCCTCGCGCTGCCCCTGCTCGTGGGCTTCGATCTCCTCACCGGCGAGCTCCGGTTCGCGAAGACGCGCGCGTTCCTCGCCCTGTGGGTCCTCAGCCTCTACGAGATGCTCGGGATCGTCGGCGCGGGCCTGATCTGGGCCGCCGGTCGACTCCTGCGCCCCTCCCCGGACGACTACGCGGCCTGGAACATGCGCCTCACCTACTGGTGGGGCAACGGCCTGTTCCGATGGATCGTCTTCCTCTACTCGCTGCGCGTGGTCGTGACCGGCGAGGAGGCCCTGCGGCGCCCCGGCAAGCTGCTCTTCCTGATGCGGCACTCCGGGGTGGCGGACACCCTCGTCTCCCCGGCCGTGATCTCGACCCGCAACGGCCGCGCCCTGCGGTACATCGTGAAGTCGGAGCTCCTCTGGGACCCCTGCCTGGACATCGTGGGCAACCGGTTCCCGAACGTGTTCGTGCGTCGAGACGGCAAGGACACCGCCGCCCAGCTGGACGCCATCCGACGCCTCGTGAGCGAGATGAAGCCGGACGAGGGGGTCATCCTCTACCCCGAAGGCACCCGCTTCACGGCGGCGAAGCGGGCCCGCGTGATCGAGAAGCTGCGTGCTGCCGGGGCGGAGGAGGCGGCCGACCGAGCCGAGCGGCTGCTCCGGGTGCTCCCCCCGCGCAAGGGAGGCAGCCTGGCCGTCCTGCAGTCCGCCCCGGACGCCGACGTGGTGATCACCGGCAACGTGGGCTTCGAGTGGGCGACCTCGCGCGCGCAGCTGTGGACCGGCGGGCTGGTGGGTCGGACCATCCACGTGGACTTCCGCCGAATCCCCGCCGAGCAGGTCCCACGGGGCGACGAAGAGGCCCTCGAGTGGCTCGGCGAACAGTGGACGCAGGTCGATCGGTGGGTCCGCCTCCGGGAAGATCAGCCTGGTCAACCAACCAACCAATCAATTGATTGATTGACTCTCTGCGTCGGCGCTCTAGTATCAATCAATCGATTGACCTTCTGGAGCGACCCCCGTGCACGTACCCGACTTCACCCTTGGCGAGACCCTCACCGACGAGCAGCTGGCCTTCTTCGACGAACACGGGTTCATCCGATTTCGGCAGTTCGCGTCCGTCGACGAGATCGACCGTCTGATCGAGGCCCTCGACGCCCTGGAGACCCGCTTCGTCGCCGAGGAGCGCGAGAAGGTCATGGGGACCCCGCTGAAGTACGGACGGAGGCCCGACGGCACGCCGTTCATCCAGCGGTTCGCGTTCACGTCGCACTACGCCCCGGCCTTCCACGAGTTCGTCGCCCTCCCGCGGTTCGAGCCCATCAAGCGGCTCATCGCGGACGACGCGCGCATCGGCGAGATCGAGGCCGACGGGGTGGTCGTGAACCACTGGATCAACCACGAGGGATCGCGCTACCGGAAGCTCGGCTGGCACACGGACGGCCTGCGGGACCTCGCGCACCTCCGCATCCCCGGCCCCATGCTGAACGTCGGCATCTACCTGGACGACTCGGGGGTGGAGAAGGGCGGACTGCGCGTCATCCCGGGCACCCACAAGCAGGGCGTCCTGCCGATGCTCTTCTCCAAGTTCCACTTCTTCGACAACCGGCCGGACCCGCGTGAGGTGGCCGTGACGGCCCGCAAGGGGGACCTCACGATCCACGACGGGCGGCTGTGGCACCGCACGGCCCAGGCGACGGCCGAGGGCGACGCGTCGCGTCGGAGGAACATGTACCTGCCCTTCATCACGGGGCCGCTCCACCCGAAGAGCGAAGCGACGACGACGCCCATCTACCACCGCCTCCAGGGGCTCGTGGGATGAGGACCGAAGGGCGCGCCGACGAGACCCGGCGCAAGATCCTCGACGCCGCCTCCTGGTGCTTCTCTCGCGAGGGCTACGCGGGCACCACCACCCGCACCGTGGCCCGGCTCGCGAAGGTGAACGTCGCGACCCTCAACTACCACTTCGGGGGCAAGGAAGCCCTGCACACCGCGGCCCTGGACGCCGCTCACGACGAGCTGGCCGCGTTCGCGCCCCCGTCGGACCTCCCCGAAGACGCGGAGCCCCGGGTGCGCGCCGTGGTGGCCGCGCTGTACCACTTCGCCCGCAGTCGGAAGGCTGCCCTGCGGTTGCTGCTTCGGGCCACCCTCAACGAGGGCGCGCTCCCCGAACACCTGCGTGAGCGCCAGGCCACGGAGGGGCTCACGCGGGCCCGGGACCTGCTGGGGGCGATGGACCTGGGCCGGGAGGTCGACCCGCTGTCCCTCGTGTCCCTCAGCCACCTCGTGACCCGCTACGCGATCTCCGCCGAGCGGGCCGTCGCTCCGTTCACGCCGGGGGAGGGCGTCGACCAGGGGGTCGCGCGTCACCTCGGAGACGTGGCCGTCGCGCTGCTGCTCAGGTAGAGGACGAGGTCCGCGACGTTGGTGCCGGTGGGACCGGTGATCACCGTCGCGCCGAGGCCCTCGAAGAAGGTCGCCGAGTCGTTGTCCGCCAGGGCCTGGGTCGGATCCAAGCCGCGCCGGCCGGCGGCGCGGAGCGTGGCCGCGTCCACGATCGCTCCCGCGCCCCCCGGGACCCCGTCCACGCCGTCCGTGCCCGCCGCGAGGAGGACCCCGTCGCCGATCCCCGGGAGCGCGGCGAGCGCCAGTTCGCGACACCGACCGCCCCTCCCCTGCCCCGCGACGGTGACCCGGGGCTCGCCGAACCAGACGCCGTCGGGCCCCCGCACGATGGAGCGACCGAGGACTCGCGCTTCGCCCTCCAGGGGCTCCCTCGCGACGTCCACGCGGAGCGCGTGAGCCGCGGCAGCAGCCGCCGTGAGCCCGTCGGCCACGATGCGCGTGGAGACGCCCGGGGCGACGGTCGGACCGGACGCCACCAACTCGGGACCGTGCGGCGCGACGTCCGAGAGGACCAGGTTCACGACCCGCGCGGGCGCCATCGCCGCCGCGAGCTTGCCACCCTTGAGGAGCGACCACTCCCGGCGCGCGGCGTTGGTGGTCGAGATGTCCGATCCGCCCCGCAGGTGCGCCCGCGTGCGCGCGACGACCTCATCGAGGCTCAGGCCGTCCACGGGGAGCTCGAGCATCGAGGACCCACCCCCGCTCACGAGACACAGTACGGTGTCCTCGGGGCCGCGCCGCCGGGCCCAGTCGAGCACCTCACGGCCGACGTCCGCCGCTCGTGGATGGGGCACGGGGTGGCCTCCGAGGCGGCCCGACAACACGCCCAGGTCGGCCCCCGTCGTGTCGACGACGAAGCCCCCGACGGGCTCGAGGTCGAGGGCAGCGCGCGCCATGCCCCGGGCTGCCTTGCCGAAGGCGAGCACGTACAGGCCGGCCGAGAGCGTCTCCTCCCGGAGGGCCGCCCGGGTGGCGCCCTCGGCGTCCACCGCGGCCAGCGCAGCCTCGAACGCGTCCAGCAGCCGCGCCCGACGCGCCGTGAGGGCCTCTCCGGGGCCCCCGGGCCCGTCGGCATCGAGGAGGTCGCGACGGTTCTGGATGCGGGCCACCATGGGGCGAGCGTATCGAGCGCGGGGTCCGGTTGATAGGCTCGGCGGCCATGATCGTCGGCAGCCTGCGCGTCACCCTCCGCCTCCACGACGTGCGCTCCCTGAAGGAGAAGCGCAGCCCCCGCCGTATGATCACGGACCGGGTGCGCAGTCGGTTCAAGATCGCCGCCTCCGAGGTCGACGACCAGGAGGTCCTCAACCTCATCACGCTGGGGTTCGCCACCGTCGGCCCGGACGCCGGCGTGGTCGACGCGGTGTTGCGCCGGGTCGCGGACTTCATCGAGGATCTGGGCGTCGCCGAAGTAATCGACGAGGCCGTCTACATCGACCGGCACTAGCCCCCGGAGTCCATGTGCGCGTCCTGCTGCAGAGAAGCCTCGCCGCCTCGGTCACTGTCGACGGGCACGTCGTGGGCGCCATCGACCGGGGCCTCGTGGCCTTCGTGGGCACCACGTTCGGGGACGACGAGTCCATCGCCCGGCGGCTGGGCGAGCGAACCGCCGCCATGCGCTTGTTTCCGGACGCGGACGGCCGGACGAACCTGTCCGTGAAGGACATCGACGGCGGCGTGCTCGTCGTGTCCCAGTTCACGCTCTACGGCAACACGCGGAAGGGGAACCGCCCGTCGTTCGTGAAGTCGGGTCCCCCGGACGAGGCGCAGGTCCTCATCGAGGTGTTCCGCGCGGCCGTGGAAGGGGCGGGGGTGACCACCGCGTCCGGGGTCTTCGGCGCGGACATGAAGGTCGCCTTGGTGAACGACGGGCCGTTCACGGTGACGCTGGAAAGGGAAGCTCAGCGGGCGTGAGCGCCACCCCGCGCTCGGTCACCCAGCCGGTGATCAGCCCGGCGGGCGTCACGTCGAAGGCAGGGTTCCAGACGTCCACCCCGGGGAGGCCCGCGAACAGCTCGGCGTGAGGCCGCTCCTCGATCGGGATCGACGCCCCGTCGGGACAGCGAGGGTCGAGGGTGGAGCGGGGCACCGCGACGTAGAAGGGCACGTCGTGATGCCTCGCCAGGACCGCCAGGGAGTAGGTCCCGATCTTGTTCGCCGTGTCCCCGTTGGCGGCCACCCGGTCGGCTCCCACGACGACCGCCGCGATGTCCCCCCGCGCCAGGAGGGCCGCCGCCATGCCGTCCGCGATGAGGGTGCAGGGGATGCGATCCACCGAACACTCGTAGGTGGTGAGGCGCGCCCCCTGGTCGTAGGGCCGGGTCTCGCACGCGTAGAGGTGGACGCGCTTCCCCGCGGCGAGGGCCGAGCGCACCATGCCGAGGGCCGTCCCGTGGCCGCCCGTGGCCAGAGCGCCCGTGTTGCAGATGGTGAGGACCCCGCCGTCCAGCAGCGCGGCCCCGTGGCTGCCGAGGTGGACGTTGATGGCGACGTCCTCGGCGTGGATCGCCAAGGCCTCGGCCAGCAGCCGCTCGGGGAGGTCGCCCCCCCGGGCGACGACGGAGTCGATGCGCTCGAGGGCCCACCGCAGGTTGACGGCCGTCGGGCGCGCGTGAGCCAGGCGTGAGCGTGCGACGTCGAGGTCGTCACCCGCGCGGGCGGCGAGGGCCATCCCGTAGGCCGCGGCGATGGCGATGGCGGGCGCGCCGCGAACCACCATGTCCGCGATCGCTTCGGCGGCCTCTTCGGCCCTCCGACAGGTCACCCACTCGGTGCGGGTGGGCAGGCGACGTTGATCCAGCAGCTCCAGGCGGCCTTCGCTCCACCGAATGGCGCGCAGACCATCACTCACGCGGCTCACGTGCCGCGCAGCTTCTCGGACATGAGCTTGCCCGCGATGCGCAGGAAGTCGCGCTCGGTGACGATGCCCGCGAGGCGGCCGTCGCGCAGGATCGGCAGACACCCCACCTTGTGCTCGCGCATCACGTCGATGGCGCGCAGGGTGCTGCACTCCGGGCCCACGGAGATCGGGTTCGGCGTCATGACCTCGCGGATCGTGATCTCCCGCGCGGCCCGGTCCGGCTTGGCGAGCAACCTCACCATGGCCCGGTGCGTGACGATCCCGACGAGGCGTCCCTCACTGTCCTCGACCGGCAAGTGCCGGATCTTCTCCCAGTGCATCATGCTGGCCGCGAGCTCCACGATGTCGTCCGGAGACACGGTCACCAGCTCCGTGTGCATGATCTGGGAGACGAACCGCCAGGACTCTTCCCACTGCGGGGAGGTCTCGAGCTCCGCCGGAGCCCAGGTGTGGACGGGCCGGTCGGTGGCCTGATTGACGGCGATGGCCGCGGTGATCGCCCGCACCTGCTCGTCTCGGCTGCCGTCCTCCATCGCCTCGAGGGAGTCGAGCATCCACCGGGCGCCGGTCTTGCGCGCCTTGGCCCGCTCCTCGATGACGGCGAGGTACCGGTCGATGTCCGCCTCGTCGACCCCGTGGGTCTGGAGGCCCTCTCGAGCCACCGGGACCAGGTGCTGCACGATCAGGTCGTCCGCCGAGGCCATGGAGCCGTCCAGCCAGTGGAAGCGCGCCTGGAGACCCGACCGCGCCGCGGCCGTGAAGTTTTCGCGGGCCTTGGCGAAGGAGATCTTGTCGCGGACGTCCGAGTAGACGCGGGACAGGCCGGCCATGAGCCCGAAGTAGAAGGCGGCGTTGGCGACCTCGTCGATGACCGTGGGGCCCGCCGGGAGCACTCGATTCTCGATCCGCAGGTGCGCGATCCCGTCCTTCACGCCGTAGCAGGGCCGGTTCCACCGGTAGACGGTGCCGTTGTGCAGGCACAGCGCCTTGAGGTCGGGGGGCACGCCTCGCGCCAGCTTGTCGGTGGAGCTCTCGCCCAGCTCGGTGGCGATGACCACGCGGAAGCGGGCGATGTCCTCGCGAAAGATCTCGAGGATCGAGTCGTCCACCCAGCGGTCCCCGAAGCTCACGCGCATGGGCTGACCGCGCGCTTCGTGCGCCTTGCTGCGGACGTCGACCGACTGCTGGAAGAGGGCGATGCGGGTCTCGTGCCAGAGGCGGTGGTTCAGCAGCAGCGGGGAGTTGACCGCCCCGGCGAGGACCGGCGCGGTGACCACCTGCGCGAGGTTGTAGAGCTCCGAGAACTCGGCGGGGCCCACCTGGAAGTGCAGCTGGAAGCTCGTGTTGCAGGCCTCCAGCATGATGTTGTTGTGGGTCAGCTTGAGGGAGTCGCGCCCCTCGATGTCCGCCCGGAATTCGCCGCCGCGGAGCCGCTTCAGCGTGCGGTTCAGCTCGTAGTAGCGCGGCTTGGGCGTCATCCAATCGAGCCCGAGGTGGGACCGATCGAGCGTGGGGAGGATGCCCACCAGGACCACCCCGGCTCCGTGGCGTCCCGCCGCCTCGTGGGCCAGGCCGAGCAGCTCCAGCACCTCGTTCTCCATGCGCCGCAGGCAGTCGCCCCCGAACTCCATGGGCAGCAGGTTCGCCTCGAGGTTGAACCTGCCCAGCTCGCCGGTGAACCGGGGGTCCGTCAGCCCCGCGAGGATCTCCGGACCGCGGGGCGAAGGCCCCCAGCTCGAGTCGACCAGGAACATCTCCTGCTCGGCCCCGATTCGACGGACGTCTCGCTCGACGAGGTCGGTCTCCAGCAATCGACCCAGGGCCTCGACGTCGTCCAGAAGCGCCCGCGTGAATTCCCGCAGGCGCGCATCCGACCCGCGCGCGATGTTCTGCTCACCCATGACCCCAAGATGCCAGAGGGGCCGCGCGGGCGCCCCCCGGACCCCGGATCGCGCACCATGCTCTAGGCTCCCCTCGAACGCCTGATCCCGCCCATGGAGTTCCGATGGAGTCCCCTGCCCTCCCCGCTCACCGCCGATGGGTGGTCCTCAAGTTCGGCGGCACGTCCGTCGCGACCCCGGCGAAGTGGGCCCTGATCGCCCACCGAACCCGCGCCCTGCTCCCGAGCCACCGGGTCTGGATCGTGGCGTCCGCCCTGTCCCAGGTGAGCAATCGGCTCGAGCGCGCGGTGGAGGAGGCGATCGCGGACGACGCCCCCCACTCGCGAGACTGGATCCGGGCCCGACACCTCGAGCTGGCGGCGGCCATCGGGTTGGATGAGGCCGCGTGCGTTCCCATCCTCGCGCTGCTCGACGAGCTCGCGCGCCTCCTGGAGGGGATCCGCCTCACCCGCGAAGCGTCCCCCCGGCTGCGGGCGCGGGTCATGTCCTTCGGCGAGCTGGCCTCCACCCACCTCGGGGCGGCCGCCCTGGCCCACCACGGGGTCGAAGCGCGACGGGTGGACGCCCGGGATCTCCTCGTGGCGGACGAGTTCACGCGCCGCACCGAGGTGGACCGGTTCCTCGAAGCGCAGGTCGCGCCGCGGCGCGATCCGGCCGCCGCCGCCCGGGCCGCAGGGGGCGGCGACGTCGTCCTCACGCAGGGGTTCATCGCCCGGACCTCACGCGAAGATCGTCGCGAGACCTGCCTCCTGGGACGCGGGGGATCGGACACCTCCGCCGCGCTCTTCGCCGCCCTGCTGGGGGCGGCCTCCCTCGAGATCTGGACCGACGTCCACGGCCTGTTCACCACGGACCCGCGGCGCCTCCCCACGGCACGACTGATCCGCCGCACCGGGTACCGCGTGGCGCAGGAGCTGGCGGCCATGGGGGCGAAGGTGTTGCACCCGCGCTGCCTCGGCCCGGCGGCGTGGGCCGGGGTCCCGATCGCGATCCGCAACACCGAGGATCCGGACGCGGAGGGCACTTGGATCGGCCGGTCGCCCGAGGAAGACGACGATCCCGCGATGCTCGCCGTCGTCCAGCGGCGGGACGTCACGCTCCTGACGATCTCCACGTTGGCCATGTGGGGCGCGTCGGGGTTCCTGGCGCGCGCCTTCCGACCGTTCGACGAGCTGGGCATCTCCGTGGACCTGGTGGCCACGAGCCAGTCGGCGGTGAGCGTGACCCTCGACCGCATCCCGGGCGGGCTGGACGGGGCGCCGTTCCGAGCCCTCCTCGACCGCCTCGGCGCGCTCGGCACGGTGGAGGTCGTCCACCCGTGCGCGGTCGTCTCGATCGTCGGGCGACGCATCCGCACGGTGCTCCACGAGCTGGGCCCCGCCATGGCGGCGTTCCGCGAGCACCGGGTCCACCTCGTGAGCGAGAGCAGCGAGGACCTGAACATCAGCTTCGTGGTGGACGAAGGCGCGGCCGGGCCGCTGCTGGTCAAGCTCCACGAGCGCCTGTTTGCGGCCCAGGGCGCGGGCGCCCTCTTCGGCCCCAGCTGGGAGCTGCTGCGCGCGAAGTCGGCCCGATCGACCGGGGAGACCGACATCGCTCACGCGACTCACGCGGGGGTCCGTGGGCGATGGTGGGGGGGGCGGAGCGAGGAGCTCGCCGGCCTGTGCGCGGACGGGGCGGCCCGCTATGTCTACGACCTGGCGACCGCCCGCGCCCGCGCTCGCGCCCTGCGGGCCCGCGTCACGCGGATCGACCGGTTCTTCTTCGCGATGAAGGCGAACCCCCACCCCCGCATCCTCGAGGCCCTCGCCGACGAGGGGCTGGGGATGGAGTGCGTGTCCGCCGCCGAGGTGCGACGCGTGCGCGACGTCCTCGGCGGCGACGTCCCGATCCTCTTCACCCCGAACTTCTGCCCCGTGCGCGAGTACGGAGAGGCGCTGGAGGCCGGGGCGGAGGTCACGCTGGACGGCCCCCACCTGCTCACGGCCGCGCCGGACACGTTCGGGGGGGTGTCGGTGGGCCTCCGGGTGGATCCCGGAGAGGGGCTGGGCCACCACGAGAAGGTGCGTACTGCGGGCGCACACGCGAAGTTCGGGCACCCGCCGAGCGGCCTCGGCGACGTCGTGAACGCGGCCGCGAAGGCGAACGCCGTGATCGTCGGGCTCCACGCTCACGCGGGGAGCGGGATCCTGGACCCGTCGGGCTGGACGGGCACCGCCGAAGCCTTGGAGCGCGCGCGCTCGTTCTTCCCGGACGTGCGGTGGCTCGACCTGGGCGGCGGCCTCGGCGTCGACGAGCGACCGGGCCAGGTCCCCCTCGATCTCGAGCGCGTGAACGAGTCCCTCCGTGATCTGCGTGAGCGCACGATGAAGCTCGAGCTGCGCATGGAGCCTGGCCGCTACCTGGTGGCGGAGTCGGGCGTGCTGTTGGCCCCGGTGACGCAGGTGCGCACCAAGGGCGAGGTGCGCTTCGTGGGCGTCGCGACGGGCATGAACTCCCTGATTCGGCCCGCGCTGTACGGCGCGTGGCACGCGATCCACAACCTCTCCCGCCTCGACGAGGCCCCCGACGGGTACGCGCACGTGGTCGGCCCGATCTGCGAGACGGGCGACGTGCTGGGTCGGGACCGGCTCCTGCCCGCCACGGAGCCGGGGGACGTGCTCTTGATCGACCACGCCGGGGCCTACGGCCGGGCGATGGCGTCCAGCTACAACCTGCGCGAGCCCGCCGAGGAGGTCGTCCTCGAAGGGTAGCGGACGCTGAACTCAGTCCTCGGGGCTCCAGGTGCCGCCGCGCCCGGCCCCCGTCGCGAACCGCTCCGCCCCGCTCACGGCCTCGGGCAGCACCTGCACCCCCCGCAGGAACTCCCGGCGCATCGCGTCCTCCGCCGAGCCCTCGAACGCCTGGTAGGCCGAGGCCCGGTCGGCCCGCATGCACGCCTGGGGGAAGCCCGCGATGTGTCGGGCCAGGTCCTCGGCCGCAGCCCGCGCGCCGCCCCGGTCGACCACGCGGTCCACGAGCCCCATCGCGGCCGCTTCGGGGGCCGAGACTGCGCGTCCGGTGAGGATCAGGTCCATGGCCCGGCCCTGGCCGATGAGCCGAGGGAGTCGGACCGTGCCGCCGTCGATCAACGGGACCCCCCAGCGTCGGCAGAAGACCCCGAGCACGGCGTCCTCCTCCGCCACGCGCAGGTCGCACCACAGCGCCAGCTCGAGCCCACCGGCCACGGCGTGGCCCGCGATCGCGGCGATCACCGGCTTGCTCAGTCGCATTCGGGAGGGCCCCATGGGACCGGGCCCGTCCGGCTGGAGGCGGTTGGGTCGGCCCGCCGCCACCTCCTTGAGGTCCGCGCCCGCGCAGAAGGTGCCCCCGGCTCCCCAGAGCACGGCCACGTCGGTCGAGGCGTCGGCGTCGAAGGCGAGGAAGGCGCGCTCCAGGGCTTCGGCCGTCGCCCGATCCACCGCGTTGCGCCGCGCGGGCCGGTCGAGCACGATCGTGAGGACGCGCTCGGCTCGCTCGATGCGGACTCCGCTCGCGCTCACGCGCTCACGTCCCGCTGAACTGGACGTCCTCGAAGGCGAGCGTGGGCGCCCGGAACGCCGACCACGGGACGGGGTCGTTCCCCACCGCGGCGAGGTGCTGGAGGATGTCCAGGTAGTTGCCGGTGACGTTCATCTCCGAGACGGGGGCTCCCAGGGAGCCGCCCTCGATCAGCCGGCCGCGGACGCCGAACGAGAAGTCGCCGGTGGTGGGGTTCGCGTTCCCCCCCAGCCACGACTCGACGTAGATCCCGGAGTCGGCCGCGGTGAGCAGCTCGTCCCGCCCCTCCTCTCCGTGCTGGAAGAGGATGTTCGATGCGCTGCCGGACGTGGGCTCCCACTCCAGCTTGCGCCCGTAGTAGGTGTCGACGTAGTAGGACTGGAGGATGCCGCCCTCGACGATGGTGCGTCGCTTCGCCGCGATGCCTTCCCCGTCGTAGTGGCGGGATCCCATGCCGCGGACGACGAACGGATCGTCCCTGAGGGTGAGGACGTCCGAGGCGATCCGCTCGCCCTTCTTGCCCGCGAGAAACGACCGCTTCTGCTGGATGGCGCGGGCGCTCATCGCGCCGAAGATCCGGCCGATGAAGCCGGCCGCAGCCTCGCGATCGATCACCATCGTGGTGCGGACGCTGGGCACCTTGCCCGCCCCGATCCGCGTCACGCAGCGGCGAAGGGCCTCGTCGCCGACTTCGTCCGGAGAGGGCAGGCCGTCGCGGTGCAGGCCGCCCACCCAGCGGTAGGCCTCGGGCCGCTTCGTCTCGCCCTCCCGCATCGTCACCTCGGCCCCGTACCAGAGGCTGGTGCGCTCGCGTGAGCCGGAGAAGCCGTTGCTGCTCACGCGGGCCGAGATCCCGTGCCCGTCGGCGATCCCGCTCGTGGCGCTGATCACGTCCTCGTGGGCCCGGGCGCGCTCCTCGATCCGAGCGCAGATGGCGAGCCGCTCCTCCCGCGACAGCGTCACGAGGGAGGGGTCGATGAGGTCCAGGTCCACGTCCGATCGACCCTCGTACAGGGCCGGGTCGGGGATCTTGCGGAAGGGGTCGGGCTCGAGGGCGCGCGTGAGGGCGACCGCCTCTCGAATGAACGCCGTGAGCCGGGCGGGATCCAGGTCGTTGGTGCCGTGAGTGGAGTAGCGCCCGTCCACGTAGACCGCGATCCCGAGGGAGCGGCTCGTGTTCTCCTGGACCTTCTCGAGCTTGCCCTCACGCCACGCGAAGTCGAGGGAGCGGCCCCAGGAGGCGGAGGCGACGGCGTCGGCCGCGCCCGCGGTGAGGGCGGCGTCCACGGCGTACGTCGCCTGCCCGAGGAGCTCGTCGCTGCGCGCGCTCATCGGCTCTCCCCCCCGACCGTGAGTCGACTCACGAGGACCGTCGGCATGCCCTGACTCACCGGCACCCGCTGGCCTTCCTTGCCGCACGTCCAGCCGCCCGTGTCGAGCTTCATGTCGTCGGCCACCATGGTCACGTCACGCAGCGCCTCGGGGCCGTTGCCGATGATGTTGGTGTCCTTGATGGGTGCGGTGACCTTCCCGTCCTCGATCAGCCAGCCGTTCTTGATGAAGAAGGTGAAGTCCCCCGCCCCGATCTGGACCTGCCCGTTGGTGAAGGTCTCGGCGACGATCCCGTGCCTCACCGACGCGATGATCTCTTCGCGCGTGTGCGGGCCGTTCTCCATGTAGGTGCAGCGCATGCGCGGCATGGGCAGGTGACGGAAGGACTCACGCCGACCGGAGCCGGTGGGGGCCACGCCGTAGTGCTTCGCGGAGATGCGGTCGTGGAGGTACGACGCCATGACGCCGTTCTCCACGAGCACGGTCCGCTCGGTGGGGCTGCCCTCGTCGTCCACGTTGAGGGCGCCGCGCTCGCCGGGGTGGATCGCCGAGTCGACGACGGTCACAAAGTCGGGCGCGACCTTCTGGCCGAGCAGGGTGCTGTAGATCGACGTGCCCTTGCGGTTGAAGTCCGCCTCCATGCCGTGTCCGACGGCCTCGTGCAGGAGGATCCCCGAGGGGCCGGCCGCGAGCACCACCGGCATCTCCCCCGCGGGCGGGCGACGGGCCTCGAACAGGATCATCGTGCGCTCCACGGCGTCCTTGCACATGCCGTCGAGGCGGGCTTCGTCGAACCAGTCCATGCCGTGGCGACCAGCGAGGTTCGCGCTCCCGCTCTGGACCTCGCTGTCCTTGACCGCGGTGACGGAGACGGCGATGCGGGCCATGGGCCGTCGGTCCGCCCACACCGTCCCTTCGCTGGTGACCACCAAGACGCGATCGTCCGCGTCGCCCCACGAGACGGAGACCTTCTCGACGGCGGGGTCGAGCGCTCGGGTGCGCGCCTCCACCCGCTGGAGGAGCGGCAGCTTCTCGACGATGCCGATGGACTCCCACGCCCGGGGGATGGAGTAGAGGTCGGCGTGTCGACCGGTTTGGAACCCCACGGGCGCGACGGCGGCCCCACCCTGGGCGATGGACGCTGCGGTCCTGGCGGCCTCGACCATGGAGGCGACGTCCAGGTCTTCGCTGTAGGCGTACCCCGTCTGGTCGCCGACGACGGCCCGAATGCCGACTCCTCGGTCCACGGACGACGAGGCGCGGCTGATGATGCCGTCCTCGAGGGTGACGGAGTGGCCGGCGGCGTGCTCGAAGTACAGGTCTGCGTACTCGGCGCCCCGGGCGAGGGCGGCCGCCAGCACCTTGGCGAGGACGGTGTCGTCGACACCGAACCAGGCGTACAGGTCGGCCGCGGAGTCGGGGGTGGAATCCATCGGCGGAGTGTAACCACGGACGCGCGCCCCCGCGCGACCCGCGCGCAAGTCGATCAGGACGCGTACGCGAGGGCCGCGAGGGCGAACCCCGTGGCGACGATCGGCTCGTCCTCCTTCTGGAGCGGCGACTCCGATGCCCAGGTCCCGTCGGCCCGCTGCTCGGCGAGGATGGCCTCGAGGAGGGGGGCCCGCCAACCCTCGGGGCCCCCGAAGCGAGCGAAGACCTCCGCGGCCGCGGCCCGGTAACAGCCACGCATCGCAGGCCCGAAGGCCTCCATGGGACCTCCCTCCAGCCCGGGGTTTCGGTCCACCCGGTGGAGGGCGCGCAGCCGCGCGAGGGCGGGGCCGTGCAGGGCGTGGTCGGCGGCCTTCGCCCCGGCGCGCGCCGCGAGGGCGAGGACCCCGTCCGCGGTGGCGGTCCCGTAGGAGCGGCACCCGTCGACGCAGCCCGCCTTGTTGAGGACGAGCTCCACGGGGCTGTACACGAACCCCCCGTCGGGGACGGCGCAGGCGTTCAGGAAGATGTCCGCGGCCGTCATCGCCGGGGAGTCGGGGCCGTGACCGAGGGCGGCGAGCGCCTCGAGGGCCCGACGGGTCATGGACAGGTCGACGTGCCCCGCGTGGGGAGGCGCGGGGCGGACGCGATGCCCCATGTCGAATCCCCCGAAGGCGGAGGTGCCCTCCCACCCCTCCTCCACCAGCTGCCTCCCGGCGAGCCAGCGCGCCGCGGCCGCGGGGACTGCGTGGCCGGCGGTCGTCCACGCGCGGATCGCCAGCGCCGTGGCGTAGACCGGGTAGTCGGTGACCGAGCCGGGCCGCCCCAGGGCCCCCTCACCGTCGAGCGAGGCGGCGAGGAAGTCGAGCGCCGCGGCCCATCCGGGCGGAGGCCTGGAGGGTCGCCCGCCGGCCCCGAGGCAGGTGAGGCCGAAGCCGGTGAGGGAGTGCCCCGACCGCATGAGGCCGTAGACCGAGCTGCGGAACGCCCCGTCGGGGGCTTGGAGGGCCCACAGGGCCGCAGCACCACGCTCACGCGACTCACGCGACCGCTTCGCGAGGGCCCGCGGCAACGATCCGCGCCCGCACGCGCCGGACAGAACCACGCCGGTCGCGACGGCGCCCCGAAGGAACGCGCGCCGCGACGGATGCACGGGACGGCTCAGAGCTTGGTCGGCGCGTCGCCCTCGGCCCGCGCAGCGGTGAGCTTGGCGTGGTCCGCGGCCCCGAGGGTCATGAGGGCGGTCGCGGTCACGAACGTCGTGGACGTGATGCAGTGGTGCCCCGACCACGAGCCGTCCTTGTTCTGGATGCCCGAGAGGTAGCTGTTGATCTTCGTCTCCCAGGCGTCCCACGTGTCGCCCCCGTCTTCCGCCAGCGTATCGCTGATCATCGTGTAGGCGAGCATCTCCTCGCCGCCCACCGAGCCGAAGCCGGCCATGAGGGCGCCGCTCGCGTCGGCGGAGACCACGGATCGAGCCTGGGCCACGGCCGCTTCGGCCTCCGGCGCCGACCCGGAGGCCGCGCCGCGACGGGCCGCGTCCTTGTTGGCCTTCATCGTGCCCGCGACGGAGTACAGGGCCACGCCTGCGGCCTTGCCCGTGGCGAACTCGCCGCTCTCGCTGACCTGCGCCGCCTGGTAGCGCTCGGCCTTCTCCAGGACGTCGTCGTCGACGACGCCGCGGCCCGCTTCCTTGGCCTTGATCAGGCTCTGGGCGGCGTAGGAGCCGGAGAGCACGGGGGCCCAGCCGTCGTCGGCGAAGCTGCCGTCGGCCGCCTGGGCCTGCTGCACCTTGCCCAGGACCTTGTCCCAGCCCCGGTTGAGGCGGGCCTTGGTCTCCCCCTCGAACCGCGGCGCGAGATCGCCGAGGATCATCGCCGCGAGGTGGGTGTCCACGAGGGACCCGAGCTTGTGCTGGGGCTGGGTGCCGGTGGGCGTGTCCAAGCGGGGGCCGTCGGGGGACGTCTCGACCGCGCCCACGACGAACAGGGCCGCTCGCTCGATGGCGGCCGAGTGCTTGTCGGTGTCCCCGGCGTCGCGCAGCAGGGCCATGATCGAGACCACCGTGGTGGCGACGTCCGAGGGCGCGCTGAGGTCGTCGGTGCCCCAGTTTCCGGCCCCCCAGCCGCCGTCCTTCGCCTGGCGCTTGATCAACCACGCGATGCCGCGCTCCCGCACCTCATCGGGGTCGTCGGCGCCCGCGGTGACGTTCTTGGCGGGGGCGGGGCGACCCGCGATGAGGTCGCCTCCGATGGAGGAGGAGCGGACGGATCGCTCGGACGCGGAGAGCGAGCCGAGGGCGAGGGTGCACGCGGCGGCGACGGCCACGGTCGAGACGAGGAAGCGAGGGGTCACGGGGAATCTCCGGGGTGGGGTTCTGCTGCCCAGGACCCGGGGTGCCGCCGAAAGTTCCGCCCCGCGGGAGCCTTTACGGAGTCGTTACGCTGCGGTGCACGATCTTGAACACCCGGCCGTCGCGATGGGACAGGACGTAGAGCTCGCCCGCGCCGTCGCGTCCGAAGCTGGAGACGCTGCGGAGCCGTCGACCGTCGGGATCGAGCTGCTTCGTCCGATCCTTCACCTTCGTCGCGAGACCGCCGTCGAGGACGAACGAGGTCACCCGATCGTCGCAGTAGTCGGCGAAGAAGTACGTGCCCTGCAGATCCGGCATGCACGCCCCGCGATACACGAACCCTCCGGTCACCGAGTCGCAGAACCCCGTGCGCGCGTACTCGTGGATCGGCCGAGTCAGCCCCACCTGTTCGCAGGAGGGGGCGCCGTAGCAGTGACCGTCGCCCTCGACGGTGGGCCAGCCGAAGTCGATGCCCGGCGTGCCGGGGGGGAGGCGGTCGATCTCCTCGAAGGCGTTCTGGCCCACGTCGCCGATGTACATCGATCCGTCCTCGTCGAACGAGAACCGCCAGGGGTTGCGCAGGCCGATCGCCCAGATCTCCGGGTGCCGCCCGTCGGCGCCGTCGGCCCACGGGTTGTCGGCCGGGATCGCGTAGGCCTTCCCCGCGGCCGGCTGCGAGTCCACGTCGATGCGCAACATCGAGCCGAGCAGCGTCTGCGGGTTCCGCCCGTGCTTGTGGGGATCGCCCCCGGCCCCGCCGTCGCCGAGCCCCACGTAGAGCATCCCGTCCACCGGGGAGAAGGCGATCTCGCCCGCGTTGTGGTTGGGGTACGGCTGGGGGACCGTGAGCAGCGTGCGGCCCTCCGTGGAGGCCCGATTCGGGGTGGCGGGATCGACCCGGTGCTCGGCGACGATCGTGACGCCGTTCACGCCCGTGTACTGCACGAAGACGCGCGGGTCCGTCGGGTACTTCGGGTGGAACGCGAGGCCCAGGAGCCCCTGCTCGCCGCTTCGGTCGAGCACGCGCTTCGTGATGTCGAGGAACGGCTCGGGCAGCAGTCGACCGCCCTCGAGGACCCGGATCCGCCCCGCCTGCTCGACGAGGAAGAGGCGGGCGTCCCCCGCGGGGGCCAGGGCGTGCACGGGCTTCGTGAGACCGCGTGCGACCTCGAACAGGGTGATGTCCGTCCCCTTCGCGGGGGTGCAGTCGGCCATCACCGCGGCGATCGCGGCTCCTGCGTCGGCCGGGACCGGGGCGGGCGACGCTTCGGCCGGCCCTCGACCGCAGCCGAGGAGCAGGAGCGCGGCGAGCGGCCCGCGGAGGCGCACTAGTTGTCCTGCGCCCCCTCCTCGATCCAGACCCGGACGGACGAGACCTCGCAGCCGTCGAGGGCGAACCCGGGCGGCATGCGGCGGGTGTTGCCGACGCTGTCGAGGAGCACCTGGTAGAGGAGGCTGTTCTCGGTGTCGCCGGGGACCACGCGGGTCCAACCCGGCTCGACGGCGGCGGCGTCCACGGACGAGGCGAACGTCTCGTCGTCCAGATCGAGGCCGCGGCTGGGGTTCGCGCCGCCGTGACAGGCCGAAGCCGCGCAGCTCGGCGTGAAGATCTCGGTCTGGATGGCGGCGAGCGAGATGTCCACGCACGGCTCGTCGGGAGGGCAGCCGGTCAGGAGCGCGGGGCACAGGGCGGCGAGCAGCCCGCCGATCACGGCGGAGGGGCGGAACGTGAAGCGGCTCATCGGGTCTCCATCAGCGTGTTCGCGCCCCGATCCTGAGGGCGCGACAGGAGTATGCCGACCTTCACACCTGGCGGCCGGCGTCCAGGATTCGATCGTCGCCCCCGGCGGCGCGGAGCGCGAGCTCGAGGCGATCGTTCCCCCAGAAGAGGGTCGGCTCGCGGCCCGCGGCGTGCACCCCCCAGGTGGGCGCCCCGAACACGCCGAGCCGGATCGCCTCGTCGGTCGCGTCGCGCAGGGCCTGCTTGCCCGCCGGGGCCGCGGCCCGCTCGAGGAGATCGAACCCATCGAGCCCCACGTCCGCGCACACCGCGCGCACCGTGTCGGGGGCCTGGGGATCGCGGTCCTCGACCCACATCGCCCGGTAGAAGCGCTGCACGAGCGGCGTCGCGCGCGGGGCGAGCTCGGGATCGGCCGCCACGGCCAGGGTCACGCGGAGGGCGGTCACGGTGTTGAGCGGGAATCGCGACGGCCAGTCCAGGCGCACGCCCGCCTCCATCGCCTGACGCTGCATGTCGTCCCGGGCGTAGCTCCGCTTGCTCTCGGACATCGCGAACAGCGGCACCATGGGGCCCTTCAGCGCCTTGAACACCGCGCCCAGGAGCATGGGCTTCCACCTGAGCTGGTGCCGGAAGACCCGGGGCGCGCGGGCCGCGGCGATGTACGAGAAGGGGGAGCTGTAGTCGAACCACAGGTCCACGTCGCGCTCCTCCGAGGTGTGATGGATGCCGGACATGATGACGGTCGACTCGTCCTCGCCCAGCGCCTCCTCCACCGCGTCCAGCCGGTCCTGTCCCCAGTACAGCCGGTCGTCGACCACCATCGCGGGAACGCCGAAGATCCCCCCCGCGATCGCTGCGTCCGTGCGCGCCCGGAGGTCGGCCTTGATCTCGGGGCTCGCCGCCTCGGTGAGGACGGCCTCGGCGTCCATGCGACGCTCCCGAAGGATGGCGGCCACCACCGCGGGGTCGTCCAGGTCGCGGTTGTCGACCCAGTAGGCCTTGAAGAAGGCGTGCATGAGCGGCCCGAAGGGCTCCCCCGCGGCGAGGGTCGCGCGCAGGGCGGTCAGCGTGCGCACCGGATGGCGCGGGTGGAACGTGAACGGGACGTGCCGGAGCGCCGCCCAGCGGTGCATGTCGAGGACGTTGTGGCGGGCCTTGGGGGCGGACATGCCGTCGGCCGGGTTCGTCGTCCCGTTGAGCTCGCGCAGGATGCCCCCGAGCAGGACGGGGCACAGCTTCAGCCGGGCCCCCGAGCGGGCCGCCACGCCCTCGATGCGCGTGGACGCGATGTACGCGTAGGGGCAGGAGTAGTCGAAGTAGAAGTCGACGGTGCGAGTCATGGGGGACACCTTACGGACATCGGACGAGGAGGCGATCGGCGTGCAGCGAGGCGAGGATCGTCGGTTCGTCGCCCGGCTCGGCGCCGAGTTCCCGCGCCGCGTCGTGGAGGAGAGACGCCGCCACGGGGGCCTCGGCCCGACGCAGCAGCCCGGCCAGCGGGGCGGAGACGGAGCCCAGAACCACCTCGTGCGCCGCGTTCCGCTCCACCACGACTCGGGTGACGCCGCGCCCCACCCGGGGGAGGGACGAGGGCACCGTCGACGACGCGCGGAGGCTCGCGAAGACGGCCTGGTACAGCTCGAGGGCGCCGGGAGAGGCGTCCACCACGCGGATCCACGGGGCGCGGACCCACCGCTCGCCCGGGGGGACGTCGACGGCGCGCCGGACCTCGACCGTGGCGGACTCGAGGCGCGCGACCTCGGCCGTCGGCTTCTTGCCGAAACGGCCGGCCCGCGCGGACCCTTCGATCCATGCTCCAAACGCGGGCGTGATCGCACGACGGGACTGCACCGCGCGGTGGAATTCGGGCGACGAGAAGAACCCCAGCAGCGGCCCGCGGGCACCCACCGAGATCTGGGCGAGGGCGCAGGTGACGGGGTACTCCCGTCGGACGGCCTCGAAGACGCGGTCCCGCCGGGCCGGGTCGACCCCCCAGGCGCGTCGATCGGGGACCGTGAGCAGGTCGCGCTCGGCGGGCGTCAGATCGAGCGCCTCCAAGGCCGCCCCGGCGTCCGCGTACACGGCCGCGACGAGGGCGGGATCGTGGTGCATTCGGACCACCACGCGCTGCAGGGCCCGGGCGCTCACGAGGCCCGCTTCGCCCCGAAGGGCGTCCCGTCGAGCCGCTGCGCGAGGGCCCGGAGCCCGTCGATCACGCCTCCGAGGGGGTTCCGTTCGGCCTCGAAGACCACGGCCCGCAGCTCCGGAGCCCGGGGGGCGACCGCGTCGAGCACCGCCCAGGTGTCGGGGAGGACGTCCAAGCCGTGCGCGTCGTCCACGAAGGGGTAGCCGTCGTGCTCGCGGACCACGCCACCGGCGACGTGCATCTCCACGACTCGGTCCAGGGGAAAGCCGTCCAGGCCCGCGAGGGGGTCGTGCCCCGCGACGCGCTGGTAGATGGCGAGGTGGGCGGCGTCCAGGAGGAGCCCGGTGTCGGCGCGATCGCAGACGCGGGCGAAGAAGTCCAGCAGGTGCAGATCCCCGACGTAGACCGCCCCCGGGGGGTTCTCGGGCAGCACCTCGAGGCCGGTCGCCTCGCGCAGGGCCACGATGCCCTCGGCCAGCTCGCCGGCCGCGTCGTCCGTGAGGATGGGCGGCAAGAGGAGCATGTGCGCGGGCTCCCGGGGCCCGAAGTGCCACAGCCCGGCGTCCCCGCACATCCACGCGGGCTTCACCTCGGCCGCCAGGGACCGCACGCGGTCGAGCCAGTGGGCGTCGAGGTCCTCGGGTTCGTCGAGGTTCACGTCGAGGAAGTGGTAGGTGGCCGGGAGCCCCTCCGAGACCCAGGCGGCGGCGTGGGCGTCGAGCCCCTTCTCCACCTCGACGCCCACCTCCAGGAAGGCCGCGAGCTCGGGGGCGGCAGCCTGCAGGGCCCGGAGGTCCAGGGCGCCGTCGCCGTCGTGCGCGCCGTACTCCGTGCTGATGCCCAGGCCGAGGAACGGGAGGTCCGAGAGGCGGTCGGTGAAGGAGGGCACGGGGCGATGCTGCCACGGGGTCGGGGCCGCCGCCCGGTGGTACCGTCGAGCCATGGCGACGATGGACCTCGAACGGGTCGTTATCCTCTCCGGCGCGGGGCTCTCCGCGGCCTCCGGAATCCCCACGTTCCGCGACGCGGACGGCCTGTGGGAGGGGCACCGCGTGGAAGAGGTCGCCACCCCCGAGGCGTGGTTCCGTGATCGCCCCACAGTGCGGCGGTTCTACGACGAGCGGCGCGTCGCCTGCGAGCGGGTGTCGGCCAACCCGGGGCACGTCGCCCTGGCCCGGCTGCAGCAGGCGTGGGGGGCCGAGCGCGTCGTGCTGATCACCCAGAACATCGACGGGCTGATCACGGCCGCCGGCGCCGAGCACGTGATCGAGATGCATGGGAGCCTGCACGCGCTGCGGTGCGAGGGCTCCGACGCCCACCCTCGCGTGCCGGTGTCGGGCGAGCAGGACCCCGACGCCGTGTGCGCGGCCTGCGGCGGAGCCCTCCGCCCGGACATCGTCTGGTTCGGGGAGATGCCCTACGCCATGGAGATCATCGGAGCCGCCACGCGCGCGTGCACCACCTTCGTCTCGGTGGGCACCTCCGGGGTCGTGTACCCGGCCGCGGGGCTCGCGGCCCGGGCCTCCGCGCGCGGCGCGTTCTGCCTGGAGGTCAACCCAGCCCCCAGCGGCGGACCGTTCGATCGCGTGGTCGAGCAGGGCTCCGAGATCGCCCTCCCCGGGCTCGTCGACGCGTGGATCCGAGGCGGCGGATGACGGAGGTCCTGGACCTCACGGAGCAGGTCGCGGAGAACGCCCGCCGGGCGCGCGCCTTTCGTCGGGACTGTCTGATCCTGGTGGTGTCGGCGGACAACTGCTCCGGCTGCGACGAGCTCTCGTGGCAGCTCGATCGGCCCCAGGTCCGTGGCGTCCTGGCCGGGTCGGCCTACGTGGTTCGGGTGAAGGCGGGCGACCTCTACGCCGACCCGCCGCGCACCGTGAAGATCGGCGCCTGGACGCTCGAGTCCGCGGGGTTCCCCACCACTTGGGTGTGGGGGGTGCACGCGGACGAGCTGCGGTTCCGCGCCGTGGCCTTGGGGCCCTTCCAGGATCTCCCGGCGGCCGAGGCCGTGCGCGATCTCACCGAGGGGCGCTCGCACGTCGTGCGCGAGGCGCGTGGGACCAAGCTCAAGGCCTGCAGCGGGGGGTTCTGCCTCGTGCTCGACGAGGGGAACGAGTTCTCCCAGGAGTTCGCGCTCCCGGTCTGAGATGGTCTGTCAGTCCTGGTAGCCCTCGACCCCGAGCCTCCCCAGGGGCCCCCAACGCGCGCTCGGCGCGCGGCCGTCGGCGTCGACGAGCGCGTCGTGGATGTGCCACCCCTGGATCTCCCCCAGGACCATCGTCGCCGGGAGTCGGCCGACCTCGATCATCTGCGAGACGCGACACTCCATCGCCACGGGCAAGCTCGGGATGCGCGGGGCAGCGACCCACGTGCCCTCCACCGTCTCGAACCCCGCGAGGGCGATCTCGTCGACCTCGGGGGCGTGGTCCCGGGCGCTCTGAATGACCGCGGACCGGTGTTCGCGGGGGGCGACGTGGAGCACGAAGACGCCCGTCTCCCGCAGGTTGGCGAGCGTGTCCTTCGGGAGCACGGTGCGCGTGCCGTCGTCGGCGCGGACGACGCGGGGGGCGAGGTTCACCACGACGGTCGGGGGCGCCGAGGTCACGCCGGTGAAGAACGAGAACGGAGCCAGGTTCGCCACCCCGTCGGCCGACCTCGTGGCGACCCACGCGATCGGCCGGGGCACGATCGTGTCGATCATGAGGAAGTAGGCGTCCCGAGCCCGCAGGTCGCTCGCGTCGCGGATCATCGAACCTGGACGGTGTGGGGCGCGCCCGAGGACCCGGAGCCGGCGACCGAGGAGGCCCGCGGGTGGCGGGCGACGATCCAGTACTCGAGCCCCACGCCCGCCGCCGGCAACGGCAGCCAGCCCTCCCACCGACCGCCGCTCTTGGCGCCCAGGGCGCGCTGCTCGTGAGGGCCCCCGGGCGGGCCGAAGTGGAGGACGACCTCCGTGTCCGGCGGCCCGTCGACCCGCACCGAGACGAGCTCCGAGGCGCCCGCGGATCCCGCCGCGACCGGGCGGTGCTTGAGGCTCAGGGTGACGGGGCCCGCGTCCTCCGGCGGCGCGACGACGGGGGCCGGGCGGGGCGCCGGGGGGGTGGGCGGAGCGACCGACGGCTCGGGCGGCAGCACCGCGGCGGCGACCGCTTCGGGGGTGGCTTCGTCGGGCGCGGGCGCGGCGTCGGCGGGGGCCGGGGGAGCCGCGTCGAGCGAGGTGAAGGCGTCCTCCTCCGGGGCGGGAGGGGCCTCCGGTTCGGGGGCCGTGGCGTCCGAGTCTTCACCCCGGGGCACCAGCAGGACCAGCAGGACCGCGCCGAGGACGAGCAGGCCCGCGAAGAGCATGATCTTCGGGCGGGGCATGGCGCCCTCGACTGCGGTCGCGGCGGGGGCGGGCGCGCGAGGCGCGGGTGGCAGAGGAGTCGGCGATGGAGGGGCCGGGCGTGGAAGGGCCGGAGGTGGAGGGGCCGGCGGCGGCACGAACGCGGGCGGCGGGAGCGGCCTCTCCTCGGCGGCCGACGCCGGGCTCGAGGGCGGCCGGGGCGCGACGAAGTCCCTCATCGAGTATTTCGGGGGAGACGCCTCAGGGACCGGAGGCGACCGCGGGGCAGCGACGGGCCCGGCCTCCTCCACGGTCGGGGCGGATCCGAGCGTCTCCGCGATCACCGGAGGGGCGCCCCCGGGGGCGGTCGTGGGCTCGAAGGGGGGCGGCGAGCCGCCGGCCGTCGTGAGCTCGGCCTCGTCCTCGCGTCCCGGCGCCGTGGTGATGTCGAGGGGGACCGTGGGCTCCCGGGCGGGGACCAGCCCGCTCGCGAGCGTGTCCTCGGGCATGCGGATCACGGGGGCGCGCACGCGGGCGGCCGGGCGACGGCCTCCCACGGCCCCCACCACCTCGTGCACGAGCTCGTCCAAGCGTCGATCGGGGAGCAACGCGCCCCGCAGGGACAGGAGGGCGGCTTCGGCGTCGGCGGGGGTCTCGAAGCGCGCCGCGGGATCGGCCGCGATGAGCCTCAGGACCACCTCTCCGAGGCCCCTCCCCCGCTGGTCCAGCCGCGTCTCCAGGGCGCGCGAGCCGTGCACGCCCTCCAGGGCCCGCAGGGCGGCGGGAGCGTCGCCCCCCACGAGCACGGGCCCGCCGGTCGCGAGGCTGCCGAGCAGCACCCCGAGGCTGAAGAGGTCTCCGCGCACGTCGAAGACGCCCCCGGTCCGCACCTCCGGCGGCACCCAGGCAGGCGCCGAGCCTCGAAACGGCTCGTGCAACGGGCTCAGCCCGAGGTCCCGCACCCGGACCCTGCCCGACGCCGTGATCTCGACCCGGTCCTCGGTGAGGGCCCCGTGGTGCAGCGGAGGGCCCGGCACCTGGTGAGAGACGGCGAAGGCGTGGTCCAGGGCGCCCGCGACCTCGAGCGCGATCTCCACCGCCGCCCGCGCCGGGATCACGCCCACCTGGGCGGCGACCTCGTCCAGGGTCACCCCGTCGGTCGGCTCGCCCGCCACCCACAAGGCGCCTTCGACCCGTCCCCAAGCCGTGACGCCCACCACCGCGCGGTGTCGCAGCAGCGCCGCCTGGGACAGGGTCCGCTCCAAGGCTTCGCCGACGGTCGGGTCCGACGCCCGCGGGCCCCGGAACGCGCGCAGCTCGATCGGGTGCCCCTGCGGGCCCGTCCCCGCGAACCGCACCTCGCCCGACAGGTCCTCCAGGACGGAGACCAAGCGGTGGCCGGAGACGACCTCAGGGAGGGCTTCGGCAGGCAGTTGGTCGAGGGTCACGCGCCGCCCGGGCTCAGCTGCTCCGCTGCACGTTGACGTAGGCGGTCAGCAGCGCCTTCCGCAGCTCGTTGCAGTCGGGGAAGCGCCGCGACGGCTCCTTCTGCAGGAGTCGCATCACGATCGCCTCGATGTCCGGCGGGACGTGGGGGGCGTGCTTGCGCAGGGGGGTCGGCGGCTCGCTGAGGTGGCTGAGCAGGAGCGGGACGAGATCGTCCTCCTCGAACACCCGACGCCCGGTGAGGATCTCGTACATGACGGCGCCGAGGGCGTAGAGATCGGCGGGCGGGCCCACCTCGACCCCGCCCTGGATCTGCTCCGGACTCATGTACCGGGGGGTGCCGATGCGGGCGTCGACCGAGGACAGCGACTGGCCCGCCCCCTTCACCTTGGCGACGCCGAAGTCCATGAGCTTGAGCCGCTTGCCTTCGTCGATGATGAAGAAGTTCGACGGCTTCACGTCTCGGTGGATGACCCCTGCGGTGTGCGCTGCGTGCAGGCCCGCGCAGGCCTGGATCATGAGACGCAGCACCTCGTCCGGGGGCAGCACCCCGCCGTGCTTGTCGAGCCAGCCCTCCAGGTCCTTGCCCTTGAGGAGCTCCATCGTGATGAAGCGCGCGCCGCGCCACGCCCCGAACTCGTAGATGCGCACGATGTTCGGGTGGATCAGCTTGCGGCTGAGCTTCATCTCCTGGCGGAACCGCTTGAGGCCCTCTTCGTCTTCGTCGTAGATGATCTGGAGGAAGATCTTGAGGGCGATCTCCTCTTCCAGCTCGAGGTCCATGGTGCGGTAGACGCGGGCCATTCCGCCCGCGCCGATCAGCTGCTCGAGCCGGTACCGGTCGGCGAGGATCGTGCCCTCGCGGATGTCGGCGCCGCCGCCGCCCATGGCGGGGCCGCCGGGGGCACCGCTGGGCGTGGGGCTGGCGCCGGGAGGCGCGCTGGGGGTGCGGGCGAGGGGGTCCGCGGACCCGACGGACTCCATCCCCGACGACGTGGGGACCCGCGGCGTGCCCGGCGCGGGCATCGACATCGACGGACGCAGGCTCAGATCCTCCTCGTCCTGCACGGTGCGAGGCGCGGGGGCGTGGCCCATCCCCGCGGGCATGCGGCCCCCGTCGCCGGGCGTACCGAAGGTCCGCGGCGCGCCCCAGGCAGGACCCGCCGGGCCGGGCGAAGCTCCCCTGGGAGCGGGCTCCTCGGACGGCATCTCTCGGCTCAACGACGGGCGCCCGAGGGCGGGGCGGAGGTCGTCGAAGTCGGTGGAGCCCACCGTGGGCGGCGCCCTGCGGGCGGGCGGGGGCTCGGGCACGCGCCCCCCCGGGCTCGATCGCCTCCGGCCTCCGGACGTGGACGGACGCTGCCGACCCGAGGACGGGGCGCGGGCCCGCCCCGAGTTTCTGCGCGACGGCGGGGCGGGGGCGGGGGAGCCCATGGGTTGGAACGGCGCGGGCCCCGACGGGTCCGGCGGCGGCGCCTTGGGGGCGTCCAGCGCGAAGAGGATCCCCGCGGGCCACGGAGACCCCGGGATGGGCTTGCCCCGCATCGCCAGGACCGCGTGCTCTCGCAGGCCGGCCATGCGCAGGAGGCCCGCCGCGCGCGTGTGCTCGCCGAGGTTCATGAGGAGGCCCACGGCCTCGTTTCGGGCCCCCCCGCGCGCGAAGTTGAGGGCGGCCTTCATCGCTTCGCGCTTGGCCAGGGCCGTCAGCTGCCGCACCGGCGTCGGGTCCGAGGGCAGGTAGCGCAACAGCATCCGGCCCGCGTCGCGGAACCGGCTCATGGACTCCAGCAGCCGACCGGCCTCGTTGTATTGACCGGCGCGAGCGTACGCATCCACCGCCTCGTTCCAGCGCGAGGAGCGCTCGAAGGAGCGGGCGGCGTTGAGGTAGTCCCCGTCCGCCAGATAGTGCTCGGGATCGCCGATCAACCCGGTGTTTCTCCTTGCCTCGGTCGTGACGCACGACTGCGCCGCGCCGGTCGAGGGCACCGGACATTGTGCCTGTAGGCGCCCCCAAGATCGAACGGCGCGCCCGAGACGCGGCCCGATCCCGGCTCGCGTATCATCCGCGCGATGTCCGCTCCGGCCCCCGCTTCGAGCCCCCTCCGCGACCGGTACGACGTCGTCGTGGTCGGAGGGGGACCGGCCGGTACGACCTTCGCCAACTACCTCGCGCGCGGGGGCGCCGACGTGCTGGTGGTGGAGAAGTCGCGACACCCCCGCTTCTCCGTGGGCGAGAGCCTGCTGCCCAAGACGATGGCGATCTGGGAGGAGCTCGGGCTGCTCGAGCGGCTCGACGCCACGTTCGTGCGCAAGTACGGGGCGTACTTCGACTTCGCGGCCTGCGCCGACCCCGAGTACTACCACTTCCCCGAGGCCGCCCGACGTCGCCACGATCACGCCTACGAGGTCGAGCGGTCCGAGTTCGACCGCATCCTCTGGGAGGCGGCGGGCGAGCAGGGCGCCCACTGCGTCGCGCACCTCGAGGTCGTCGCCTGGCACCGCGACGGAGACGCCGTGCACGGGGTCCGTCTCCGTGGGGAGGACGGAACGGAGACCGACGTGCGCGCCCGCCTCGTGGCGGACTGCGCGGGCCGACGGGCGCTCCTGGGGACCGAGCTCGGCCTGCGCGTCCCGGACCGCTTCCTCAACAAGGTGGGGCTCGTCGGCCACTGGGACGGCGCCATCCGCTCCACCGGCGACGACGAGGGGACCCTCTGCATCCTCGCCACGGACTGGGGTTGGGTGTGGCTGATCCCCTTCCGGGGCGACCGCGTCTCGGTGGGCGCGGTGGTGGACAACGCCGTGTTCGCCCGCCGCATCAAGGGCAGCGATCCCACGGCGCTCCTCGAGGCCCTCATCGAGGAGACGCCCGGCCTCCGGTCTCGCCTCGCCGCCGCCACGCGGGTGGGGGACGTCGAGTCCCTCGCGAACTTCTCGTTCCAGTGCCGACGCTACGCGGGCGACGGCTGGGTGATGGTGGGCGACGCCGCCGCGTTCCTGGATCCCGTGTTCAGCTCGGGCGTGCACCTCGCGATGTCGAGCGCGCGCGCGGCGGCGATGGACGCGTTGGCCGCCCTCGCGCGCCCCGACCGACCCCGCAGACGGGACTTCCGCGGCTACGAGCGCTCCGCCCGGACCGCCCTGAAGGTGTTCCGCACGTTCATCTACGCCTGGTACCGGCCCGAGTTCCGGACCGTCTTCATGCGCGTCCCGCGCGGCCGACCGGGGGTGGAGTGGCTGTACGCCGAGATCCTCGCCGTCCTCGCGGGCGACGTGTTCAACCCGTGGCGGGCGTACCCGCCCATCTACATGCTGCTGGCGATCTCCAAAGCGCAGGCCCTCGCCGACCGACTCGGTCGACCGGGCCCCGCTCGACCGTCGCTGCCTGCCCCTTCCTGACCCGGAGTCCCCGTGGCCAAGTCCATCCTCGTGATCATGTTCGACCCCGCCCTCACCGAAGACGACCTCCGCGACGAGTTCGAGGAGTACGGCGAGATCACGGAGGTGCGCGTCGCCCACGGCCGCACCGATACGAAGCGGTCTCGCGGCCGCGCCGTCATCACCTTCGCCGCCGACGCGGACGCCGACGCCGCGAAGGCCGCTCGGGATCGCACCATCCTCGAGGGGCGGCAGATCCGGATCAGCGACCCGGGCCCCGACGATCCGTAGAGATCAGTCGGAGCGGCTCGCGAGCCACGCCCGCACGTCCGCCACCAGGTACGCCGCGCAGAGGACCGTGAACATCGCGTAGGCCTCGTAGTTCACGAGGAAGTACTGGCCCGCCGAGGCCGCCAGCCGCTGCGTGCCGTCCGGCGGCGCGTAGAAGACCGCGGCCATCGTCAACAGGACGCCCCCCGCGAACAGCGCCGCCCGCGACGTGGGTCCGTCCCGCGATGTCTGGCCCAGGGCGAACAACATCACCCACACCGAGCAGTAGTAGCGCGACAGCGTGACCATCAGGAACGTCAGGAACATCATCAAGGCGAGGGTGTCCTCGTCCCGTCGCCGGATCATCGCGGGGATGAGGAGCAGGAGGCCGAGCGCCTTGAGCGCGTTGCGCTTCGTCTTCGTCTCATCGAGCAGCCGGTCCCGAGGCCCGGCGGTGCGCGCCCAGAAGTTGTTCGGGCGCGGGCTGTGCAGCGCCATCCGCTCGATGCCGATCCGCTGGGTCGAGGTCGTCGCGTGGGTGCCGCTGTGTCGCCCGATCTTGTCGACCCAGGTCGGCCAGGTGTCCAGCCCCTGCCCGGTCATGTTCGAGGCGGCGAACCAGAAGGCACACGCGGTCGTGAACGCCGTGGCGAAGGCCCACCTCCGGCGGGGGGCGCGGCGGATCACGCGGGACTTCCAGCCGTCGCCGGTGCTCGCCGGCAGCCAGGAGACCTCGTCCGGGTCGTCGCGGTGGTCCCCTCCCCGCGCGAGGTCCCACAGCAGCTTCGCGAAGATGGGGAACACCAGGAACCCGGGGAAGACGCGCGTCATCGCCCCCCAGCTCAGGGCGACCCCGGACGTGCCGTACCAACCCTTCCGATAGAAGGCGAGCGCGAGGACGCACGAGTCGAGCCAGTCGTATTGGAAGAACCCGCCGGTCCAGCGCGCCTCGTTGAACTGGATCGTGTGCAGCCAGATCACCATCGCGGCGGTCGTGCGGATCCCGAACGCCCACAGACACACCAACAGCGTGAAGACGTACATGGGCACGTCGCTGTTGACGATCAGCCAGCCCGCGTCGCCCCGGATCGAGATCAGGTTGCTGAGGGGCGTCCCCACCACCGTCCACGGCGGCGCCGGGTTGTATCCGAGGTCCGTGAGGACCGACGGCCAGATCTTCGGGCTCAGCCAGCTCCGGATCCACCGGGAGTCCTCGCCGAACTCCTCCCACCGCGCGTCCGTGAAGACGCTGCGGTCGTAGTTCTCGACGATCACCGCGCGCCGCTTGACCTGGTAGTCGCCCATGTCGCGCACGCGCTTGACGGCGCTGAAGTCCTTGAGGGTGCGGGCCCGACGTGCGCGCTTCCGCTCCTTCTTCGTGAGGTCCTTCTTCTTCGCGATCCACTCGTCGTCGGCGGTGACGGTGGCCGCGTAGAGGTCGTGGTAGCCGAGCTCCTTGAAGTACTTGCTGCCCAGGTAGTAGTGATAGACGTTCCAGGCGCGGACCCGCTCGCCGCCCATGGACATCGTGAGGTAGTGGCCGCTCTGCAGGACCACGGAGGCCAGGGCCACGCCCGCGATGATCGAGGTGATCGCGGGGAGGCGACGCTCCAGCACGCGCTCGAGCAGGCTCCCCCCGACCCACAGCAGGAGCCCGGAGCCGGCGACCCACGGGATCCACTGCCGGAAGTTCCCCCGGACCCACGCCTCGGGGACCGCGAGGTTGACGACGGTGAGCATCGCCAGAGCCACGCCCACGGCCAACGCCACCCACCGCCACGTGTCCATCGTGAGGTAGGAGGTGCGGGCAGTGGCGTCCACGGAGGGCTCGTCGGGGGTCTTCACGACGCGGAAAGCTACCAGCTGCGGGGGGTATCCTCCGCCGATGCACGAAAGCCCGAGCTGGAGAGCGGAGCTGGACGTCGCCGTGGCCGCCGCCCGGACCGCGGGCGCGATTCAGCTCGACGGGCTGGGCCGCGAGCACGCCGTCACTCACAAATCGAGCGCCGTCGACCTCGTCACGGCCGTGGACCTCGCCTGCGAGGAGGCGATCCGGGCCGCGATCACGGCGGCCTTCCCCGACGACTCCATCCTCGGGGAAGAGGAGGGCGCGACCCGGGGGCGATCCGGCCGCCGCTGGATCGTCGATCCGCTCGACGGCACCCTCAACTACGCGCACGGCTTCCCCGTGTTCGCCGTCAGCATCGGGCTGGAGGCGGACGGGGAGCTGGTCGCGGCGGCGATCCTCGAGCCCGTGCGAGACGAGATGTTCACGGCCGTGGTGGGCGGCGGCGCCCGGCTGAACGGGACCCCGATCGGCGTGAGCGACCGCGCGCCCTTGGGGAGCGCCCTCCTCGCGACGGGCTTCGCCTACGCGTCCCGGGAGGACGGCTCCAACCTCCCGCTGTTCCACGCGGCCCTCGCCCGCTGCCGCGGCGTCCGTCGGGCGGGGGCCGCCGCCGTCGACATGGCCTACACCGCCGCGGGCCGACTGGACGGCTTCTGGGAGCTCGCGCTCAAGCCCTGGGACACCGCCGCGGGCACCCTGCTGATCCGCGAGGCGGGCGGCGTCGTGACGGACGGGAGCGGCGCTCCGCACGTGCCCGGGGCCCCGGCGGTGGTGGCCGCGGGCCCGACCCTGCACCCCGAGCTCCTGTCCACCCTGCGCGAGGGCGGCCTCTGAGGTCCGAACGCGCGACCGTCCCGCCGGCCTCGACGGGCTTGCCGGCCCGCGGCTCCGCGAGGTAGACCGCCCGCCTCGGAGACCGCATGCATCCAGCCCGTACCCTCGCCTGCGCCCTGCTGCTGGCGACCCTCCCCGCCCCCCTCGCCGCGGAGCCGCCCGCGGAAGACGCGCCCGTCGCGCCCGCCCGATCGCGCGCGGAGGGCGCCGAGCGCTCCCATCGCCTGGTGGAGCCGCCGATCCCCGCGGGCGATCCCCTCGACGTTCTGCTCGTGGGCGGGACGATCATGACGGCGGACGGCCACGTACACGCCCCCGGCTGGGTGCACCTGCGCGACGGACGGATCGCGGGCCTCGGCCCCGGCCGGCCCCCCGACGGGGGCACGGAGGGCGCGCGCGTGGTCGACGTCGCGGGCAAGTTCGTCACGCCCGGCCTCATCGACACCCACAGCCACCTCGGCGTGTACCCGGCGCCCCACGCGAAGGCCCACAGCGACGGCAACGAAGCGGTCGCCCCGACCACCGCCGGGGTGTGGGCCGAGAACGCCTTCTGGCCCCAGGACCCGGGGCTCGAGCGCGCCGTCGCGGGGGGCATCACCACGCTCCAGATCCTCCCCGGCTCCGCGAACCTGATCGGGGGCCGCGGCGTCGTGCTGCACGCCGTCCCCGCCCGCGGTCCCCGAGCCATGCGGTTCCCCGGCGCCCCCGAGACCGTGAAGATGGCCTGCGGCGAGAACCCGAAGCGGGTGTACGGCCAGAAGGGCGGCCCCCAGACCCGCATGGGCAACGTCTACGGCCGACGGAAGGCGTTCCTGGCCGCCCAGCGCTACCTCGACGAGTGGCTGCGGTGGGAGGAGAAGCAGGGCGCCGGCGACGACCCGAAGAAGAAGAAGCGAAGGAAGAAGGGGCCGAAGGGCGGCGGCGACGACGAGGCGCCCCCGGAGTGGGATCCCGCCCTCGAGACCCTCGCGGCCATCCTCGCCGGCGAGGTGATGGTCCAGACGCACTGCTACCGCGCCGACGACATGCTGGGCGTCCTCCAGGTCGCCGAGGAGTTCGGGTTCGAGATCCGCTCCTTCCACCACGCGCTCGAGGCCTACAAGATCCGCGACATCCTGGCCGAGCGGCAGGTGGCTTCCTCGACCTGGGCCGACTGGTGGGGCTTCAAGATGGAGGCCTACGACGGCATCCCGTACAACGCCGCGCTCCTCACCGAGTCGGGCGCCATCGCCATCATCCACAGCGACAGCTCCGAGGGCATCCAGCGCCTCAACCAGGAAGCCTCGAAGGCCTACTGGGCGGGCGTCCGCGAGGGCATCGAGGTCACCGAGAACGATGCCCTGCGGTGGATCACCGCCAACCCCGCGTGGGCCCTCGGGATCGACGACCAGGTCGGCACGCTCTCGGCGGGCAAGCGCGCGGACGTGGTGGTCTGGGACGGCCACCCCTTCTCCGTCTACACCAAGGCCACGTGGGTGTTCGTGGACGGGCGCCTGCGCTGGTCCATCGACGAACAACCGCTCTGGTCCGACTTCGAGCTCGGGAGGGGGCTCCGATGAAGGCTCTCGTCGCGATCCTCCTCCCCGCCGCGCTCGTCGCGGTGGTCCCCTCCTCGGCCGCCGCGAGCGACTGCACCGTCCTGCACGGCGGCCGCGTCTTCGATCTCGAAGGCACCCTGTCGGACGAGCCCACCCACCTCGTGATCGCGGACGACCCCGGCACCGTGGTCGCGCGCTACGTCGGCGAGTTCCCGGGAGCCCCGGGCGAGGACGGCACCGGCACCTGGGACGGGCGCACCTGCGCGTGGATCGACGCCGCCGGCAAGCAGATCGCCCGGGGGTTCGTGGACCCCGTGAGCATCATGGGCCTCGTCGAGGTCGGCATGGAGGGCGGGACCCGGCACCAGGACCCGGGGGGCGCCGAGATCGTGCGCGCCTCCTTCGACCCGGCCGAGGCCTACGACCCGTCGTCCATCGTCATCGCGGCGGCCCGGCGGGAGGGGATCACCTCGGTCGTCGTGCATCCGTCCGGGGGGATGGTCTCGGGCCTCGCCACCTGGGTCACGCTCGCGGGCGACACCCAGGCCGAAGCCGTCGCGCCCGCGCCCCTGGCGATGCGGATGGGGGTCGTCACCGGCTCGCGCGCCGGGGGCCTGGACGCCCTCCGGGACCTGCTCGCGGACGTCCGCGACTACGAAGCCAACCGGTCCTCCTACGACCGCAACGCCCGGCGCGAGTACGTGGCCTCGAAGCGCGACCTCGAGGCGCTCATCCCCGTCGTGCGCGACCGGATGCCCGTGGTGATCGGCGCGGATCGGGCCCCGGACATCGAGGCCCTGCTTCGCTTCGCCGAGGAGCAGCGCCTGCGGCTGGTGATCGACGGCGGGGCGGAGGCGCACCTGCTGGCCGAAGAACTCGCGGCCGCGGACGTGGCCGTCGTCGTGCGACCGTTCGTGTACGGCGCGGGGAGCTTCGCCCAGATCCGGGCCCGTCGGGACGGCACGCGCATCCTCGCCGAGGCGGGGGTCACGATCCTCTTCTCGGCGCGGTCGGCGCACTTCGGCCGGAAGCTGCGTCAGATGGCGGGCAACGCGGTCCGGGAGGGCCTCGCCCACGCGGACGCGATGAGCGCGCTCACGTCGGGCGTGGACCTCGCGTACGGGACGATGGGGCAGGCCGACCTGAAGATCGGGGCGGGCGCGGACCTGGTGGTGTGGTCGGGCGATCCCCTCGAGATCAGCAGCCGCGCAGAGCACGTCTTCATCCGAGGGGAAGAGGTGAGCCTGGACGGTCGGCAAGAGGCGCTGCTCGAGCGCTACCGCACGCTCCCGGGGACGCCGGTCCCGGCGCTCACGCTGCCCTGAGTCGAGCTACTGGGGACCGGCCCAGTCGATGGTGGTGACGTTCACGACGTCCAGATCGCTCGCGTCCACGCTGCCGGTGTGGACCGTCGGCACGCCGTTCTCGAGGACCGTGACCCGCCAGTCCGTTCCGGAGGCGGCTTCGCAGGGATCGAACTGGACGACCTCGACGATGTACTCGCCGGAGCTCGCGCTGCCCTGGGGCCAGTAGATGTTCTCGTTGCGCTCGTCGGCCGTCTCGCAGGCGGCGTTGCCGTCGAGGTCGAGGGTGCCGCCCGACTCGGACTCGGTGGCCCCCCAGAAGATGCGGGTGCCGTCCGGCTCGGTGACGTACAGGTCCATGTCCGCCGACGTGTTCCAGCTCAGGGAGACCTGGAGCTCGCCGCTGTTCACGGTGGTGACGTCGATGGGGATCTCCTGGAACTCGCCCGCCGTGATCACGTCCGCGGGGGCGCCGAGGTCCGTGATGCCCACGAAGACCGTGTAGCGCGTCCGCGTGGTCGGCAGCTCCGCGGCGATGTGCAGGTCGAGGACGACCGTTCCCTCGGCGGACTCGAGCGTGCGGTGGAAGTACCCCAGCTCGCCCACCACGCCCACGACGACGCCTCGGTTGTCGAACGGGACGGCGTTGCCTTCCTCGTCTTCGCCCAGGTCGTACGTGAGGGAGATGGCCGTGGAGCCGCCGTTGATGAGGGTGGTGTTGCCCTCCCAGGAGTCGAAGGTGGGGCGTCCGTCGTACTCGCGGTGATTGAACTCGCAGATGTAGTGCGTGGCGCCGGGCGTGTTGCCCTCGCCCACGGGCGCCACGAACCCCTCCGTGGCCAGGAACGAGGAGGCCCCGCCCACCACGCAGGGCCCCGCGCCCTCACGCTCGCCGGTCCGGAGGAAGGCGTCGTCCTGGAAGGGGGTGCTCACGCACGCCGCCGATACGAAGGCGACGGAGGCGAAGGAGAGGAGAGAAGACGTACCGCGCTGCATTGCATCACCTCGGCGTGGGTCGGACCGCGGGCCGCGACCCGGTCACGGATCGCCCTAGTGTACGGGAAAGGACCGTCTCCCCGCCACGGGCCCCGTCGCGCCCCGGCGCTCGGCCCGGGGACTGCTAGAACGGTCGAGTGCGAACCCCGTGGTCGATCCCGGTCCTCGTCCTCGCGCTCGCGGCGTGCGTCGCCGACGAGCCCGGGGCCGCGGGTCCCGAGCCTCCGACGCCGGTTCAGCCGTCGGACGCGACGCTGGAGGTGCCCCACGACTGCCCCGCGCAGGCCCCGGACGACGATCTCTTCACGCAGGCGATGGAGCCGCACGGGCTCGATCGGGGCGTCGGCATCCCCCGGTCGCTGTACGACGCCTACGGGGGCCGGATCGCCGACGACCCCACGCGGCGGGCGTTCTTCCACCACCTCCAGGAGAACCCGTTCGAGACGGCCTGCTTCTCGGGCAACGTCGCCACCCGCAGCGACCTCGCGATCGAAGGAGCGTCGCCGCTCGGCACCCTGGTGGCGGACGCGGCCCTGCAGATCGACATCGCCGTCCAGCGCGACCTCCCCCGCCCGGCGCTCGACCCGGACGCGCCCCTCCTCAGCGCCCTCGACCTCCTCCACGACGACGACGACTGGGACGGCCGCGACGACGTGGAGGACTCCGCGGACGGGGTGCCGATCGAGGTCCGGCGGGCGGCGGGGGCGATCCTCGCGGGCGTCGCCGAGGCCGTCCCCATGCGCGACGAAGCGCTCGAGGTGATGACCAACCCCGACTACCTGGACCTCTTCTGGCGGTCGGGCAGCAACCACTGGCTGCTGTGGGACCTCGGAGATCCCGGGGCCGTCGGCCCGATCAACCCGGACTCGGAGGCGGGCGAGGGGCTGTTCCGGGCGGAGGAGGGCGGCGCGGAGCGGCTGCATCAGGGGGCGGTCGTGCTCGCCGAGGCCGTCGACTCGGTGGACTGGACCACGCTCGCGGGCCTGAGCGGGGACTTCGAGCTGTACGCCCCGACGCCCCTGGGCGCCGTGCTCCTCCGGGGCGCCGGCCCGGACCTCTACGACGTCCTCGACGACCCCCGGTTTCGAGACCCGCTGCTGCTCGTGATCGACCTCGGCGGGGACGACATCTATCGGATCCCGGCGGGGGCCACGGCCTCGGCCCACAACCCGGCGTCGGTGCACGTCGATCTCGGGGGCGACGACCTCTACTCCTACAACGAGGTCGAGGACCCGGGCGACGACCCCCGCCTGCTGCCCTCGGACTACGCCGGTCGGAACTCGGGCTTCGCGAACAACAACGGGCCCTTCAGCGTCTCTCCCGTCGCGCGCCAGGGCGCGGGTGTGTTCGGCTACGGCTTCCTGTTGGACCTCGGGGAGGGCGACGACACGTACCTGTCCCTGCGTCGGTCCCAGGGCTTCGCGAACTTCGGCGTGGGCGTCCTGTGGGACGACGGGGGCGACGACGAGTACGAGGCCGAGCAGGGCGCGCAGGGCGCCGCGCTCACGGGGACGGGGATCCTGGTGGACCGGGGCGGCAACGACCGCTACCGGGCCTTCCGCAACAGCCAGGGGTTCGCGCACGTGCTCTCGTACGGGCTGCTGCACGACGAGTCCGGCAACGACGACTACGAGCTCGTGGTGGACGACATCATCCTGTTCGGGTCGCCCCAGACGAACGGCTGGGCGAACCCGTCGCTCGGCCAAGGCACGGCGTTCGGGTGGCGTCGGGACGGGCCGAGCACGCACCTGAGCGGCGGGCTGGCGCTCCTGCGGGATCGCGCCGGCGACGACCTCTACGAGGGCTCCACGTTCACCCAGGGGACCGGCTACTGGATGGGCCTGGGGATCCTCGCGGACGCCGCCGGGGACGACACCTACCACGGCATCTTCTACGCGCAGGGGGCCACCGCCCACTTCGCCGTCGCGGCCTTCCTCGAGGGCGGCGGGAACGACCGCTACAACCCCGACCGTCGGCCGACCCACTCCGCCATCGGGCTCGCCCACGACTTCAGCGTGACCGCGTTCGTGGACGACGCCGGGGACGACGAGTACTACGGCCACGACCGCACGATCGGCGCGAGCAAGTGCCACGGCCTGTCCCTCTTCGCGGACCATGGCGGCGACGACCTGTACGACTCCGACCACGACCGCAGCATCGGCTGGGCGACCGACTACGACTGGGCGCCGGACACGTGCGGCAACACGATCAACCCGTCCTACGCCTTCTTCGTGGACGTGGGCGGCGCCGACACCTACGTCAAACCCACGCCCGACGGCTACGGTGACGACTCCCTGTGGGTCACCGACGACCCCGACGATCCCACCGCCCGCGAGTACAGCGCGGGCATCGACGCCGCCGAAGGAGCCACCGGACTCTCGGCCTACGGCGTCGCCTCGGAGGACCGCTGATGCGTCCAGAGCACTCCCTCACCGCGCTCGCGCTGCTGCTCGGCGCCGTCCTCGTCGGCGGCTGCTGGGAGCAGTTCGAGGGCACGCCCACCCCGAGCGTGGACGACGACGACTTCACCGCGGTGGACGACGACGACGCGACCGACGACGACGACGCCGTGGATGACGACGACGCGACCGACGACGACGACGCGACCGACGACGACGACGCGGTGGACGACGACGACGCGACCGACGACGACGACGCAGTGGACGACGACGACGCGGTGGACGACGACGACGCGGCCGACGACGACGACTCCGGGCCGCCGCCGCCGTGCAGCGATCCGAACCTCGGCGTGGTGGCCACGGTCTCCCTCACGGACTCGGCGGGGAACCCCACCACGAGCCTCTCGGTGAACGACCCGCTCACGATCACGGCGTCCCTGGAGAACCTGGGCTCGATCCCCATCACCGAGGCCTACGGATCGCCGTGCCTCTTCACGCACTCCATCGAGGACGCCGCCGGGGGCGCGGTGGCCGGGGGGCGTCTGTGCGCGACCATCCTCACCATCGTGACGTTCACCTGCGGGGAGGCGCCGAAGACCGACACGGACACTGTCCAGGCCATCTACAACCTCCCCCCCAACAACCCCCTGCCGTCCGGCGCGTACACGCTGACGGTCGACCTCACGCCCTTCCCGGTCCAGACCTTCGCGATCACCGTCCCGTGAGGCTGCCCCTGATCGTCGTCGCGGGGCTGCTCACGGCCTGCCCCGACCCCGAGTTCGCCGATCCCGCCGACATCGAGTGCGGCGCGGACGAGGCCGTCGTGACGTTCGCCACCGCCGACGGCGTCGACCTGGTCGCCGACTACCTGCCTGCCCAGGACCCCGGCATGGGCGCAGTGGTCCTCTTCCACATGGCGCCCCCGAGCAACGACCGGGCGGGGTTCCCGGCCCACGTGCGCGCGGCGGTGGGCGAGGGGTTCAACGTCCTCAACGTGGACCGTCGCGGCGCGGGCGAGTCCGGGGGCAACGCCGGCGACGCGACGCAGGGAGCGATGGCGCGGTGGGACATGGAGGCGGCGGTGTGGTTCCTCACGGATCCGGAGCGCGTGTGCCCCGTCGACCCGGCCCACGTGGTGATGGTGGGCGCCAGCAACGGCACCACGTCGGTGATGGACTACGTCGTGGAGCACGACGTAGATCTGCCCGATCCGTCGGGCCTGGTCTGGATGTCGCCCGGGACCTACACCGAGGAGAACCACCGCGTGCTGGACAACCGCGGCGCGCTGGACGCGCTGCCGATCCTGTGGCTCTACCCGGAGGACGAGCCGTACAGCGATCAATGGACCGCGACGGCCGCCCCGGAGTGGACGTTCCACCGCGACGGCGCCGAACACGGGACGGACATGTTCGACGGGGGCGAGCTCGAGGCCGACACGGTCGAGAGGATGGGCTCGTTCGTGCAACGATGGGCCGACTGACGGGGCCCGCGAGCACGCTGCCCCGTCTTCGAGGAGGAGACCCATGACCTACGACCTCGCGCGCCTCCAGGCGCCGCGCCTCGCGGGGGGCGCGCTGGGTGCGTTCACAATCGCGCTCGAGTCGCCCCTGCAGGGGCTGCTGCTCGGGAAGCTGTTCGCGGACGCCGGCATCACCGCGTGGCGAGCGGCTCCGGTGGACGCCGTACCGAGCGTGGCGCCGGCCCTCCCGCGGCCCGCGACCTGGGAGGGCGACTCCGAGGCGATCGATCTCCCCGGCGCGGCGGGCGACTCCAGGCCGTCGCAAGGCTTCCGGTTCGAGTCCGCCGCCGACTTCACCGACGCCTATCGGGGAGGGCGCACCACGCCCACGGACGTCGCCCAGAGGGTCCTCGACGCCATGGCCGCGTCCGACGGCACCGTGCACTCGATGATCGCCTGGGACCCCACCGATCTGCTCGCGCAGGCCGCCGCGTCCACCGCGCGCTGGGCCGCCGGCGAGCCCCTCGGACCGCTGGACGGCGTACCCGTGGCGGTCAAGGACGAGCTGGACCAGGCCCCCTACCCCACCGGCGTGGGCACCACCTTCCTGGGCCGCACGCCCGCGACGCAGGACGCCGAAGTCGTGGCGCGGCTACGCGCCGCGGGGGCGCTGATGATCGGCAAGGCCCGCATGGTCGAGATCGGGCTCGGCGTGAGCGGCCTGAACGTGCGCACCGGCACGCCCAAGAACCCCTTCGACACCACCCGCGCCACCGGCGGCTCGTCCAGCGGCCCCGCCGCGGCGGTGGCGGCCGGCCTCTGTCCCATCGCGGTGGGCGCGGACGGCGGCGGGTCGATCCGCATCCCGTCCGCGCTGTGCGGGGTGTTCGGCATCAAGGCGACGCACGGGCGCATCCCCGAGAGCGGCGCGTACCCGCTGTGCTGGAGCGTCGGCCACGTGGGGCCGATCGCCGCCACCGCCCGGGACCTCGCCCTCGCCTACGCCGTCATGGCGGGGCCCGACGCCCACGATCCGCACTCCCTGAACCAGCCCGCGCCGACGCTCGCGGGGCTGGGAGACCAGGACCTGACCGGCCTACGCGTCGGCATCTACCGGCCCTGGTACCAGGACGCCGACGACGAGATCGTGGCGGGCTGCGACCACGGCATCGAGGCCCTCACCGCGGCCGGCGCCACCGTGCACGAGATCGAGCTCCCCCACCTCGAGCTCTGCCGGATCGCCCACACCGTCACGATCACCTCGGAGATGGCCCACTCGCTCGAGGAGGAGTACGCGAAGCACCGCACCGACTTCGGGCTCGGCATCCGCGTCAACCTCGCCCTGGCGAGGCGCTTCACCGGGCGCGACTACGTCAAGGCGCAGCGCGTCCGCACGCTGATCGTCGACACGTGGACGGCCGCGATGAAGGACGTCGACGTGGTCGCCACGCCGAGCACCGGGATCACCGCGCCGGAGCTCAAGAAGGACGCCCTGAAGGGCGACGAGAGCGATCTGACGACCCTGGGCGCCATCATGCGGTTCGCCTTCCCCGCCAACCTCCACGGCTTCCCGGCCATGTCCGTGCCCGTGGGGTACGACGGCGCCGGGCTCCCCATCGGGCTGCAGCTGCACGCGCGACCGTGGGAGGAGCACGTCCTGCTGCGATGCGCCGAGGTGGTGGAGGCCGCGATCCCGCGCCGAGCCCCGAAGGCGCACCAGACCCTGCTCGGCTAGACGGACGGTCAGCGGCGCTCTTGCCGCACGACGGTGTGGTGGACGATGTCGATCGTCGCCTTCACGCCCCGGCGCTTCACCCACCCCTTGAAGGTGGTGTCCCACTCCAGCTCGAGGACCATGCCCGGGTGGTCCTCGAGGGGCAGCTCGATCGCCCCGCGGACGTGCATCCGCGCCTCGTCGAAGTCCCCGTCCGTGATCGTCGCCGGGACGATCACGACGTCGAAGGCGATGCGGCCGTAGCGCATCCCCCGACGCTCCTCCACCGACTCGAGCGTGCAACGCCCGTGGGTCTGCGCGTCGTCCAGGGTGAGCCGATCGCGACCCAGCAGGTCCAGGACGACCCCCATGTCCATGTCCCAGGCCTCGCCGACGGCGACCGGGCCGGCAGGGAGCAGCAGCTGGATCGGGTCCTCGTCGCCCCGCACGGTGAACTGCTCGTCGAGGAAGTCCCGCGCCTTCTTCCTGAGGCGCTTGCCCTCGGCCGTGCGCCACTTCCGCTTCGGAGCCCCGCTGCCGGTGACCGCGGCCCCGCCCAATCCCACGTCGATCTGCTCCCCGGCCTCGATGCGGAGCGCCTCGGAGAAGACCAGACCGAAGCCCGAGAGCTCGCCGTCCTCGATCTCCGTCACCTCCACCGCCGCCGACCACCGCACGCCGTCGTCGTCCGCGCGGTCGCGCACCTTCGCGGGCCCGACGCGGACGCGGGTGTGGCCCGTCATGTGGGAGCGTTGCTCCTCGGACCACCGGGCCCCCACCTCGGGCGTCCACCGATCGGGGAAGGAGACGGTCTCGGGAGGGGCCGACGCGGCGAGCAGGAGGACGGCGACGGCCGCTCCGATCCACCCCACGCGAGGGGCCGGGATCACAGCGGCGCGGACTCGCTGGACGACGCCTTCGCGCCTCGAATCTGGACGAGCCCGGGAGAGGTCGCCTCGGGGCCGGCGGCCTCCGCCTCGAGCTCCTTGCGACGCTGCTTCGCGCGCTCCTGCTTCGCCTCGACCCGCTCGCGCAGGTTCGACGACATGGCGCGCAGGTCCAGGATGTGGTCCGGCATGATCGGCTCGTGGTCCCGCGGGGGCGGCAGGAACTTGGTCTCCTGCCCGGGGAGCTTGCTCGGGTGGCGACGCTCCATGGCCCCGTGCTCGGCCCGGGTCGACAGTCGGAAGCCGAGCGCTGCGGCGCCCCAGAAGCGGAACAGCGGGCCGCCGAAGAGGCCGCCCGCGAACAGATTCCGAGCGAGCGCCCGGTGGTGCGCGGTCACCTGCCGCCAGGCCCAGCGATACCCCGACTCGAGCTGCTCCGGCGTCATGTTCGTGGGCTGGAACACGCAGTGGGCGGTGTCGTACTTCTCCCACTCGCGGTGGAGCAGGCGGCCGTCCTCTTCGAACTCGTAGTAGAGCGGCGTGCCCGGGTACGGCGTGCGGATCGTGAGGTACGGCGTGTTGATCCGCGCCTCTTGAATGAAGTCGACGTACGTCTTGAAGACGTCGAGATCGTCCTCGTCGTTCCCGAAGATCATCGAGCCGTTGATGCCGATGCCGTGGGCGTGGAGCATGCGGCAGCGCTCGATGAAGTACGCGCGCTGATCGAGCCCGGAGTCCCGGTCCCAACCCGTCTTGCGGTACTTCTTCGGCGCCAGGCTCTCGAACCCGATCTCGAACCCGAGGCACCCGGACGCCTGGCAGAGCTTCAGCAGCTCCGGCTTGTCCGTCATGCGCAGCGTCGTCTGGCCGAACCAGCGGCAGTCGTACCCCTTGAGCATCTCCAGCACGGCCGCCGCGTGCTTCACCGCGCCGAAGAAGTTGTCGTCCGTGAACGCGATGATGTGCTTCATGAAGCTGCGCTTGCCGCCCGGCTTCAGCTTCGGGATGCCGATCTCGTTCAGTTCGGTCTCGATCTCGTCGACCGTGCGCGTGCGGTAGCGCTGACCGAAGAACGTGGTCACGGCGCAGAAGTCGCAGTCGTACGGGCAGCCCCGCGTCGTCTCCATGAAGTGCGCCTGGACCGTGCCCCCGTAGTACTGGCCCACGGGCGTGAGGCTGCGGCGCGGCGTGCGCAGGCTGAAGTCCTTCGAGCCCATCTTGGGGTTCGTGTAGATCTCCTTGAGAACTCCGTCGCGGCAGTCCTCGACGATCTGCGGCCAGATCGACTCGCCCTCGCCGATGCAGATGGCGTCCGCGTGGGCCTTGGCCTCGTCCGGCAGGACGGTGACGTGCACCCCCCCGAGCACGACGGGCACGCCCTTCTCGCGGAACTTGTCGGCGATCTCGTACCCGCGGGGCGCGCACGGCGTCATGACGGTGATGCCGACCATGTCGTAGCCGGCGTCGTAGTCCACGGTGCCGTGCTTCTCGTGCACGATCTCGACGTCGGTCCCCTCGGGCATGTACGCGGCGAGCGTGGGCAGCGAGAGGAAGGGCAGGGAGAAGACGTGATTTCGGCCCTGGAACCCCTCGGAGATGGGGGCGACCAGGAGGACCTTGAAGGGACGGTTCACAGCTGCTTCCTCACACGCTGGCGCCCGGGCGGCGAAGCCCGATGGACGCAAGCTTGGACAGACCACCCGCCGCGCGCGAGATCGGCGCGGCCACCCGAAGTCCGCCGGCGATCCGGAGGTACAGCGGGAAGAAGGGGTGGAGCACGTCCTTGATCGTCGTGTAGTTCGGGTGCTTCGCGATCTCCTCGACGAGGATCTCGCGGTACCGCATCTCCGGCACCCGCGGAGAGAGGTAGTAGAAGGGGCGGATCAGCGGCTCGTCGGGGGACAGGAGCCCCTCGGCGATCGCGTCTCGGTGGAGCTTGGTGTTGGGGTACACGCGCAGGCCGGGCTGCAGGAAGACCATGTCCTCGGAGGGGATCTCCTCCTCGAGGAACTTGAAGGTCTCCGCCAGGGTCTCCTCGTCCTCGCCGGGGCCGCCGAGCAGGAAGACCCAGAGGACCGACCAGGGGGCCCGCTTGCGCAGCTGCGCGCACTTGCGCAGGGAGCGGACGGTGAAGCCCTTCTGCAACGAGCGCAGCATCCGATCCGAGGCCGTCTCCGGGGTGATCACGACCTGGCTGAACCCCGCCGCCGTCATGGCGTCGATGAGCCGCTCGTTCACCGCCGCAGGGTTGAAGCCCGACGTGTGAAGGTGCAGTCCCAGGTCCGCCTCGGCGATCGCCTCGCACATGGCGATCGTGTACGGGAGCGGGACGTTGAAGGTGGAGTCCACGAACTCCACGGGGGCGCCGGGGAACGCCTCCTTCATCTCCCGCAGCTCGTCGACGACCTGCTCCACGGGCTTGCTGCGGTAGCTGTCGCCCTCGATGAACTTGTAGGTGCAGTACGAGCAGTTGAAGACGCAGCCGCGACGGGTCTGGATCGGCAGGGGCCCGGTGCGGTCGGCGTACTGCCGGAAGTTCGTCCACTGCCACACCCGCGGCCGCGCGAGCTCGCCGAGGTCCTCCACGCGGTACTGCGGGTTGACCTTGGGCGGGGCGTCTTCCGTGCACGTGACCACGCCGGGGACGTCGTCGAAGGGCTGCCCCCTCTCGATCCGACGCAGGATCTCCGGGAAGGCCGCCTCGCCGTCTCCCCAGACTCCTGCGTCCGCGCGTACGTACTCGGTGATGCCGCCGGGGTGCACGCCCAGGCAGGGCCCGCCCACGATCACGGGCACGCCGCCCGTCTTGGCGATGCGCACGTACTCGCGGGCGTCGTCCAAGTAGAAGGTGGACTTGAGCCACGAGGTCGAGTCGAGGTTGCGGATCGAGAGGCCGATGGCGTCGGGCCGGAAGGACTGGACGGCCTCGGCCAGGGCCCTCTTGGGGCGACGCTGGAACATCAAGTCCACGAAGCGGACGTCGTGCCCCTCCTCTTTCGTGACGGAGGCGATGATCGACGCACCGATGGGCACGACGGGCAGCGGGGCCCGCTCTCGGTTGGTTGCGACGATCAGTACTCGCATGCGCCCTTGGTCTCTCCCACCGCCGGTTGCCGGCCCGTCCGTTCGTTCTCCCCGGTGGACGGTCGCGGCGGAGCCTTATACCGGGCGGGATCCCCCCCTACAAGGTCATTCGGGTCGCCGAGGACAACGGTGGACATCGAGGTGAGCAGTGCTCTAGTACACGGAATGAAGTTGTGGACCGGCAGCGTCGCCTCCCGGTGGGGCACTTGGAGGGTGTGGTCGACCGACTTCGGGCTCTGCGGGGTGGCCGCCGAGTCCGGGGAGCGGGTCACCGACGCGCTCCGCCGCCGATTCGGGACCTGGGACGAGGCGGAGGGGGACCCCCACGGCGTCCTCCCGGCGCTCCGCCGCTACTTCGTGGGGGACCTGGACGCGATCCGGGGGCTGCCCCTCGACGTCGGGGGCACCGAGTTCCAGCGCCTGGTCTGGGTCGAGCTCCAGGCGATCCCGCCCGGCGAGACCCGCACCTACGCCGAGCTCGCGGCCGCCATCGGTCGCCCCACCGCGGTGCGCGCCGTGGGAGCCGCCAACGGCGCCAACCCCGTGTCGATCGTGGTCCCCTGCCACCGGGTGGTGGGGGCGGACGGATCGCTGTACGGCTACGCCGGAGGGTTGCCGCTCAAGCGCGCGCTCCTGGCGCACGAGGGGGTCGTGGTGCGCAACGAGCGCCAGCGGACGCTCTTCTAAACGGCCGGCCACGACGCTTCAGCGACCCGGGTGCACGAGGGGGTGGATCCCGGGGCCCGGATCGATCAGCCGGTCCACCCCGCCGTCGGACCAGGTCGCCGTCACCACGTACGGAGCTGCGTCCCCGAACCCCAGGGTCGGGGTCGGGGTGCTCGGGAAGATCCGCTCCGTCCGCCCCGCGCGACGGACCTCGACGGTCACCCCTCGGCCGTCCGCCGCGCCCTGCGGCGGGCCGTGCAGCTCGAGCCCCAGCCTGCCCTGCGTCTCGGCGCCGTGATTGCGGAGCACGAAGGTGTCCGACGCGCCGCGTTCGGGCCGCGTCCAGCCCACGAAGTCGAGGTCGAGGTCTCCGTCCACGTCCGCAGGGACCAGGCCGCCGACCCGCGCCTCGGGCGCGAAGTCGATGCCGTAGAAGGGCCCGTCCTCGTAGCGACCCGAGCCCGGGCCCGGGCTCCAGATGCCGAAGCGCGCGGAGCCGGCTCGGACCCCCTCTCGCTCGCTCCACAGGACGACCTCCTCGTACCCGTCCAGGTCCACGTCGGCGACGACCGCCCCCGCGGGGCGCCCCAGCGCCGCTTCCCGAAAGCGCGGCGCCCGCCGCTTCACGTGTTCTCTGGTCGCGCTCTCCGTGAAGAGCTCGATGCGGCCGCCGATCAGGAGGAGGACGTCGCGACGATCGGCCGAGAGCCCGGGCACGGCGAGCAGCGGCCGAGGCGGCCGCGTGGTGAGGTTGCGGGACATCCCCCCGTGGTGGGGCAGCATCTTCCAGGCGCCGCGGCCGAGGTTGCGGGCGAGCGCGACGCGGCTCTGGGTGATGTACGCGAGGTCCAGGTCGCCGTCCCCGTCGAGATCCACCGGGGTGGCGGACGAGGCGATCGACGGCGCCTCGGGAGTACCCATGCGGCGGGGACCGCTCGTGTCGCCCAAGCGCCCGGGGTTGAGGAACAGCTTGGCGGGGTGACGCCCGCGCAGCACGAGCAGGTCCAGGTCGCCGTCGCCGTCGTAGTCGATCGGGGTGAGTCTTCCGGGCCCCGGCACCCCCAGGATCTCGCCCGCTTCGAACCCCTCGCCGTTCCACTCGAAGATGCGGATCTCGTCGGCGTCGAGGGTGACGATCTCCACCTCGGGATCGTCGTCCACGTCCGCCACGACCATCGAGGGATGCTCCCCGAGGGCGGCCACGAACGTGTAGTCCCGAGGCAGGTCGCAGGGGGCGAACAGGAGCCAGCGGCCCCGCAGCGCGACCCAGCCGGAGGGGCTCCGCGCCCCGTCCTCCCAGCCGTGCTCCACCCGCTGGACGTCGAGGGTGGGGGCGCCCGGCAGGGGGGGCAGCGCTTCGTACTCGAACCGGATGGGCGGCCCGAGGAGGTCCTCGCGCTTCGGGAGCTTGCTCCGCACCAACCGCTCCAACGGCCGAGGCCGCGGGGCATCGGCCACCCGGCGCATCGTGCGGCCGTACTCGGGGGTCGCGAGCAGGGACGCGAGCACCCTCCCCACGGAGTCCGGCGGCTCCGGTCCGGCGGAGTCGCGGAAGTCCTTCGCCGCGCGCCCGAACGCTTCGGGCCCCTCGACGGGATCGAGCAGCGCCATGAGGTCGTACAGGGCGGGCAGGCAGTCCCCCCTCACCTCGCCGCGCGACGTGCAGGCCCAGTCCGCGAAGACCATCTCGACGCCCGGATCTCCGGCTGCGGCGCCGCGGGCGCGGGCGATGTACCGGCCCTCGATCGACCGCCGGGAGCCGCCCTCCCAGGGGGCGCGCTCGAAGACGGCCAGCGCGAGGTAGGGATCGTCGGGGGCGGCGTCGGACGCCGTGCGCAGCGCAGCGAAGGCGTCGCTGCCCCGCCCCTCGGCGAGGGCGAGCTCCCGCACCACCAGGTGGATGTCGGGGATGTTGCCCACCCTCCGCGTCCCGGCGATGGTTCGATCGATGAGATCCCGCGCGAGGTCGAGCTCCCCGGCCTCCACCGCGAGGACGGCCAACCCCAGCAGCCCCGCGGGCTCCTCGGGCGCGGCGTCGTGGAGCTTCTCCAGAGCGGTTCGGGCCTCCTGCAGGTCTCCCTGAGCCCGGTGAGCGAGGGCCACGTGCAGGTGGCGGTCGAGGGCATGCTCCGGGGGGCTCTCGGCGACCGCTCCTTCCCCGGAGGATGAGGGCGTGGGAGCGGACGGGTCCAGGCCGCCGCACGCGGACAAGATCAGCACCAAACCCAACCAACAGGACCTCACCACGAACCCCTCGCGCGTCACTCCATGGGACCGCCTCGATCCCGCCCTCGGGTCAGCGGATCGCGGCGAGCACGCGGTCCAGCCGCTCCTTCGAGACGGCCCCGGCGTGGGCCCAGCGCACCACGCCCTCGTGGATCACGACCGTGAGAGGCACCGCCTCCGAGGGCAGGCCCGCGGCGGCGGTGAACGGGGATTGCACGTCGGGGCCTCCCGCGGCGACGAGCCAGCGGTCTCCCCAGGCCGCCACCGCCGCGGCGTCCGGCTGCCCCGAGGCCGGGTCGTCTCGCGTGATCGCGACGAAGCTCACCGCCCCGTGGCGCGGGTCGGCGCTCACGGCGAGGAGATCGTCGTGCTCCGCGGCGCAGCCCGTGCACCAGGTCGCCCAGAAGTTCAGGACGACGGTCCCCTGGGCGAGGGCCCCGAAGTCGGGCGCCGGGGCCCCACCGAGCCCCTCCAACGTCACGGACGGGGCGGGGATCGAGACCAGCCCCTCCGCGGCGGCGGGCACGAGGCCGTCGGGGCGGCTCGCGGCCTCGAGGGGGTGGGAGCTCACGACGCGGTCGCCGTCGACGACGATCCGACGGTTCGCGGCGAGGACCAGCGAGTCTCCCGCCCGGGCCGGACCCACCCGCTGCACGCGATCCCCGCGGCGCACCCGAAGCTCGTCGATCGCGGCGCAGTCGCCCAGCCCGAAGTGCACGCGCGAAGGCGCCTGGGACAGGAAGCCGGACCCGGCGGAGACGAGCCGCACGAACGTTCGATCGCCGCACTGCGCCTCGATCTCCGCGCCGACGGCCGGCCCCCCGGCACCGTCCTTCAGGTCCACGAGGAGGACGTGACCCTGAGACGCCACGTCGTTGCGATACACCCGGACCGTGGGGCTGTTCCGGCTCACGACGACGAGATCGAGGTCCCCGTCGTCGTCCAGGTCGGCCGCCGCGGCCCCTCGACCGTCCAGCCGGGAGTGCAGCCCGAGCAGCGAGCCCACCTCCGCGAACGTCCCCCCGCGGTTGTCGAACAGCACGTCCGGCTCGCGCCCGCTCCAGGAGCGCCCCTCCTCCCCGAGGAGGCGGAAGTGCTCCCGGTGCCCGCCGTCCCGCGCGGCCTCGTCGCCTTCACTCTCGGACGCCAGAACCCGGCGCCAGAACACGCTTCACGTGTCGCCGCTCGTGGGCCCCGTGTACATGCCGGTGACGCACAGCAGGTCCTGATCCCCGTCGCTGTCGTGATCGAAGGGCACCGCCCCCCAAGCCCAGTAGGCCGGCTTCGCGCCGGACGCCACGGTGATGTCCTCGAAGGTGCCGTCCCCGCGCGCCCGGAGGAGCGTGTTCCCCTGGGCGAACCGTCGGTAGGTCGCCACCTCCTCGGGCGTGCCGGGGAAGTCCCGGCTACGCGTGAGGCGGTTGCCCGCGAAGGACTGCATGTTGGAGACGTAGAGGTCGAGCAGCCCGTCGCCGTCGGCGTCGAACCAGGCCACGGACATCCCGTTGCCCCGGTCCTCCGCGCCCGCCTGCTCGGCCACGTCCACGAAGCGGCCGGCGTCGTTGCGCAGCAGGTGGTTCGGACCGTAGTCGTTGGCGACGTACAGGTCCTGGTCGCCGTCGCGGTCGTAGTCGGCCCACGCGGCGCTGTAGCTCCACCGGCGCGCGTACGGCGACAGCCCCGCGGCCTCGGTCGCGTCTTCGAAGCCCGACTCGCCCGCGTTGCGCAGGAGGAGGTTGGGCGCGCCGTCGTTCGCGTCCACGTAGCTGTCGGGCTGATGGTCCGCGTCGATGAGGCCGTAGGCGCACGCGAACACGTCCAAGGCGCCGTCGCCGTCGTAGTCGGCCGCGGCCAGGGACTCCCAGGGGGCCGCTCCGCCGAAGGGGCTCGCGGGGTGGGGCCGGTAGCGCCCATCGTCCCGAAGGAACAGGTGCAGACCGACGTCCTGGTCCCCGACCACGAGATCGAGGTCGCCGTCCCGGTCCTGATCGAGGAACAGCGCCGCGTTGGTCCCCTCCCCCAGCGTGGCCAAGGCGAGCCCCGCGCGCTCGGTGGTGTCCTCGAAGAAGCCCCCGTCGTTCAGGTACAGCCGCGCCGGGGCGTGCATGCGCGGGAGGAAGAGATCGATGTCCCCGTCGCCGTCGGCGTCCGCCAGCGCGGGCCCGGCGTCGGTGTACATCTGCGCGCCGGACTGGTCGTACCCGGGCGGAAGGACCCGGTCGGTGACGTCCATGAATCCACCCGTCGGCGCCGTCTGCGTCCACGCCTCACGCACGCTCACGCGGGTCAGCGCCCAATCCGTGGAGGCGCGCTCCCAGGTGAGGTCGAGGTGCAGGCGGTCCTCCCTGCGGCGACCGTCGGGCGTCGTCCCGAAGAGGCGGACGTGGTCCAGGAGCGCGACCCCGGCGGCGGTCGCCTCGACCTCCCAGGTGTGCACGTCGCGATCGTCGAGAGCGCCCCACCCCGCGCGCCACTCCCGGAGCGCCCGCTGGAACTCCTCGCCCCCGACCGGCGACGAAGGACCCGTCCAGGCCGCCCGCGTCCCCCCCGCGGCGGCCTCCGTTCGAGCCCCTCGTCGGGCAGTGAAGTCGTCTCCCGCGAACCCGGGGCCGACCGGGTGGTCGACTCCGCCCTGCAGGTGCTCGTAGAAGCTCGCGCGCGCGCCCGAGACCTCGCCCAGGAGCCGCTCGGCCTCCCAGGGGTCGGCGGACGGCGCCGGCGAGGGTGGCTCCGCCCGGCCGCACCCGACGGCCAGCAGCGCCACCGCGACGAGGCCCAGGCCCTTCACGAGCCCTCGAGGACCGCGTCCAGGCCGCCCTGCTCGACCCACTCGCGCAGCCGCAGCAGGCCCTCCGACAGGCTCACCCGGGGCTCGTACCCGAGGTCGCGGCGCGCGGCGGAGATGTCGAAGTGGCAAGGCTCGGTGAGGGCCGTCACCTTGTAGCGATTGAGGCGGGGCTCGGAGTCGATGCGGAAGAGCTTCCACGCCGTCTCGATGAAGGCGCCCAGGAAGCGGGCGAGGCCGAGGGGGACCACCTTCGTGGGGCCGCGCAGCCCCGCGGTGGCCAGGCACTTGCCCACCATGGTCCAGCAGCCGATGGGGGCCCCGTCGCTGATGAAGTACGTCTTGCCGCCCACGACGTCGGGCTCCTCCGCGAGCTTCTCCGCCGCGGCGAGGTGCGCGTCCACGACGTTGTCCACGTAGGCGAAGTCCTGCAGCGGGTCCCCCCGGCCGAGCCGCGCCAGGCGCCCCTCCCGCGTCCACTGCACCAGCCGGGGGAACAGCTGCGTGTCGCCGGGGCCCCAGATGCCGCGGGGCCGGATCGAGACGGTGCGCAGGCCCCGCGCGTCGTCGTCGGCGGCCATCACCTCGACCTCCGCGGCGGCCTTCGTGCGCGGGTATTCGGCCACGTGCTTCGCGGGGTACGGCTGGGACTCGTCGACGCCGGCCAGCGCGCCCCCGTGAGCGACGACGCTCGGCGTGGACGTGAACACCAGCCGCCCCACCCCCTGTCCGCGGCAGGCCGACAGCACGTTGCGGGTGCCCTGCACGTTGATCGCCTCGTACTCCTCCGGCGACCCGTAGTACCCGGCCTTCGCCGCCACGTGGAAGACCACGTCCACCCCCGCGGCGGCCGCGCCGATCGCCTCGGCGTCGCGCAGATCGCCCCGGAGCGTCTCGGCCCCGGCCTCACGCAGCGCGGGGTAGTCCCCCCGGGCGAACACCCTCACGTCGTGCCCGTCGGAGAGCAGCCGCCGCGTGAGCGCCGAGCCCAGGAACCCCCCGCCGCCGGTCACCAAGGCGCGCATCAGGCCGTCCTCTCGGTCGCCCACGCCGCCAGCTTCGAGCGGCGAATCTTCGCGTTGTGGCGGATGTCCACGGGAAACGGCTCACGGTGGATCAGCACGTCGCTCACGACCCCCGCGATCGGGTGGCCCGCGGCGACGGACCGGACGTAGGCGGCCAGCTCGGCGTCGCCGGTCCGCGACCCCGCTTGGGGCTCCACCACCAGGACGGGGCGTCGGGCCTCTCCGTCGGGCACGCCCACCAAGGCGGTGCGGCGGATCCCGGGGAGCCCGTTGAAGATCATCTCCACGGGGACGGTGAACACGTCCTCGGCGGCCGTCCTCACGCGATGTGCCTTGCGGCCGTACATCCACAGCCTGCCCTGCGCGTCGAAGCGGCCGAGGTCGCCCATGCGATGGACGACGTGCTCGCCTTCCCGGATCTTCGCGAGCGCCGTGCGCCGCGGCCGACCGAAGTACTCCTTCGTCACCACGGGGCCGCGGACCGTGATCTCGCCGACGGTGCCCACGGGCACGACCAGGTCGTCCGACCACTGCTCGATCGCCTCGTCCGTGATGCCGATCACCCGGACCGTCATCTCGTCCACGGGGCGCCCCACGCAGATGCCCTCCCCCTCCGCCGTGAGCGCGTGAGTCTCCCCGAGCACCTCGTCGCTGCCGATGTTGGCCACGGGGAGGGCCTCGGTGGCCCCGTAGGGCGTGAAGATCTGGGCGTCGCCGATCATCGCGCGCACGGCCTCGAGGATGTCGTGACGCACCGGCGCGCCCGCGGACAAGACCCGGCGCAGCGTCGGCAGGGTCGTCCCGTGCTCGGTCCCGTGACTCGACAGCCGCTCGAGCAGGGCGGGCGACCCGAACATGTTCGTGCAGCCGCGGTCCGTGATCGCCTCGATCAGCTTCGCGGGGTCCGCGCTGCCCGGCTTCCGCGAGTCCATGTCGGGGATGACGGACGTGAACCCGAGGGCCGCCATGAACAAGGCGAACATCGGGAAGGTGGAGAGGTCGACCTCGTCGTCCTCGAATCGATAGATCGCGCGCAGCATCCGCACCTGGTGGCTGAAGGTGCCGTGGGTGTAGACCGCGCCCTTCGGCACGCCCGTGGAGCCGGAGGTGAACAGGATCGCGGCCACCTCGTCCTCGGTGGTCGGCACCATGGGGAGCGGCTCGGGATCCAGCAGCTCGTCGAGCGACGCGCCGCCCCAGGGCCGAGGCCCGCCGACGGTGACGAGCGTCCCGACCGTCGCCAGCGCCGAGCCGAACACGATCCGCGCGACGTGAGCCAGGGGGACGCCCACGAACGCCTCCGCCTCGACCTCGCCCAGGCACTCCTTGAGGGCCTTCTTCTCGATGCCCGGATCGATGAGCACGAGGACGGCGCCCACCCGATAGAGGGCGAAGACCAAGGCGAAGAACTCCCGGCCCGGCTTCACCATCAGCACGGTGCGGGTGCCCCGGGTGATGCCGATCCGATGCAGGCCCGCGGCGTAGCGCCCGGCCCGGTCGTTCAGCTCACGGAAGTCGTAGATGTCGTAGTGCGCCGAGCCGTCCGGGTTTCGCCGACCGGTGGCCACCACGACCGCGTCGCGATCGGGGGTCGCTTCGGCCCGCTCCGCGAGCTCCTGGGCGATGTTGACGACGTCACTCACGACGACGGGTGCCGGTTCAGGAAGTCGACGACGGCGGGGATGACCTCGTCCGGGGCGTCCTCGAGCACGTAGTGGCCCGCGTCCGCGAACGTGAGGTACTCCACGTCCGGCAGGCGACGCCGCCACTCCGCGAGGAAGGCGGTGGTGAACACGAAGTCCTTCTCCCCCCAGACGATCATCGTCGGCCGACTGCCGAGCTCCGTGAGTCGCTCGCTCACGCGGCTCACGGTGGCCCACGCCGGGTCCTTCGGACCCAGCGGGATGTCCTGGACGAACCGGTGGATCGCGATGCGGTTGGCCCAGGAGTCGTAGGGCCCGACGTACGCCCTCCGCACGTGCTTCGGCATGCTCCCCGGGCGGACGGTGCACATGCTCGCGGCGCCCTCCACGAACAGGTTCATGCCCCGCACCGGGATCGCGAACGGCAGCCGCTTGACCAGCTGCAGCTGCCACGGGAGCGAGCTCCCCTCGGGGAGGGGGAAGCCGGACGTGTTCATGAGGACCAGCCGCGCGATGCGCTCGGGGCGCCGCTCCGCGAACGCCAGCCCGATCATCCCGCCCCAGTCGTGAGCGATGACCGTGAGCCCCTCGGTGATTCCCAGGGAGTCCACGAGCGCCTCCACGTCGTCCACCCGACGATCGAGGGTGTAGGCGTAGTCGTCGTCCGTCGGCTTGTCGCTGAGCCCCATGCCCAGGTGATCGGGGACGATGCAGCGACGCTCGGGTGCGAGCGCCTGCACCAGGCGACGCCAGTAGAACGACCAGGTGGGGTTGCCGTGCAGCAACAAGACCGGCTCGCCCTCCCCGACGTCCAGGTAGTGCATGGACCCACCGGCCACGTCGAACCGACGGCCTTGCCAGGGGTACTCGTCGCGGTGGGGGGTGATGTCGAACGTCACGGGAGTGCTCGCAGCTACCATTCGAGGCCCATCATGAAGCAGTTCAGGCCGGTCCCGATGCCCAGGAAGCCGACCCGATCGCCGGGATCGAAGAACCCCTGCTCCTCGGCCACTGCGGCCGTGAGCGGGAGAGAGACGGGGCCGATGTTGCCCAGCGTCTCGTACGTACAGAAGTCCTTGTGGGCGGGGATGCCCATCGCGGGGAGCACCTGGTCTCGGTGCCCCGACCCGACCTGGTGACAGATCGTCTTGTCGACGTCGTCGACGGTCCAGTCCAGCGACGCCAGGAGCTTGGCGAAGGTCCGACGACCCAGCTCCACGCCGTGCGTGAGCACCGCGGCGGCGTCCGTCTCCATGACCCAGGGAGACCGGCCCAGGAGGCCCTCGGAGGGGCCCCAGCGGGCGATGCGGTGGTGCTCGGGGGCCGACAGCGAGGCGCCCCCGACCAGGCGTCGCCCCGTGAGGGAGTCGCGTGAGTCCGTGAGCACCACGGCGACCGCGCCCGAGCCGCCGGTGAGGCTGGCGATGCAGAGGCGAAACGTGTCCATGGAGGCGTCCGCCAACATCCTCGTGATCGTGTCGTCCACGATCTCTCGCGACGTCTCCGCGGCGACGACGATCCCCGCGCGGATCCGTCCGAGCTCGATCATGTCGGCCACGATCGCCATGCCGTTGAGGACGCCGAGGCACGCGTTGGCCACGTCCATCACGAGCGCGTCCCCTCGGATCCCGAGCGCGTCGGCCACCGGACACGCCGTGGCGGGCTCGAGGTTCTCTCGGTTCACGCTGCCGTAGATGAGGGCGCCGACGTCCTCGGGGCCGATCCCGGCCGCGTCCATCGCCTTGCGCGCCGCGGCGGCGGCCCGGGAGGACAGCATCGGCTCGTCGTCCCAGACCCGTCGCTCGCGGATGCCCGTGAGCGCCTCCAGCTGGCCCGCCCCCAGGTGGAACCGCTGATACAGGGGGGCCAGGCGCGCCTCCAAGGCGGCGCTGCCCACGCGCTGCTCAGGCAGCTCGTAGGCGATGGCCTCCAGGCACACCCGCTCCCACCTCACGCGGGGCCTCCGGGCACGAGCTTCAGCGCGAAGCCGCGCATCTCGTAGATGATCCGCCCGTCCACGCGGAGGAACCCGTCGGCCGTGATGACCGGGCAGGGCCCCTCCTCGATCGAGGTGATCGACGCCTCGACCGTCTCCACCGCGTTCGTGGGGACGACCTGGCCGCGATACAGCCACGTGTGCTCGCGGCCGACGGCGATCGGCTCGAAGCGATGACCGTCGACGAGCTCGGGGAAGCGCTCCCGAGCCACGTGCTTCAGGAGCTGCAGGAACGCCTCGAGCCCGAGCGACCCGGGGATGACCGGGTCCTGGAAGAAGTGCGCGTCGAAGAACCAGTCCTCGGGCACCACGGCCTTCGACCCGCGGACCCAGCCGAGACCCGCGGGCCCTCCGGCGGGGTGATGCTCGATGTCGTCGAGCATGGAGATCGCGCGCGCGGGCAGCAGCAACCCGGCGCTCGGCGGCGTCGAGCCCGGGGGAACATCCTGGGGACGGAGCGGCGGGAGCACCTCGACCGGAGCGGCGGCGACGGCCTCCTCGGGGGTCCACGCCCGCGCGTCGGCGCCGCGCACGCCCACCTGGTCGGCCAGCGCCTTGGCGGGGAAGAACCCGAAGCGCGTGACGCCCTCATAGAGGAGGAGGCCGCCCGCCCAGAGCTGGAAGTCGAACTCCTGGAGGATCATCGAGGCGGCCTCGGAGAACCCCGTGAGCCGCACGCGCGTCGTGATCGTGCCCACGTCGGGGAACAGCTCCCCGTGCAGCCGCGCCGTGCCCGACAGGTTGCGGAAGTGCAGATCCTGGTCCGACCGGAGGGCCGACCCCAGGTAGGCGGCGAGCCACCCGCACGGCTGCAGCGCGGTCTCCAGGATGACCGCGAACGGCATCGAGGCCTGGCGGTTGGCGGCGAAGTACCAGGCGTCTCGCGGGACGTCGTACTCGGCCTCGATCCACCCGCTGGGCTCGAGCACCCAGGGGGCGGGCTCCAGCTCGGTGATGCGGTCCACGAAGCAGAGCGGCGGGCCCGGGAGCCGGGCGATGCGTCGGTCGGAGTCGAACGGGACGTACGGCTCACCGAACGCCTCGGACGGCTTGCCGACCGCGAACGCGAGCACCGACGCGGCGTCGTACAGCACCTCCTTGCCCGCCCTCGGGGGACCGAACGGAGACTCGTCGACTGGACCCAAGTCCGCGTGAGTATTGGACTCACACGCCCATTGAGCCTCGATCTCCGGGCGCGTGATGCCGGACAGGCGGTACGACACGTTCTCGAACTGCACGATGCACCGGCCGTCGCCGAACATGAGCGCGTCGGCGAGGATGTAGGGCTCGGGGTCGTACCCGATCTCCTTGACGTCGAGGCGGTAGACGAGGCACTTCGTCTCGGACGTGACCTGCCCGCGACACCTCAGCCGACTCGGGATGCCGGGGATGGGCGCGTAGTGCAGATCGAGGTCGCTCACGGGGGCGATCCACCCCATGCGGAGGAGCAGGACCCGGAGCGTGTGCAGGCAGCCTTCGTACATGAAGGTGCCCGGCATCACCTGGTCGTCGACGAAGTGGCAGGTCAGGTACCAGCCGCGGGGATCGACGTCCCACTCGGTGCTCGCGGTGCCGAGGCCGAAGGCGCCGCCCGTGGGGTCCAGCTCCGACACGCGGTGGATCAGCGACATCCGGCCGCCCGGGAGGTGGAGGCCGTGATGGAGGCTCCTCCCCGCGAACGCGGGACCGAAGGCCGCCTCCAGATCCCCCCGACGCAGGGCGCTCACGGCCTCCTCGGCGAGGCGGCTCGGGACCGGCGCCGGGACCAGCTCGGCGAACGCCCGGGTGGGCCCGCCCGACGCGTCCACCCGACGCGTCTCCGCGGGGTCGGCCGACGGGTCCACGATGCCGCGCCCGCGGGCGAGCTGGTCGGGCGTGAAGAACCCGGCGCAGCCGTCGCGCATGGAGATGAGGTGCGAGTCCCCGATCCACCCCTCGAAGCGGAAGAAGAAGAGGTAGGTGGACCCCTGCTTGATGAACCGGTCGATGTGGATGTCGTATCGAATGACGTCGCCCTCGGCGGGCAGGTCGCGGTGAAACACGACCTGGGCGTCCAGCAGGCGGTACACGCGGAGGCCCCTGGTCTGCGCGTCGATGCCGAGGAACGCGGAGAGGAAGAGGTCCGCCTGTCCCGCCTCGACGCTCACGCACACGGGGACGCGGCCGCCGTCCAGGTACCAGGCGCCGGGGAGGACGTCGTGCTCGGTGACGCATCGACCCGGGCCCAGGCTGCCGGGGTCGCCCTCGATGGTCGTGATCCGGTCCACGAACATCAACGGCTCGTCGGGCAGGCGCACGCGGGTCGGGTAGGAGTCGACCTCCGCGAACGTCGGACCCAGGACCGCGCCGATCGAGCCGACCGCGAACTCCATGCATCGAGCCCGATCCAGGGAGCGCGGGACTCCGTCCGGGGCGATGAGGGCGGCCTCGGGAGCGGGCACCGGTGTGCGCGCCGGGACTCCCCCGCGCTCGAGGGCGGCGCGCACCAGGGTCTGCTGAAACGCGAGGGCCGAGGCGTGGGCGGTTCGAGCCGCCGTGGAGACCTGGAGAAAGGCCGCGTGAGCGGTGGACGTGGCCGTGATGGTCTGCAGAGGAGACGCCGCGAGCCCAGGCGGGACGGGGAGCGCGTGCGGCGGGACTCGGGGTGCAGGCGGGACCAGGGCCGCCGACGGGGACTCGACGGGAGCCGGAGGAGGCTCGAACCGGACCGGCGCGGGCGTGGGGGGCGACGCCGGTCGGGGCACCGCCGGGACCGGACGGACGGCAGCCCCCACGGCGACACGCACGGTCCGGGTCGGCTCCACGGTCCGCGCCTCGGGCACCCCGCCCGTCGCGCCGTAGAGGATCTCGAGATCCACGGGCACCCCGACCTCGGCGCACGCGCCGACGGCCTCCAAGAGGTTGCGAAGGCCGGTGCGGCCCTTGCGGCACGCGCTCACGGCGAGGTGGGGGCGGTCTCCGAGGATCGCGCCGACCATCCGTGAGCACGACCCTTGGGGCCCCGCCTCCACGAAGACGCGGACCCCGTCGGCGTACGCCCGCTCGATCGTGGCCGGGTAGTCCAGCCCGTGCATGGCGTTGGCGACGATCGAGTCGGCGGCGGAGGCCTGGGTGAGGTCGAAGCCGCGGGCCCAGCAGCCCGAGTAGAAGCGCACGCCTCGCGGCGGATCGGTAGGCAGAACGTGGAGCTCACGGTAGCGCTTGGCGACCGGGGCCATCACGTCGCAGTGGACGGTGGGGACGCCCTCCAGGGGCCGGGGAGTCACCCCGAGGGCCGCAGCGACCCGCTCCACGTCCGCCCGACGTCCACCGATCACGCACTCTGCGGGGGCGTTGACGATCAGGAGCCGCGCGGTGGTGGCTTCGTCTCCGCCGAGATCGGCCAGGGCCGCGCCCACCTCCGCCGCGGGGCGAGGCAGGACGGCAGGCCACCAGTCCCCTCCCCCCCAGGCCGCCGCGGCGACCGTGTTGGGTCCCGACAGCTCGGTGGTGAACAGCGACGACTCCATCGTCCGCCGGAACATGAGATCGCGGTCGGTCCAGGCGCGGGTCGCGAACAGCGCCGCCGACTCCCCGAGGGAGTAGCCGATGGCCGCCGTCGGGCGCACGCCCAGGGCCTCCAGCGCGCGGGCGACCGTCACCCCGTGCGCGACCTGGCCGAAGATCATGCGCCGGGGGTCGTCAGCCAGCGCCGCCGACGCGTCGTCTTCCCATCCGGGGGCCCAGTCGGTCCGCCAGGGCCCGTAGTGGGCGGGCATGAGCTGCGAGCGGAGCAGCTCCGTCTCGCCGTCGATGCCCCGGAGCACGCGAGGCATCGTCAGCGCGAGGTCGCTCCCCATGCCGACGAAGTGGTTTCCGGATCCCGGGAAGATCCACGCGAGTCGGCCCCCATCGAGGAGGGCAGCGGCGCGTGGATCGGCCGGCGTGATCCGCGTGAGTCGCGACAGGAGCTCCCGCGGGGACCCCGCCGTGACGGCTCGAACCGGCCCCACGAGCACCTCCGAGCCGCGGTACCACGCGGCGGCGACGGACTCGATGTCGCGGGCCTCTCCGAGCATGGACCGGAGGCGCCCGACGGAGCGGCTCAAGGTGGCGGCTTCCCCGGCGGGGATCAGGAACAGCGCGGCGCCGCGATCCCCGAGTGGGCGGTCGAGGCCCGCGTCCGATCCGGGCGTCGCGGGCGGCTCCTCGAGCACGACGTGGACGCACGACCCGCCCACCGACATCGCGGTCACGCCGGCGGTCCGAGGGCCCTCGGCGCGATCG
>Ga0114933_10000164_pt1 | contig 79200 bp, 85 predicted proteins | sample 4SBtaG_FD_89691 | JGI IMG/M metagenome (GOLD analysis project Ga0114933, IMG submission 89691) | Deep subsurface microbial communities from Kolumbo volcano to uncover new lineages of life (NeLLi) - 4SBTROV12_W25 metaG | ecosystem: Environmental > Aquatic > Marine > Volcanic | place: Kolumbo...
CGCCGCCCATGTCACCCATGTCGCCGCCCATATCCATGTCGCCCATATCCATATCGCCAGGGCCTTCGTCCATATCGCCAGGGCCTTCGTCCATATCGCCAGGGCCTTCGTCCATATCGCCAGGGCCTTCGTCCATGTCACCCATGTCCATGTCACCCATGTCCATTCCTTCATGGTCATTCGGTAAATATGTTCCATTTCTATCAAGCTGGAACGGAGATATTTCTGAACCCCAAATTACGGGCGTAGAAAAAGCACCGAGGATTACCACCAAGGAGGCAACCAAGATAAATTTAAGAGTTTGCGGCATTTTAGTTATCATTATTTATTCACCTAAATATTATTAATTGGTAACGCTTGCGTCGGTTCCAGCTGTGTCAGCAGCTCCGTCACAATCAAATTGATCTATTAATCTTTTAAACCTAAGTTGTACATTGGTGGAGTCTTGTCCTGACACAAATAAGGTAAATGCAGTATCTGTATCCAAGCACGTCCATGCTCCTATCAGTCCTCCTCCAGATCCATCAGCAGTGTAGGCTATATATTCTCCGGATTCGAAACCAACTCTTAGTTCTCCTCCGCCCACTGTAGTGAATGAGGCTGAAGTATTACTATTCTGAACAGCAGTAAACAAACCTTTAACAGCTCCCACTGCATCAAAATTAGTCCCTGGAACCCAGTTCAACATAGCGTTAACACCACCATAATTGAACGTAGCCGTTCCTGCGCTATCTGTGGAACCGGCCATAGTATTAGCCATAGCTCCACTTTCCATTTCTAACGAAAATCCAAAATCTTGATATTTTGTCACTGACACTGCAGAACTTTCCACAACTGGCTCCGCTTTGGCTGTCTCAACAACAGGTGCTTCCGCTTTAGCTACGGGCTGCTCTGCCGCTGGTTCAGTGGAAACAGTAGGAGCTGCGGTGCCTGAAGTATCTCCACCGCAAGCTACTATTGCAAACAAACAAACAGTAAGAAATATGAATGATTTCAAACTAATCAAACGATTTAATAACAATTTTTCCTCCAAGTTACATAAAAGCTTATGTATATTACAAAACCCCTTAAATTTTCCGATGTACTGGGCATTTTGTCAACAAATAATGCGCATTTTTAATAGATTATATTAATTACCATTAAAAACATGCATTATCCTATACTTAAAGCTGATTTTAAGTAAATCCCAGATCATATATACAGTGTCTCGTATTAGCCTTACTTTGCTTCCCTCAAAATAGTACCAGTCAATCGGAACTTCTAGGATTGAAAAACCTTTAATCCTAGCCTTTACAAGCACCTCCACATCAAATGCAAATCCATCCACATTCAATTCTTTAAACAATGTAGATACGCAATTTTCTTTAAATAATTTAAAACCGCACTGAGAATCATTGATACCAGGCAATACTAGCAATCGAGTTATAAAATTAAATACTCTTCCCATAAAGTGTCTTTTAGAGGGTTCATTGAACCGACGTGAATCCTGCAATTCTCTGGAGGCTATGACGACATCACTAGATGCAGCACCATCTAATAACCTTGAAATTTGTTCTACCGGCATAGAGAAATCTGCATCACACAATATCCTCAACTCACCTACTGCATGCAACATTCCTTGTCTTACCGCAGCACCTTTACCTTGATGAACTAAATCAAGCATGCGGACACGGACATTTTGTTCTGATATCTGTGTGACTATTTGAGAAGTTTTATCAGTGCTGCCATCATTGCAGACAACAACTTCCCAAGAATAATCCTCATTCTCTAAAAAAGAAGACAGTGACTTCAAAGATTTTTTTATACGGCCACCTTCATTAAATGCTGGAATAATTACAGATAAATGAACGGGCATTGTGCTCACTGCCCTCACTGGACCCCTTTAATTAACTACCCGGTCTAATTCGAACCCTTGATGAAGTAGCTGTACAGCATCTTCGAGTTTATCTTCAGATATGATACAGCTAATCCTAATTTCAGACGTAGTGATCATATCAATATTGATACTACCTTTTGCTAGTATAGTGAACATTTTAGATGCGTACCCTGGAGTGTTTTGCATTCCCGAACCAACTATACTAACCATGGCCAAATTTTCTTCACTCAGTAGTTGACCGCTACCAAGAACGGACGTAATTTTTTCTAGAGTCAGCAATGTTGCTGGCAAGTCATTTTTATCAATAGTAAAACTGATATCTGTAAGTTTATCAGCACTAGTATTCTGGACAATAGTATCAACACTGATACCATCATTCGTTAAAGGTTCAAATAGCGCCCCTGCTAAGCCCGGTTTATCCGGAACGTCTCTCAAAGTGATTTTTGCTATATTTCTTTGATACGCAATACCAGTGACTTTTATTCGGTTCTCCATAGTTTGCTCCTGAACATAAGAATCAATTAGGGTGCCTGGATCATCATTAAAACTGGAGGCTACATATATCGGTACATTGTAAACAGAACCCAATTCTATGGACCTTGGATGCATTTTTGCTCCATAACAAGCTAACTCCAGCATTTCTTCATAACCTATATGTGTGATTTTCCTCGCTTGCTTAGCTATTCTAGGATCGGCAGTGTATATGCCATCAACATCAGTGTAAACTTCACATCTATCCGCTCTCAAAGCAGCCGCTAATGCCACTGCTGTGGTATCTGATCCTCCCCGTCCTAAAGTAGTTACATCATCATTAATATTGATGCCTTGAAATCCTGCGACTATAACAATGTTCCCTTCATTCAATTCCTTGTTTATACGGTCAGTTTCTATATTATCTATCCTAGCCTTGCCATACATTTCATCGGTATGTATACCAGCTTGAATTCCACTTAAACTAATAGCAGGATGACCAAGTTCGGCAATCGCCATAGCCAATAACGTTGCTGAAACTAATTCTCCAGTAGAAAGCAACAAATCCAATTCTCTGGGTTGCGGGTTGGTCGTAACCTGGGACGCTAGATCCAGAAGGTCATCAGTTGTATCTCCCATTGCAGAGCAAACAGCTACCATCTGAAACCCTGCTTCATAAGCAGAAGCTATCCTTTTAGCTACATTAGCTATTTTTTTTGCATCAGATACGGACGATCCGCCATATTTGTGCACAAGTATTCTGTTTAATCCATTATTAATCATTTTGTAACATGACATCCTATATTGGAAGTTTTAAGGACCTTTAATGTCCCTTCCAATCCACACTGACGAGCAGCCTCTGCCATTTCATACCCAACTGTCATTTGTCTATCTTTAGAGAAAGCTATAACAGTTGAGCCGCTCCCAGATAAAAAAACGCCAGTAGCCCCCCCGTCCAAAGCACCTTTGAAAATCACTTTCATAGGCCTGAATATTTCTTGCCTATAAGGCTGATGCAATCTATCCTGAGTGGCCACATTGAAATAATCTGGATTATTAGAAAATAAGCCAGCTACCAACAGCCCAACCCTAGACATATTGTATACCGCATCTTTGTAACTTAACGTGTCAGGCAAAATGTTTCTAGCCTCTTCAGTACTAATTTCAACATCTGGAATGAAAACAATGGCATCCAAATCAGCAGGTATAGGGATAGGCACTGTGTAAATATTTTTTTCTTCTACGGCAATTAACCTGCATCCACCATAGATACACGGAGTCACATTGTCTGGATGACCTTCTATCTCCACTGCCATCTCCAGAATCTCATTAATTTGATACGGATTACCACACAATTCATTAGCTGCTACCAAACCAGAAACAATGGCAGCTGAGCTACTTCCAAGCCCTCTGTTTAGAGGAATATTATTAGTGCAACTTATGACCATACCAGGTACAGGAATTTCTAGTTCCGAATATAAAAACTGTATCGCTTTATAAATGAGATTATCGTTATTTAATGGAACAGTTCCTTCACCGAAACCTTTGACAAAAATACTTAAGTCTTCTGACTCCAACAACCTAACTTCTAACTCATTCCATAAATCCAGAGCCATCCCTAAGCAATCATATCCGGGACCTAAATTCGCAGTCGTAGCAGGAGCTTTCACATTTACACTATTCATAACAGGAGCCTATTATAAACATTCCATAGAAGAATTGTTACTTACATCACACAACTTGGCCTGCCGCAAATCCTGAAGACCAAGCCCATTGGAAGTTAAATCCGCCTAAATGTCCAGTAACATCCAACACTTCCCCTATAAAAAAAAGACCTTTATGTTCCCTGGATTCCATTGTTCTTGAGGATAATTCCTTTGTATCTATCCCTCCTACGGTAACTTCAGCTTTTGGGTATCCCTCGGTACCTATTGGGGAAATAATCCATTTATGTATGGAATTCGCAATCTTTTCCAAGTCCTTATCAGATACTTCACTGATCCGCATCTGTCCAGCACTTAGTGGAAGGATGTAATCTACAAAACGATGAGGAAATAATTCATACAATAAATTCTTAATCTGCCTGGTATAACCGTCATTTTTTTTATTTTTGAGTAATTCAAATAAATCCATATCAGGGCAACAATTAATTTTAACTTCATCTCCCTTGTACCAGTACGAAGATATTTGTAAAACAGACGGACCACTCAATCCCCTGTGTGTAAATAACAAAGAATCATCAAAAACAGAATTATTAGATGATACTTGCGCAGGGAGTGAAATACCTCTTAGTGATTGTAAATCTTTATCTTTGATAACAAATGGCACTAATCCAGGTTTTGGGCTGACAACATTAATATCAAATTTACTAGCTAATTCATAACCAAACTTTGTTGCCCCTAGTTTTGGTATTGATAATCCTCCAGTAGCTATGACTAAAGAATCACAAATCACATCTCCTAAATCAGTAGTAATTTCATACTTGTTTGCATTTGAATGCTCTACATTATTTACCTGATTTGCCAGACTGAATTCCACTTTCGCTTTTTCACATTCTTCAATAAGCATATCAATTACTTGTTGGGCGGAATCATCACAAAATAACTGTCCTGCAGCTTTTTCATGAAATTGAATGTCATGTTTTTCTATAAGTTGCACAAAATCATAAGGGGTATATTGACTCAACGCAGACTTTGAAAAATGAGGATTGGAAGACAAAAAGTGTTCTGGCAAGGTGTTCATGTTCGTGAAGTTGCACCTGCCTCCCCCTGATATCCTGATTTTCTTACCTATTTTAGGCGAATGATCGATAAGCAGGACTGTTCTATAGCGTGTGCCTGCCTCTATAGCACACATCATACCAGCAGCACCTGCCCCAATAATCACTACATCATAGTGGTCTTTCATGTGCTTCCTAATCCTTTACGTAGCAGTGATCAAAAAACAATACTTCTAATTCACATGCAGTAGAAAAATAGTCCTTCATTCTTTCCCGATCTTCTTGTGAATGATTTTGGCTCGCAACATCAAATTCAGACTTCAAGAACATCACAAACTCCGTGAACTCTTGGTTGTTATGGAGCAATATCCATTCATTATACGAATCCCTTGGATTAGAATCCTTATGTTTCGTCGCCCAAGTTAAATATACCCATTCCACGGGTAATAACACAGACAAAACATCAGCGTATGAACCACCACTCGCGCTACTGAACAATTCTTTAAATTTAATCGTCACTTCTGACTCCTCTTCTGAAGACCATTGTGATTCGGGGACATTAGCCTTTTGAAAAGCATCAATAAAAAACTGATCTTCTGCTCCAGTTAGTACATCTAGAAATCCTTCAAATACCTCACGTTGGTGATGTCCAGGACATTTGTCTATCATTGTTTTGACCAGTTCAGTAAGAGCCCCTACAAATGCATAGTCCTGAATTAAATACTTCTGCCAAGAGAGGTCGTTCAACACATCAGAACATAAATCTTCTGTAAAAGTGTGCATAGTAGCTGCATGCCATACACCCTTCAAGTCGTTAACAATTTCATCAGATAAATTCATGTATTCTCTCGTTAGTTAAATTTGTTACAACCAAGCTGCCCCGCGTATACCACTTGAATCTCCATACTTGGGAGCCAATAATACAGTTTTTACTGTATCAGAAAACACATATTTACCCCATTGTAGAGGTATAGCACTGTACAGCCTGGATAAATTAGACAAGCCACCACCGATGACTATCGCGTCTGGATCTATGAAATTGATAATCATAGCGAAGGCACGAGCCAATCTATTTTCCAGATTTAATAGTACTTGCTGAGCAACAGCATCTGTAGTGGATATCTCAGCTATGTGTTGAACCGGTAGATGTGTACCAGTCAATCTTTCATATTCCAGACTCACAGCGGAACCACTAATATAAGTCTCTAAACAATCGAATAATCCACACCAGCAATGTCTCCTGGGCAAATCGTGTTCTTCGATCCATGGCAACGGGGTGTGGCCCCATTCTCCAGCAATCCTATTACGGCCTTCAATCAATTTATCATTGATCACAAGACCTCCCCCACAACCAGTACCTAATATTACTCCAAACACATTTATATAATCACACGCTGCACCATCTGTGGCTTCCGACAAAGTAAAGCAATTAGCATCGTTAGCTACCTTAACCTGTCGCCCAATTCTTACCCGCAAATCATTTACAAAATCGCGTCCATTGAGAACCTGCGTATTAGCTCCCCGAATAAAGCTTGAATCAGGTGAAACGCTACCAGGTATGCTTATTCCTACATTACCTTCATAACCAGTCACTTCATATGCCTCGTTAACCAAACCACTGATTTGAGTCACAATTTGGGAGTAACTTCCTGCGAATGTGTCAATTCGCTTAGTCCAAACTACTGAACTGTCATCTGAAATAACCGCTATTTCCGTTTTCGTTCCACCAAGATCTATACCCAATCTCATGTGTATACCCGATTCCTCAAGTCTTTATAATCTATCATCTAAGTTGTATCCTAATTATCTTAACTCATTATAAGGATATCCAATGAACACTAGTAACAAAACCAACTTATTTGATTACGAAAACGATGCTAACAAAATTTTTGAGACCTTAAAAAACGGAGGCGTATCCATAAACCCCATTCTAAGCGGCTACGCAATTATGGGAGCTAGCGATGAATCTATAACAAAAATTTACACAGCTAAGCAGAGACCTCTAGACAAACCAAGTGGTATAGTTTCCAATTTTCGCACCCATAATGAAATCCATATGATAAATTCTGAACACAAACAAATTATTAAAGATTTTTCAGAAAATTACGAGTTTCCATTAGCAGTCCTTGCCCCGTTTGACAATTCTCATCCCCTATTTCAAAATCTGACACCCTTCATGCGTTCAATTGGTACAAAAAATTCAACTGTGAATTTCCTCATAAATTCTGGCCCACTACGAAGCCATATCGCAAACCTAAGTATGGATAATGAATTCCCAATGATTGCCTCATCTGCTAACGTCTCTGGAAGTGGAGTGAAATACAAGGTGGAAGATATAGAGCCTGAATTATTGTCAGTAGCAGACGTGGTCATTGATTATGGAGAAGTGCCATATCAGAAATTCGATTCATCCGGGTTTCCTCTCTCAAGTACAATTATTGATTTTCAGTCAATGAAAGTAATGAGGCAAGGAGTTTTTTTCGAGGAATTAGTGGCAGTATTTTCTGAGCAATACAATTTGAAATTTGATACCAACTAAAAGAAGTACCCTTTTAGTGCTTCATATAAGAGCCTTATAGCTAATAATGCTAATACTGTGTTAAACGCTCGTTTGAATATGTGTTCAGGCATCCAGTTAAGAATAGTTTTCCCAGACCACGTACCCAAAATTCCAAACAATATCATCGCCACCATCAGGATAATGTAAGGCCCAAAAGCAAAACCTAATAATCCGAACGTAATAATCTTAATACCATGTTGCCAGGACATAAAGGCGCCATGAGTAGCTACAGTCATTTGCCTTTCTGTGGTGGATGCTTTAATAAATGGAGCTATCAAAGGACCTGTACCACCTACAAACATAGTAGCAAAAGAAGCAAATGCACCAACCCCTACAAAGGTGATGAATGACGATTTTATAGCCTTCATTGCAGGACCCCATAATGTGTAAATCACAAAGAGTCCTATGATACCTTGAAGCAAATGTTTAGGAATGGCAAATACTATTTGCCCTCCAATCAGTGCTCCTATAACAGTTCCTATCACAAACGGGAGCATCCAGGTGAATTTAATGTGTTTCCACATCATCAAAGCTCTAGTGAAATTGGAGCTTACTTGAACTACAGCATGAACTGGAATCACTGCAAGAGGAGGGACTAATGAAGCCATGATTGCCACCATCATCGCACCTCCACCAAGCCCGAAAGCAGCAGATACCACTGATGTGAAAAAACTGGCAAAACATAAAACAACGAATGCCCAATCGGGAACACCTGGCGCACTATTTATGATGGTGTAAAGGATTTCCATAATTATCATTCCACAGTAACTGATTTAGCCAAATTCCTAGGTTGATCAATATCGCACCCTCTATTCAATGCAATATAATAGGATAAGAATTGTAATGGTATAACGTTAATAATAGGAGCCAAATAAGAAGATACTTCTGGAACTTTAATCAAATAATCCGCATCTAAATCCAAACTATTATCTGATTCGTTGACCAAAGCTACCACCAGACCGTTCCTAGCTTTAACTTCTTTAATATTAGATACCATTTTGTCGTACAACATATCTTGAGTTGCAATCGCTACAGTCACTAACCTTTCATCTATTAAAGCGATCGGGCCATGCTTCATTTCGCCAGCCGCATATCCTTCGGCATGAATATAACTTATCTCTTTTAGTTTCAAAGCTCCTTCAATTGCTATCGGATAATTGATCCCTCTGCCCAAGAACAAAAAATTGTTACTGAAATTTATATCATGGGCAATTTCTTTAAATGAATCCGCTTCCTTTAAAGTCTCCGCTATCACATCGGGCAGACTCAAAATATCTGCAATTTTATCTTTAACTTCTATTTCTGATAAATATCCTACTTTAGATCCTAAATATGCTGCCAGCGCATACAAAATTGACAAAGAAGATATAAATGTCTTCGTAGAGGCGACACCTACTTCTACTCCGCAATTCATGAAATAAGATTCTTCAGCTAACTGATCAGCTTGACTACCAGGCGTATTGCAAACAGTTACGAGTCTAGCACCGAGAGCTTTGATTTCCGACATGGCTGATAAGGTATCCGCTGTTTCACCCGATTGCCCCACTGCTATCACTAAAGTCTTATCGTTTACAAATTTTTTCTTGTACCTGAATTCTGAAGAACTATATATTTCAGTAGGAAGATTGGATAGCTCTTCAAAATAAGTCTGAGCTACAGAGCAAGCATTTAAGCTTGTGCCGCATCCAATCATCAAAACTCTATCAAAGCCACCGCCTGACAACACATTTAAGTTATCAGCCTTGAATTGTAGTGTTGAAAAATCAATCAATTCCCTGGTAGCAGCTAAAACACTGTCAGCTTGTTCCATAATCTCTTTTAACATGTAATGATCGTAACCTTTCTTTTCAACAACATTGTCTGATAATGACATTTTTACCAAATCTTTCTTGATAACATTGCCATCTTCACTCGTATAACTAATACCTTTTGTTGAAATAGTCACGATTTCATGAGGCTCCAAAAACACTACTCCCACTTGCACATCTGTGCCTTTCAAAAATGGGAGTATTGCAGATAGATCACTCGTTATTGTTCCTCCATTATGGTCAGGGAAAACAGCTAATCCTCCCGCATACCCAGTCCTCAAGGCGCAGATCATTGGTTCTTCGGAAGCCAGTACCGCCACAATAGCCTGTGAGCCTTGCAGGAGTGTATTCAAACTAGCAAACGCACTTTCAAAATCAAGCCCTTCTTTCATCTGTTGAGCGATTAAATGAGGTATTACTTCTGAATCAGTCTCAGATACAAATTCATATCCTTGTTTTTGAAGTTGTGTTTTCAATTCAGCAAAGTTCTCAATAATGCCATTATGAACGACCGCGATATTCTTGTCTCTATCCACATGAGGGTGTGCATTAGAAACAGTAGGAGAACCATGAGTTGCCCATCTGGTATGGGCAATACCTACAGTAGATTTTAGCGAGGCTTCAGAATTATTCTCTGATAAAGAAGCAACTTTATTGATTGTCTTATTTAAATGAATGTCACCATTCCCGTCAATTAAAGCGATCCCCGCAGAATCATAACCTCTATATTCAAGCTTAGATAAAGCAGCGGTTAAAAGGGGATAAGCTTGTTCTGAACCTAAGTAGGCGGCTATTCCGCACATATTACTCTCAACATAATCATTTACAAACGATTTTACTACAATAGGGAGTTCTTAGCAGTTATATGAATGTAAATTTACTAGAGTTGTAAGCTTACTTGGATTTACACAATACTCATTATTGATTTAGCCAAAGCGAACGGATCATGTCTGAACTTAACTCCAGCTCCGAGTATAGGCTCAGATATTATGTTCTTTACCCATTTCTCACAGGCGCTAGTATCAAGTTCTACGGGATGCTGACCTTCACTCGCATATCGTTCAAGAATATTTTTCTGATACGGCGCACTATTAATGATCAAATAGTCCAGTTTATTTTCCGTTCCTAAATAATCTACCAATAATTTAATAAAATTAGATGCTTTAAATCCATCTGATTCACCTGGTTTAGTCATCAAGTTACAGACATGGATTTTCTTAGCATTTGATTCTTTAATGGCATCTGCCACGCTATCTACTAAAAGATTGGGTAATACGCTTGTATAAATGTCACCAGGCCCCAATACAATCGCATCGGCTTTTTGTATTGCATCTATCACTGGAGGATATACGTACGCTTTAGGTTCCAATTCAACGTAATCTATCGCTACATTCAAATTATCTCGTCTTAAGTCAATGCTGGATTCTCCTGTAATGAAACTACCATCTTCCAGCCTGGCCACTAAAGTACTTCGTGTTAAAGTAACTGGGAGGACCGATCCTTCAACACCTAATAATTTTGATGCCTCTTCTATTGACGTTACTGTGTTCCCTGTTACCTCAGTTAAAGCACTTAAAATCAAATTCCCAAAATTATGGCCTGTAAGTCCATCACCCGAGACAAATCTGTAGTCAAAAAGCTGTTTCATCAAGGTGCCACGAGAATCATCTGACGCCAATGCCATCAAACATTGCCTTATATCACCAGGGGGTAGATGTCCTAATTCTTCCCTTAAACGGCCGGAACTACCTCCGCTGTCAGTCATTGTAACCACCGCGGTTAAATTACAATTCTCCTTTCGCAAACCAGTAAGAGTAGTGTGGTTTCCTGTCCCTCCACCAACTACGACAATATTCTTTTTATTTTTGGTCTTTGAAGACCCTGTCATCATCTGCATAGTTTTACCCGACGAAATTATATTTGTGTGTGCAAATCAGTGTCAATCAAATTTACATCCCCCGTTGAGTAAAAGAAGGTTTTAAAGTTACAATGTTCGAAATAATCCAAAAATTACATAATTAGTGAGCTGGACGGCGTACTTGTGACTTCAAGAAAAAAACAATGGGAACAAAATATCCTAAAGCCTCTAACTGATAAGTTTTCAGAGAGGAAAACAGATTTCCTAACAGACAGCGGATTAACAATAGATACAATATATGATGCAGAGATGGATTCCATCAGCCGTGCAGAGCTACCATTACCCGGCGAGTATCCATTCACCCGTGGAATACAACCCAACATGTATCGAGGTAGATTATGGACAATGCGCCAATATTCTGGCTATTCCACACCAGAAGCAACTAACGAAAGATTTAAATATTTATTAGACAATGGTCAAACAGGACTTTCCATTGCATTCGATCTACCGACTCAAATTGGCTACGATTCAGACAGTCCTTTAGCCAAAGGAGAGGTAGGTAAAGTAGGAGTCCCTATTTGCAGCGTACGCGACATGCAGGACTTGTTCAAAGGAATACCTATGGACCAGGTAAGTACATCCATGACTATCAATGCCACTGCGGCAATAATGCTAGCGATGTATATTGCGACAGCCAAGTCACAAGGAGTAGACCAATCTAAATTAAGTGGCACTATACAAAATGATATTTTGAAGGAATATATAGCCCGAGGTACATACTCTTTTCCACCTAAAGAATCTATGAGGCTCGTCGTTGATTCTTTTACATATTGCTCTCAATATTTGCCCAAGTGGAATACTATCAGCATAAGCGGTTATCACATGCGTGAGGCGGGAGCTAGTGCTACCCAAGAACTAGGATTCACCTTCGCTAACGCAATAGAATATGTTACTCAAGCGATAAACTCTGGTTTAAAAATAGATGAATTCGCACCTAGACTCTCATTCTTCTTTGTTGCACAAAACAATTTGCTAGAAGAAGTTGCAAAATTTCGAGCTGCTAGAAAGCTATGGGCTCAAATTATGAAAGAGCGCTTTGGAGCGCAAGATGAACGTTCCCTTAAACTCAGATTCCATACCCAAACTGCCGGAGTAAGCTTGACGGCGCAGCAACCAGACAACAATGTCGTAAGATGCACAATACAAGCTTTATCAGCTATATTGGGTGGAACCCAATCCTTACACGTCAATTCGAAAGATGAGGCACTTGGGTTACCCACAGAAGACGCTGTCCAATTATCACTTAGAACACAGCAAATCATCGCACATGAATCTGGGATAGCAGATGTTGTTGACCCTTTAGGAGGCTCTTATTATATTGAGGCTCTCACTAAAGAAATAGAAACGGGAGCAATGAAGTACATCAATGCTATAGACTCAATGGGAGGAGCGGTAACAGCCATAGAAAATGGCTATCAAGCCAACGAAATAGGAGAATCCGCGTATAAACACCAAACGGAAGTAGATAACCAAGATCGCATTGTAGTGGGAGTAAATGGTTTCAATGATCCTAATCCCACAATGGTAGAAACGATGGTTATAGACAACTCTGCAGAAAAATCTCAAACCAGTAAATTGAGTCAATTAAAGTCTATCCGTGATGAAGCTATTGCCCAACAGGCTCTAAACAAATTAAGAATGACAGCCCAAGGCACTAACAACTTGATTCCGGTTATAATTGAATGTGCAGAAAGTTTATGCACAACTGGGGAAATATCCTCGATATTGAGAGAAGTATTTGGCGAATATGATTCTCATGACACTTTTTGATATACCATCAAATAAATTGAAAGTTTAGGGAACTTGGAGGTTCATTGTGATATTTACCGAGGAAGAACGGATGCTTCAATCAACAGTGAGAAACTTTGCAGTACAAGAACTGATCCCTAACGCACTTGAAGCAGACAAAACAGAAGACTTTTGGCATGAATCCTTTAATAAAATGGCAGATATTGGCCTTACAGGTATAACTGTAGATAGCCAATTTGGTGGCAGTGGAGCAGGATACCGTCAAGCTGCTATCGCTATTGAAGAAATAGCACGAGGCGACGCATCTTCGAGTGTCAATTTAATAGCCCATCTTTCTTTGAGTACCTCTACACTGAATGAATTTGGAAACCAAGATCAAAAGCAAAAATACCTAAGAAACATGGCTTCTGGCAAATCCATCGGAGCATGGGCACTCACCGAACCTGGAGGAGGTTCAGATGCAGCTAGTATTAGTACTACAGCTACTAGAGATGGCGATGATTATGTCCTTAACGGCAGTAAAATGTATATCACCAATGCAGACGTGTCTGATTACATGATTGTTTACGCAAAATTGGATAAGGAAGCTGATTACAAAAGCATCACTGCATTTATCGTAGAATCTAATACAGATGGTGTGACTATCAATCCCCTGAAAGGCAAATTAGGGATGAGATCATCAACTGCATCAGAAGTGATATTTGATAATGCAAAAGTTCCAGTTGAAAATCGGTTAGGTGATGAAGGTAGCGGATTCAAAAACGCAATGACTATATTAGATTCTAGTCGTATCTCGATAGCTGCACAGTGCGTGGGCATAGGGCAAGGGGCTCTAGATCTTGCAATTAATTATGCCAAAAACCGAGAAACCTTCAACAAACCTATAACTCAACATCAAGCCATACAATTTATGATTGCAGATATGGCCGCAGCAGTACATTCCGCACGAGTAGTCACAATGGATGCTGCAACGTTAAAAGATTCTAAATTGCCTTTTTCTAACGAAGCATCAATCGCAAAACTAATCGCATCCGAAATGTGTATCGACGTCACAAACAAAGCCCTACAGGTACATGGAGGGATTGGATATTTTAAGGATACTAACATAGAACGCATGTTTAGAGATGCTAGGGTAACAACTATATATGAGGGTACTTCAGAAATACAAAGGCTGATAGTAGCACGACAGACGCTGCAACAATATCAATAGTTGAGGGGAATAGCATGCCAAATCAATGCACAATCAATCACATAGACCATATAGGAATAGCTGTCAAAAATATTGAACAGAGTGTTGCATTTTTTACCTCAATATTTGGAGTTCCTAAACCAACAATTTCAGAAATATTAGATCAGCAAGTCAAAGCCACTCTAATTGAAATCGGGCAAACCCGAATTGAGTTATTAGAAGCCACTAATGATGACTCTCCAGTAGGTAGATTCATATCTAGCAAAGGAGAAGGGTTGCACCATTTGGCCCTGAACGTCGATTCCATTTCCGACAAACTCGAAACCCTCAAAGAACTAAACATAGACCTAATTGACCAAAGTCCCCGGGAAGGACTTTCTGGTACGATCGCGTTTATCCATCCCAAATCTGTTTTTGGAGTATTAACAGAATTAGTAGAAAGTGACTCTTCGGAATCATAGCATGCCAAGTTTCTTAGTTTATGGCAATGACTTTTTAGTATCTCAAGAAGTTCAACAAATCGAAACCAACCACCAAGCGCAGGATATTTTGGAAGGAAATAAAACTGTATTTGATTCATCGAATTTTAATCTTTCCGATTTTCAACAAGTTGCCCAGGCGTTGCCATTCATGGACACCATAAGGTTAGTCATATTAGAAGATGTGATTAAAAATAACACTTCATTGAGTGACTCAATTATTCAAAAACTAGATAGCTTACCTGAATCAACTCTCCTAATAATAAAAGAACGAACTGACAAAATTAACGTTTCCTTTACTAAATCATCTTCAACAACTCTAACCATTAAGAAACTTTCAGGGCCAAGGAGCGGACGGGAACTTCACCAATGGATCAAGGAACACAGTCTAAAGCACAATATTTCAATAAGCCCTGCTGGGATAAGTGCTCTCGCCGATCATGTAGGTGTCAATTTGTGGAACATCAATAATGAATTGGAAAAACTTAGCCTATATTCTCATGGACAACAAATAACAGACTCAGATGTCAAAGAACTAGTATATTCTGATGAAGATGTGAATCTATTTAATACTATAGATGCAATAATCGAAAAAAAACGAGCAATAGCTTTTCACAACATTAATTCTTTACTAAATAATGGCCATGACACTAGTGCTATCATTAGACTTATTGGTAGGCAGTTACGACTTATAGCAGCGTCCAAATTCCTTTCAGCTTCAGGGGCTTCACATACACAACTCAAACAGCAATTGGGGATTACATCCAATTTCGTTGTGGACAAAGTCATTTCGCAAAGCAATCAATTGTCCCAAACCAAACTTCTATTTATGTTTCAAAAACTAGTAGAAACTGATCAAGGTATCAAAACTGGAGCATTAGACCAAACTATAGCCCTTGATATTTTCCTGAATCAAGTGACTTAACAATCTTTCAAACTGACAGGGCTTACATCACCTGATTTCAAAGCATCAATCAGATCAAATACAGACTTAACATCTCTTTTGATTTCAGTGCAGCACTTTCCAATGTCTTGGGGGCGGTGAGCATCACTAGCCCCTGTCATAGGTAATCCTGTTATGTCCGCCAACCTTTTAGAGAATTCGTTTTCTTCCAATGTCCCACGGCCATTCAAGACTTCTATAGCATCACAAAATCTGAAAACAGGATCTATTCGAGCTTCTTCTATCCTATTCCCTAGCAATGACTGTTCCATTCCTTTCATGAACCTCCTGCGATACGGATGAGCTGCTATCATAGAACCTTTCGCTCTAGCCACATGTTCTGCTAAAAACTCAATCTTATGCATTCCAAAAACATACTCCGTCAATCCAAATACAAGCACATGCCCATTATCTGTATTGATTTCAGTGCCTGGTATCACAAGAAAACCATGTCTCTCACTTAGAGTTTGAGCTTCCTCTATGCTCCAAAAATCATCGTGCTCTGTCAGACATACCGCGTCTATACCTGTTTGCTTATATAGATCAATGAGGGTATCGACATCTAGAACACTGTCATCGGACTTAGGGAAACTATGGTTATGCAGATCGATTAACATACTGGCCATTATAAATCATGAACATATCAGTTCAGAAACTCATATTAACCAAACCTTCTTCTTCTAATATGTTGATTATCCTACCTGCTTTGGTGGCTCCTATACGTAATTGACGTTCCAAATGAGATCTACTCATGTTGGGATATCTTATTGCAAGTTTCCTAGATTCATCTAAAATCTTATCATCTATCATTTCATCATCATCGTCATCTGAAAAATCCATCGGCAAAGGCAATAATTCTGGGCCATTTTGGTTAACCCAATACTTAACCATCGAACTTATCTCACTATCTTTCACTAGTGTACCCTGCACTCTTTTCGGTTTAGGAGAAGAATTACTTAAAAGCAACATATCTCCTTGTCCCAGCAATTTCTCAGCTCCTACCGTATCTAGTATCACTCTAGAATCAACGTTAGATGCAACGGCAAATGCTACTCTTCCAGGTATATTTGCCTTTAACAACCCTGTAACTACTTGAACTGAAGGTCTTTGAGTTGCTAACACTAAATGAATGCCAGTCGCTCTGCCAAGCTGCGCGAGTCTAACTAGATTATGTTCCACATCACCTGCAGCAGACATCATAAGGTCCGCCAATTCATCAACAACCAATACTAAATAGGGTAGTTGCTCATCATTCTTAGCTTTTTTGTTGTAAGCCACTATATTTCTGCTACCCGCATCTTCCATCATTCTATATCTACGAAACATTTCTCTCATCAAACCTTTTAACCCACCAGAGACTTCATCAGTATCAACAATTACTGGCTTTACCAAATGAGGTAATCCATTAAAAGGAGTCAACTCCACTCTTTTAGGATCTATCATAAGCATGCGTAATTTGTCTGGGCCTTGCGTTAGTAACAATGAAGCAATTAATGAATTAATACAAACGCTTTTGCCGCTGCCTGTAGACCCTGCAATCAATAGATGGGGAAGAGTTGCCAGATCCAAGGATACCGGCTCTCCTCCTGTATCTTGGCCTAATGCGATTGGCAACCCTCCACTTTGTGTCATTTTTACAAATTGGTCTGAATTAGTAACCAAACTCAGTGGCACTTTTGCAGGAGATGGATTTGGAACCTCTAGCCCTATGATGGGTTCACCTGGTACCGGAGCTTCAATCCTTATATATGGTGTTTGTAGAGCCAGAGCCAAATCTTTTTCTCTACTAACAATGCTTTGAACTTTAACTCTATTTTTCTCCTTAGGATCCATTCCTGGTGATTTCAATGACCAACCAGGAACTAACCCAAATCTTACAATTCTTGGGCCTGCTTTAATATCATTCACTTGTACTTGAACTCCGTGATCCAACAAAGTCTGTTCAATAGTATCTTTCATTTTTTCCAGAGGAGCCATTGTTGTAGCCTTACGTTCCGGTGGTGCTAATAAGCTATCATCAGGAGCAATCCATCCATTTTTTTTGTTGGAGATAACAGACTTAGAAACGATTGCAGTGCTAGGATTTGAAACAGATTGTTTTATTAGTTTACGAGTTTTCCTTTTTGTCAGTACAGGCACAGAACCATTAGGCAGAGTAGACATCCTATTTTGTTGCTTTGGAAGGACAGAAGGAATGGATGAAAGAGACATTGAAGCATCAAGACTAGGTTGAGAAATCTCAGACTTTCGTTTTTTTGGTTGAACGCCTATAGCTTTTAATTTTCCAGGCACTATGACGCCTATTTTTATTGCATATCTTGAGAATTTAACTAACAGACCCATAACTAGCTTAACTAAATCCAGCCCTATCCTTGCAGCTGTTACACAAGCAACATAATACAATCTGAAGGTTCTTTTCCAACTGACTACCACAGGTAAAATTAATAGAACACCACACAGCAAGCCAAGTCTTAATAATGGGTTAACAGTGCCCAATTCTACTATCCAGCCGCCAAAAAATGTAATATAGGATTGATTAGAATGATAAGTCGATTGCCATAATGAGGCTAAGGTGTAAATCCCCGCAAAAAATAACAAGGTGAATAACCAGATTTTTCGGAATTTCCAGGTGATCCTCGGGCTAATCTTAAATCCCACCCCTAGAGACATAACCCATAGCCCAACATAAAGCCACAATAGGCCCAAAGTATCTAAAAACAAGTTTTGAACCGGCTTAATAAACAGTATACCTGCGACGATCGAACATATTAACAATAGCCCAATCGCGATTTTTCTTATATTAAAGACAGCAACTATTTTATTAACATTAGATACTGTACTATTCAATGAACCCAACATATTACCCAGCCAATCACATTTGTTGATAATGATTATGTTAACAGATAATAATTACGTCAGTCTTACGATTTAACAACACATTTTTACGAAAAAGTAACATTACAGATGATTTTTGGGTTAACACGATACATTTTGCGGATAATATTGCGAATAAATTCATCTATTCGACCTTTATTGACAACCAAATTGTCCATTAACTCTAGTAATTTAATCTGATTGTCTGTAATAGCAGCTTCGACATCAATCCTAAATTGCTTCTTACTCTCTTGCGGTACAACACCAAATTCAGAACATTTCGACACTACAACATCTCGGTGAGTTACCGTCAAATTAATCACGCATACACCCGCGTTAGACACAGCCGACCTTTCTTGCTGAAGTACTTCACAAGCGTCGTATATTCTCCGTCCTTTTACCCATATTTCTGTTAAATTCAATCTATCTTCAATCCTAAATCCCTTATCATCCAGAACACCAATATCACCATCTGTCATCATAAAAACCCTATCCTCTTCAATACCCATTTCAGTAGCTATTTTGCAATGTTGAACCAGATGCTTTTGTTCCCCGTGTATAGGAATAAAATATTTAGGTCGAACTGTATTAATCACCCATTGGAGTTCTTCAACTGCAGCATGTCCGTGGACATGCACTGTATTCAATGGCTGGTACACCACTTCTCTGCAATTACCAACTAATTTGTTAATTACATCTGAAACTTTCCTTTCATTGCCAGGAATCACCCCCGACGACAAAACCACTGTATCATTCTCATCCAAAGTTACATTAACCAATTCATTATTTGATAATCTCACCAACGCAGATCTGGGTTCTCCCTGACTGCCAGTCATGATTATAACGACTTCAGAAGCTTTTAAAGTTGCCAAATATTTCATGTTCACCACAGTGCCAGATTGAGCTTTCAAGTATCCATTGGAGAAGGCCAAATCTGTATATTTGTGCATGCTACTACCCACAAAACACACTTTTTTATGGTATCGCTCAGATATATTAATTATCCTTTGTATTCGGCGAATCAGAGAAGAAAATGTCGAAAAGATACACCTACCAGGAGCATTCTCTATAATTTCAGATAAGGGCTCTTCAAGAATGTCTTCTGAAGGGGTAACTCCTGGTATCTCCGCATAAGTCGAATCCGACATTAGAATTGCAATATCTTGATTCCTCAAATTTTCTAAAAATGTCCTATCTGTTATCTGATACTTTTCGTCATCAAAATCCAGTTTGAAATCGCCTGTGTGTACAATCTTGCCTAGGGAGGTGTGCAAAACGATACCCATTGAATCTGGGATACTGTGACTCATAGAGAACCAAGTTGCCGAAAGTCCATCACAGATTTGATAGCTCACCCTAGAGTCCACTATCTTAATTGGATATTTAAATTTACTTTCTCTTGAAAGAAGCAATTCTGCAAATTTAGGAGCATAAATCTTGCAATCCAGCAAAGGTTCCAAGTATCTTAACGCGCCAATGTGATCTTCATGCCCATGAGTTATTAAAACGGTGATACGTTTAGAACTCTCGAGTAAATATTTTGCATCTGGGATTATAAGATCTACCCCTTTTAAATCATAAGAAGGAAATTGCAGCCCGCAATCTATAACAACAATATCGTTGGCTAGTTCAATAGCCATCATGTTTTTCCCGATTTCCCCAAGGCCACCTAACGGAATTATTTTTAATTGCGAATCATTCATGTCAACCTCATTTGATCAAATGAACCAAAGTCCATGCCCTTACTCAGAAGAGAAATCCTATCGACAGCAGAAGGGATATTTAAAAAGTCGTTTCTTAACCTTTGTTTGTATTCTGTCCTTCTTAGTGCAGCTGCTGGATGTAAAAGAGGATATACGTATCTCCCCTGTATTTTCTGAACTGTACCAGATATACGTGTGATAGATTCACCAGGTATGAAATAATTCATAGCAAACCTGCCCAGTGGAAGAATCAGGACAGGGTCAACAATACTTATTTGAGCATCTAAATAAGGTTCACATAGCGTAATTTCATTGGGATGAGGATCTCGATTATTCGGAGGCCTACACTTAACTATGTTTGTAATATATACAGATTCTCTCGACATCTGGATCTCATTCAATAGAGAAGTTAATAGTTTCCCTGCAGATCCTACAAAAGGTTCTCCGGATATATCCTCATTATGACCAGGCGCTTCTCCCACAAACATTAGTGTTGAGCTTGGAGCCCCGGAGCCAGGTACCGCAAAAGTTCGAGAGCAGGAAAGTTCACATTTAACACATCTCTCGATATCAAGTGACAAGTTGTTTAGAAGGTTTTGTTTAGAACCATCATCCAACATTTACGGGGATCTACTAGTCTGAGATGCCGGCGTCTTTCAAGTGAGTTACTGCATCTCCAACTGTCAAAATAGTAGCTGCATCTTCGTCAGAAATTTCTATAGGATTCTCATCAGTTGAAAATTCTTCTTCAAAGGCCATTATCAGTTCCACAAGATCTAAGGAGTCTGCGTTAAGATCTTCAACAAACGAGGCTGACTCAGAGACTTCTCCTTCGTCAACTCCAAGTTTGTCCACTACAATTTCTTTGATTCTGTCGTAAATAGTCGCCATGTATACACCTCAATTTGAATTTAATTTACGGGATAATTTCTTGAATGACAGAGCCTAAAACCCCATTCACAAATTTATAAGAATTCTCACTGCCATATTTTTTTGCCATCTCAACCGCTTCATTTACTGCAACCTTGGTGGGAACACTATCAATATATTTTAGCTCCATCACAGCAATTCTAAGAATATTCTTGTCAACATGTGACAATTTCTCGACTGGCCAAGTAACAACATGTCTATTAATAATCGTATCTAAGTCATTTTTGTTTTCTAAAATCAATCTAGTCAGATCAGCTGATAAAATTTCTCCGATATCACTTACGGTTCCTTCATTTTCTGATGGAAGTTTGGTCTTGTAAGAACCTTCCTGAAATTCTTCTGCATATAACTTCTGCAACGTCAATTCTCTTGCTTTTTTCTTTTCAGGTATACTTGCTTTTGTCATTAACATATTTTCACTGCAATTTAAGAATGGGAATCCACAAATTGCTCTAGGGTTTTGACACTTGATATTGACTCCACCGTAACTTCTTTATTAATCCTTTTAATCAAACTAGAAAGCACTCTACTCGGCCCAAATTCAATAAAATTACTTACTCCATTATTAACCATGTATTGTATGGAATCCTTCCATTGAACACAGCTACACAGTCCTTTTAATAATTCCTCTTTAATTTCATCAGCGCTTTTAACAGGAAGGCCTGTAGAGTTCGCTATGATAGGTACTTCAGAATCATTAAAATCGATCTCATCAAGTATTTTAGACAATCCATCACTGGCATATTTCATCAATGAGGAGTGAAAGGCACCACTAACAGGTAGCGTAATGACTTTTCTTGCTCCCATATCAGAAGCAATTTGCACAGCTTCAGCAACGTATTCTGAATCTCCGCTGATGACTATTTGATCGTTAGAATTGATATTTGCCATTTCAGCGCCACTTTGGCTACATACGGTCTCTACTTCTTGTTCGTTCAATCCAATCACTGCAGCCATACTTCCAGGCCGTACCACCGAGGCATCGTGCATCAATCGACCTCTTTCTTGGACTAATCTTAAACCGTCAGAGTAACTTATCACTCCAGAAATCACCAAAGAAGTATACTCACCCAAACTATGCCCAGCTGAGCACTGCACCTTAAGTTTCATATCTCCCATTGCTTCGTTCAAAACTTTCCAACAAGCTACGCTAACAGCCATTATGGCAGGCTGTGAACAACTAGTATCTTCCAAATCTTTATCTGGACCATTGAACATCAAGTCGGATAATTTGTATCCTAGGGTATCATCAGCTTCCTGAAATATTTGTTTGGCTAAAGTAAAATTATCACTAAGATCTTTACCCATCCCAACTACTTGAGACCCCTGTCCAGGGAAAACTGTTGAAACTAACATTTCAGCTTCCATTTACACCTTCCATCTTCCACAAATCACAATACATATAGCCTTGCAATTGCTTAGAGGTCGATCACTTGCCGGCCTCTGTAATACCCACAATGCTGGCATACTACATGAGGCAACATGTACTTTTGACATCTACTACATATGATTTTATTGACTCTAGCTAGTCGATATGAGCTAAGTCTACGTCCCCGTCTAGCCCTAGTTATTTTCTTTTTTGGTAATGCTCCCATATCACTGATCCTATGTTTATATTTCGCCTTTGGTTAATTCTATCAGAGCGTCCCATCTAGGGTCAGTAGTTCTCTCTACACACTCACAGACCGAATCATTCAATCTTGTCCCGCACTGTGCACATATTCCTCTGCAAGAATCTGAACATAGTTTTTTAACATTGTCTCCCACTATCGCGGATTGTCTCACTAATTCTTGAACATCTAGTTCATGTCTATCATCAATCAGAAACACGTCTAATCCCTCATTAGGACCTATATCAAGCACTGATATATATTGTTGCTCACCTTGTATGTCCACCAAATATTCAAATTCATTCACACATCGACTACAGGTGGCTTCCATTTTACCTTGCCCTAATATATCCACCCAAATCCCTTCATGCATTTTATACATACTAACGGCCAACCCTCCAAGTACCAGAATATCTTCTATCTTACTGTCGGATTCAATCTGAAATTTGGAAGATGTCCCTGTGGGACTCAAAAGTAATTGTGAAACGTTATATCTCATAATATTTATAGTTGTACTGCGACTGGCGAAGTTAACCTATTTATTCGAGTATTAGATTTTTCCGTGCCTAATATTACTCCCTGAGATTACATTGTCAAGAGAAATTACACACTCCTTATAATACGGATGGTAAGGTTTTCGTGTAATCGTTGGATTTTAGTTGTTTAAAGTAACTTTTCGCCTGCTTCTTTAATGCAATTCACAATTTGTTCTGTAGAGGTTCCTGGGCCAAAAACTTCATAAACACCCATCTCTTTAAGTAACGGCCTATCCTGTTCTGGAATTATTCCACCCAGAACAATCAAAATATCTTCTATATTTTCCGTTGCTAACAAGTCCAGAATTTCTTCAGTCATTTCAACATGAGCCCCAGACAATACACTCAGACCAAGTACCTGCACATCTTCTTGAATGGCAGCCTTAACAATCATTTCTGGTGTTTGCCTAATACCCGTGTATATCACTTCCATTCCAGCATCTCGAAGGGCTCTAGCTACTACTTTGGCGCCTCGATCATGTCCATCTAAACCGGGCTTAGCTACTAATACTCTAGTGTGTCTTTTCTGCATAATAGGACCTTCGTTTTTGATTATCTGTCGTTAAACACTTGCTCACAATCCCATATGTAACAGAAAGCGAACTCGTGCTTTACTGCACCATCAGATTGTTTCCATGCTTGCAATACAATTTCCACTTTGTGGTCAAGAAGCTCTCTTTTAGCTAGACCATACTTAAGTGTCGCTACGGAATCACATCCTATTCCTTTTAGATCTCCTTTTGTTCTTTCCAATCTTTGAGAAACCTCTATTGCTAATATTTCGTTATTACGCTTGAAATTATCTTTCCACTTATACCCAACCCATCGCTCAGATAAATCCTCACATGTTAATGACTCATATGATATCTGTGGCTCTGAGGAACAAGAGACTAACATAAGCAAAGCAACAGACAAAACACTCACAAGTAATACAGTTTTTATAATAGTCATCTATTTTCCTCCGGATACATCATACTAGTTAAATGTGGAGTATGCATCTTGATTCAATTGATTTCATGGTTATGCATCATTATAAAAATCAGATATAATACATCCCCGAAAGTTGCCCCAGTAACTCAGTGGATAGAGTGACTGCCTTCTAAGCAGTAGGTCGCAGGTTCGAATCCTGCCTGGGGTACCATCACTTTACAGTTTCAAGCACATTGTATGTCTTGAATCAGCTACCATGATTGAAATCAGTACATTTTCCCTTATTTTTTCTTTTTTTCGTAATCGATTCTCAAAATCTTAACCATTCTAGCAAAAAAAGTTGCAAATAATACAAAGGGATATATAATGTGTTCAAATAGTGTGCATAGGGGGGCGCAAAGCTCTCTTATCATGCAAATAGTGTGCGTAGGGGGGACACAAAACCCTCTTACCAACAAATCTAGGAGGGCGATAGGTGGCACTATCCGATAAAACATTACAATGCTCAGACTGTGGGGCAGATTTCATATTTACAGTAGGTGAGCAAGAATTCTTCAATTCACGCGGGTTCGTAAATGAGCCAAAGCGATGTCAACCTTGCAGGAGCCAAAGAAGATCAGAACAACGATCCAGTGGTCCAAGAGAATTATTCGACATCATATGCGCTGAATGTGGCGTAGAAGCACAAGTTCCTTTCAAACCCAGAGGTGATAGGCCTGTGTACTGCAGCGATTGCTTTAGCAACAACAGAGAATAATTAATAATCAATTCTAATCATTAACAGAGGTTCAGTATTAAAATCATAATACTGAGGCCTCTCTACAAGACCGAACTCCATAATTACAATGAAGTATCTCGATAGCCTACGTAGACGTCTGGTTCCAGAATGTAATACCATATATTTAGATATTTTGAAGATATGCGTAAATGAAATATTCAAACCTTAACGATTACATTACTTCGTTGGAAAAACACGGGTTACTAAAAAGAATACAAGCAGAAGTGTCAACCGATCTTGAAATCACAGAAATCACTGATCGAACAATGGCTATAGATGGCCCAGCGCTTCTCTTTGAAAATGTATCCGGACACAAAATGCCGGTTCTAACTAATTTATTTGGTTCTCATAAAAAAATGTCTTTAGCTTTGGGAGTAGAGGACGTTGAACAAATTGCAGATAGGATTTCAGCCCTTCTAAATACAGTTCAAAATCCTCCCAAAACCACAGGAGCGAAGCTCAAATTATTAGGTGAACTCCTCAAAATAGGCAGATTATCTCCCAAAACCGTACAGAAAGCTCCATGCCAAGAAGTTATAATCACAGGGGAAGACGTAAACCTTTTTGAACTACCAATCCTAAAAAATTGGCCGCAAGACGGTGGCAAATTTATCACATTGCCTTTAGTGATTACGCAGGACCCCAGTAAATCTTCCCAAAACTATGGAATATATCGTATGCAGGTTTACGATAAAAACACTACCGGAATGCATTGGCAAACCCACAAAGGTGCCGCTGAACATTACAGGAATACAACTGATCGCTTAGACGTGTCTGTCGCCATAGGCTCTGACCCCGCTACTATCTGGTCAGGCTCTGCTCCGTTACCCCCAGATGTTGATGAAATGCTACTCGCTGGATTCGTACGAAACAGTCCAGTGAAATTAGTAAAATGTATAACTAACGACCTCAAAGTTCCTGCAAACTCTGAAATTGTCTTAGAGGGCTATGTTTTAAAAGACGAGGAAAAAATGGAAGGACCATTCGGAGATCACACGGGGTATTATTCCGAAGCAGCTCTATATCCAGTATTACACGTAACAGCCATAACCCACCGAAATAAACCTATATATCCATCAGCTCTTGTCGGGAAGCCTCCTAAGGAAGATTATTGGATGGGTAAAGTCACAGAACGTGTGTTCCTCCCATTAATCAAATTAACTTTACCTGAAGTAGAAGACATAAACATGCCTGCTGAAGGCATATTTCATAATATGCTAATCGTATCTATAAATAAGAGATATCCAGGTCAGGCATATAAAGTTATGAATGGCTTGTGGGGGATGGGATTATTAAGTCTTACAAAAACAATTATAGTAGTCGATAATTTTGTTAACGTTCACAATATATCTGAATTAGCATGGCGTGTACTTTGTAATATAAACTATGACACGGACATACTTGTCAGCAAAGGACCTCTAGATGACCTAGACCATTCCAATCCTTCCGCCAAGTTTGGAGCAAAACTTGGCATAGATGCCACGCGCAAAATAGCTGGCGAAGGCTATACATCTGATTGGCCTGATGATGTTGATATGACTGAAGAAATCAAACGACTTGTTGATTCCAAATGGCAAGAGTATGGTTTCTGAATGAATAAGCAATTGTACTTTATAAAAAAATTTCCTCTATACATGTCATCGATACGTATATGGGAGTCTCTATTTGCCTTGCCATTTGCATACATTGCTTTAATACTAGCATCTGACGGGCTCCCGAGTTCAAATGATATATTATGGGTGACTATTGCGATGATAACCGCCCGCACATTCGCTATGTGTATGAATAGACTAGCAAATGAGAAAGAGGATGGGATAAATCCTAGAACCATGAATCGCCATCTTCAATCTGGTTTACTAAACAGAAAAGATATGTGGACCTTGATAATACCCAGCTCTTTATTCTTCCTAGTATCCGCATATATGCTCAACACATTTGTACTCATACTCGCACCATTTGCTCTTGGATACATAGCATTTTATTCATTTTCTAAATATTTCACTTGGATGTGTAACATTATCCTAGGTTCATCTTTAGCCATAGCTCCCGTAGGTGCTTGGTTTGGTGTAACAGGCACATTTAGCTACATCCCTTTAATATTAGGATTAGCAGTTACTTTATGGGCAAGTGGTTTTGACATAATCTACGCATGCTTGGATTACGACTTCGACACGGAGAATGGCATAAATTCCATACCATCAAAATTCGGAATTAGTGGAGCACTTAAGTTAACCAAGTTTTTTCACGGAGCAGCCATTCTAAGCCTGATAGGACTCGGAATAATACTTAACCTCAATGCTATTTATTTTATAGGATGCACAATTGCAAGCATACTCTTAGCATATGAAAACATTCTAGTTAAACCCACAGATCTATCAAAAGTGAATATAGCTTTCTTTAGAATCAACGGTTTAATATCTATGATCTTATTGGTATTTACAGCAACAAGTGTAATGATTATATGAGTATAGAAAAAAATCACCCATATGTAGTAGGGATTTCTGGAGCGAGCGGAGTAATCATATCCAAAAAGATAGTAGACGCTCTCCTCGCTAAAAACCTAGAAGTAGTCACGATTTTCTCAAATGCTTCCAAATTAGTTTGGGACCAGGAACTTTCATCCTCATATCAAACTGATATCTTAGAATGGTCTGAATATCCCAATTACACCAATTATGCAGTAGGAGATCTAACTGCCCCTATAGCAAGCGGCAGCTATCACACAAACGGAATGATAATCGTGCCATGTAGTATGAACAGTGTAGCTAGTTTGGCTAACGGTATCACCAATAACCTATTGCTCCGGTCAGCAGACGTCTGCCTGAAAGAGAGAAGACCTTTAACAATAATTCCCCGTGAAACTCCTTTACATGCTATTCATCTTAGTAATTTAACTAAATTAGCTACAATGGGAGCCACAATCATGCCTACCGATCCACCTTTCTATCTAGGATTACAAAAAACAGATGAAATAGTTGATTATTTCGTTGCAAAAGTATTAATACAATTAGGCATTGAGACTGAATTACCAGAACAATTTAGATATTTGGGCAAATAAAAATTTGAATACCAAAGAACGGCAAGCTCCTGAACAGTCATATGTAAATAATGTCTTTAGTAATATTACTGGGCATTATGATCAAATGAATACTATTATGACTTTAGGAATGCATCATCTATGGAAATCTAAACTAATAAAAATTGTCTCGAAAAACAATCCTCAACTCTGCATCGACATAGCTACGGGGACGGGTGATATTTCAAGAAAATTATCTATGGTCCCGTCTGTCAAACAGGTTCTGAGCACCGACATCCTACCTGACATGCTCAAATTAGCTATCACCAAAAGTAAATCATCTAAAACTAACAATAAACATTCTTATTTTGCTAGTACGGCAATAAATCTCCCAATTAAATCCAATATTGCAGACGTTGTAACAGCAGGTTTTAGCCTCAGGAATATGCCAGATCTTGAGCAAGCAATCTCAGAAATGGCTCGAGTAACTAAATCAGGCGGAATAGTATCAACACTAGAATTAACACCTTATAAAACTCGTATTATAGGCAAACTAATCGGGTTATATTTCAATAGTATCGTACCCATTATTGGAACGCTAATCAGTAACAATCGTGAAGCCTATTCATATTTACCCAAATCTGTAGACAATTTCATTGATGCAGAACAATTAAAAACCTTATTCGAAAAATGTGGCCTGCAAAAGGTTAAATACACAAAACTCGGAATGGGTACCATAGCAATTCACACAGGGTACAAACCGTAGATTTCCTATAAATACATTGAGCACTGAACGTTGTATATAGGTATACATTGAGATAGAATTTACTAAATTCTATTATCAGCAAACGGTAAGTCATGCCTTCAATATTCGATAAACTTGAAATCATCCTAAAACGTAACGAAGAAATAGAAACTCTTATGGCAACGCCTGAAATAGCTTCTGATTTCAACAAGATTCAAGGTTTAGCCAAAGAGCGTTCCTCTTTAGAAAACCTGGTTAATATTGGTCGCACCTACGACCAACTTGTTACTGAACAAAAAGACTTAGAAGAAATCGCTCAAGACTCTTCAGATGCTGAATTAAGTAATATTGCAAAACAGGAATTATCCAATATTGCAGATCAAATTAAGCATCTCGCAGATGATTTAGAATTAGCATTACTCCCCAAAGACCCCAATGATGAGCGTGACGTGATAGTAGAGATCCGTGCAGGAACTGGTGGCAGAGAGGCCACTTTATTTGCAGCAGACCTCTTTAGAACCTACACGAAATATGCGCAGCTTAAAGGCTGGAAAACCGAAATCATGGATTCTCACAATGCTGACCTGGGCGGATACAATAAAATTGTATTCGACATTCATGGTCAAGGAGTTTACAGCAAGCTCAAATTCGAAAAAGGTGTTCACAGAGTTCAGCGTATCCCTGAAACTGAAACTCAAGGACGAATTCATACATCTACAGCTACGGTAGCTGTATTACCTGAAGCAGACGATGTAGAAATCAATATCAGTCAAGATGATTTACGAGTCGATATATTTCACTCGGGAGGGCATGGTGGACAAAATGTAAACAAAGTCGCCACTGCTGTGAGAATAGTCCATAATCCAACAGGGATAGTAGTGGTATGTCAAGACGAAAGGTCGCAGTATAAGAACAAGACCAAAGCTATGTCAATGTTGCGAGCAAAAATATATGAAGTAGAGCAACAAAAGCATAGCGACGAGATCAGCAAGAATAGAAGAGAGCAAGTAGGGAGTGCCGAAAGATCAGAAAAAATCAGGACATACAACTTCCCACAAGATCGAATTACTGATCACAGAATATCTTCCAGTTTTTATGGTTTGAACAAAATATTAGATGGTAATCTGGATGAAATTATTACCTCGCTAATGGATTGGGAAAGAGCATCCTTGATGGAAGAAGTAAAAGCCTAATCGCTAAACAACAGTCCATACAAAGTTTACATAGCCTTATTGCGAGTACTCTCGAACAACATGGTATAACAGAAAACCACATCGAAGCAGATATCATAATAATGGATACACTGGCCATAAACAGAGTTGAATTGATCTCATCTCAAGATTCAATTGTTTCCGCAGATCAATTACATTCAATAGAATCCATAATTACTCGACGTATACACAGGGAACCTCTGGCATACATTTTGGGCTATCAACCTTTTTACGGATTAGATTTTGCTGTGAATTCCAACGTCCTGATACCAAGACCAGAAACGGAGTTGTTGGTAGAAGAAATACTAAACACAACCATATCAGACAATAACCTATCAGTAGCGGACATTGGAACCGGCAGTGGTGTTCTCGCTATTACATTAGCAATAATGAGAGGCAACTATAAATTCTATGCAGTGGACCAATCAACAGCAGCGGTAGAACTAGCAAAACAAAATGCTAAGGCTCATAACGTGTTAGGGAAAATTGATTTCAAAACAGGACATTTATTCGCTAATACAAAAGATAAATTTGACGTCATTGTATCGAATTTACCTTATATCCCGTCGAGCCGTCTGGAGCAATTGGATCCAGAACTTTCTTGGGAGCCACTCCAGGCTCTGGACGGAGGAACTGATGGATCAGAGGTGATATCAAAACTTATCTATGAAAGTGTTTTACATGTGAAACCAGACTCTACAATCTTTTTAGAAATCGATCACTCACACTCAGATAAACTCATTAACATAGCCAATAAGATCTTTCCAACAAGCTCCATACAAATTAAGCAAGATTTGCAAGGATTTGATAGGATACTCATCATCAAGCCTTTTGGAAGAAATCTAACTTGATATAAACGAGAGGGAGGATGTCATGGCTACTAATACCAATATATATACAGGCACTGAATACAATGTTGTAGGTACGAGACCCGTCCGTCACGATGGATATGAAAAAGTTACTGGTGCTGCTAAATATGGTGCAGATATACAACTTTCTAATATGCTTTATGGGAAAGTTTTACGCAGCCCACATCCACATGCAATTATCAAATCCATTGACACTAGTGAAGCCGAAGCTTTGCCAGGGGTGGAAGCCGTTATGACCCATAAAGATTTCCCGATCATAGAAGATCAAATGATCGACTTAGCAGAAACCCGTGCTAATGCCAGATTAATGGCAGAACATCTTATGGCGCACAAAAAAGCTCTTTATAAAGGACACGCGATCGCAGCCGTAGCAGCTACAAATGCACACGTGGCTGAACTTGCGTTAGAGCTAATCAAAGTAGAATACGATATCTTAGAGCCGGTACTCACATATGAAGACGCGATAAAACCAGGAGCACCTCTCCTCCATGAGGACATGACCACCCACAAGAAATCTGAACGTTTCGCTCGTGGGGATGATTCAGGTACCAAAAGCAATATAGCTAGCCACATCCAACATCAACTTGGTGATACTAAACAAGGATTCGAAGCGTCAGATTTCATAATTGAGCGTGAATTCACAACAGAAACTGTACACCAAGGATATATAGAACCTCATGCATCCACTGCAACATGGCCAGGTGACGGAAGAGTTCACATTTGGACTTGTACCCAAGGAGCGTTCGGGGTACGTTCAGCTACGTCAGCAATACTAGGTCTACCAGAATCTATGGTAAAAGTGACTCCCACCGAAATTGGTGGGGGATTTGGTGCTAAAGCCACTACTTACTTAGAACCAGTCGCTGCCGTGTTATCCCAGAAAAGTGGCAAACCGGTCAAAGTAATAATGTCCAGAAAAGACGTTTTTGAAGGTACTGGACCCACTTCAGCCACTTGGGCTAAAGCCAAAATCGGATTCACTAATTCTGGCATCATAACTGCCGCAGAATTGACTATGTATTTCGAAGCCGGTGCATACCCAGGTTCACCAGTTGGAGGAGCTACTCTATGTGCCACTGGGCCTTATAAAATCGAGAATCTATTAATAGACGGGTATGACGTAGTATGCAATAAACAAAAAGTGCAAGCATACAGAGCTCCTGGTCAACCTCAAGGAGCCTTTGCTATTGAACCAATAATTGATGAAGCAGCTTCTTTATTAAATATGGACCCTATAGACCTAAGACTAATCAACGCCGTACAAGAAGGAGACCGTATGCCTAATGGCGTACGACATCCTAAAATAGGCTGCATCGAACTAGAAGAAGCTATGAAAGAACATCCCCATTACAAAGAAAAGTTGAATAATTCAAATCAAGGAAGAGGGATTGCTGTTGGATATCGATGGCAAGGAGGGCAAGTCTCTTCCGCAACTATCAATGTTAATACAGACGGAACTATCACTCTTATAACTGGTTCTGTGGATATAGGGGGTTCTCGTACTGCTGTAGCGATGCAAGCAGCTGAGATACTTGGTCTATCTTCTGAAGATGTATCACCTATCGTCGCAGATACCGATATGGTGGGATATACCGCCAATACCGGAGGAAGCCGGACCGCTTATGATACCGGTCTAGCAGCAATCGAGGCAGCCAACCTGGTGATATCTGAAATGAAATCTCGCGCCTCCTTAATTTGGGAAGTCCAGCCAGAAGATATCGAGTTTAAACAAGGAATTTTTAAATGCATTAAGAATTCTGATGATCAATTCACGTTCAAAGAGTTGGCCAGGAGACAAATGGGTAGCGGAGGACCAATCACCTGCTCTGCATCGGCAACATCTACAGGGGTAGGCCCAATTATAGCTGGTAATATCATTGATGTAGAGGTAGATCCTGAGACGGGCAAAGTAACCATACTGAAATGCACGTCTTTCTTAGACGTTGGATTTCCTGCACATCCAAGCTATGTTGAAGGACAAATCCAAGGAGCGACAGTACAAGGAATCGGGTGGGCACTAAATGAAGAATATGTTTATAACGACAGCGGAGCAGTAGATAATGCCAGCTTTCTAGATTATCGAATGCCTACCAGTTTAGACGTTCCAATGATCGAATCTGTAATGATTACAGTCCCTAATCCTAGGCACCCATTTGGTCTCAGAGGAGTCGGGGAAGCACCTATAATACCCCCGTTGTCGGCTATTCACAACGCAATAAATGATGCCCTTGGCATACGCATCAATTCACTGCCTATCACACCAAGTAAAATCATAGAACACTTGAACCAATAAACATGTAACCAAGAGGGGAAATGTCTCGTAAATTAAACAATTGTCATAACACCAAAGATTTTCGATCACTGGCTGAAAAGAGAATTCCTTCTCCTATCTTCCATTACTTAGACGGAGGAGCTGATGATGAGACAACTTTAGCTAGAAACACAGACTCTTTTGAATCATGTGATTTAGTACCCAATGTACTTAAAGGAGTAGAAGAAATAGACACAAGTGTTTCAATCATGGGACAGAACATAAACTTACCCTTATTCTTCTCTCCTACCGCTTTACAACGCCTATTCCACCACCAAGGTGAAAATGCGATAGGAAAAGTCGCTGACAAAATAGGAACATTTTTTGGCATCTCCTCATTAGCGACAGTAAGCATAGAAGAAATGGCAGAAAAATATACAGCCCCGAAAATGTTTCAACTATATGTCCACAAAGACCAAGGCCTAAATAATAGCATGATAGACAAATGCATTGAACATAATTTTGATGCTTTGGCTGTTACCGTAGATACTATAGTAGCAGGAAATCGAGAAAGAGATTTCTATACAGGATTTACAACGCCGCCTAAATTAACTGCTGGAAGCATGTTTAGTTTTGCAACCCATCCAAACTGGACCCTTAACTACTTGCTTAGGCAAAGTTTCGAACTACCCCAACTACAAGATCATGTTAAAGAAGGCACAGATATCAAAGTGTCTATAGGTGACTATTTCACTTCATTAATTGACCAAAACATGAATTGGAAGACCATTGATAGTATCAGTAAAAGATGGGGTAGACATTTATGCATAAAAGGTATTATGTCCGTAGAAGATGCTAAACAAGCAGTCGATATAGGCGCAAGCGCAATTATGGTATCTAATCATGGAGGTCGTCAACTTGATGGTTCCAGAGCTCCTTTTGATCAATTATCTGAAATAGTAGATGCAGTAGGAGATAAAATAGATGTAATCTGCGACGGGGGAATCCGCAGAGGAACTCATGTCCTAAAAGCTTTATCTGCAGGGGCCAAAGCATGCTCTGGAGGCAGAATGTATCTATACGCATTGGCTGCAGGAGGAGAGCAAGGTGTAGAAAGGGCCATGACTTTAATGCAAGATGAAATAGTGCGAGGTATGAAACTGATGGGATGTCAGCGCATAGAAGACCTCGGGAGACACAACCTTAGATACAGATAAAAGTATCATCAGATCTGACTCATAATATTGTCAGCAGCTTCCCGCTAAATTATTTTCTCTGTCACCGAATGTGTCGTACCCCCAAAAGTGGGTATCCAAGAAGAATGTTTACCTGGTCCCCCGGTAACACCAACAATAAGATCCGTTTCATTTCTAACCATTGGAACTGGACCTTCAGGAATGCTTCCAAATCTTTCTAACAGAGTTGACCGAGTATATCTTTCTAGTGGGATGAGTGCATGTTCCATAAGCCAATGAATCACATCCATTTTTGTAAACCCATCTGCAGCAATCGTTTCTGCATGTTCAGGTCCCAGTAATAATACAGTTTGCCCACCTGTGTAAGCATTATTAGCACCGGTAACAGCCATTGCCCCTGACACGATAGTAAGTATTTCTTCAGCAGATCTGCCAGTATGATCATTAATATTATGAGGAGACTCTCCAGCAATAACAGTTACAGCACTGTCTTCAGCAGCAAATCCAAAATCTACATGAATTGGGTCCCATGGATTTAACAATTCGTTCTCACCTATGCAAAAAGAGAATTTACTGGGAGAACCTTGAGAAGACATATCTCCCACCCCAGGATAACCACCCCCGATATTAAACAATATCAAACGCATTGCCCGACCAATTACTGCGTTAGATATCGCTCCGGGACCAAAAACTCCTGAAGAGCTATTAATTGCCAATTCATCACGAATAGGTCCATTAATAATCATCAAAATCCCACATGGGTGTGTAGTTGCTTGTATAGCGTAAAGATTAAAATCAGGTTGCGTGATAGCTTTAATTGCTGCTAACAACACGGGGAAATGTTCTGCCCTGCACCCAGCCATCACTGCATTAATTGCTACTTTCTCTACTGTTGCTGAACCCCAGTTAGGAGGAATTTCTCCCAAAACATGATTCCTATCAAATGCACATGATTCAATTATCGCATCTACTCTGTCCGGAGTAGGAGGAATGATCGGTAGCCCATCCGTCCATCCTTGCTCATAAAAATAGTCGTTAATTGATTCATGAGAAGAAGGTAATGATATTATTTCTTCATGTTCTATCATACTACAAACTAGTCCATCCTCTAATAATTTGATCTACAAACACGGCCGACAGTGCTTCTACTTGATTTTCATTTATACCACCAAACGGATGCTTGCCTATAGCAATTGGCAATCCTTCCATACCGAGAGTTTTACTTTCTGAATCTGCTAACCTGACAAATCTATCGGAACATATTGTCACTGTGTTAACACCTAATTTTTCTAATTCTACCGCGTCGTGGATACACCACGAAGTACAAGACCCTCAATCAGCCAATCCTATGATCGCCAAATCAACTTCAACAGCCATTTTGTCTATAGTGTTCTCATCTGCTGGTATTGAAGCAGTCCATTTACTGTAGTGTTGAACATCTTGTAATCCCAACTTAGGCACCAAGATATTCTCTAAAGTTCTAAATATTACTTTCCCGTTAGGTTTATTGTTCCATAGAAATCCCAACCGCTTACCTTCAAGGTTTTCTCCTCTACTGGAAAGAGTGTTTTCTAATCGTCTAGGCTTAGCAGTAGGGTTCAGAACAGAAATAGTATCAACCATTATTCTTCTCCTTTAACTCGGGATGGTTTCTCAATTGCGGTTATAATACACTAAGATAACTATCTACAAAAAGGATTATAGCAGTGGAACAAAAGATCTATTCCGAAAGAAGAAATAAATTAATGAGCCAGATCGGTGATGGTGTTGCAATAATACCCTCAGGGGTCGAGAAAACTCGTAACAATGATGTGAATTATATTTTCAGGCAAGACTCCACTTTTTGGTACCTTACTGGATTTAATGAACCAAACGCTGTTGCGATATTATCTCCAAGTTCTGACAAACCTTACACTTTGTTTGTACCTCCTTATGACGAAACCTTCGAAACTTGGGTAGGTAAGAGAGCAGGAGTAGAAGGCGCAACAACTGTATACAACGCTGATCAGGCTTTCTCAATAGAAGATCTCCAAACCTATTTACCAGACCTTCTATCTGGAACCAAGACCCTTTATTTTACTCCCGATTCTGATAATGACATCCATGCAACAATAACAAATATAATTGCTTCGCAACGCAGGAATTATCCAAGAGGTGGAGAGTTTATTGATTCCATAAAAGATATTTCGTCATTGATATCCAACATGAGACAAATTAAATCTTCCGAAGAGATTGATCAAATCAAACAAGCGATTGATATCACCAAGGAAGGATTTATTAAAGCATTTAAAAATACCACGGTTGGTACATACGAATACCAAGTTCAAGCTCACCTAGAATCACAATTTAGACTCCTAGGTTCACCCCGCAACGGATATCCATCAATCGTCGCTGGCGGGCTAAATGGATGTACTCTACATTACATTAATAACGACCAAAAATTAATGGATGGTGACTTATTACTTATAGACGCTGGAGCAGAATGGGACTATTACACGGCGGACATCACTCGCACTTGGCCAGTGAACGGCAAATTCTCGCAAGCACAGCTAGCCGTTTATAATGTGGTTTTAGATGCCCAGCAACATGCCATCAGATCAATCTCACCAGGAATAACATTTGAAGAAGTCCACCTCATTGCCCTGAGTATTCTTATTGAGGGACTGAAAGATTTAGGGGTCCTAAAAGGCAGTATTGAATCCATAATTGAGAAGAAAACATACGCTCCATACTACATGCATGCTACTTCCCATTGGTTAGGTCTTGATGTTCATGATGCAGGAATTTATCGTAACTCTTCTGGTTCAATACCATTAGAACCGGGTATGGTTCTAACCGTAGAACCCGGTTTATATTTTGGTAAATTAGCTCCTAATGTGCCTGATTCTTTAAAAGAAATAGGAATTCGCATTGAAGACAATATCCTGGTTACAGACACCGGTTATGAAAATCTATCCGAAAAAATACCAAATGATCCTAATGAATTAGAAAACTTGATCGGAACACACTTATAAACGAAAGACACGTAACATTGAGTCATATACAAAAAATACACCTAGAACACCAATGAAAACATTCAATGAAAACATTACACCAGTATAAATCTTGCCAGTCATAAATTTTTTTCCATGGTGCACTCCAAATGACAAGGTACAATTCCAAATATAATCAGAAATGATATGCCCGAAGTAAAAGCAAAGAATACCTACAGTCCCATAAACATATGACCACAAAATGTAATTTAATCCCACCGTACTCCACCAAACAATAAAATAGGGATTACCTATACTTACCAGAATTCCTTTATAAATATACGACATTGAAGTTGTGTTAGGAGGATGGCCAGATGCAAACATTGTAGTTAGATTTGAATTAGATCTAAAACCTTTATAACTCAAATACAATAAAAATGAACCACCCATAATTCCAATTACTATACGAACAGGAACCGACGATACAAAAGGAGCTATTCCTACCAGTAACACTATTACAATAAATAATTCACATATAGCATGACCAGTCGATAACAAAAACCCAACTTTAGGTCCATCTATAATTGAATCCCTTACATTGACAGCAGTCACCGGACCGGGAGCTAAAGCTCCTGAAAATCCTACTAACAACGAGGTCCCAAAAATAACTAGAAACATGTTAGTAAACACAACCAGCCTCAATTTTAGTTACTATGGTTTACTCAATAATCCATAATCAAAATGTGTTAAATCTTCTATCAGGACATTAGCAGCTGATACATCCAGCCCTTCTGTAGACTCTGTTTTTACAGCAATCGTAAATGCCCCTGAAGCAATCGCACTACTAATCCCTACAGGCGAATCTTCTATTGCTATGCATTCCGTGGCATCCTTACCCAGACGGCGTGCTGATTCTAGATATACTTCTGGATCTGGCTTGCCGTTTTTTACATCATCTCCACCCATAATAGAATCAAAAAAACCTGTCAAGCCAATTGCTTTCAACTTAATATCTATCCATCGGTGCTGCGACGATGATGCAACTGCTATTGGGATGGCCATTTTATTACAATACTCCACCAATGCCTGTACTCCTGGCCGAGCATCTAGCGGGCCACCAAATATCCCCAACACATGCTTTTCATAATCAGTTATAAGATCTTCGACCGTTTTATCCAATTCCCTGACGCTTTTGATCCTTTCCCAGGTCTGATGAATCGTGGTGCCTATCAAAAAAGATTGATTCTCTTCATCACTTATTATGTCAACTCCGTATTCGGACAAATTATCATTTATAGCCTTCAAAAACAAAGGTTCGCTATCTAGTAAAACCCCATCCATATCGAATAATATAGCCGTATACATCAGTTACAATAAAACCTCACTCTAATTTTTAAGATGTTCGTTCAAGAAATCCATAGTCCTTGGCCACGACATTTCTGAAGCTCTCTGGTTATATCTCACCCTATCACCAAAATCCATGAAAGCATGCCCGGCATCAGGATAACAATAAAATCTGTAATCTTTGCGGAGTCTAGTGAGCTCCTTATCCAAAATTAGCATGTCTGACTGAGATGGGTTGTCATCATTTTCTCCGAAATGAAACATCATCGGACAATTAATGTCATTCGTCATTTCAAAAGGGGATAGTTTTCCGGTTCCCCAAGGCACAAACAAATTACCTCCATAAAATGGAACAGATGCACAAAAAGCATCACTTACTGCAGACATTAACCAAGCTATACGTCCTCCGCAACAAAATCCAGTGATTCCGATTTTATTTGATTGGACCAACGGATCTTTTTGAAGGGATCTAACCGTAGCTTCAACATCAAGTATAATCTGTGTATCGTCGAGCAATTCTCTTTTCGTTTTCCCTTCCAAGTGAACCATTTCGTCTGAAATTGTGTGAAACAAATCAGGAGCTACTGCCAAGAAGCCTTCGCTTGCAAATCTATCACACATAGTTTTGGTAAATTCTGCAACACCAAAAGCATTCATGATAACTACTAAAGCTGGGAAAGGACCTGATCCATCAGGAATACTCCTATAAAGGTTCATAGCAGATGGTCCAACGTGTAATGTCTCAATATATGAAGTCGTATTCATCCTCTCAAAATCCTCAACAATTATTGAATTATAAAGCTACCTAATCGTCAGATGCTATATTACTATCTATCCTGATGATGTTTTGCAATATCAAGTCAGACACCAATTCAGCTCCTCTAGGGGCAAAATGCAAATAATCACTGAAAAACATGTGTGTCCCATCATGCGCAACACATTTATCAGGAATAATAAAGTTACAAAATAAATTTTCTGGATCAATTCTGTAAATATTATCATGAGATACTGTATCCAAGAATGTCCGACTTGGGCCAACTAGATCTTTATGCCATAAATAATCTACATGCACAGGATTTGAATCAAACAATTTAACCATTTTCTCTTCGTCAATAAAAGGTAAAGGATTCGGATACATCAAATTTATGAAATGCATTGGTGGATCAGATAAAAATTCAGGAGTTGGATATAACAGAAGAATCTTATGCCCCCTGTCTGCTAATTCCTGCACAGAAGCTCTCATGCTATCCAGATAAGGTACCTCTGTAGAGATACTTTGAAATTCTTCATTCCAAGGTTCTCCTTGTAGAATGCCATCTATATAAACCGACCAATGCCCCCCTAAAAGGATTATAGAATCATCCGATTCCATCAAGGTATCACGAACACGGGCTTGATACTCTGAATGACATAAGTGATGTTTGATTTCTGTATCAGTATTTATCCTGTCGAATCCAGGTAAATAGGGACATGCTCCCACATTCATTATAGTTACTTCATACCCATTATCTATTAGTAAATTACTAAGCTCCAAGTTTAAGGAAGCGACTAAACTATCTCCAATCAAAAATACTTCCTTGGATCCCGAATCATTAAAATTGCAGAAATCTTTCGTCCGTTTCCAACAAGTCTTACCCTCTAAATCAGTTAATCTAGACTGAGGTGTTTCATCTATCACGTCAACTAATGCATATGGCACTCTATCGGGCAATCCATTATTAAATAAAACATACATATGGATAATGACTAGGATTCCTAACAAAGTTGCTAATATACTCACCACTTGAGATCGTTTCATTAAGCCTCTATTACGAAATGGAATTTCAATGTACCTATAACTTAATACAGACAGCCCGACTAGCAATATCGGTGCCATCAATCCTACTAGTATCATGTCAGTAATCGTCTCTTCGAAAATGACTCTACAAAAAGCAAATACCGGATAATGCCATAGATATAGTGAATATGAAATCAATCCAGTAGCAACAAATGGTCTTGATGACAATAATTTTGTGGTCCAGTCGTTATGGCCCGAGTACCATATGAGTAACATCACTCCCAATATCGGTAGTACTGAATATAAGGAAGGTAACGGCATTTTGTCATCAAAACCAACGACCGCAATGATTATGAACATTAACCCCAAAAATGGGAATAAATAGTTCGAGATGTATCCTTTACCACGTTCAACATATTGCTCCCAATACGCCAACAATGATCCTGCCAGCAATTCCCATCCTCTAGTGGGAAGCACATAAAAATTGATCGAAGGATGATTATAACTACCCCAATGCGAAAGAACCAAACTAACTATGATTCCCAAGCAAAGTAGGGCTGGCAAGTATTTTCGTGCAAATTTGAAAACCAAAACGATAAACAATGGAAACAATAAATAAAATTGCTCTTCCACGGATAATGACCACGTATGAAGGAATGGTTTAAGTAATCCTTCTACTGCCCCATACTGCAATCCAGAATAATGAAAGTACAAATTCGAAGAAAACACTAAAGAGAACAACACAGATCTAGCGTAATCCAATAGTTCTACAGGAGATAAATATAAAAATGCAATCGGAGATGAAATCAGCATTACAGTAAATAATGCAGGGAGTATCCTTCTACATCTACGTTCATAAAAATTAGAAAAGGAAAATTTATTTGTAGTGATTAATTCTTTAACAATCAGCGATGTAATTAAATACCCGGATATGACAAAAAATATATCAACTCCAATAAATCCGCCAGGGAGTAAAACTCTGTCATATATCAGAATGTCAGCGTGGTATATGATGACAGCAACAACAGCAATTGCTCTTAACCCATCTATCTCCGGTCTGTATACAAGTCTCAACTGAACAAGCCTTCTCCTTGGCAATCTTTCAATGATTTCTCAAAGGCTTCTATCGTGTGATTAATATCTTCTTTACTATGTACTGCCGATACTAAAAATGCATTCCTACCCATAATGTCTATACCGTTATTTTGCAATGATCGCTTTAAGTGAATGGTTTTTTCTTCAGCTATGCTACGTTTTATTTTAGAGTGGTCTCCTATACAAAGTTCTCTATCGCAATCGCAATCATGCAATACAACATGAACCATGGAACCAATACCATACGAATGTCCACTTATCTCCAAAGAACTAAACACATCATTTAGTCCATCCCTAAGCCTAACCCCCAAATCATTTGCAATATTATTAACTTCCCCACGAGATATAATCTCTAAACATTTGATACCTGCTACTGCAGATAATGGATTTGCATTAAAAGTGCCCGGATGAGCTACTCTGTCAGACTGTTCATGAACAAATTCTCCAGTATGGGATATCATATCAACAATTTCTGCTTTGCCTCCAACTGCTCCCCCTGGTAATGAGCCAGCAATAATTTTGGCGAAAGTTGTCAAGTCAGGAGTAATCCCATATTTCTGCTGGGCACCTCCAGCAGAAGCTCTGAATCCCGTGACCACTTCATCCATTATAAAAACAACCCCATGCTTGATGGTCAATTCACGTATCCCTTTCAAATAAGGAAGAATGTCAAACATTAATTGGCCATAATGCGCCCCTGTAGGCTCGAGTATTATAGCTGCAACGTCATCATTGATTTCAAGAAAACTTTCAATAGCATCTAAATCACCAGCTGGTAACACTTTAGTGGAACCCCAAGCAGCTTCAGGCACACCAGAAGATGGGCCAGCGGAATCAGATATCGCGTAATCGTGCCATCCGTGAAAATGATCTTGTAATTTAATGACAACATTTTTACCGGTATACGCTCGTGCTAATCTCATAGCCATCATCGTTGCTTCTGTTCCGGAGCTATGAAACCTTATTCGTTCGACTGAAGGCACCAATGCCTTGACATATGAACCCCATTCTAACTCTTGATCAGTGCAAGCACCTAAATGAGTCCCTAAAGCCATTTGCTTATTAACTGCTTCCACTATTTCAGGATGAGAATGACCTAAAATTAAAGCACCGTGACCGCAGACATAGTCTATATATTCATTACCATCTACATCCCATTTCCTGGAACCCATACCGTGTGTCATGTACAGAGGGAAAGGCGTAGCGTACCTATTGTCGTGTGTAACACCGCTCGGGAAAATATTTTTCGCCTCCTCGTACTTCCTTCTTGAACCAGTATGCAATCCTTCATATGTACTCAATATACTCATATTAATCCTCCCCAATCAGTTATTTAATAGTTAAAGTGGGTGGTCTACTAATAAAAACAAAACATGCACCTGCCATATAAGCGCATAATCCCGATAACAATAATACCATTTGGTAATCCCCAAAAGTATCAAATGCCCAACCAGCAAATAAAGGAGATACTATCAAAGCCCAACTATGAGAAAACGTGATGATGCCTCTCAGACTAGCAAATTTTTCTCTGCCAAAATAGTCTCCTAAAGTTGCCCAAACTATAATACCAGCACCATCGCCTAGGCCTTCAAACACAATAAAAAACCATATCAAAATCAGTCCGTAAGCAGTTGGGCCTGAATAAAACAGACATATAAAAGCTGTACCCTCTAAAATCAACGTTACTGTCAGAATATACTGCTTAGGTACGTAATCACCCATATATCCAACGATCATCCTAGATAAAAAATTTATTCCAAACATCAATCCCGTTAAATTAGCTGCCGTTTGCCTTGAAATTCCTTTAGTTTCCAAGATAGGAACTATAGTTACTAAAATGCCCATGGTAGCTAGCATTCTTAAACCAACACCAAATAAAAGAAGCCAAAAGGCTCTATTCCTTAATGCTTCCTTCACCGTGTACCCTCGTATTTCAGATGATTCCCCTCCTGCTCCCACAATCTGCCGAGGGACTGGATCTCCATCTGGGTAGAGTCCCATATCTTCAGGCTTGTTTTTAAAAAAGTAGGTCAGAGGTAATATGATCAAGAAATAACAAATCCCTGACACAAAAGTAGCAGCTTTCCAACCTTTCCAATCTATCAAAAGATTTAACAATGGCACCATTGCTAATCCTCCCAATGATGAGATAGCCGCTAAAGTTGATATAGCCAAGGATCGTTTTCTATTGAACCAATTATTCACTCCTGCGAACAGAGCATGTTGGAATCCGACACTGTTTCCTAAAGAAATTACCCCTAGATATATCAAAGCGAAAGACCAATAATTACGCACATATATAGAAAACAACAAATACCCTGTGCCAGCCAACACTACCATTGGAATTAAGATCTTTTTATTACCCCATTTATCAATAAACCATCCTGCAAATGGACCTTCCAATCCACCTTCAGATCTCGCAATAGCAAATATTAAATTAGTACGCATTTGAGAAATACCTAAAGAATCTCTCATGGCAGGAACTAATACGGTAAACCCTCTGAAAAAAATGCCTGAAGCAAAGAACACCATGGCAGAGCAAGCGGCAATAACCCACCAGCCATAAAATATTCGCTTTTTATTTTTTGGATAATAACTTTGATTCAAAATTGCAATTAAACTGAACGGTAATTTCTAACTTCGCCCAAAGAATTATATACTAAGTGCACAGCAATACATCAGCGTGATAAGGACATATCGATTAATGGGTAGTGTTGATTCATACATTTTACATGCAGATTTGGATGCATTTTACGCCTCTGTAGAGCAAATTTTAAATCCAGAACTACGAAATAAACCAGTGGTAGTAGGGGGTCTCCCTGAAAACAGAGGAGTGGTAGCAACTGCTTCATATGAAGCAAGAGCTTTTGGTATACATTCTGCGATGTCTATGAGACAAGCAATCCAATTGTGCCCGGATGCAATCATTGTTCCTCCAAACTTCCCTGAATATCGATCTTATTCATCAAGAGTAATGTCAATACTCAAGCAATATTCAGAGATACTAGAAAATGTTTCTTTGGACGAAGCATATATAGACATTTCTGATAATGTATCGCAACCAAGCGACGCTTTAAACATCGGACTCGACATCAAAAATCAGGTTATATCAGAAACTGGGTTAATCATTTCAATTGGCATCAGTTCAAACAAAACCACCAGTAAAATCGCGTCTGACCTGAACAAACCAGATGGACTAGTATTTATTCCCACAGGAGAAGAACTCAAATTTACACATAAATTGAGTGTTAACAAAATTCCCGGAATAGGACCTAAGTCCACTCAAAAACTTAATCAATTAGGCATAAACACTATAGGACAACTATCTCAACAACCTACGGATTTTTTTAAACGTATATTTGGCAATCAAGGGCAAAAAATAAAATCTAAATCTATAGGTACTTACAGAGAACCTCTTCAGACTCTACGTAATCCTAAAGCAATAAGTACTGAAACAACATTTCGTGAAGATCTAACTGACAGCAATTCTATTATTGCTGAACTTACAAAACTAAGCTCAAAACTTTCCCTTAATGCAGCCGAAAAATCCCTTAAAGGGAAAACCATACGATTAAAAGTAAGATTCAATGATTTCAGCACACACACTAGTCAAATTACATTAGAGTCACCAACCAATGAATATGAAATATTACATGATGCGGCAATCCGTCTTCTGGAACGGATCATGAAACAAGCACTGCCAGTAAGGCTATTAGGCATTTCTTTATCAAATTTTGACACGAAGCCAACACTTCAATTAAGCCTTCTGTAGTGATCTTATCTAAATAAATCTTTTTCAGGATCACGTATCAGCATTCTAATCGATGCATTTTCCATAATTTCTATAGGGAATCCTTGTATAAGAGCAACAGGCTTCCCGTCTAATTTCCCTGTAACTAGCTCAGCTGCAGATGCGAGTTCATCAGCAACATTAATTTCACTAGTATGTAATTTATTACCATACTCGTCACTCCCTCCAACATAACTTATGATTGGATTGAGTCCAGCAACTCCTATTGCGACATTTACTGCAGCGGACCTCCAAGGTCTGCCAAATGTATCAGAGATTATTATGCCTACATTAACACCATATTTTTCTTGAATAAGAGTTCGTATCACTCTTGCACTGTAATCTGGGTCAATCGGAAGCAGAGCGACATATGTAGCACCTGGGACATTCGATGCGTCTATACCTGCATTCGCACATTTAAATCCATGATGTGTCTCACTAATGATAATGCCCCGTTCCATACGTACAATCCTTTTTGACTCACGTAAAATCAGTTCGGTGTGCCTAGGATCTCTTCTATGGCCTACAGACAACGTCTTCGCAAGTTTAGAAGGATTAACAGAATCCAAGTCAACCACACGACCTTCTGCTTTAGAAATGATTTTCTGCGCTATAACAAATACATCACCGTTCTTTACAATAGAACCATCTGTTTCCAGTGCAGCAATAATTATGCTTCCTAAATCATCCCCGGATTGTATTTCCGGAATTTTTTCCAAAGCATGTATGTTTACATTTATATTTTTCATAACAGTGCCAGCATATTCATTCATTAGAAAGTATACCTTAAGAATTTAATATGCTAAACTTCTGCTACTTTAACGAAACTTTACAGAGAGTGTGTTACGCCCATGGAATCTGAATTTAGAAAAAGGGTATATTCAAAATTCGGTGATAGTGGAGAAACTAGCCTCCTATATGGAGGAAGAGTTTCCAAAAATAATGAACACACAGAAGCGTACGGCATCACAGATGAAGCTGTTTCAGCAATGGGCTTAGCCAGAGCTCTGTCTCAAGATGAAGACGTCAAAAATTTACTCAGGGATCTACAACGTGAACTATTTATAGTTGCTGCCGAACTTGCAACAGATCCAGACAAATACGAATTGTTTCACAAGCATTTCACTCCCATAACAGAACAAATGGTGATTAATCTAGAACAAGCTATCGATTCTTTGGAGCAAAAATGTGAAATGCCTAAAGTATTCATACTCCCGGGGGGAAGCCCCGAGTCCTCGGCAATAGATCTAGCGAGGTCTATAATAAGAACGTCTGAAAGGCGGGTAGTAAGACTCGCCGAAATAGGTAAACTTACCAATCCACTTATCGTTACATACTTGAACAGACTAGGTGATCTTTTGTTCGTATTAGCAAGATACCAAGACAGGGATATTCCTCTTGAATTCGCCACAGGGGACCGCGCCTAGCCAAAATGAAATCTCCCAATGTGACTGTTATAGATTACGAATCAGGGAATATACGGAGTGTTACACAAGCATTAAGTAAAATCGGGGCTCAACCTAATGTAACCTCTAATCATCAAGAAATCTTGAGCAGTGCTGCTCTTATATTACCTGGCGTAGGATCCGCTTCTCAAGCCATGCGGGAATTGAACAAAAGAGAACTTTTAACTCCCATCAAAGAATTCATAGCTACAGGTAAACCATTCCTGGGAATATGTCTAGGCTTGCAAATATTGCTAGACAAATCAGAAGAAGGAGATACAGATTGTATAGGAGTGATACCTGGTACAGTCAAACATTTCAAGACTAACCTCAAGATCCCTCATATGGGATGGAATACAGTTCAAATAGAAGGGAATCATCCTATATTTCATTCTATCGAAAACGAAGAGTATTTCTATTTTGTACACAGTTATTTTGCAGCACCCACAGAGCAAGAAAATATCTTGGGAAGTACTCAATACGGGAACACCACATTTTGTAGTGTAGCTGTCAAAGATAACGTGATTGCTACTCAGTTCCATCCCGAGAAAAGTGGTATCAAGGGCCTAACAATATACAGAAATTTTGTTAATCTACAGCACTAGAATTAATCGACATATTAATTGGATAGCAATTATAATCCTGTAAGTAGTAAAAATGATTCAGCCGATGCAAATAATTGACGCACAAATCCATGTATGGGGATCTGGACTACCTGGCAATGATGCCCACATACAAGTTACTTCTTTTACGCCTGAAGAAGCTATATCAATGATGGATGGCGCAGGTGTGAACGGAGCTGTTATTCATCCTCCGAGTTGGGACCCTGACGCTGTAAACATGGCACTAAAAGCAGTGAATCAATACCCAAACAGATTTTCAATAATGGGAGCTATCAATTTAAGTGACCCCAAATCAGTATCTTTGATACCTAATTGGAAGCAACAGGATGGAATGCTGGGAATGAGATTTGGATTTTTGGGAGGAGAAAATCAGAAACTACTTCATAACAACGAACTCAATTGGTTCTGGGAAGCTGCTTCTGAATATCAAATTCCTATTGCTGCATTGGCGACTGACTCTTTAGAAAAATTGAAGGAAGTTGCTAAAAAATATCCCGATCTCAGCCTAACGATCGATCATTTGGGTGGCCGAGGTGGTAACACTCATCTCAAAGATGATTTATCCATGACACACATCCCCGAATTATTATCATTAGCGGAGATACCTAATATTGGTGTTAAAGTTACGGGAGCGCCTGGATACTCTAGCGGCCCTTACCCTTTTTACAGTATGCACAAATATTTGAAACAAATTTTCGAATCCTTTGGCCCGCATAGAATGTTTTGGGGTACGGACATAACCAAAATGCAATGCTCCTGGAAAGACTGTATTACCATGTTTACTGAAGAACTTCCTTGGTTAAGTGATGCAGACCAAGAATTAGTTATGGGACAGGCCATATGCACATGGTGGGGATGGAATAGAGAAAACTAGATGCAGATAATACCCGCTATAGACATTTTAGATGGAAACTGTGTTCGCCTCATACGTGGAGACTTCGAACAGGAGACTGTATTCAGTTCTGATCCAGTGCAAATGGCTCTTAATTGGCAAAAACAAGGTGCAGAAATCATCCATATAGTTGATCTTAATGGAGCCAAAACAGGAACTGTAAACAACAAACTAATAATTGAAGATATTGTTTCCAAACTTGAAGTTAATGTACAAGTAGGAGGAGGTATTCGGGATCTGATTACTGCCCGAGACCTAATTAATATTGGAGTAAGCAGAATCGTTTTGGGAACTGCAGCAGTCAAGAATCCTAATTTGATCCTAACTCTTCTAAAAGAAATCGACCCTGAGCAGATCATTGTCGCTCTCGACGGACGACACGGTCGTGTTGCTATTAATGGATGGCAAGACCAAACAGAAGTAAACGTCTTAGAGATAGCATCAACCATGACCACTCTGGGTGTCAAAAGAATCATGTATACAGACATAAGTAAAGACGGTGTCTTAGAAGGCCCCAATCTTGTAACTACCCAACAACTTGTACAAGTTCCAAACCTTAAAGTGATTGCATCAGGAGGCATTTCATCTTTGGAGGATATCTCAAGTGTAAAAAACACTGGATGCGAAGGAGCAATACTTGGGAAATCACTCTACACAGGGATTGTTAAACTTGCAGAAGCGATCGAAACAGGGAGCTAAAATTGTTCTTCTTCTTTGATAATGACTTCCGAAGAAAACCCATTAGCAGACCTAAATTCCAGCCATAACTCTTCCTTCTGAGGCCATTCTTCTTTAGTTACCTCCATCAAAAGAAAGTCCATAGACAATTTACGCACTATCCTAACCGGCTTAAATCCACTTCTACCAAAACTTTTTTGAGCACGTTTATTCCAGTCTAAAGTGTGCAAATAAACTTTATCTAGACCTCGCTCTCTAAACATAAAGCATAGCATAGCTGAAACAGCGTCGTATCCAAATGAATTACCCCAAAAATTCTTGTCGCCAATTACGATACCTAGTTCTGCTTGTTTGTGAATACTGTCTAAATCATAGTACATACAGTTACCAATAAAAGTGCCATCCAAGTCTTCAATCGCTAACTGAAGGGATCCCGGAGTAGGGTACTTTAATTGGTCCTGATACATTTTCACAAATCTATCGTAATTCATAGTGAGGGGATAGGTAGCATCCAGCCGAGCCAACTCCGGATCTGATCTCCAAGAATAATCTTTCTCAGCATCATCGAGCTTCTTTCTTCGGAGAATCACTTTTCCTCCTTGCAATATACTCATGTAGTTAACCATGATTTATCCTTGTATCATCAAGTTCAACCAATCGATCCACAGCATCTCTAACAATCTGTTTTTCATTATCATATCCGATTAGGGACAGGGCATCTCGTGGTTCCACCCATTTTACTTCATCAAATTCATGATCATGAAAACTAACATCCCCTGAAATCACAGACATAAGATAGAAATGCACTGTTTTCTTATAAGTAATATCCTGCTTTGCATTTTTAAAGGAATACTTTATAGACTGTAGATATTGTTCCGAACGAACAGTGTAGCCAGTCTCTTCACATACTTCTCGCAGAGCAGTCTCTTCTACTGTTTCACCACTCTCAGGAGTTCCTTTGGGAAGATGCCATTGCATAACATGTTCAGCACTATCATTTCTTTCAACATTTCTACCGCAAAGCAGTATTTGAAGATCAGGGTCTAATCTGTAAACAACACCGCCAGCAGACACGGGGTATTCAGTTTTATTGTCTCGGTTCAAAGATTTCCTCTCAAAAGTTACAGTTGTACATTATCCCATGAAACCTTCGCAGTGTTAATAGACAAGAATCATTGTGACTTCATAAGAACGTTGTACGGCCAATCATTTTCAAGCATTTACCCATATCTAGTATTTCCAAATGGTCAAACCCCATAGCTTTGGGAATTCTCCCTGGATTAGCACCCGTTCCCAATTTTACAATATTAGAGTCACCATCTGAGAGCACTACTACGAACCCCGCGTCGTGTAGAGCACAAGATAATTCTTTCAACATCTTTAATGGACGCTGCCCTTTAGCCACCTTCTTTAAATTACTGAGACCTGTTGAAACAACGTTAATTGTCTTGTCCTGTAGGTCCACATCGATGCCCGTTTCGTCTGCCGTGATTCGCACATTCCCTGAAGCTTCAATCCCAGCCAGGACCCGGGATAGTTCAGTTAAGATTCCCACGTGCGCAATCGGACCGCTCCATTCAGTTTCCATAGTGCTCGTTCTGGTTTGTCGCCCGTATTCTTAGGAACTGCAATCTCGAGATCTTCGAAAGCATATTCTATAGTGGTTTTCCTTCGATTTAAAAAATCATACAGCGATTCAGCCATTTGGGCCCAAGGTAACATTTCATCTAGGCTATTAGTGTTAGATTTGTTTGTTGAGTTTTCAGCGGGACTCATAATTCCTCCAAATGTTAAGATGTATATATTCTACATGATTTATTCTATTTGTCAACTATATACATCAACCTATGTGGATTATAGTCACTTTCGCCTTAGCATTAAAGATGGCAGGTCCGCTGGCAGTTGATATACATCGCAGACAATGCTTGCATCAAATGAAGAGTACAAATGTGGGAATAAATGTCCTCCTCGAGCCTCTTCCCAAACTATTCCAGGAAGATCAGATGGGTCAATTTCAAGTATGACACCTTCTTGATTAGCAAAGTGTTTAGCAACCGTTGACTCTAGGAGATCGATTGAAGAGAAGTGAATATATCCGTCTTCCACATCTGCCTTGGATCCAGTGAATATCCCATGATGTTGAGCTAATCTCCATTCCTCTACCGAACAGATCTTATATATATATTCGGCCATTTTGAATTCCTCTCATATGCCTCCAGCTATAGCAGCAATGAAATGAATTTCTTGAGCTGTTTCCGGCACGGGTTCCATAAGACCCAACCGACAAGTTTCTCCGTCTATAGCCACAGCTAGGTCATCTTTAAGTTTCCTATCCTGTGTTATCCTAGCTCGGATTCCTGGAAATTTTGAGTCGAGCGCATCTACTATGTCACTGACTCTACTTCCTGTGATTTCTATTTGACTTTCGCCATTCGTAAGGTCCAAAAACATGGTAGGGATGAAGACGATAGCCATTATCCTTGTCCTCCCAAACCTTTAACCTACTACAAGTGTAGTTGCTTAGCTATTCAGATCTCATTCGTTCACCAGCATCTAGCACTGCTCGAACGATTTTGTCATACCCTGTGCAACGGCACAGATTGCCCGCTAACCAATGTCTAATTCTTGCTTCATCTGCATCAGGTTCGCGCTCCAAAAGCCCTTTAGCCGCCATTATGAAACCTGGAGTGCAGATACCACATTGCAAAGCTGCATTTTCTAAGAATGCTTGCTGAATAGGATGCAATCCATCAGCATTAGCAACTCCTTCTATTGTGGTGATGTCTTTGCCTTCAGCCTCAACACCAAGCACCAAACAGGAGTTAACGATTCTGCCATCTACGGACACAGTGCATGCACCGCAGTTTCCGTCGTTACAGCCTTCTTTAGAGCCTGTCATATTAAGAACATCTCTCAAAACTTCTAGCAGGCTTTGTCTAGGCTCACAAAGATATTCAACTGGGTTTCCATTAATGGTTGTTTTTACATGTACGTTCGCCATTACTACTTCTCTCCTTATGAATTCGACTCAAAATGCCATAAAGTGTTCATTCCAAGTCCTTTAGCTCTCGAAACAGACTCTACTATAGTACGTCTTGTAAACACCTCTACTAAGTGCTTACGCTGATCAATTGTTCCTCTCATATCTGTTATCGGGCTAGCAGCATTTTTAGCCATCTCCGCTGCCTTAGCAATATTTTCATCATTAATTTCTTTACCGGCAAGAAATTCTCCTGCTTCAGTAACGAAAATTGGGGTGGGACCTACAGATGCTAGAGCGATTCTAGCTGATTCAAATTTAGTACCACTATCATCAACTACCACTGATGTTCCAACACCAACTACAGCAATATCCATTTCATTTCTTGGGATAAAACGTTGGTAATTCGAACCAAACCCCTTCGCAGGGATGGGAACGGAAATAGACACCAATATCTCTCCCTTGTCCATAGCATTTCTTCCAGGACCAACACAGAACTCTTCAACAGAGAGCTGCCTGTTACCTTTTGGGCCAGCAATATTGCAAACCGCATTATGTGCAATTAATGCAGGAATCCCATCTCCACTCGGCGCAGAGTTACATAAGTTTCCTCCAAAAGTGGCTCTACCTTGAATCTGAATACCTCCGATTAGGGTAGCCGCATCCATCAATCCAGGAAACACTTCAACTAATTCTGGGTCTTGATAAATCCTATAAAGCTCGACTGCTGATCCAATTTCTAAACCTTTGGATGAGTCAAACGTGTATGTGTTAAGAGCATCAATATTCTTAACGTCAATAACTGTATCTAAACTATACCTACCACCTCTTAATTGGACCAAAAGGTCTGTTCCTCCAGCCAGCACTCTAGCTTTCTCACCTTTGGATGACAAGATTTCAATGGCCTCTTCCACGGTATTAGGTACTGCATAATCAATAGCTTCCAATTGGTCACCTCCTATCTAAAGAAATCATAACATATGCCACTATAACTGTCACATTAGCATATATCTAATTCGTTTCCAAAGGGTGGACAGGTTTTTTGGCTAATCCAAATGCAACAGCTCCCACTGCAAATATGACTCCAAATGTAAATAATGGAATGGAATAATTCCCAGTCTCATCTCTTAGCCATCCTGCGTACAACGGAGTTACAAACATGAATGAATTGTGGAAAACGCTCATGATCCCCATTAGAGTGGCGAATCTAGCCTGTCCATAATAATTAGCTAACATTAACCAATTAGTAGATGTTATACCCTCGATTAATGCAATACATAGTGAAAAGCATATGGCCCCCGCTATGCTACCTGTTGACCACAGGATCAGAACTCCTGCAGAGCCCGCAACCATCCCAACAGACAAAATTATTCTAGGAGAGAAAAAATCTGTGGCGTATCCCATAAAAAATCTTAAAGGTACCCCTATACCCATGGTAAGACTCCACAAGACTGTAGCCATGGAAGAGCCTATCCCATAGAGACTCATAATGGGGAACCAATGGATCAGCATCGCATTCGTTGCCCCGGTCCTGCACACCAAACCAATAAGAATCAACCAAAAGGGCAAAGTACACATAGCTTCTTTCACAGAAAAACCTTCAAATCTACCTTGTGGCCTTGAAGCACCACCAGAACCCTCATCATTTGAATCAAGTTTATCCCCATCAGGTAATAGCCCCATATCTTCTGGCTTACTACGAACGACTATAGATACGGGGATAGTAAGTAATGTGATAAATATTCCCATAATCAACACGGTAGTTCTCCATCCATATTGATTTATTCCGAAATTAAGTATAGGAACTACAATTGCTCCACCAGCAGCAAAAGAGGTCATTAAAGTGGACATTGCAATCGCTTTCTTTCTAATAAACCATCGATTCACTAATCCCATTAATGTTTGCCCCAATCCCGCACTCTTTCCCAGAGATACTAGGCCAACAAACAAAAATATTAATTGCCAATAAGTCTGAACATAGGCAACCAGTATTAATCCGATACCAGCGCACAAACCACCAAATAAAATCATTGGCCGAGCCCCATAATTATCGACTAACCAGCCAACTAAAGGACCCGCAACGCTACCTTCAGCTCGTTGAAGGCTAAACACCAATGACATTTGCGCGTAACTTATAGATAAGTCATTACGAATAGGTTCAAAAAATCTAGAGAATCCATTTGAAATAACACCATTACCAAACATTCCTTGGATCGCGGCAAATAAGACTACCCACCATCCGTAAAATATTTTCTGTTGCCTATCTTCCCTTACTTCCAAACGTTCCTCTTGTTAATTCTTATTCCTTGTGTTCTATCACGCTTGATCAAATTGAACGATCATGCCATCCGGATCATAAACAAAAAAACTGGAATCAGTGCCAGCAGCATTCATTTCGCTCGCAAACTTGACTCCATTATCAGTTAAATGCTTGCGAGTAGCAGACAAATCCTTCATTGAAAAAGAAAAATGACTAATTCCTATCTGATCCAATTTTATAGGCTCCCCATCAACAACATCATCTGGATGAGTCGTCATTATAAAATGCGGATCAGCATCTTCTGCGAATCTTAATCTTACCTGCCGTCTGTTATTACGGCTGTGAGCATATATAGCTGGTAGGCCCCCGCCCGTGGTGTCTTGCACCCTGTCAAAGTCAACAATCATACCCACTATATCCCGATAAAATTTTAAAGACTCATCTATGTCTCGTACACAGAAAGCTATATGTGAAACATTTACACAATCCATAATCCCCTCCTTATATGATACGTGTTGTTTCGAATTATCCACTCAACAATATTTTCCGTTGTAGAGCAAACATCACATAGAATATACTCTAAACGATATCATTTTGAAAATCGTTGGGTTGACACACATAATTTCCTACCTTAAAATTTTCGTTCGGGTGTTTATGAATTACGCAATTATTAAAACAGGTGGAAAACAATACAAAGTGCAGCCAGGTGACATACTGGATGTAGAGTTATTACCAAATGAAGAGGGCTCAACAGCAGAATTCGATCAAGTTCTTGCTATATCCGATGGTGACACCGTAAATTTTGGCAGTCCCACCATACCTAATGCCAAGGTCACTGCGGAAATTCAAAAACATTACAAAGATAAAAAAATCATAGTCTTCAAATACAAAGCCAAGAACAGATACAGGCTTAAAAAAGGACACCGACAGAACTATACGCGAATATCTATCAAAGAGATATCTGCATAAATTACACAAGTTAGGAAATAATTATGGCACATAAAAAAGCTGGTGGAAGTACTAATAACGGTAGAGATAGTAACGCTAAACGTCTAGGCGTTAAAAAATTTGGCGGTGAAATAGTAATCCCTGGAAACATAATTATTCGCCAACGAGGCACAAAAATTAGACCTGGAACTAACGTTGGAATTGGTAAAGACCACACCATATACTCACTAGTATCAGGAAAAGTAAATTTTGAGTGGGACACTAAAAAACGCAAACGTGTAAGTGTCTACCCGGACTAATAACAGGCTTTTAAAGAATGAAACAAGATATACATCCAGAATTTGTCAACTCCACCGTCACTTGTTCGTGTGGAGCCACTATAGAAACCGCATCAACGAAACCTGCCCTAAGAATTGAGATATGCGGGATATGCCACCCATTTTATACTGGCGAACAGCGTATAGTAGATACCCAAGGACGAATAGAGCGTCTTAGGCGTAGATACAACATGGATGCATAAGCTGCTTAATCACTCTAGGATCCTAACCATGGTTGTAGCTGACAACAGATCTCAATCGTTATCTACAAATTACTTCGATGCCTAATTCTCCTGTTACCACATATGGTGGCCAAGCGGTAATAGAAGGCGTTATGATTCGAGGCAAGAAATTCTACTCCTTATCAGTACGCCGACCCGATGGCACTATTACAACTAATATAGAGCCTATAAGCTCCCACTTCATAGGAACATTAAGAAGAGTACCATTTGTTCGTGGCATCTTAGTTTTAGCTGAGACTTTAACCATTGGGGTAAAAGCATTACATCAATCTTCTCTCCTAGCATCAGAGACAGATGATCCCTCTGACAGTACTATCTCAAATCTAGCTCTGGTAGGAACCATAATATTTTCCCTAATGATAGGGATTGGAATATTTTTTATATTCCCAGCAATAGCACTCGAGAGTGTAGACGGTTTTATCCAATCAAATCTGATAAGTAATATCCTGGAAGGAATTTTAAGACTTATTGTTCTGGTTGCATATGTGTCCATTATAGGGATCTTCCCAGACATCAAAAGAGTCTACCAGTATCACGGTGCCGAACATATGTCGATTCATGCTTTAGAACATGGAAAACCATTAACTCCAGAAATGGTACGCACCTTTCCTACTCCTCATCCTCGATGTGGCACTGCATTCTTATTAACAGTCATGGTGGTTTCGATTTTAATATTTGCCGCAATCGGAGATTCAGGGTTCATTGGGAGAATATTATCTAGGTTGGCACTAATACCGGTCATCGCTTCTATAAGCTATGAAATCATTCGATTTGCTGGAACGCACCCGAACTCAATTCTCGCTGGAATCGTGTCTATCCCTGGTCTAATGCTACAAAAAATCACCACTAAAATACCAGACGACTCACAGATTGAAGTTGCTATTTCAGCCGTAGAAGCAGTAATTCAAGCCGACTCAAGATCTTAACCCCGGCCTGACAAATAAAAGAATCACAGCCGACATGACTCTGATCATTCCCATCAGGACGAACACCATGATCCAATTATCTGACAATCCTACGATCAAACTCACAACCACAGCCTGAATTCCTGCATATAAATAACCATGGGCGTCCACCAATGCCGAAGTGGTTGCAGCCATTTCTTTACCAAAGAAATCCACTGCCATCACAGGAAGTTGAGACATTCCCAAACTTATTCCTCCAATCAGCATCAAGCTTGCACCAATCTTCGTTTGACTAGGGTCTACTATGCAAATTGAAAATAATACCAATGCACTAACAACACAAGATATGAAGGTTAAAGGTTTGCGATTACTTAAAAGAAATTTGTCTGATATAAATCCCGCTATCGGTGGTGCCAAAGCGTACCCTATTGGTAACATAACAGTTACGATTAGGGTAGAAGATATATCAAATCCTCCTTTGTCATAATAATACAATGGTATCCAAGTCATCAGACCATATCTGACAACATTTTCTAAACCTTTAATATGCCCAACCAGATGAAAATCCCTGCTTTTTATCAAGGCAATATATTTGTCTTTAAACCCTCTGAATAGTTTTGATTGTTGATAAGACTTTTCCTTGAAACCTGCTTCAGAAGGGAAATCCTTTGTAAAAATTAGCAATAAAACCGCAAACACACTTATCAGAATCGGAGGGTATCGGAAAGCAACCCTCCAGCCATAAGTGGCACCCACCAAACCAGTACCCAGCCACAACACTAACATTGCAGTGCCTGAAGCCCCTGATACAACACCCAAGGCAAACCCTCTTTGTTTGCGCTCCCACCATTGGCTCACCATTCCCACTCCAGGAGCCCAGCAAGCAGCGTTAACAAAACCACAAACAAACCAAGGAATCAGAAACACAATAAAACTACTACTATAGCTTACGAGTATGTTACATACTGTAGTTAGTATTGCACCTATAAAAATCCATTTTCTAAACCCGTATTTCTCAGATAATGATCCATGAACCACATCACCAAAACAAAATCCCCAAAGAATAGCTGCATTTAGCAAACCTATTTGAACATGAGTCAAAGACAAATCATCTCTAATTAATGGAGCCATTGGCCAAAAATTAAACCGTCCCAAGTAATTAGTTGTATAAAAAATGGAAAATACTATAAGTATTTTCCATTTCCAAAATGTATATGAACTAAAATATTTTTTCATACTTTTTGATTAATCATTAGACATATTTACAACAAGCTGCACCAACGACAAGACAGGATGCCCCGTCGCACCTTTAACATTGGAGCCATCATTTTTTGAAGCGGTCGATGTGCCTGCTATATCTAAATGAATCCAATTCATATCCCCTACAAATTTTTCTAACAATTTAGCAGCCGTAATTGAGCCGGCTTGCCTACCTCCAGTGTTTTTCATGTCAGCTACATCACTTCGGATAAGATCTTCGTATTCATCGAACAATGGTAATTCCCAAAACTTCTCTCCTGCAACTCGTGCAGCTTCACACAAAGCAGATCCAAATTCAGAACTGTTAGTCATATAACCAGTACACACTTTTCCTAAAGTAACAACCATAGCCCCAGTTAGAGTCGCTATATCTATAACATTGACAATACCCTTAGATTCAGCATAACTAAGAGCATCCGCTAGCACCAGTCTACCTTCTGCATCTGTATTTATGACTTCTATGGTCTTACCATTCATAGCCTTAACCACGTCTCCAGGTTTTTGTGCATTACCTCCTGGCATGTTTTCTGAAGCCGCTACAATGCCCAAAACATTAACTTTAGGTTGCAAATATGCAATGATATCCATAACACCTATAACCGAAGCTCCTCCAGCCATATCTCCTTTCATATTCTCCATGCCACCAGGCGGCTTAAGGGAAATACCACCTGTGTCAAAAGTGATTCCTTTCCCTACAAAAGCAATATTATTTTCAGGATTGTCCGGGTCTCCTTTATACTCCAACACAATCAATTTAGCCGGTTCCACACTTCCTTTAGAAACCCCCAGTAACGATTCCATCCCTAATTGTTCCATGTCAGATTCTTCTAATACACTTACATCAAGAATATTCTGGACAGCTATGCCTTGAGCGGTTTCAGCCATGTTAGTAGGAGTCATTCGATTGGCAGGACTATTAACTAAATCACGTGCTAACATCACTCCTTTAGATACCCTTACCCCCCTTTGAATAGCATTTTCCATGCTTTGATCGCCATCCGTAACAATAACTAAATCTAAAAAGTAGTCGCTAGTCTCTGCATCTCCAGATTTCCATTTTTCAAACTTATACAATCCTAGAATTACACCTTCTACCAAGTTTCCTATCAACACTGTGGCTGCCTCTGCCATAGGTTGACATGATTCCAGCAAAAATTGAGCTGATTGAATTTTATTTCGCCTTAGGAGCCTACTTAAATCTCCTGAATATCCTCGCAACAACTCTCCAGTTAACTTCTTTGCTTCTCCTAACCCCATAAGAACAAATGTTGTATTCTGGCCGTTTTCAGCTATATGGAGTATTAAAAACTCGCCCGCCTTCCCTCTAAATCCTCGCTGTTCTGATAATGTATTCAGAATATTTGACCCATGAGAATCGTCTAGTTCCACCCCTTGGTCTTGAAACACGCCGTAAATTATCGGCAGGGTGTCATCTATATCCCCGCTTACGTGAAAATCACACTTATTAGTCATTGTTTATCCTCCCAGTTTTTCCTTTAGTTCATTTATTAACCATGAAGTATCAGTAGAAGAATCCACTATGTAATCACAGCTTTCTATTTCTTTTTGATTAGGTTTAAGCATCTTGTATATCCGCCAATCAGCATCAGATTGAAAATCATCCTGCCCTTCAGTCCTTTTAATCAATCTTGCCTCGATAACTTGTTCTGGGGCAACACATCTAATAATGCTAAAATCGGACTTTGTTTGATTAGCTATTCTCCTTAGAGGGTTGATTGCATGCGAATTCAAATTGGTGGCATCAAAAATGACACCGAACCGTCTCTCAAGGAGTTCATTCACATAAGTATGGCAAGCTCTAAACACCCTATAATGCTCATTAGAATTATATTTAGGGTTACGCACTAAAGTTTTCCGCACAGAATCGCTTGCAATGACAACATAATCTAATAAAGCCGCAAGTTGATGAGCCAAATGAGACTTACCAGTACCGGGCAAACCAGACATAACTATCAGAGAACTAGTATGTTTTTCTGATAATTCATCCAATGCATCGGCATATTTGAGTCGGAGTAATTGTAAATCTGAAGGCAAAGACAAACTCCTAACTAAGGTACCAAAATAGACTCTATCACACGGGCCTGACTAAAAAATATTCAGCACTACAATTTCAACCACTTGCAAAACAATTATCGCAACTAATGGACTAAAATCTAACATCCCTGTACTAGGTAAAATTTTTCTTATAGGATTGAGAATCGGATCTGTTATCTGTCCCACAACCGTGTTGAGCAACATTACAACAGGATGCACCGACCCACCTCGCTGCATCATAAATTGAATCACTAAAGATAAAATCACCCTAGCTAAAACAGCATATATTAGAAAATTTATAAGTCCTTTAAGTAATTCCGCTATAAATAACAAAGTTCAGACCCCTTCTAAAATTTATTTACCTAATTCCAAAGCTTTTGCATAAGCTGCCTCAACCGCTCTCATGATTGCATGAGGCACTCCTGCACTTTCTAATTCTAATAACCCCGCAGCTGTGGTACCACCAGGAGATACCACTCTGTCTGATAACTCTTTAATATGTATATCACTCGAGTCTATAAGTTCTGCCGTGCCTTTAACCATCTGCACCGCCAACATTTTAGACATATCCCTCGTCATGCCCAACAAAACACCCGCATCTGCCAAGGCATCTATAATCATAAATATATATGCGGGTCCACTAGCACTTAACCCAGTAGCCATATCGATATATTTTTCTTCATTCACCAAGTATTGTTTTCCAATAGCCTCGAGGACAGAGGTGACTAATTCCTTATGTTCTCCAGGAACTTCATCATCGCATATCCAAACACTCATACCACTCTGCACTTGAGCAGGAGTATTAGGCATAACTCGAACTACAGATTTGGTTTCAAATACATCTTGCATTTGAGAAAGAGTAACGCCAGCTGCTATAGAAACGACAGTCTGCTTTTCAGATAACTTAGCAGCTATTTCTTTACCAACTTTTGGCAAGTCTTGTGGCTTAACTGCCACGAAAATTACAGAACCAAAATCAACTAAAGTACCATTATCACTCGTCACATTAATCCCCAAAGTACTCTTCATCTGATCAAGCCTGTTCTTCGATACGTCTGACGCCATTATGTCGTCAGCAGCCAAAGCCCCCGATTTAATAATTCCAGATATTATTGCTTCAGCCATAACACCTGCCCCTATAAATCCTATTCGCATATATATTACCTTCGAATGTAAGAATACTGTGAAATTATACCATTTGAAATGTGGACTAACTGGATAATCTAGATCCTGAAATTAAAGTAGAAGCTAGCTTAATCGCCTCGATCATACTTAGAGGGTCAGCAATTCCTTTCCCAGCAATGTCAAATGCTGTCCCGTGATCAACTGATGTTCTCACAAAAGGCAATCCTAAGTTAGCTGTGATGCTCTCTTCAAAACCATAAACCTTTACCGGAATATGCCCTTGATCGTGGTACATACACAATACTGCATCATATTGATCATTTATAGCTTGGTGAAATATTATGTCAGCGGGAATCGGGCCTTCTACTGTCATTCCCTCAGCTTTAGCTTGTGTTACTGCTGGCAAAATCTCATCATTTTCCTCATCACCCAATAGACCACCGTCACTGCCGTGAGGATTTAATGCAGCGACCCCTATTCTGGGGTTTTCAAATCCCCATTTTTTGAAATTTTCATCCGTTATACGCAAATAATCCAAGATCCTATCTTTTTTGACATAATCACATGCTACCCTTAAAGACCTATGAGTGGTTAAATGAACCACTCTAAGGTTTTTTGCTATTAACATAGTAGCTACAGTTTTAGAACCTGTTAGTTCTTGTAACAGCTCCATGTGCCCTATCGCTTCGTACCCCGCCAAACTAGCAGCCTCTTTATTCAGAGGAGCAGTCGCGATGCCTCCGATTGCTCCTCTCATTGCTAATCTGCCTGCATGACTAACCCATTCCATTGCCGCTTTCCCACATCCTGGGTTTATTTCACCAATAGTTACATCTTCATAATTCAAATTACCTATATCAATTACACTTGCTGCATTTGGATTTACTCTAGACATTTCTATATCGGTCTCACTAATGTGATTAATTGACATATCAATGTCCAGCATCTTCACAGTCTCTCTCAAAGAAGCGGCATTTCCGATAATTACAGGATTACACCACTCGTATATTTCCGAGTGAATTAGAGCTTTGATGACAACTTCAGGCCCAATCCCACAAGGATCACCCATAGTCAGTCCTACATAAGGCTTATCATTCATTTCCTCTCCAGGCATAATTAATTTAACCTAGTACAAAAAAAGCCCCGCAATAAAACCAGATCTATCGCGGGGCATCTAAGAAAACTTAGTCACATTTGCTATAACCACATGACATACATTTATCACAGCCTTCTTCCATGATTAACCTATCATCACATTCAGGGCACGGTTTTCCGCCCAACCCAATTAAATTCGCTAAAGACCAACTCTCATTCTCTTCTTCTCTGGCTCCATCAACATAATTTCTTAGAGCTATAGCAACCGCATCAGGAGTCGATTTCACTAATTCTCCCTCATCCCAAGCAGGACTATCATCAGATATTCCCTTTAGTTGCTCAACAATTTCATCAGCACCAATTCCTGATCTCAGCGCCAATGACACCAATCGAGATATCGCCTCTAGTTGGGCAGAATCACTGCCTCCTGCTTTACCTAGAGCTCCAAACACCTCAAATGGATTCCCATCTTGATCGCAGTTGATAGTCACATACATGTTTCCATGACCTGTTCTCACAAGATGAGTGGTCCCGTTAAGAACACGTGGCCTTTCAGCAGCAGTTCGTTCACTAGACGCAACATTTTTCTCTGCTAAAGACCCTCCAGTATTTAATGTTTGTCCGGATTTACTGCCATCTCTGTATACCGTAATGCCTTTGCAGCCCGTCTCATATGCTAAAGTGTACGCTTCTTTGACATCCGCCACTGTAGCGTCTGAAGGGAAATTAATAGTCTTGGAAACAGAGTTATCAGTAAACCTCTGGAACGCTGCTTGCATTCTAACGTGCCATTCAGGACTGATATCATGCGCGGTTCGGAAAACTTCTTTGACCCATTCAGGGACGTCCATATCGTGCAATGTACCTTTTTCTGCAAGCTCTTCCATCAGTTCTTGTGAATAGAACCCTTCACTCTTTGCAACAGCTTCAAAATAAGGATTAGCCTCAACTAGTTTGGTGTTATCCATAATGTTCCTTACATAAGACAAAGCGAACAGTGGTTCTATTCCGCTTGAGGTACCGGCGATTATGCTTATCGTCCCCGTTGGAGCAATAGTAACAGGAGCTGAATTTCTCATCTTCCTTTGGTTGCCTTCCTGGTTGTAAATACTCTCGTCCCACGCCGGGAATGTACCTCTTATCTCAGCTAATTCTCCCGAAGCGGTATAGGTTTCTTCTTGAATTCGTTCCATTATAGTTTCCGCCAGATCCACGGCTTCATAGGAATCGTATTTGATTCCCAGTTGTACAAGCAAATCGGCAAATCCCATTATTCCGACGCCGATTCTTCGGGTGGTGCGACTCATTTCAGCGATAGCCTCTATAGGATAATTGTTCATGTCTATCACATTGTCTAGTAGATGTACCGAAGACTTAACTGTTTCGCTTAGACGTTCCCAATCAATCTCTACCACGTCACCATTAAAATGCACCATATGAGCCAAATTTATAGAGCCCAAATTACACGATTCGTATGGCAACAACGGTTGTTCTCCGCAAGGATTTGTACTCTCGATCTTACCCAATTGAGGATTGGGATTATCTCTATTGATACGGTCCAGAAATACTATGCCAGGATCCCCTGTCTTCCACGCCAATTCAGTCATGGTATCAAAAACTTCTTTAGCATTCAGTGTTCCTGCAAAAGAGCCATCATGCGGATTAATCAAATCATAGTCAGCATTCGCAGATACTTTCTCCATGAATTCTTCAGTGATAGCTACAGATATATTAAAGTTATTTAAGTGAGTCCCATCTTCCTTAGATGTGATAAATTTCATCACGTCAGGGTGGGTAACCTCCAAAATGCCCATATTAGCACCTCGCCTGGTCCCACCTTGTTTCACAACATCAGTAGCAGCATCGAAGGCATTTATGAAACTTACGGGGCCTGATGCTACTCCTCCAGTGGAACCTACCGTATCACCTTCAGGTCTTAAGCGACTGAAAGAGAAACCAGTCCCACCACCGCTCTTGTGAATTATAGCTGTGTGTCTCACACGGTCAAAGATCGCATCCAATGAATCTTCCACAGGTAGCACAAAACAGGCAGACAATTGCTGTAAGTCTCTTCCCGCATTCATTAAAGTAGGGGAATTCGGCAGAAAATCTAATTTCCTCATGACTGCTCTGAACTTCGCAACAGCTTTCTCTTTAGCTTCTGCGGAATCATCATATTTACTTTCGGCCTCTGCTAAATTCTCTGCCACTCTGGTAAACATATCTTCGAAATCTTCTAGAACATTCCCTTCACGGTCTTTCCCTAAATACCGTCTTTCCAACACTACTTTAGAGTTGTCATATAACTCCGGGGCATCACTATTAATCCTTTCATCAATCAATGTACCAACCAACGCGGCCTTGATAATTCTTCTTATTTCTTCTTGTGCTTCGTTTGTATCTTTTCTAATAATTGTCATTTCATACCTTTAAAATATATTGAGGTTTATAATTCCTTCCTGTGCTACTACATAGTGTATGCACTGAACAGCGACATACTACAATTAGTGGTTGTAATTTTATGAACTTGGTTAATTAAAAGTCAAGCACTTTATTGCGTAATAATTAGCAGTTTTTTTGTATAAAAACTATTAATTTCACCCATTCCCTACGAATCCAACAAATCTGCCACTACTTGTTGGAAACTTTCGACATCTTGGAAATCTTTATATACACTTGCCCATCTGATGTAGGCCACTCGGTCCAATCCTTTCAGTTTCTCCATCACCAACTCTCCTAAGCTAGCGGAGGAAATCTCAGAAGTTGCCGCCTTCATTAGCTCATTTTCTATTTGATCCACCACTTCTTCTATCTCATACATTGTGATGGGACGTTTAGCACACGCTTTACTCAGCCCACTTACCAGTTTGCTTCTATTGAAATCTTCCTGACGCCCATCTTGCTTGGTGACTACAACATTTGTGGTTTGAATCCTTTCATAGGTAGTGAAACGTTTCTCGCACTGAGTACATTCCCTCCGTCTACGAATTGCATTATGAACTGACCTAGAATCCGTGACCCTTAATTCATCATTTTGGCAATAAGGGCAATCCATGCATCACCTTTCCATACCCAAATTAAACAGCCTACCTACAGACTTAGCTATGCCTCGCGGCTTTAACAACAAAGACCCTGTGAGAGGCTAGAACTATTTATGCCCTAGCCTCACTTAAGTTCGCACGCCGCCCTATCCAGTGTTACTTGAAAAGGCTCCAGCGACTACTCGTATTTTGTTTCCTTAAAAACGTTGGAACATCCAATTCATCCGGCACAGGAGCCACACTCTCTTCTAGCAGTCTTTGGAAGTCTTCTTCCCTTTGTTTAAGATTGTCATTGAATATAGGGAACGAAGCGGCAACCATAGTAATCTTGACTTCATCGTCCAATTTAGAATCTCTACTTGTACCAAAGATTATATTGGCCTCTGGATCTGACATGCTCTGAATTACATTAGCTGCCTCTTGAACTTCTCGCAAAGTCAAAGTTGCGCCTCCGGTTATAACGAACAGTATCTTTCTAGCACCATTCATTTCAATATCTAACAACGGGCTTTCTGTAGCTTGTCTGGCCGCATCAGCTGCGCGGTGTTCTCCCTTTCCTTTTCCAATCGCCAACCAAGCTTGACCCGCATTGCTAAGGATGGTTTTTACGTCAGCAAAGTCTACATTAATCTCTCCAGGTATAGTAACGACTTCAGATATTGCCTGAATTCCTTGATGAAGCACCGAATCAGCTGTTTTTAAAGCTTCTTCCCAAGTGAAATCTTCATCTTTTAATTCATTTAGTTCTAGTAACCTGTCATTAGGAATCGTGATTAAAGTATCAACATGTTCTTTTAGTCTTTCGATACCCTCTTCAGCGTTCTTTCTCCGAGATTGAGATTCAAAGGTAAAAGGCTTGCTAACCACAGCTACGGTAAGTGCTCCGGCTTCCTTAGCAATTTCTGCAACAACAGGAGCGGCTCCTGTTCCTGTGCCACCGCCCATTCCAACCGCGAGAAACACCATATCAGCGTCTGACACTGCTGCTTCAATTTCTTTTCTACTTTCGTCTGCAGCTTGCCGCCCAACTTCTGGCTGAGCTCCAGCACCTAATCCCTTAGTAGCAACAGAACCTAAAGATATACGATGAGCCACATCACATCTGAATAAATGTTGAGAATCCGTATTTAGAGCGTAATACTCAACACCATCTAATTTTTCCTTAAACATACGACTAACGGCGTTACTTCCACCGCCACCAATTCCTATTACTTTGATCTTAGCCGTTTCCCGGTAAACCGGTTGTGCCTGTACTTCCGAGTTGTTATTGTTTTCCCACGCCGCGCTATTTTCTGCCATCTTACCTCCCATAATCACAACAATTAATTTATATTATCTATGTCTCAGCATTTTTTTAAACCAGGACATGTCAGCTATTCATCAACCAACTATTGCACGTTCCTTTTTATTAAGTATTTTCTTTATTTGCGACCAAATATTTTCCTGAGGATAACTCTGCTTCTCTCCTTGATGCTTCACTGCCCACAATAACAAACCAACAGCAGAAGAATACTCTGGTTTTTGTAATTGAGAAGGCAAGCCTTTTATACCTACAGGGTAAGCGAGTCTTATTGGAATATCTAAGTTATCATTGATCAATTCTGTCAATCCAGATAATCTTGATCCCCCTCCAGTTATAACTAATCCTCCACTAGGAATTGCTCTTAATCCTGAAGCCGATATTGCCTGCGTTACCAATCGCAGCCATTCTAGCATTCTAGATTGGATTGGAACCGCTATGTCTCTCTTCAATACAGTCTTTTTATCATCGCCCTGAAATCCCGGCACAACTATTTCTTCATTAGAGTTCACCAGTGAAGGCATACAGTGACCATATTTGACCTTGATTTCTTCTCCGGCCCTAAAAGGGACGCCTAATGCTGCAGATATATCACGGGTAATCATATTCCCTCCAACTGGAACGACCGTCGAATACCAAGGACTACCTTCCTTAAATACCACCAAATCGGTTGTCGATTCCCCTATGTCAATTAACACAGAACCTATCTCTCTTTCGTCACCTGTGATGACTGACTCAGCAGCAGCCAACCCTTGGAAGACTGCGCCATTAACCATAACTTTGTTTGATGACACCGATTTGATCGTATTTCTCAAATCAGTGGAATTCATACTCACTACATGAGACTCTACTTCGACTGTTCTGGCGTGGAGACCCAAAGGATTTCTTGTTTTATTGTATCCATCTAAATTAAATCCTACCGGTATCACATGAAGAACATCATTAAGAGAGTCGTTTTCCGGATAACATGACTCTATTAACTGTCTAATCATAGAAGAAGTGATGATTTCTTTTTCACTCTTGTGCAACGCTAAATTCATCACGTTTCTCGAAGATATTCCTTGCCCGGTTACTCCGACGTAGGCACCAGACAAATTACCTCTGCCCGTATACTCTTCAGCATTTTCCAGGGCCAACCGAACGGTCTCTTTAAGTTCCGCAACATCATCTACCAAACCTCTATTCATACCCTTGGTAACAGTCCTGCCCACTCCAACTATCTTAAGCTCTCCTTCCGAACCAACCCTACCAATAATGACAGTTGTATATCCAGACCCTATATCTATTCCTGTATGAAACTTATCCCTCATTGCCGTTAGACCTCCATTATCATTTATCCTATTTTCTCTGCAACTCTAAGACGGGCACTTCTACTCCGCCTATTCCTATCAACTTCCTTTACAGAAGGCTTAATCACCTTCCTATTAACTAATCGTAATCGTTGCAACACTTCACACACACAAACCGGAATCGCTTTAGGACACTGACACGCCTTTGATTTATCTCTCATAAAATTTTTAACAATTCGATCCTCCAGGCTATGATAGCTAATAACTGCCATCCGGCCTTGCACTTTTAATGCCGTCAGTGCTGACTCTAATCCTGCATGCAAATCCTCTAATTCTTGATTCACTTCTATCCTGAGAGCCTGGAAAACTCGAGTGGCGGGATGTCTACCGCTACCGTCTTTCCTAACACAAGTAGTCACTAAATCAGCTAGTTCGTCAGTGGTACTGATTGGACGTGAGTCAATAATCTTTCTGGCAATTCTTTTAGAATACCTTTCCTCACCATACTCTTTGAAAATTCTACTCAAATCCTCAAAGTCATACTCATTTATCACATCCATAGCCATTAAATCTTGAGACTTATCAAACCGCATATCCAATGTTTCTGATCGGTTAAAACTAAGCCCATAGCCAGATTCATCAACTTGACGAGATGAAATACCTAAATCAAACAATATCCCATCTACCAGTCCTGTCCTGCCTTGGTTCAATGGTTGTAACATACCTGCATAAGAACCTTGAACCAATTCAACTCTTCCTTCAAAATCCTGTAACGCCTGTTTTGCTACACGCAAGGCTTGATTATCTTTATCGAATCCAATCAAATAGCCACCAGGTGAAGTCTTTTCTAAAATAGTGCGCGAATGACCGCCATCCCCTACCGTGCAGTCTACCCATATGCCGCCGGCCTTCAACTGTAAACCTTCCACGATTTCATCAACCATAACAGGTACATGTATAACGCTTAAATCGATATTAGCACTCATTCCGATAGAAACTGAGGGTGCAGAAATAAAAAAACCGGCCTGCAGGAAACCTACAGACCGGCCAATCATTATGATGAAATTATAATTACACCACCCCGCACAACACCCTACATCAATTAGGCTATCAATTGATAACAACTCTGGTCAATCGAAAAATATGCAATTTTGGTCAATTTTTATGATTTTTTTTAAATTTTCACCAATTCCGGATATTTCTTATCTTTCTACAGCAAATCATAGACCTTTTGAATAACGGTTATTCTTTCCCATAAATCCGATATATGCTATACTCGCTAACCGATATTCATACCTATTTAGCACCTATATACGGAGTTTTTTGTGGAAATACAAACTGAAAGCGAGCAAACCGCTGAAATCATAGTGACAGTGACACTTACGGAAGATGATGAAAATCCTTACTTAGATAGATCTTACAAGCGCCTAGTTACCAGACTCAAAGTTCCTGGATTTAGGCCGGGGAAAGCCCCTAAAAGTATTGTAGAATCGATGGTTGGAAGAATTGGACTTGTTAACGAAGCTATAGAATTCATGATCCCAGAATCATTAGATCAAGCTCTTAGAGACAATGACATATCTGCGTTCGCTGAACCCCACATAGAGCTTTTAGGAATGGAACCTACACAATATAAGGCTACCGTTCCATTAGAACCCATAGTGGTACTAGGTAATACTGATGAAATTAATATTGAACGTGAACCAGTATCGATTACAGAAGAACAAGTGGATGAAGTATTGGACCGAGTCAGGAACGAACAAGCCAGCTGGGAACCTGTAGAGAGACCCATTGAATACTCAGACTTACTAAACATTAATGTCAAAGGAATCATCGATGATGAACTTGTCATTGACGATTCCGAAATAGACTTCATGCCAATCGAAGACTCTGTTCTTCCTTTCCCAGGCTTCGCGCCTAATCTAATAGGACACAGCGAAACTGAATCTCTCGAATTCGAAATAACTATTCCAGAAGATTACGCTAGGAAAGAATATGCAGGAAAACAATGTGCATTTGAAGTGGAAATTCTTTCTGTAAAAGAAAAAAATCTCCCCGCAATCGATGACGAATTTGCAAAAGGTATTGGAGAAGGCTTCGATACTCTTGAGGACTTTAAATCCAATGTGATGGAACAATTGACCACTGAAGCTGATTCCCAAGCTGCTCTCAAATTACAAGAAGACAGCTTAAACAAACTAGTAGAAATCTCTGATATTCAAGCCTCCAATTTACTTTACGAAAGAGAGGCAGACTCATTAAGAAGAGAACGAGAACAGGCTCTCTCTAATCAACAAGTAGATATAGATACCTATTTAGCTTACATGGGCAAATCTCCCGAAGAATTCACAGAAGAGCTGGAACAATCTGCTAATGAGAGGCTAAACAGATTCTTGGTACTGAAACAATTCTCATCAGACGAAGCAATAGAAGTTACTGAAGAAGACGTACAAACAGAAATAGATAATATGTTAAAATCATATGATGAGTCTGATGAGACTCGAGAACGAATGGAATCTTTTTTTAACACAGAAAGCACGAAAGATTCAATAAGATCATCAATGTTCAACAGGAAAGTACTAGAAAGACTGGTAGAACTTACAGAAGCTTCATCTACAGACAATTCCAGTGCCGAAAAGAACACTGAAGTGTCTGAAAGTAATGAGTGAAAACATTCTAATAAATCGATAATAGGAGCTATACAATGCTAATCAACCCTTTCGAATCCTACGAGAGAAGTATCCGGGATCAAGAACCAGAACAAAACATCGTTCCCATGGTTATTGAAACAAGTAACAGAGGCGAACGCGCATTCGATATATACTCCTTACTCCTCAAAGAACGCATAGTCTTTCTGGGCACCCCTATTGCGGATCCTGTTGCGAACCTCATAGTCGCGCAACTTCTTTACTTAGAAAGAGAAGACCCAGACAGGCCAATCAGTATGTATATTAATAGCCCGGGAGGAGTAATTAGTTCTGGGTTAGCCATATATGACACCATGCAAATGATAAAACCCGAAGTGTCTACAGTATGCCTCGGAATGGCAGCGAGCATGGCAACCGTACTTCTTTGCGGCGGAGCCAAAGGCAAACGATATGCCTTACCTAGCTCAACCATTCATATGCATCAAGCTCTTGGAGGAGCTCAAGGACAAGCTACTGATATAGAAATCGCTGCAAAAGAAATTCTCAGACTCCAAGATAAACTGAGGACCATACTTTCAACTCAAACTGGTCAGACTTATGAGAAAATTGCTCAAGATAGTGACCGAGACTATTACTTAACTTCCGACCAAGCGGTGGAATACGGCTTGATAGACGAAATTTTGGGTTCAGACTCCAATAAATCATAATCACCTTTCCTAAGAAAGTATGACAACTAATCGAAATCAAAGATGTTCATTCTGTGAGAAAACTCAACAGAGACCAAATCTAATCGTCGCTGGGCAAGGACGAGCGTCGGTCTGTTACGAATGCATCAGAGTACTTAACCAACTAATTGATACAGATAAAGCTTTTCAAGATGATACTGAAAAACCTAACATTCCACTCATTCCGAAAGAAATTTCTACACTCTTAGACGAATATGTAATTGGACAACAAGTCGCAAAGAAAACAATCAGTGTGGCTGTTTACAACCATTATAAACGTCTGTGGGGAACAGAAACAGAAAGCGACATCACGATCCATAAATCCAACATGCTATTAATTGGGCCTACTGGTTCAGGGAAAACATTGTTAGCAGAAACACTGGCAAATATTTTAAATGTACCCTTCGCCATCTGCGATGCCACTTCATTAACAGAATCAGGTTACGTCGGAGAAGATGTGGAAAACATTTTACTAAGGCTTATAAAATCAGCTAACTGGGACGTGGAAAAAGCCGAAAAAGGGATTATTTACATAGATGAATTAGACAAAATAGCGCGTAAAGAGGGCATTAACAGATCCATAACCCGGGACGTATCCGGAGAGGGTGTTCAACAAGAACTCCTAAAAATCATAGAAGGAACAGTAGCTAATGTGCCTGCACAAGGCGGCCGCAAACATCCGCAACAAGAATTTATACAATTAGATACAAAAAACATCCTGTTCATATGTGGAGGAGCCTTCGACGGCCTAAATGATATTGTTGAGCAAAGAATATCAAAAGGAACCAAATTTGGTTTCCTCGCCTCTCAAACTTCAGATACCGATGATTCCTCCAATATCGGTACGGAAGACATTCTAAACTACGGATTCATTCCTGAACTTGTTGGAAGATTACCGATTATTGCAACGTTAGAAGCACTAGATATACATAGCTTGATTCAAATATTAACCGAGCCTAAAAACTCTTTGACAAAGCAATATCAGCATCTATTTGAACTCGACGAAATAAATCTGGAATTTACTGATAAAGCCCTGGAAATAATCGCTCAAAAATGTATGGAAAGCCAAACAGGAGCAAGATCTCTTAGACAATACGTAGAAGAAATTTTGCTAGATGTGATGTACGAATTGCCTTCCAGGTCACACGCAGCAACCTGTACTGTTGATGAAGACGCCGCTTTAATGATAAGGGGACCTATAATCAAGGATTCTCAAGGAAAATCTATAACATTAGACGATGGTGAATTAAAGCAATCAGCCTAGGTGCATAGAAACAGATTCTGTTAAACATTTAGGAAGTGGCATTGCAACACCATTATGCAAATATGTGAGTTCATCTAAGTCAATTTTTCCGTCAGCAATACTTGAAATGGTCTCAAACATTAACACAGGTTCCTGCGAAAATTGTCTCACCCTAATTTGGTTAAACAAATCCGACGCTTCTAAATTTCCCGCCTTATAAGCAACCCATAAATCTCTTAAATCACATTCGCTAAAGGTAACACATGGGCCCCTATCAACATCCTCAGTAACCAAATGCATCATGGTCCCCGTAGAAAGGGACTGATGTTTAATCACATCTTTTATCACTTCTCGCCATGTGCCTTTGGGTCCATCTGGTAGAGCAGGATGAAGATTAATCATATGATAAGTGTTGGATAGCACTGACGACACAATCAACATATAACCCGCAAGTATAATCACATCAACATCATATTTAGATATTAGCTTGAGCACCTCACGATCATAAGCTGACCGATCAAATTTATGAGTGTTCGACTCTTCAGTCTCAGTCCTGAAGTTTTTACGAGACAAAGTCTCCAACGGCAAATTATAGGAATGAATCAATTTGAATAATTTATCAGTTTCTTCGTACTCATTTGGATTTCTATTAGAAAACACAAAGGAAATGCCCGCATCCACCGATTTGTCAGCTGTTCTAGAACAGAAATCTGATAACAATCTTCTAGAACCTGGGCCTGTACCTGTAGAGAACCAACCTATCTTCAACATTTGCTAAGATGGATTACTAATATCGCTGATTACAATCTCAGCCTTATCCAAAAAATCATTACATTGAGCAATCATTTCCATGCATTGCTTATATAATTCAATAGATTGGTCCAGAGTAAGGTCTCCAGATTCTAATGATTTAATCCCTTCATTCAATTTAGCCAGAAGATATTCATAGGATTGCTCTTCTTGTTGATTTCCCGACTCCACAATCAAACCTCTATCATAAAATTTGCGCCGACCTGTCACCATCATTAAACGTTATGGTAATAATATCTCGTTCATTCAATTCATGACTAGATCTTATTGGCAACCCCGTTGATATCTGATGCACATAGGCGAATCCTCGAGCCAATATACTATTAAAATCAAGTAGCCGTACTTGATTTTCTAGCGCGCCTATCATTGTTTGATGTTCCCGTATATACAGTGTAAATTTCTCGGATACACGTTGAGATATTTCATCCAGATATCGTCTATTATCGTCTATCTGAGGTATCGATCTTAATATGTTTCCCATAAGAGTGGCCACTTTATATTTATTCATTCCAAGCGTGTTATCCAGATTTTGAACGATCCTATTTTTCTGGTTCACTAATTCCAATCGTAAATTATCGATATCAGGAACAACTAATTCAGCAGCAGCTGATGGAGTTGGAGCTCGCACATCCGCTACCATATCGGCGATGGTCACATCAGTTTCATGACCAACTGCAGAAACTACTGGAATTTTGCTTGCGAAAATCGCTCTAGCTACACTTTCTTCATTAAACGACCATAAGTCTTCTAAAGAACCTCCCCCCCTTGCTAACACAATCACGTCAGCTCTTCCTTCCAAATTTAATAGTTCAAGGGCTCCGCAAATTTCATCTGATGCGCCAACACCTTGTACTGAAGTGTGTGACAGCAACAATTCGCATAAAGGATATCGCCTAGTAATTACATTTTGTATATCTTGCCAAACTGATCCTGAGGACGAAGTAACTACCCCTATTACAGTAGGAAAATCAGGCAATCTTCTCTTTCTGTTTAAATCAAAGAGGCCCTCTATATTCAATTTAGATTTCAAGCGTTCAAATTCAATTGATAAAGAACCTTCCCCTAATGGCACAACCAGATCGGCTTGTAAATTGCATTTTCCTTGAGGCCCATAAAAGGTCATCTTACCGGATACAAGCACCTGCTCACCTTCTTTAAGGTGTTCTATACCTGGTCGACTCGACCACATCACTCCACTCACCACATTCTGGGGATCCTTCAAACTGAAATATCTGTGCCCTGAAGGGGGGCTACTTAAATTAGACACCTCTCCAACAACTGATAATCCAGACAAAGTCGTATCCGTCTCTAAAGATTGTTTAAGATAATTAGTGAGCTGAGTTACACTCCAAGAGTGATCCATTAACTTACCCTTTCTGAATATTCACCTGTACGTGTATCTACTTTCACCACCGTACCAGGAGTAATAAACATAGGGACAGTAATTTTCAATCCTGTTTCCAAAGTAGCAGGTTTATTTCCTCCTTGAGCAGTGTCCCCTTTGAATGCGGGAGGAGTGTCAGCTACTTCCAATTCCACATGAGTTGGTAGTATCACATTTATAGCAGAACCTTTGTAAAATACTACTTCAATGATCATGCCTTCCTTTACGTAATTAATAGCATTCCCTAATTGGGACTCTACTAATTCATACTGTTCAAACGATTCCTGATCCAAGAAATAATGGTATTCTCCGTCTGTGTACAGATACTGCGCTTCTTTATTTTCAATCTCCGCCAGTTCCATACCAGTGTCATCTCGTTGAAATGATTTCTCCACAACAGAGCCTGTGATCATATTCTTCATTTTAATTTTGGTCACCGGAGCTCGTTTTTGCATCTTATTTCGTTCATAATCCAACACTTCCCAAGGCTGTGATTCCAGTTCCACAACCAATCCTCTACTTAAATCACTAAAATTAACAGGCATCTAAAACCCTCCTCATTGGTAACTAATCTTGCTCTAAAAGAGCATCAATAGCTAGTTTATAACTTTTCCATCCAAACCCGGAAATAATTCCGATTGAAATATCAGCTATCACAGAATGCCGTCTCCATTCTTCCCTACCATATGGATTTCCAACATGTACTTCTACCACTGCGACTGCAGCATCTATTAGAGCATCTTTTAAAGAATATCCGTAATGCGTCAATGCACCTGCATTGATCGCTATCCCATTTAACGAGCCATGGTGTTCTTGTATGAAATCTATTAATTCACCTTCATGATTCGACTGAAAAAATACCAAATCCACGTCTATCTCAGATACAGCTTCACGAACCTTCTTTTCGACGTCCGCTAACGTATCAGATCCGTATATATCAGGATTACGTTTCCCGAGAAAATTTAAGTTAGGACCATTGATTACTAATATTTTACTCATCTTTTCCTTTCGTTACTCTAGGATGATAACTCATGTAAGATTTACGTGCCTCATTCTTGGTCACATGGGCATATATCTCTGTAGTCGTAGGACTGGAATGACCAAGCAATTCTTGTATCACTCTCAAATCTGCATTCCCTTCTAACATATGCGTAGCAAAACTATGACGTAGGGTGTGGGTATGTATCCCTTCCCGGAGCCCAGCTATCTTAGCATACTTTTTAACTACCAATTGTATACTCCGTCTGGACAGTCTGTCTCCGAAACGATTGAGCAGTAAAGCGTCGCAGGATGCTTTAACATCCTGATCTCGCACGTTATGTATATAGTCTTCTATTGCCATTTGACTATTACTACCAAATAAAACGATCCTTTCCTTTGATCCTTTTCCTAACACTCTTATCTCTTTTCTGGTTAAGTTCAAATGTTTCAAATCCAAATCATGAAGTTCACTCAATCTAATACCACATCCATATAATAATTCTAAAATAGCCTTATCCCTTTTCCCTTGAAAAGTGTTTAGATTGGGGGCATTTAATAATCGAAACATCTCACTTTTGGACATAAAAAGCGGAATGGATTTATCCACTTTCATACTAAGAGTTTTAGCTTGTGGAATAGGATTAGAATCAAACTTCCCAATAAATACCAAATACTCGAAGTATGATCTCAAGGCACTAAGTTTCCTTACTATACTTGTCCTCTGATATCCTTCACGATTACCACTGTGTCTGGAATGCATCCCCGCGGTTTTTTTTGCAGATGACGCTAACCAAACCAAATATTCTCTGGTAGTTTGCAGATTCATAGAATCTTCTGAATAATGAAAAGACTCCAAAAAGGTTTCGAAAGTTTGTAAATCCTCTTGATAAACTCTAATAGTGTTCTCAGACACCATTTTTTGTGACTTCAAATAGCTAGCATATTTCGTGATATAACTCTCAGTGTCCACTAACTTACTCAGTCCGCCACTGCTACAGGACTTTGGACACTCGAAGAGCATACTGTACAAGACCATATGCCTGGTTTATCAACAACCATTAATCCACCACAGTCCTTACAACCTTCTTTGACAGGCTGTTTATTCACAAGAAAATCACACTCCGGATATCCAGAGCATCCATAAAAAGGTCTACCTCTATTCCTTGACTTCCTTTGAACTAAATCTTTCCCACATCTAGGGCACGGGACCCCGGTTGTTTCCACAATGCGTTTAGTATTTCTACACTCAGGAAAGCCTGTACATGCAATGAATTTCCCATATCTGCCAGTTTTTATAACCATGGGACTTTCACATTTCTCACAAACTTCATCGGTCGGTTCTTCTATCTTACGATATGGCATATTCTCTGTAGCATTATCTAAAGACCTCATGAAAGGCTGATAAAACTGCTCTAACACATCTATCCATGCCTTTTCGTTACTCGCTATATCATCAAGATGATTTTCCATTTCAGCAGTGAAATCCAACTCTAATATTTTAGTCCCATCTTCTACATTATGAGTCCCAACGTACTCGGAGGAATCTTCTTTTGGTTGAAGTTTTGTAGTCCCAAAATAATCAATTAATTCATCAGATACAGTCATACCCAACACAGTAGGTTTGAGCCTTGATTGTTCTCTTTCCACATAATTTCTATCCAATATTGTGTTTATCGTGGGAGCGTACGTACTAGGTCTGCCTATTCCGTTCTCTTCCATTTCTTTCACTAATGAAGCCTCCGTATACATTGGGGGTGCTTGGGTATGATGTTGAATAGGAGTTATTTCCTTACAGTCTAATATCATATCTTCTGACAAGTTAGGTAATAGTTTTGAATCTTTATTATCTTCTTCTGAATCCGTAGATTCTTCATAAAGTTTCTTAAACCCGTCAAATATCAATTTCGAACCATTTGATCGTAACTCGTAAGTAGTAGTACTGACTGCATCAATCTCTACTCTTGTTGACTCAGTGACACTGTCAGACATTTGACTAGCTACCATTCGGGACCATATCAATGTATACAATTTCATTTGATCCGCATCCAGGTATGCGGATAAAGACTGGGGCGTTCGTTTTATTGATGTAGGACGTATAGCTTCGTGAGCCTCTTGTGCATTTTTACTGCGAGATTTATACATTCTAGGACTACTTGGGATGTAAGAATCTCCATAGACATTTTTCACATGACTTCTGGCTTCACTCACGGCTATATCACTTACCTGAACAGAATCTGTACGCATGTAAGTAATTAGCCCTACTGATTCACCTCCTACATTGAACCCTTCATAAAGCCTCTGGGCAACACTCATAGTCTTTCGGGTATTGAATCGTAATTTACGTCCTGCTTCCTGCTGCAGTGTACTAGTAGTAAATGGCGCTGAAGGGCGTAATTTTCTTTGTCGAGAAGTGATTGAAGCAATCCTAAAATCAGATTGACTCAACGACTCCCTAACTTGATTAGCTGAATCTTCGTCCGTAATCTCAATTGTACCTTTATTTCCTTTCTCATTATGTAAAACAGCTTTCATTATATGTGCCGCACTCGAGTCCGAATGGTCATACATATCAAGTTCAATCGACCAATATTCAACTGGTGTGAAACTATCTATTTCCTTCTGCCGGTCAGTGAGCATTCTCAAACATACCGACTGAACGCGACCTGCAGATAACCCTCGCTGTACTTTTCTCCATAACAATGGGCTTAACTGAAACCCTACAAGTCTATCCAGTATTCTTCGTGTTTGCTGCGCATCGACTAAACCCATATCAATACTTCTCGGATGCTCAAATGCCTCTTCTACTGCCTGTTTAGTAATCTCATGAAAGACTACCCGTTTAAATTTATCATCTGACTCCGCGATCCCAGAAGCCTGCTGAAGGTGCCAGGATATAGCCTCTCCTTCTCGATCCGGATCAGTCGCAAGATAAATTTCTGAGGCCTGAACAAATGCTTTTTTCAATGCATTCATCAATTTCGTTTTATCTCTAGAAACGACGTAAGATGGCTCGAATTCATTATCGACATCCACTCCTAGCTTACCTTTGGGCAAATCTCTTACGTGCCCTAGCGACGCAACAACAACATATTGTCTCCCAAGAATCTGCCCTACCGTTCTAGCCTTAGCTGGCGACTCAACGATTACGAGTTTCTTTCCATCTGCTGCAGGTATTAAGCTTTTAGCTTTACTGGTTTTTGTCTTCGCCTTAGCGGCCATATTTACCTCGATACTTTTAATTATCTTATGAAAAACCTCTTTTCAAAATATCTGATTTATTTTTTAATTGTCAACCCAAAATTCACTTATTAATGTGATGAATGGCTAATACCGTATGTGGAGGACTGGATCCAGGTGCAAAAATTCAGCTTAACAATTTTGGCAAATTGGTATTCCTATCTCTGCTATTTTATGAGATAATTCCGAATTACGGCGTGTTGGCATAACTCACCAACAACAAAATCGCTGAAACAAGAAACTGTATAAAAGGACTTTAATAAAATGCAGATGCGAGATTTCGTCGTTCGATTTGCTGGTGAAGGTGGCCAAGGAGTAGTAACCTCTGCTGAAGGGTTAGCACAAGCATCAACTCAAGTCGGATATCACGCTCTAACC
>Ga0114933_10000165_pt1 | contig 79169 bp, 53 predicted proteins | sample 4SBtaG_FD_89691 | JGI IMG/M metagenome (GOLD analysis project Ga0114933, IMG submission 89691) | Deep subsurface microbial communities from Kolumbo volcano to uncover new lineages of life (NeLLi) - 4SBTROV12_W25 metaG | ecosystem: Environmental > Aquatic > Marine > Volcanic | place: Kolumbo...
AATAGCGTGTCAGGATCCGAGCCGCGAGGCGGCGACAGGCAGTAGCCTGGGGTGCCAACCCCAGGAATAGCGTGTCAGGATCCGAGCCGCGAGGCGGCGACAGGCAGTAGCCTGGGGTGCCAACCCCAGGAATAGCTGGCGGCGTTGAGGATCACGTTCACCTCCTGCTCGAATGCAAGGCTGCCGTGCCGCTGTCGCAACTGGTCGGTCGCATCAAGGCCAACAGCGGCAAATGGGTGAACGGAGAGCGGAAGGCGAATGTCCGTTTCGAATGGCAGCGAGGCTACAGCGCATTCTCGGTCAGCAAGTCAACGGCAGCGTACGTGCGCCAGTACATAGAGTCCCAACGTGAGCACCACGCCAAGACGAGCTTCCGCGACGAGCTTGCCGCGTTCCTTGATGCCCACGCCATCGAATTCGATGAGCGGTACCTGCTGGGATGACCTCCTTTCGCCGCTTTGCAGCTTCACCCAATTCGTACCATTTCCTGGGGTTGGCACCCCAGGCTACTACCCGTCGCATCTTCGCGGCTGCAACACGCGTCGGTACTGCCACGGCCCGAATTCGAACGGGTTCCGGCCAGCCGAGACACCTGGCCAGTGCTTGTCAGTTGAACGCCACGTAGATCGCACCGGACAAGACAAAGTCGAGCACGATGACGGCAAAGGACGCGTTGACGACGGCGCGGGTTGTCGCCTGGCCGACCCCTTCGGAACCGCCCTTGGCCTCGAGCCCCGCCTGGCCGGCGATGAGCGGGATGATGCAACCGTAAGCAAAGGCCTTCAGGACGCCGGATAGCACGTCTTCAAACCGCACGAGGCGCATCGACAGGAAGGTCATCGGGTGGATGCCGAAGCCGACCAGGCCCGTCAGACAGCCGGTTATCTCGGCCACGAGCACGCCATAGATCGACAGGCAGATCATCATCAAACCCGCGGCCTTGAAGCGCGGAACGATGAGGTAATTGACCGGATGGGCGTTGCTCATGCGCAGGGCGTCGACCTGTTCGGTGACGACCATGGAGCCGATCTCGGCCGCGATCCCCGAACCGACGCGGGTGGCGATCATCATGCCGGCGATGGTGGGCGCGAACTCCTTGACCATGATCTGCGTGAACGCGGCGCCGAGCATCGAGAAGTCGGGCAGGATGCGTTCGACCTGCGTGGCGACCTGGTAGACGAGGATCATGCCCAAAAAGCCGAGCGTGACCGTGATGAACGGCACCGACAGGTTGCCGATGGCGTACACCTGGGCGGCCACCGCGCCCTTGGGCTGGCGGCCGCGAATGGCGTAATAGAGGGTTTCGCGCGTGAGGACGAAGAAGTTGCGCAGGTCGTTCATGGGCCGCGCATTGTAAGGGCGCGCGCTGCGGGCCCGTGACGGATCGACGTGGGGCTAGTTGCCGGACGTTTCGACGTTGTCCTGCATGGTTTCGAGCACGGCGTTGACGCTGGTGATCGAGTCGCGGGTGACGGTGATACGGCGGTGCCAGCGGTCAAAGCCGGGCTTCTTGAAGCGGATGATCCACTTGCGGGCGTGCAGGCGGATCGGGTCCTTCTTGGTGCCGGTGCCGGTGATCTTGCCTTCCTTGGTGGGCTTGGCGGCCATGCGATTTTGGATCGGCACGTCGTCGAGGAAGATCGTCACGCCGTCGGCAGGCTTTACGTTGATGACGAGCCAGCCAAAGTAGGGAATCGGAGTCGGGCGCAAGAGATGACGGTTCGCGTCGCCGCCGCGCACGTTGAGGAACTGGTCGATCGGGTAGTGGCCGGGACAATCGACGTGGACCTTGTGCTGACCGGCGACCGCTTCGATGACACCGGAGCCCTGGCCGACCCAGGCGCCGTCGAGGGTGATATCGCAGCTCGCTGGCTTGGTGGTGATCGTCACCTTGCCGGACGTGATGTTGTTGCGGAGCACGTGCAGGCGCTCGTTGGCCTTGGTCAGCCGGCCGTTGACGATCGCCTTGAAGTCGCTGTCGCCCGGTCCGAGGTTGGACATCAGGCCCTTGGCCACGACGAGGTACGACGCATAGGCGGCGAATTCACCCTGGTCGTTCTTGACGCCGCCGGCGAGCTGGGCGGTGAGGAACGCGTAGTCACGGTTTTGCGGATCGAGCAACCACGCTTCACGCATCAGCTCGTAGGCCTGCTTGTTCTTGCGGCGGTTGGCGGCGCCGATCGCGGCCTGCGCCTTGTTCAAGGCCGCCTGCGAGTTGCGCGACTTCTTTTCCATCCGCTCGCGCTCTTCGCGCTGCGCCGACGTCTCTTTCGCCTTGGCCTTGCGGAGGCGCTCGATCTGGGCGCGCTTGGCGTCCGCGGCCTTCTTCTTGGCTTCCATCGCGGCGCGATCCGCTTTGGGTTGGGCAACCGCGGGCGACACGAAGACCGCGACGAGAGCGGCGGCGACGAGCGACGTCGCGATGGGGTGGCTAACGGGGTTCATGGTCGCTCCAGTCGGGGGCGGGGGCCGTCGGACGGCGCCTCGGCGGGGACGGGTTGTTGTAGGCATTCGATCAACACCTTTCGATCCGCGATGGAATCCGGTCCCGCTCGGGCTCGGATTGTAACTGTGTTCAAGCCGGTGTCGAGCCTGAGCGCGGCAGCGAATTGAACCGCCTCGCGTCGATGCCCTGCAGTGTAGCTCTGCTTGGTCCCGGACACCGACACCGTGACGAAACGACGGGCCAGGTCGTCCGATTCGAAGCGCGCCTGGCCGCGCAGGGTCAAGGTGCACGTGCCCGCGGCCGGATCGACGCGCAAGGGGCCGAAGAGCGCGCCGTCGGGTTCGGGATGGGACTGTTCATCACCGACGAGGATGACCGGCGCGTGGGAGAAGCGATTACGATTGCGGTCAGCGAGCCGATCGATGCGGTCGCGCGTGGCCTTGATCTTGGCGCTTCGCAGCATCGCGCGGGTGCGGCTCCACGGCAGACGCAGACGGATCGTACGCCGGTACCCATACCGCTCATCGCGCAGCTTCAGACGCGCCTCAAGCAGCCCGGCCGCCACCCGCGCGCGACCGTTTCGAGGGGCGCCACGCTCGCCATGCACGACAAAAACCGCCTCGACGGACTTGCCGGGATGCAGCGGTCCGAGCTGAACGCGGCCTTCCTCCAGGTGAAGGCGCTGGCCCGACAAGCTGCGCAACGTCGCGACGAGCCCGCCCGCGACGCCGGTGCCGACGTTGTCGATAACGATGCGTAGCCGGCCGATCTCCTTGGGCTGCAGGTAGCCATCGCCAGGCGGGAGCTTGGCGGCGCGGGCCATGGCGGCGGTGACCTCGGTGCTGGCTTCGGCCGCGGCGAGCGGTTCGTCATCGAGCCAATAGCGAACCCGGAGATCGGGCTTCTTGCGGGCCAACACGGTCACGGTCACCTGCTCTTCTGCGCGGCGAATCGCGCCGTCCTGGGCCGCGACGAGCCGCATCGTCAACGGCGCTCCAACATGGCGACGCGACGGCCGGGCCGCGACCTTGACCGTGCGCAGCTCTCCGGGCGCGAGCTTGCCGACGACGGCTTCGCGTCCATCGAGCCCGTAGTCGGCGCTTCGGCTGACGATATGAACCCGATACAGCGGCTTGCGGCCCAGGTTTTGCACGGTCACCGGGAAGCGAATCGTGCGGCCGGCTTCGACCCGGAATCCGCCGTCCGGCGCGGTCACTGTGAGCTTGAGTTTGGGCGTCTCCGTCCGCGGTCCCGGCCGCCAATCGACCCCGGCACGGAGCAGCTGCGCGGTCAGCGCCCGGTCGTCAGCCTGCTGCATCTCGGCGATATGGGGGATCGCGTCGGTGAGCGTCTCGTCTGCGCGGCTCTTGCCGGCATAGCGCAACAGCCGAGCGGCGCGGCGGATGGGCTCACGTTCGCGGAACTGGGCGACCGACTCGTTGCGGGTCGCGGCCTTGGATTTGCCCTTGCGAGCGCTGCGGGGGCCGGGCAGGACGATGCGCAAGCGATGACTGGGCTTGGGCGGCGGCGCGTCGAGGTGAAGCCACTTCTTGCGCTTGCGGCGATGGCGGTCGTCAAACAGGCGGATGCGGCTGCCAGCGCTGAGGAAGTGCAACGCAACGTCCGGCGTGACGCCGACGTCCTGGATCGACATGTCACCTGGCACCAGGTACTTGGCGACGGTCAGCTTGAGCGCGCCCTTGCCGATCTCAAACGGCACCTGGACCGTGCCTTTGCCGAAGGATCGCTCGCCGATGACGATGGCCCGGTTGCTGTTGCGCAGGGCGCCCGCCACGATCTCGGATGCCGAGGCGGAACGGTCGTTGATGAGCACCGCGACCGGCAGCTGGCGGGGCGCGTTGTCGGTGTTGGCCTCCCGTACGTCGCGCCTCTGGCTCGCCCCCTCGACGGTCACGACGATGGTCCCGCCATCGAGCAGCAGATCGCAGACCTTCACCGCTTCATCGAGCAAACCGCCGGGGTTGTTGCGCAAGTCGAGGATGAGACCGCGCCGCCCACCGCTGCGATGGAGCTTGGCGAGGGTGCGCGCAAGCTCCTTGGCGGTGCCGCGTTGAAAGCCCTTGATCCGCGCGTAGCCGACGCCGGTGTCGAGCACGCGGGATTGCACCGACTTGAGGTGGATGATGGCGCGCACCACGACGATTTCGCGGTCCGGCTCGCCTTTTCGGCGGATCATCAAGCGCGCCGGGGCACCGACCTTGCCGCGCAGGCGGTCTACCGCGTCATCGATCGACATGTTGAGCGTGTCTTCGCCATCGATCTGCACGATCTGGTCGTTTTCGAGCAGCCCGGCGCGTTCGGCGGGGCTGCCTTCGATGACGCCGACGATCGTGAGCACGCCTTCGAGCGTGAGGATGCGGATGCCCAGGCCGCCGAATCGCCCGCCGGTGTGGGTCCGCATGTCGCGGTATTGATCGGGATCGAGCATGTAGGAGTACGGGTCGAGCGTGCGCAGCAAGCCGTTGACGGCGACGTATTCGACCGATGATGCGTTGACGTCGGGCGGGAGTTGATCGGCCACAAATCGCATCGCCTCGAGCAGCCGCCAGTTGAGGCGGAACAGGTCGGTGACCCCGGCCGTATCGAGCACTAAGCGCGCATCGGCGATGCGGACCTCGAGGGGAGTTGCGGCGGTGCCGTCGCCGCGGACAAGCATCTCGGGGACGCGGTGAGCGAGGGCCTGCAGGGCGGCGGCCAGCATGCGCGGCGGATCGATGCGGCGCGGTTCGACGTAGCGGCGGCGGATGTGCGAGAGCGCGCGGGACGTGATCCGCACCTGGCGAAGCGCCTCGAGCGCGGCGTCCCGGCCTTCTTCGATGTCGCCGCGCGCCTCGACGAGCAGGTCGTCATCGTCGTCCGACGAGGTCCAGGTCGACGCGGCCGGCAAGCCGGCGGCAGCGGATGCAACGAGACTGTCGGTACGCGGGGGTGGGGGCGCGATCCAGCGGTTGGCAGCGAGGGCGCCGCCGATGACCAGCACGGACATCACCGCCATCCATCGTCGGGCCCCGGACAACGGAGCGCGGCGCCATGGGCTGGTGATCGGCGGGATCGGTGACGGCATCGGACCTTGCACGAGGCTGTTTTGCCACCGCATGATGTGGTTTGGCCAATGGCGCTGTCCGGCAGCAGCTAGAGCGCCGATGAGGAATCGGCGGTCTGGGATGGGGAACGCCACGAAAACGACACTTTTCGGGGCGTGGGGACGCTCATAGTCCCCCAACGAAATAGAAACCATGCACCGAGAAGCATTGCTGTTCGGTGCTCTACTGCGGACCACAACACCGGGGCGGAACACGACGTTCCCGGCCGTGAGATCGACTTGATTCGTACCATCGCCCTCAACGCTGCCGTGCTCACCGTCGGTGCGGCGCTCTGTTTTCCGGCGCTCGCCGAGGCGAAAGTCGACGACGCGATCACCGCCGCGAGCGCGGAAGTTGGCGCATGTTTCGCGCGGGACAATCCCGAGTGCGCCAAGCCGTGGATCGACAAACTCAAGGCGCGTGTAAAGGGTTCGAAGGCCGTCGCGTACACCGAGGGCTATCACGCGCTGCTCGCCGGCGACTTCGACAAGGCCGCCCAGATCTTTCGAGGCGTGCAAAAAGCGACCGTGGTGCCCGAATCGCTGCGCAAACGTGCCAAGGGGTTCGCCGCCCTCGCGACCGAAACCGCGCGACTGACCGCCGCGATGAGCGATCACAAGCTGCTCGGCGGACGCGTCATCGTCACCGTCAAACCCGGCGCGGACGAGGTGTTGCTGCCGTGGATGGAAGCGGTGCTCAAGGCGGCGATCCCCAAGCTCGAGTCGGCGTTTGGCAAGCTCCCAAGCGCGCCGATTCGCATCCACGTGTACCGAAAGGTCGAGGACCTGGCGAAAGTATCGGGCCTCACCGCCGCGCAGATCCGCGACTCGGGGACCATCGCGCTGTGCAAGTACAACCGGCTGATGATGACCAGCCCCAACGACCTCGTCTTCGGCTACGGCTGGGCGGACACCATCGTCCACGAGCTGGTGCACTGGATCATCATCCGCAAGGCGGGCGGAGCGGTGCCGGTGTGGCTGCATGAAGGGCTGGCGCGCACCTTCGAAGCGACGTGGCGGGGCGTGGATCCGTTGGCGATGGACGCCACAGAGGTCGGCATCCTGCGACGCGCCCGACGGCGGCGAAAATTCATCCCTTTTCGCAAGATGAGCCCGTCAATGGCGCGCCTTCCCGACCAGGCGAGCACCCAACTCGCGTTCGCGGAAGTCCATCACGCATTCGCCTGGATGCTGGCCCGCACCCGCGACAAGAGCGCAACCAAGAAGCTCGACGTGACCCCGCTCCTCGCCCAGTTCGACAAGGGGGACAACGAGTCTGCGGCGCTCGCGGCATGGCTGCAGACGCCTCGCAGCAAGGCGCTGAAGCTGTGGCGCAAGGACCTCGAAGCCGGGTTGGGTCCCGATCGCAAGATGCTCGCCAAACGGGTCGCCCGACCGTCCAAACTCCGGTTCAAACGGGTCCGTGGCGCCGATCCATTTAAGGGACTGGGCTCCCAGCCGCGGCGTTGGATCGAGCTCGGGGACCGCCTGTTGGCCATCGACCGGCCGCTGGGCGCCGTCATCGAATACCGAAAGGCGCTCGGCAGCGGCGCGAAACGACGGCCCGACCTGATGCGCCGCCTGGCCCGCGCGCTGGTCGCGCTCAAACGCGACGAAGAAGCCCGCAAAGTGGCCGTCGACACCCTCGCCGGCCACGCCGAAGACGCCGCATTGTTGCTGTTGCTCGCCCGGGCCGAATACGGGCTCGGTCATCACGACAAGGCGCTCGCGGCGGCCAAGCGTTCGGCGTGGATCAACCCCTACGACCCCGGTCTGCACGCGTTGCTCGCGGCGGTGTACACGGCGAAAGGGGACGCCAAGTCCGCCGCGGTCGCCAAGAACGCGCTCGCTTTGCTCGACAAGTAGCTGTGCCGGTTGATTCGGATACGGAGTCGGCGGCCGCGGCCGATGGCGGACTCGGAAATGGCGGATGGCGGATTCTCGGAGCTCGGAGGGCGGGAAAGCAGGCCGGCGAACGTGCGCTGGTGCTGCTGGACCGGGCTGCTGCCTTGACGTCGGGGCTGTCGCGCGGAAGGTCCCCGAAGCCGGTATTCATCCACGACAACGGTGTTTTGCGCAGCGATGAGTTGGCCCTGGCGACCGCATGGGCTACGACATGAACGGCTCGCAACACCGGGAGGAACGAGCGATGGGCGATAAGAAGATCTACACCTACAAAGGCGCTGATGCCGACGTGCATTGGGATGGCCGGCTCTGCATCCACATCGGCGAGTGCGGCCGCTCCGACGGCGAGCTGTTCGAAAACGGCCGCAATCCGTGGTGCCAGCCCGATCTCAGCGAGACGCCCTATGTCCTCGACGTCGTGACCCGCTGCCCGACCGGCGCGCTGACGATTTCGCGCAAAGACGACGGACCGGTCGAGACAGCGCCCGCCGAAAACACGGTCGTCGTCGCCAACAACGGGCCGCTCTACGTGTCCGGAGACCTGGCCGTCGCGGGCGCCGCCAATGACATGGAAGGCGTCACGTTCCGGGCCGCGCTGTGCCGGTGCGGGCAGAGCAAGAACAAGCCGTTTTGCGACAACAGCCACGAAAAGGCGGGCTTCGTCGACCGTGGTGCCATCGGGTCGAGCGGGCCCGGTATCGAGGCGAAAGGCGGCCCGCTCGCCGTCAACAAGGCGCCAAACGGGCCCCTGCTACTCAACGGAAACGTGACCCTCGTGACGGCCGCAGGTCGCGTGGCTTGGCAAGGCACCAAGTGCGCGCTGTGCCGGTGCGGGCAAAGCAAGAACAAGCCGTTTTGCGACGGCGCCCACAAGGCCGCGGGCTTTGAAGCTGAATAGTGGTCCGTTTCCGAGAATCCCCTTGCTGGTAGACGAGCTCGTTGGGGAGCGGAGCTTTCCCGAACGCCGCTACAGCTCGGCGCCGCGGAGCTGACGGACGATTCCTTCGATGGTCGCCAGGCCGAACGTCAGCTTTTTGAAGAACGACGGCATGTGCGGCACGAAATGAAAGCGCGGGTGCTTCGACCACAGGTCGCGCAGGCGGCGGTCGAGCGCGATGGCCTGCTCGGTGTCCTCGTTGCGGATCGGGTTGCCGCCCTCGATGCTGATGCCGCCAACCGCGGCCGTTTCAAAGAAGATCACGGCGTCGTAGCGGGCCAACTCCACGTCCAGTGAGCTACCTACTTCCTTGAAGAAGCCGTCAGCCCCGTCGTGCCAGTACGCGGCGCCGTCGATGGTGCCGCGATCGCAGAGCAGGATGCGACCGGGATAGGCGGCGGATTGGGTCTGCTCGAGCCCGCGCTGAATGTAGTAGATGGCGCGCTGCACCCCGGACACGCTGTCGCGGTCGTCGCGGCGCGGGAAGCCACCGGAGAAGAGCAATGTCGCCGACTCGGGCACGATGACGACCTCGTCACCAAGCTCGCGCCGGAAGAGATCGGCGGCCGTGGTCTTGCCGCCTCCGGGACCGCCGGTCAGGACGAGCCGAAAACCGTTGCCGTTGTTTGTTGCCATCGCGTCCTCCGCGGAGAGTCCGGCGGTTGAAAGAGCCCGGCGGTTGAAAGAGTCGGGCGGCTCAAAGAGTCCGGCGGTTGAAAAGGGTCAGCCTGATCAAGATAGGTCGTCGTCGGCACTTTCCGCGTCGATAACCTTCGAAGCGATGCCGTAGTGAAAACCGGCGCGCGCCATCGCGGCGAGGTCCTTGTCGCGTCGCTCGGACCGGCCGTCGAACCGAAAGGGCCCGAATCTACGGCGTCTCGCGTAGGCCCAGGCCGCTGCGAGGTCGGGATCGCCCGCCTCTTCACCGAGCGCTTCGATCGCGGCGTCGATGTGGTCTCTATCGAGCCTTTTTTGGGCGAGCCGCATCCGAATCATGCGCATCGGCGTGCCGCGTGCGTGCAATCGGCGAGCGCGCTCGGCAGCCCAGTGGCGGTCGTCCAACGCCGAGGAGTTCAGCAGCGTGGCCATGACCGTGTCGACCAGCTGCATCGCGTCTTCGAGCTCGGTGTCGGGCCGAGTTGCCGCCTTGCGAGCGCGGCGCCGAAGGACTGTCGCGACCGCATGGGATGGACCGCCGTAACGTTCGATGTAGCGCTGGCCGGCCCGGAGCAGCGACGCCTCGGTCACCTTGGCGGGCGGCCGACGCTTGCGGTGCTTGTCAGCGAAGAGTTCGTAGCGCGGTTCATCCATGCCGCCACGTTGTCGCGATGCGGAGGGAGCGTCAATCGACCTTTCGACAGCAGGGACGCGTCGTGCTCTGGGCCCGCCGGTTCACTTCACCACGCAGGCACCGTTGTTGCAGATCTTCCCAACACCGCAATAGACGCCGTTGTCGATATTGGGGTTGATGCAGCATTGGGGTTGATGCAGCCGACGTCTTCGCGACACAGGTCCAAGGTGCAGAGGTTGGCGTCCGTGCACGCGGTGGCGACTTTTCATGCCCTTGCACTTGTCGGTGTTGGCGCACGCGAGCCGGCCCCACTTGTCGAGTTTGGCGATCCACGGGCTGCCCTCTGCGCGGACCAACACGCTCCGCGCCTTGATGTCAAAGTAGCTGCTACGTTCGAAAACGCCGTCGCCTTCGCCGCCCGACGCGCCGGATAGCCAAACGAGTCGAAGCCTGCCGGGCGCCCCGAACAAGGCGGAGAGCCTTTGGGCTCGCTTTCCGTGGTGGCGCCCGAGCACGCCGCTAGCGCGCCGTACCGGTTGGTTCGGATACGGAGTCGGCGGCCGCGGCCGATGGCGGACTCGGAAATGGCGGATGGCGGATTTTCGGAGCTCGGAGTGCGGGGAAGCAGGCCGGCGAACGTGCGCTGGCGCTGCTGGACCCGGTCGGCGGCGCTGTCCTTCACGGCCGACTGCGCATCTTTGTATCCTTCACCGAATGACGCGCGTCACGCCGAGGCGGCTGGCGATTGGCCCATTCGATGGAGGCGACCATGCTCAATGGCGTGCGAATACTCGCGGTGATTCTCGTCGCGGCTGCGGCATGTTCCCAGGCGCCGCCGTCGACCGACGCCGGGCCTTCGGACAAAGACGCGGCGGAAGAAGACGCGACCGAAAACGACGATGTGATCGCCGATTCCGCCGCGACGAGCGATGCGAGCGGTGCGGTGTGGGACGTGATGAGCAACCTTGACGTTTCGACTGGGTCGATGGACGTACCACCTGTCGACACCACGGCTCAGGACTCGGCGGCCAACAAGGATGTGCCGCCGCAAGTGGTGCCCTACAACCCGCCGTGGTCGACCAAAACCGAGTTCAGCCAAATTCCGCCCGTAACGGTCAAGATCCCCAAAGGCGATTTCTGGATGGGCTGCACGACGCACGACCCATTCTGCGACATCGGCAAGTATCCCCAGGTGAAGGTGACCGTGAGCACGTTCGAGATGGCCAAGTACGAGACGACGGTGGCGCAATACCACGCCTGCGTTCACAAGGGACCGTGCACTCCTCGCCACAAGGCCAACAGCTGCGAATCCGTGGGCGTCGGCCCCCCCTGGATCGGCGAACTGAACTACAGCAATGAGATCGCCCGGAGGCACCATCCTGAGCACTGCGTCTCGTGGAAACAAGCGCGCACCTTCTGCAAGTGGCTGGGCAAGGGCTGGGACCTGCCGACCGAGGTGCAGTGGGCGCGGGCCGCACGCGGCGGGTGCGAATTTCACAAGGGCAAGGACTGCAAGACGCAGATGCCGACCTATCCATTTGGCGAACTCCCCAAGGAGACGGATAAATACTGCGACTACATGGTCATCGAGAGCCAGTATGGCGGGAGTCAGCGACCGTCGGGGCCGACCAACAGTGGTTGCGGCACCGGATCGTCGATGCCTGTCGGCAGCAAACCGAAGGGGATCAGCCCATGGGGGGTCCATAACCTCGCTGGCAACGTTGCCGAGCGGTTGTTGGACGACTGGATCGCGCCACGCGACTCGAAGAAACATGCCGTCGGAAAGGCGTACGCTGGCGTTTGGCCACCGGCTGGCTCCACGCATGTCGATAGCATCGGTGTAGGACCATCCGCCCCAAAGCTGAAGGTTGGCCGAGGCGGCTCCTACATGGCGAGATGGGACCAAGCGAAGGGCTCGGCATCTACGATGTCCAGAGGCGAGAGCGCAGTAGCTGGCAACAAGACCTTGATCTATTACCCGGGCTATCCGGCGTTGGGGTTTCGATGCGCGAAGAGCGGCAAATAGCCCCAGCGGCCACCTCGAGCGATGACGCCCGGTGCTGCAACGCTTGCGAAGACCCGGTTGAGCAGGTCCACGCGGTCGCGCCCAGGCTTCGAGCAGAGGCCGTTGGTTACCGCCCGCGGAAGGGAAGAGCGGAGCCGTTCTCCACGGTTTCAGGCGGAAGCGAACGACAATTCATCGGTTCACGTAGGCTGATGCCGGCGGCGCCGCACCCATCACCGCCCAGCCCGCAGTTTGCTGGTGTACCGTCTCACCGAAGCCCAACCTATAGACTTCCTGCTGCGCCTCCTGCGCCAAGGGGTCAGAAGCTCCAGTACGCCGAGAAGCCGGCGTGGCCCGAATGGCCCGCATGCGCGTCGGTAGCTACGACGCAAGGCCCCAAGGAACTCTGGGTCGGCCCGGACGGGGCCGGCAATGGGCTCTCGGCGTCCAGTCCGTTCCCGACCGTGCATGCTGCACTCGCGACCGCAACCGCTGGCACGACGATCCATGTTCTGCCGGGTGCTTACAAAGAGACTGTGGCAGAAGTGCGTTCGCGGTATCCGGCAGACACCCCAAGAAACAAGATTGCGCTGATCCACATCCGAGCCGCGAACACCGGTGCCCCAAACGCCCCCATCGTCATCCGGGCCACGAAGCGCTGGGCCGCGGAATTCCGCTATGACTTCCTGGACAACGACCTGCTAAGCGTCTGGCCAAGGTGGAGCCAAACCCCGTTTCCGTCGCTGGAATACATGTGTCTGGGCATCCGGGTAGAGCCGGGGGTCTGCAACGTGGTGATCGACGGCCTCAAGTTCGTCGGCGTGACAATCGGAGCGGACATCTGGAACGACACCCGCCACATCACCTTGCGCAACTGCTTGTTCGAACAGATCGGCGCCACAAAGTTCGGGTACTTCAAGAACGGTCGCAACTATCACCACGGTATCTTCACGGCCGCCACCAGCATGGACGTGACCATCGACCGCTGCGTCTTCCGCCACTTCGGCGCGCATGCCACCACAGCCAATCCGGCCGACTCCAACCCCAAGCAGTACGGCAGCGCCACCGAACTCGGGGGCCCGAAGACCAACGCGACCTATCACCACGCCTACATCCATTGGCACGCCTGCTACCTGCAGGGCTTTGGCCACGTCGTTCGCTCGTGCAGCTTCTCCGACATCACCCAAGGCGGATTCATCAAAGTCGACGGAAACAAGCTACTGCCGGGTACGCCCGACCGCGTCCTGGCGAAGCAGGAACTCAAGCTCCAGGTGCAGGCAGGTGCACGAAGTCACGTCATCAAAGACAACTGCATCGGACCGGACAGCAATCCAAACTCGGGCGCAGGGCAGATCATCTTGTGGGTCAACCCGTCCAACGCCGACAAACCGATGAACCCACCGAAGAACGTGTTGATCCAAGACAACATCTTCGAATTCGGCCAGGGCGGCTACAGCGGACTGGACAAGATCGGCGCCAATGAGCACTACGGCGACTGGGCCCCAATCACGGCCAGCCAGTGGAACGCGAATACGGGCTGGATATGTGCGCACGGGTTGGCGCTGGTCGGCAACGTGGCTCGGTCGCGATTCCTGCTTCGAGTGCGCGTGCCATGGTGCGACCTCAACGCGACCCCTACCAAGCTCAGTTGCTCGCCGAACAACGCCAAGAACGCGGGCAACAACGTTGTGAAGTACGCCAATGCGAAATGGGCGACGGCGATGCAGAAGCACTACGCAGCAGCTCCGTGGATGTCGCAGGCGACGGCGGCGATGAGCAGCCATGAGTGGTCGATGCTCGCCGCCGGGGGGTTCGTCACGACGTCGATCCGCTACATTGGCGCGTCCGGTGCGTTCCTGTTGCTTAACGATGGCACACTCGCGCTGTTCAAGGTTTTCCTGCGAACAGCCACGCTATCGAATGTCCCAGTGCCCGGCGGCATTCTCGCGGCCAGAGACATCACGATGGCGCTCAACAGCACGATGGCCAGCCCAGTCGCCGTCGACCAGGCGAAATCAAACGCCGCCATACCGACCGATTGCGGCTGAGCTGCGCGGCGAGCCAGTAGAGACGATTCTACGGGCGAATCACGTCGCCGCGGTCCAGGTCTCGTTTGCTCATCGTCACGGTTTCCACGCCGGAGCGTGTACCCTGCGATTGCTCAAAAAACGGACATTTCTATTGTGGTCATGATGCGTCCAACCTGGCTCCTCGTTGTCGTTGTCGTTGTCGGGTTGTCGCTGCCCACGCCAGCGCATCCCAAGGCCGGGGCCAAGCCGGTCCGCGTCGTCTCCAAGGACCGTCGCCTCTCCGCGCTGCAGCCACCAGGTCGGGGTCGTTGCCTCACACCTCCGGTCGCCGGCAGCGACGGATTCTCACAGTCCGACGTCATCTGCGAGCGATTGCGCGCCGATGGTGAGCTCCTGCTGCGCCTCGAACTCATCGAGCAGAAGTACCCGGCCGGCAAGGTCCAGCTCATCTACCTGCGAAAACCGGCGCCCGCCAAGGGCCATTCGTGGCGGTCATCCAAGGGGCGCGCCAAAGGCCATGCGGCGACGCTCGTGCGCTACGACTATCCGATCCGCAAAGGGCTTCGATACCGCGATGAAAGGCGGGTCGTGGTCCTCGGTGAGCGGGTCGTCACGTGGCGAGCAGTAGGGCCCAAGCGGTTTTTCGCGCGGCACGGTCGCCGGCTGTTAAAAAGCTGGATTCGAGCCTCGACGGCCGCGGCGTTGAAGCGGCCCGCCAAACCGGACAAATGAACGATGAACGCTCGCGCCCAAGCCGCTAAAAACGCCGCCATCCTCGCGATGGCCCATGACGTGCTCGCCGAGCAGCAAAGCGCCGATTTCGCCGCGGACGTGACAAAGGACGCCCTCGCCGAGCTTGCGACGCTGATGGAGCAGATCCCCGACCCTGAAATGATGGTCCTGCGCGGTTTCAGTCACGGCGCGATGCCCTACCTGGCGCTCTACCTCGCGCTTGCCAAGCGCGGTTGGTCCGCGCAACAGGTGTGGCCCATCGCCGAGACCGCGCTGCGCCGGCAGATCCGCAGCTACCCCGCATTCGCACGCAAATCGGTCGGCAAAGCGATGATCTACAGCTGGCCGATCAAGCGCATGTACCGCACCCACGCCGAGCGCTCCCAGCGCGAACGCCCCGGGGGATGGAGCTGGGAGTGGGTCGAAGGCGACGACGGCGGCTACGGCGTGAACTTCACGAGCTGCCCGATCCAGGAAGTCGCGAAGCAATCCGGCGCGGGGGAGTTCGGCCGGTATATCTGTCTGCTCGACAAGGTCATGAGCGAAGAGCTCGGCTGGGGACTTCGGCGCACGACCACAATCGCCGGTGGCGGCACCCGCTGCGACTTCCGTTTTCGCAAAGGCGCCGCGACCGACATTTCTGCGGAGTAGTGGGCCGCGCAGTAGTGGGCCGCGCAGTAGTGGGCCGCAGAGTAGTGGGCCGCGGGTTAGTGGGCCGCACAGTAGTGGGGCGCGGAGTAGTGGGCCGCGCAGTAGTGGGGCGCGGAGTAGTGGGCCGCGGAGCAGTCAGCGCCGGGGAGCCTGAGGCGCATCGACACCCGGCGGCACGAGGCTGCTGCTCTCGACCAAAGGGCTAATTGTAAATTGAATTGACAATTAGCACCAGCAACCTGACGATGGGCATATGGTCCCTCGAATAGCTGCCCAGCATCTGCTTGCGCTCGCGGAACGGTACCCAGTTGCTGTGGTGGCCGGGCCTCGTCAGTCCGGCAAGACAACGCTGTGCCGTGACGCGTTCCCCGGACATCGGTACATCAACCTGGAGGATCCGGAGCTCCGTCGGTACGCCATCGAGGACCCCCGCGATCTGCTCCGAGCCGACAAGCCGCTGATTATCGACGAGGTTCAGCGCGCCCCGGAGCTCACCTCCTATATCCAGGTGATGGTCGATGAAGACCCGACCCCCGGCCGATTCGTCCTGACCGGCTCCCAGCAGCTTGGCTTGCGGTCGACCGTGCAGCAGTCGTTGGCGGGGCGCGCCGGAATCTTGGAGCTGCTACCGCTGCAGTTGGCCGAGTTGAGGTGCTTTGAGAACCCTCCGACGGAGCTCTGGCAAACCGTCTTCGCTGGCGGATACCCGCGCATTCACGACCGAGGTCACCCGCCGACAGAGTGGTTCGCCGACTATGTGCGCACGTACGTCGAGCGCGATGTGCCGCAGCTCATCGATGTTCGCGACCAGCTGGCGTTCTCAACATTCCTGCGGCTATGCGCGGCAAATTCGGGACGCCTGGTCAATCTGTCCCAGCTGGGCGCCGACGCGGGCATCACGCACAACACCGCAAAGGCATGGCTGGGGGTGCTGGAGGCGAGCTTCATCACGTTTCGACTACCTCCGCTCACTGCAAATGTGCGCAAGCGCCTGGTGAAGACGCCCAAACTGCATTTCTGGGACAGCGGCCTCGTTTGCTATCTTCTCGGCATTCGCGACGCCGAAACACTGCGCCTTCATCCGTTGCGCGGCGCCATCTTCGAAACGTGGGCTGCGACCGAGATCGCGAAGGGAATCCGCCACACGCGACGACACGACGACATCAGCTTCTACCGCGATCGCAAGGGGCTCGAGGTCGATCTCTGCCTGGACCGAGGGGCTGTCGCGGTGGAATTCAAGTCTGGCGCAACGTTCAGCTCCGATGCCGCGACGCCGCTGCGGAAGTTTCAGACAATCGTGGCCGACGACCCGTTGGTGCGCGCCAACCGGCTGATCGTTGTCACTGGCGGCGAACTCAAGCAGCGAAGGGGCGAGGTTGAAGTGCTGCCGTGGCGCGATGTCGGGGATGTGCTTCGATGAAAGTGGGTCGAGGATCGGGGAGGTCGCAAGAAATTGCGCCCCGATCGGCCTGTTGTAGCTTCGGTCCATGAACGCGTTCGTGCTCGGTAGTTTCTTCGCGCAGGTCCAGGTCGACCCGGTCAGCGCCGCCATCTCGTCGCGCGGGATGGTGCTCGCGGTGCTTGTCGTCCTGATCCTGATGAGTGTCCTTTCGTGGTTTGTGATCGGCGCACGCGCCTGGGCGCTCTATCAAATGCGCCAACAAATCGATGAGTTCCGGCTTGCCTTCCGCAAGCATGACGACCTCGCCACGGCCGCCGAGGAGCTCAAGCGCTTCGTCACGCTGCCGCACTTCAAGCTGCTGATCGCGGTGCTCAAGGAGCAGGCACGCGACCCGTTTGGCGAAGACGATCCGGACGTTGAGTCGCTCGAACGCGCCATGCGACGGGCCTCCGAACCGCTGGTCGAGGAGATGGAGTCGGGTTTGTCCGTGCTCGGAACGATCGCGTCGGCGGCGCCGTTTATCGGCCTGTTCGGCACCGTTTGGGGCATCATGATGGCGTTTGGCTACCTGTCGGACACCGGCAGCGTGCTGCAGACCGTGGCTCCTCACATCGGCCAGGCGCTTGTCGCAACGGCGGTCGGCCTGCTCGCGGCGATCCCCGCAGTTATCGCGTTCAACACGCTTGGCCGCGTCGTGCGTACCTTGGTTAGTGACCTGGACGGATTTGGGCTCGACCTGCTCAACCACGTTCAGCGCAAGGCACGTACCCAAAGCGCGGCATAAACAAGAGACGACATGGGCTTTTCGACCGGTTCGAGCGGCGGCCGCAGACGTATCGCGAGCACGACGATCTCCGAGATCAATGTCACGCCGCTCGTCGACGTGATGTTGGTGCTGCTCGTGATCTTCATGGTCGCGTCGGCGATCGAAAGCGCCCGCTTGTCGCGTGAAGCAGAGACGCTGCGCCAGGTGGCGACGGACGACGACTCCGACTCGCAGAAGGAGGCGGTCAACCAGGTGCCGGTGGATCTGCCCAAAGCCAAGGCGGAGACGGTTGCCAAGGCCCAGCGCACCAAGAAACCGACCCTGACCTTCGACAAGTCGCAGCGCATCTGGCTGGGCAAACGTCAGCTCGCCGACTGCCGGCGTTATGCAAATCGCTTCGACGCGTGTCTCGACGAGTTTGAGAAGAACCTGCAGGCCACGACCGCCGACAAACAGGTCCGGGACGTGAACCTGCGGGCGGATCGGAAGCTGTCCTACGGTGAAGTGCTGCAGCTGATGGCGCGGATGCGACGGGCGGGGATCACCCACTTCGGCCTCATCACGCGGGCGCCGGTTGGGGCCAGCAAGTGAACACGCAGTCCGGTGCACTTGGCGCGCTCGGGGATCTCGAGGGGGCGCGGCGTCGCGTCGAGCTGCTGGCCGGAATCGGGGCGGTTGTCGCGGTTCACCTTGGTGTCGTCGGCGCGATCGTGATGACCCCGGCCCGAACGCGCACAGAGGTCGATTCGGGCATGGACGATGGGCCGTGCACGTCGGTTGTGAGCCCCAGCTGTTGCGGGGGGCGTGTGCAGGATACCGGCGGCGGATCGGTCGGTGAGCCGGGGACGCGTCGATGCCCGGAGCCGATGCGCAGGCGCCAGCGACGACGGCCTGAAGATGCGCCTGCGTCCACCGTTGACCTGCTGCAGGCCCAACTGATCGAGCGTCTCGGCAGCGAAACCGGCAAGCTCCCGCCGACCACACGCGCCGAGCACAAGCCGCAGCAAACCAAGGAAGAGCGCCGCCGTCGCAAGATCTCCAAGATCGTGCAGGGCGGTGAGCTCAAGAAGATCTTCAAGGGCGGCAAGACGTCACGGGCCCGACGCAGCAAGCTCGGCTCCATCCTCGGCAAAGCGACGGGACGCAAAGACGGCGACGCCCTCGTGTCGCGCAAAGGTTCGGCGTACGTGCGCGAAGTGCGAATCGCCATGCAGAACGCCTTTGTCCTGCCGGGCCAAGTGCCGGTGTGGCTGCGCAAAGAGCTGCGCGCGCGGGTCCGCATCACGCGCATGACAGCGACCGGACGGGTTCTCGCGTATCGAGTCGAGCGCAAGAGCGGCAACGACGCCTTCGACAAGACGGTGCGGTCGCTGATGGCCCGCTACAAATCCGGACTGCGCACCTTGCCGGCGCCACCGCCCCACATCCTGACCGAGATCAACTCGCGCGGGATGCGCATCAGCCTCCGCGGTGGTTGAGATGAGCGACGCGCGGACCAGCAGGCCGAAAAAGACGCTGCCGTGGCACATCATCGTGCCGGTGATCGCGGTCCTCGCCGCCGCAGCAGCGCTCGCCTGGTGGGTACTACATGACCCCGATCCAGCGCCCTTGCTCTATCCGGGCGTGGATGGCTGAAAGAGCGGCTCTCGGGCTGCTACCGCTGGTCTGCAACCCGCGCCGCGATGGCGTCGAAGTCGCCGGGTTGTGTCCTACTCGGCACGCGCCCGCCTCCAGAGGAGCTCCCGAGTCCGCAGCCAATCGGCGTCTTCCTCGCGCTCATTTGGCGATTGCGGCAGCGGCCAGCCCAGGAGCGACGCGGCGAGGTCGATCAACTCGAGCCGCACGAAGCCACGAGCAAAGCTGCGAGGATCAGGCAGACAAGCGTTTTCAATCGCGATCGCATTCGCCATCCGACGCGCTGTCCAGCCAGGCCGCACAGCGCTGCGCACGTTGGGTAGGTTGGACAACAAGTTACGCGGGACAGGCCGCCGCATCAACCAACGAATCGGCCATGCGGTTGAAATCGACGCCGGGGAGTGGCCGCGGCTTAGCCCGGCTTAGGGCCTGTCCCTGAATCGATTTTCTGGACAGGTGGATCGGCGCCGAATCTAACGTGTGCACGGTAGACTGTTACGGGACCAGCAATAGAACCCAGCGACAAACGGGTCGGATTGTGCGCAATTCAGGGACAGGCCCTGGCCCGAACGGACACACTGCTTGGCCGGTCTACTGCTTGGCAGGAATCCGTGACTCGTACTTGAAGCACTCGGGGCCAACGAGGCGCTCGATGAGGCGTCCGTCGTAGCCGTAGATATCGACGACAGGGAGGCCGGCGACCGCGGGGAGGTATTTCTTCATCTCCGCCACACCCCAATCGGTCGCGTCGACCTTCTTGACGACGACATGCTCGTTGTCATGCCCGTACTTTTCGAGGATCGGCGCCAGCTTCTTGCACGGCCCGCACCAGGTCGCCCAGTAGTCGATGACCGTCACCTTGCCGGGGACGATGAGGTCGCTGATGAGCTTGGTGCCCGGTTTTTCGCCCTGTGCCACGGACGTCCTGGGTGGCGGCGGATCGGCGGCCCACGACCAGCTGAGCGCGCCGAAGATGCCCATTCCCGGCACCGGCTGTGTGCCATAGACGTCGTAGTAGAAGGGCATGCGTCCATTGACGCTCACGTTGAGCCCCGCTGGCAAAACGACCTGGAGCGTGGCGGTCACCGTGCCCGTCGCGGCGCCGCCGTTCGCAAACGGAGCCCAGTCGTCGTCTGCGGTGAATCGCTCTTCGCCGCGCGCTCGGTACTGGTATTCGCCGGTGATCGAGCCGTTGAGCAGGCCCTTGACGATGACGCCGGTGAAGCCTGCATTGACCCGCATTTCCGGGCCCCAGGCAAAGCCATACCCGTCGTCGTTTTCGAGCGTACCAAACGGCGTCCTGCTCGCGAACTGAACGATATAGCCCAAGCGGTCGATGATGCGGCCGAAGACGTCGACGTCGGCCAACCCCCACCAGAGTCCGCGACCGACCGAGACGTAGCGACTGCTGTCGGTCTGACTGCCCCCTGTGGACTTGATGATGAAGTGACCGGTCGGAGCCACTGCGCCAACCGACAGCGTGATCCGCGGGATATAGCCGCCGCTGATGCCGAGCGGCGTGAGAATGTTCTGGCGAATGCGCATCTCGATATCGCCGAACCCGTCGTCGTTGGTTTCTTGGAGGATGTTGCCCTCGGAGTCGGTCGGCCCGTCCGAGGCCCAATCATCGACACGGGTGCTGCCTGCGCGAACCATCGGTACCACGATCGCTACGCCGGTCCCGCTGCTGAAATCGGCCGAGAAGATCGCGTTGATGAGATGCAGGCGCAGCTGCCACTCGTCGGTGCGGACCGCGTCGCGTTTTTGCTGGGGCGTCAGCAAACTGACTTCACCGGAGTCCGGGTCGCGGCGATAGAAGTCGGTGAACGCGGTGTAGCCGTAGACCAAACCCGCAGAAAGCCGCAGCGACGGAGGCTGTCCGCCGGCGAAAGCACGCCCGATATCGTTGTCTCCCGACGGGAGAGCGGGGTTGCCTCAGACAGCGCACTGAGCGGTCGCATCAACAGGCACAAACGCCATTGCAGCGAAAGTGACCGCGGCGGCTACCAGGTGGGCTGCAGGGACTCGTGTGATGTTCATCGCGGGCTCCATGGCTCCGAGCGGAGCGTGACGGTAACAGTGTCGCACAAACCCGGCCAGCGCTACTCGGCGCCACCACATTTGCGCCGATGACGGCCCTTTCAAACACCCAAACCCGGGTGGTTCACTCCACGAGGTAGTTCAGCTGGACGCGAGTCACGGACGGGGTGGCTTTGCCGTTGCCGGTGAGCGTGGCGCGGTAGCGGAACGGACCCTTCTTCCAGTTCAGCTTGCCGACCAGCAGCGTCTTCAAGCCGCCGGAGGACGCGGTGGTGCTGCCGTTCTTCTTGCCGTTGTGGTCGTACCAGATGCTGGCGTCTTGGCTGAACTGTAGCTTCACGGTCGAGCCCGACGGCAACGTGCCGAGCTGGTAGGCGAAGCTGTAGAATCCGATGACGTTCTTCTGGCCGGCGACCAGGTCCTTGCTGACGGCGTTGCCGCTGCTGTTGAAGGACACCTGCTGGGTCTTGTTGAAGCCCGGGTTGGTCTTGCCGGCGATCGACGATGCGTAGCGGATCGCGACACGACCGGTGCCGCCGTAGCCGCCGCGGTTTTCGTTGCGACCAGCGTGCCCGTCCGGGCCACCGTAGGCGATGACGCGGTTGGAGCCGACGTTGCCGGTCTGCGTGCCGATGAGGATGGAGCCGCCCGCGCCTGAGCCGCCGCCGCCGGTTTCGGAGTGGCCGTATGCGCCGCGGGTTCCGAGCGCCTGGACCGTGCCTGAGACGGTGAGGTTGCGCGCGAACACAATGACGATTCCGCCGCCAGCGGCCCCCGCGCCGCCCGTGTCTGGGTTGTCGCCGTCCACGCCGCCGGAGCCGCCGCCGGCGCCCATGTAGATGCGGGACAAGTTCGCGACACCGTAGGCGCTGCCGCCCTGCGCCGTTTTCCGGCCATAGTACCAGCCGCCCCCGCACTGGTGGAAAGCCGCGTAGCCGTTGCGGCCGTTGCTGCCGTGCCCGCCGCCTGCGCCCCCGTTTCCAGAGTGACAGTGTTCGGCATCGCCGCCGCCGCCCGCGCCGTGTGATTGCGCCCAGGACCGCGATGCGCCGTGGCCGATCGACGGGCTTTCACCGCGCCAGCCGCCGCCCCAACTCGTCTTGGTACGTACACCCGGCGCCCCCCGGTAGCCGCGACCGTTCATGTTGATGGCGCCGCTGCTCTGGATATTCAGGTGCCCGTTGACGCGCACCGCGAAGAGGCCGCCCGTCGAACCGTTCCAGCTATTGGCGTGTGCGCCGCCTGCGATGTTGAGGTTGCCGTAGTTGGGCACGCGCTGAACCATCACGCGCTGGCCGGACAGGTTGCTGTTGCTCGATGAGCCATAGGTCTTGGTCAGGTTCTTTTCGCAGACGATGGTCGAGCCGGACGCGGTCTTGACGTCGCAGAACTCCCACTGGCCGACGTTTTTCGTGTTGCTGCCCGGCGCCTGCATGTTGATGAGGATGACCTCGTCGCCCGCCTTGATGCTCTGCTGAACCTGGTTGGACGGGGTGCCGTCGTTGCCGTTGCCGCCGATGACGATCGAGTTGCTGCCAAGCGATTTGACCGGGAAGCCTTCGGCGTCGCCGCGTACGCGGCCCGAAACCGACTGCGTGTTGATGTTGTGCCCGCCGAGGGTGCGGTTGCCGTCTTTGCCGTCGCCGAAGCCGAGCTTGCTGTCGAGCTTGACCACGCCGCCGCTGATGACGATCGACTTGCTCTTGGCCGTGTCGGTGAGGTTGCCGTTGTTGAAGTCATCGGTGACGAGGTGGCGGGTGCACGCAAAACCGTTGCCCGAATAGCCCGGCTTGCACGCGCAGGTTCGCGAGCCGGGGTTGTTGGTGCAGATCGCGTCCTTGTGGCAGCCGCCGTTGTTCTTGGCGCATTCGTTGACATCCTTGCAGATGAAGCCGTCGCCCGTGAAGCCGCCGTTGCACTTGCACGCGAGCTTGCCGGCGGTGCTCAGGCACTTGCCGTCCTTGGAGCAGCCGGTTTTGCCGATCTGACACAGGCCGGCGCTGCACACATCGCCCTTGGTGCACGGGTTGCCGTCGTCGCAGGGCTTGGAGTTGAACACCTGCTTGCAACCGGTCTTGGCGTCGCAGGAGTCGTCGGTGCAGGGGTTGCCGTCGTTGCAGGTGAGCTTCTTGCCGGGTGTGCATTTGCCGCTCGCGCAGACGTCGCCGACGGTGCAGACCGAGCCGTCGTTGCAGGGCGCGGTGTTGTTGACGGTCTTGCAGCCGCTGGCCGGGTTGCAGGTGTTGGTCGTGCAGACCTTGCCGTCGTTGCAGTTGCGGGCCGCGCCGGGTTTGCATTTGCCGCTGGTGCAGCGGTCCTTGACGGTGCAGGCGTTGCCGTCGCTGCAGAAGAAGCTGTTGTTGGTGTGCTGGCAGCCCTTCTTGGCGTCGCACTTGTCGTTGGTGCACGGGTTGCCGTCGTTGCAGTTGAGCTTGGTGCCGGCCTTGCAGTTGCCGCTCGCGCACGTGTCGCTGGTTGTGCAGACGGACCCGTCGCTGCATGGCGCGGTGTTGTTGACCTTCTTGCAGCCGGTCGCGGGCAGGCAGGTGTCGGTCGTGCAGACGTTGCCGTCCTCGCACTTGCGGGCCGCGCCGGGAACGCACTTACCGGACTTGCAGACGTCCTTGAGGGTGCACGCGTTGCCGTCGGTGCAGACCGCGGTGTTCGCCACGTTCTTGCAGCCGCCCTTGGCGTCGCAGCTATCGGTTGTGCAGACGTTGCCGTCGTTGCAGTTGACCTTCTTGCCCGGCACGCATTTGCCCTTGGCGCAGGTGTCGCCAACGGTGCAGACCGAGTTGTCGGTGCATGGCGCCGCGTTGTTGACGGTCACGCAGCCGCTGGCCGGGTTGCAGAAGTGCGACGTGCAGACCTTGTTGTCCGCGCAGTTGGGGGCCTTGCCGGGCACGCATTTGCCCTTGCTGCAGGTGTCCTTGAGCGTGCACTTGTTGCCGTCGGAGCAAGGCGCCGTGTTGTGCACGTTCTTGCAGCCGCTCTTGGCGTTACAAGTGTCGGCGGTGCAGACGTTGCCGTCGTTGCAGCTCTGTTTGGCGCCGGCCTTGCAGGTTCCGCCCGAGCATCGATCCGCGACGGTGCAGACCGATCCGTCGGTGCAGGGCGCGATGTTGTTGGTCTTCTTGCAGCCGGCCTGGGCGTCGCAGGTCTCGGTCGTGCAGACGTTGGCGTCGTCGCACTTGCTTGGCGCGAGCGGCGTGCAGACTCCCTTTTGGCAACGGTCGCCGGTCGTGCACTTGTTGTTGTCCGAGCATGTGGACGTGTTGTGCGTGAAAACACAGCCCTTTTGCGGGTGACAGCCGTCGTCGGTGCAGACGTTTCCGTCGTCGCAGAGCAGCTTGCCGCCCGCCAGGCACTTGCCGCCCTTGCAGCGGTCCGAGGTCGAGCAAACGGTCCCGTCGTCGCACGGCAGGGTGTTGTTGGCGGTCTTGCAGCCGGCGGTGGGTGAGCACGTGTCGGTCGTGCACGGGTTGTTGTCGTTGCAGAGGATCTGTTTGCCGGGTTTGCAGGAGCCGTCGGTGCAGATGTCGCCGCCGGTGCACGCGTTGTTGTCGGTACAGGTCACCTTGTTGTTGACGTGTTTGCAGCCGCCGCCGTCTTTGGCCGCCTTGGGGTCGCAGCTGTCGGTGGTGCAGAGGTTTTCGTCGTTGCAGTCGACCTTCTTGGTGCCGAGGCACAGGCCGTTGCTGCAGGTGTCGCCGGATGTGCAGGCGCTCTTGTCGTCGCACGGCAGCGTGTTCTTCTTGGTCACGCAACCAGCTTTGGTGTCGCAGTGTTCGGTGGTGCAGACGTTGCCGTCGTTGCAGACGGTCGCGGGTCCGGGCAGGCAGAGGGCGTCTTTGCAGCGGTCGCCGACAGTGCACACGTTGTTGTCGGTGCACTTGATGGTGTTGGCCGTGTGTTTGCAGCCGGGTTTGCCGCCGCCGGACTTGGAAGCGGGCACGCAGGCGTCGTCGGTGCACGGGTTTTCGTCGTCGCAGTTGAGCGAACCAACGCCCTTGCAGGCGCCGGCCGCGCATCGGTCGCCGGTCGAGCAGGGGTCGCCGTCGTCGCAGGGCAGCTTGTTGGCCTTGGTGCGGCAGGCCAGCTTGGCGTCGCAGAAGTCGTCGGTGCAGAGGTTGCCGTCGTCGCACACCGTAGCCTGGCCGGGCAGGCAGGTTCCGCCCTTGCAGTTGTCGTCGGTGGTGCACGCGTTGCCGTCGTTGCAGGGCAAGGTGTTGTTGACGTTGCTGCAGCCGCTGGCAGGTTTGCAGGCGTCATCGGTGCATGGGTTGCCGTCGTCGCAGTTGACCTTCTTGCCGACGCACTTGCCGCCCGCGCAGGTGTCCGAGCCGCTGCACAGGCTGCCGTCGTCGCAAGGAGCGGTGTTGTCCGCGGTCACGCAGCCCTTCTTTGGGTCGCACGAGTCGTCGGTGCAGAGGTTGCCGTCGTTGCAGACCGTGGCGGCGCCGGGCAGACACAGGCCGTCTTTGCACGCGTCCTGCTTGCTGCACACGTCGCCATCGTCGCAGGCGGCCGTGTTGTTCGCGGCCATGCAGCCCTTTTTCGGGTCGCAGGAGTCGTCGGTGCAGACCTTGCCGTCATCGCACACAACCGCGGTGCCTCCACAAGCGGCCTTGGAGCACTTGTCGTCCTTGGTGCACTTGTTGCCGTCGTCGCACGCGGCGTCTGCGGCCTTGTGGTCGCACTTGCCGGCCACGCAGTTGTCGAACGTGCAGGGGTTGTTGTCGTCGCAGATGCCGGTCGCGGGCGTGTCGGTCGCGCCGTCGCAGTCGTCGTCGAGCGCGTTGCAGGTCTCACTCGCGGCGGCTGGGGCGTCGCACGGCGTCAGGCCCGTGTCGCTGCAGGACCGCTGACCTTTGCAGGTGCCGATGCCGTTGCTGGTCTCGCAGACGGTGCTGAGCTTGGCGTCGACCGCGCGCTTGGAGCAGCCGCAGATGCCCTTTTTTCGCACGCAGACCTTGGCTTTGTTGCCGCCGACGCCGCTGTGTTCTTTGCAGGCGTAGTCGCCGGGACAATCGGCGTCCTTTTCGCAGCTGGTGGCGCAGAACAGGCCCGCGGAGACGCCGCCGTCATCGTAGGACACGCACATCGAGTCGCCCTTGGAGACCGCGGTGTTGCAGTCCGCGTCGGCCTTGCACGGGTCGCACAAGCGCACGTGCTGGGGCACGCAGAGGTTGGTGACGTCGCCGCCGGTGCCCTTGTTGGGTGTGCACGCAAAGCCCTTGGGGCAGTCGTCGATGCACGTCTTGCTGCACACCTTGCCGTCGGCCGCCTCGAGGCAGAACGCCGAGTCGCAGTCGTCGTTTTTCTTGCAGGGGCAGCCGAATTCGCCCGACAGGCACTCGCCTTTGCCGGTGTCGGGGCCGCCGGTGTCGTCGCTACCGGTGTCGTCAGCGCCGGTGTCCCCGGCGCCTGGGTTGTCGCGGCCGGTGTCTTCGGAACCGGTGTCATCCACCACTGTCCCATCGCCCAGGGTAGAGCTGTCGCCGAGGCTGGCATCGACGGTCGACGTCAGGTCGTCGCCGACGTCATCGCCGCAAGCGGGCAGGACGAAAACGGCCGCAAGACAAGCGGCGGGCACAAGGGTACGGAGCAAGCGCATGGGAATTCCGGTCGCGGCGCGGGTCGGTGGAAGCCGCGATTTGGCGTGAGGAGGCCCAGCGATTGTAAAGATATCTGTGCGCCGCGCCAGTTCGACGATTCAGCACCGGGCTAACGTCGGCTCCAGCGGACGATATGTGCGTGCAGGGCCTCCACACCATCGGTCAGCGCGCCGGGGCCGGGTTGGAGGATGTCGACGGACGCGATCTCGTGCAGCTCGCCGTCGACGACTGCGCGTACGGACTCGAGGCCAGGCCGGGTGGCGAACGCATCCACATCGAAGGGTTTGCCGCACCACGACGCGAAGACGATGTCGGGGTTGGCAGCGGCGATCGCCTCGGCGTCGACAAAGCGCTCTTTGGCCATCGCACCGCGCGACTTTTCGGCGAACACATCGACGCCACCGGCAAGCTCGATCAGCTCGGACACCCAGCGGATTCCGCAGATGGTCGGTTCGTCCCACTCTTCGAAGTACACGCGCGGCTTCCTGGGCAGCTTGGCGGCCGCGGCGGCGATCGCGTCGAGACGAGCCCGGTAGCCATCCACGAGGGCCTGCGCGTGGGCAGCGCGACCGACCAGGCGGCCGATGGTCAGGATGACGTCTTGTATCTCGGCGAGCGAGCGCTGGTTGAAGATGAGCACCTGCAGCCCCGCCTTGATGAGCTTGGCGGCGAGCTCGGCCTGGATGTCCGAAAAGCCGATAACCAGGTCGGGTTTCAGCGCGCAGATTTTGTCGACATGGCCGTTGATGAACGCGCTGACGATGGGCTTGTCGGCTCGGGCAGCCGGGGGCCGCTCGGTGTAGGCGCTGATACCGACGATGCGGCGCTGTTCGCCGAGCGCGTAGAGGATCTCGGTCGGCTCTTCGGTCAAGCAGACGATCCGCTTGGGGCCGATCATGGGCACGTTCGCAGCATCGCCGTCGGCCCGGGCAAAGAGCCGGTCCGGGTCGCCAAACGCCTTGAACTCGAGCGCGTTGCCGCTGGGATCCCGCACGAAGAAGGTCGCTTGCTCGCCGGGTTTGCCCTCAAAACGCACCCGTGGGCCGAGCAGAAAGTCGACACCATGAGCCCTTACGCGCTCGACAAGACGGCGCCACGCCTGCATCGGCAGGATCACCCCGAAATGAGGGACCGGAACAGCGTCTCCGTCGACGGCATTGGCCGCCCGATCGCCTGTTTCATCGCCGAGATGCACGCTGACCTGGTGGCCATGCATGTCGAAATCGATCCAGCGCGGCGCCTCGCGGCCCAGGTCACAGCCGAGCACGTCGACGTAGAAGGCGCGGGTCGCTTCGAGATCCGACACCGCGATGGCGAGGTGGAAGGGCGCGGACATGACCGTTGTCCAAAGCTACGAAGATGAAGCGATCGCCAGGCAGGCCCACCCGGCGATGAGGAGCAGGCCGCCGATCGGGGTGATCGCGCCCAGCCACTTGGTGCCGGTGATGCATAGCACATACAGGGTGCCCGAGAAGATGACGATGCCGCCGCTAAACGCCCACCCGGCGCGACGCAGCCAGACCAGCGCCTGGGGCTCGTGCAGCGACCAGACGCCGACAACGAGCAGCACAACCGCGTGAACGAGGTGGTAGAGCACGGCCGTTTCGTAGGTTCCGGTTCGCCCGGAAGCTTCGAGGGTCTGCTTGAGCGCGTGGGCCCCAAACGCGCCGAGTCCGACACCGAGCCCGCCAAAGATCGCGCCGAGAAAGAGGAAGGATTGATGCATGGCCGCCGCATACACGACTTTGGCCAAAGCGTCGACCATCGGGCATCGTCGCGGCGCACAGAACGGAGGCAAGATGACGACGATTCGAGACGCGACACCCGCCGATAGCGAGCTCATCCTCCGCTTCATCGAGCAGCTCGCCGATTACGAAAAAGAGCCCGACGCGGTTGAGACCGATGCCGCCACGATCCGCGCCCAGTTGGCCGAAAGTCCGCCCCCATTTCAGTGCATGATCGCCCACGATGACGACGGCGAGGCGGCCGGATTTGCGCTCTTTTTCCACAACTACAGCACCTGGCGAGGCGCGCGCGGCATTCACCTGGAGGACCTGTTCGTGCTCCCTGAACGTCGCGGTCGTGGGATCGGCAAGGCGCTGCTGCAACGGCTGGCGGCCATCGCTGTGGACCGGGGTTGTCCGCGGCTGGAGTGGGCCGTGCTCGATTGGAACAAGCCGGCGATCGATTTCTACATCGCGCTGGGCGCCGAAGCGCTCGATGAGTGGACGACGTTTCGCCTGCACGACGAGGCGTTGGAGCGGCTCGCGGCGGACAGTCAGCTTAAGAGCGGACAGTCAGCTTAAGATAGGGGTCTGACTGATACCAGCCGGCTATCTGGCGACCAGGCGGATGATGTCGACCTGGGGCCCGCGGCGAATCTCGGCGCGCACGACGTTTTCGAAGATCTCGCCGTCGATGACAGGATTGAGGGGCACACCGCCAAGGCATTGCACCTTCACAACCCGGGCGGGCCGCTCGACGAACTGACCGATCGGCAGCTTCTTGCCCCCAACGGCCATCACCGGCAGCGCTTTGACGACCTCGAAGGCGGACGGGTTGCCGGCCTGGACGTGCATCACACCCTGCTCGCGGGCGTGCGGAAAGAGCCGAAAGACGCCGCCGAGGTTGATGTCGATGGCGCCCATGTTCAGCGCGCGGAAGCGGTCGAATGGCAGCGCTTCCCCGTCGATTTGCACGGCCAGGTGCATCGGTTCGAAGACGTGTTTGCCGTAGCGCAGCGAGTCGTCGGACCAGGGCAGCATATTGAGCCCGGGCGTGTTGATCGTCGCCGACGCGAGGATGCGGCCGACGGTGGCGACGAGGCCGAACGCGTTGCGCTGGTCCTGGGCGTAATAGTGCTCGAAATAGCGGTTGCCGACCCCGGCGAGGGCGCTGGCAAAGCCGATGCGTGCGAAGGGCTGGCCGGCGTTGGGGCCGGTCGCGCCGTGTTCACCGGTCACGCGCAGGCTGTCGAGCGCCACGATGTCGGGTGCGTCGCCGCGCTTGACGAGATCCACAAGCGCTTGCAGGAGCTTTTCGGCTTTGCCGGCCACGCCGGTCTTGTGCGCGATGAAGTCGATGGTGCCCGACCGAGTCGGCAAAATGGCAGGCACGCGTTCGCCACGACCGCGGCTGGCGACGGCGTCGTAGACCGCGTTGACAAGCCAGTGAAAGGCGCCATCGCCGCCGTCCGCGACGAGGTAGGGCACGCGATCGTCGAGGAAGCCGTGAACGAGCGCGGCGACCGCGTCGGGGGTCTCGGTGCTGACGACCGTGCCGACCCCTTCAACGATCGCGCGGAGCTTGTCGATGCGCTCGGGTTGGCGGCGATTCTTCTTGCTGTTGGGGTTGAAGACGACGGCGAGTCGTGGCGTTTGCGGCATATTGGACGAGGGTCTCGTTGCAGAGGAAACGATCAGTTGACGGCAACGTGGAACCGCCGCGCAGGGGAGGTTGGGGTGAGGCACGAAAACGACGCCCACTGCTGCCAAACAACGCGGGCCGAGGGGCCTCCCCGGAGGCCCCTTTGCGAATGAAAGCCAGGGCCTGTCCCTGAATCGATTTTCTGGACAGGTGGATCGGCGCCGAATCTAACGTGTGCATGGTAGCACGCAAGCAACTCGACGATCGTCAGTGGACGAAACTGGCCGATGTCATCGAACGACAGCGGGGCGCCGGCCGGCGCGGTCGTGATGAGCGGAATTTTCTTGAGGCGGTGCTGTGGATCCAGTGAACGGGGGCGCCTTGGCGCGCAGGGTCAGAGAGGGGCAGACGAGACGGCGCGCCGCAGGCGCACCCAAAGAGGAACGTCCGATGGGCGATGAAAGCTGGCTTCGAGGCGTCGCCAAAGAGCAACGCGCCCCAATGTCAGATGCTGAGCGCAAGATCTGGCACTCAGTTCGCGCGCGTCGGCTGGGCGGCCTCAAGTTCCGGCGGCAGCATCCGATAGGCCCCTATGTCGCCGACTTCTACTGTGGCGACGCTCGTCTCGTCGTCGAAGTGGACGGCAACCATCACGGCGAGCCGGCTCAGGTCGAGCACGATGAGATTCGAGACGCCCGGATGACGACGCAAGGCCTCAACGTCATCCGCTTCACCGTCCATGAAATTGTGGAGAAACTCGACGACGTCAAGTCCCGGATCTGGGTTGAAGCCGTCGGCGACGAGTGAAATGGAGCGCCTGACGGCGCGCAGTACTTGTTTGCCCCTCTCTGACCCTGCGGGCCATCTCTCCCAGCGTAGCCGGTGAGACAGTAGTTATTTCAAACTGTTACGGGACCAGCAATAGAACCCGGCGGCAAACCGGTCGGATTGTGCGCAATTCAGGGACAGGCCCTGGCCAGGTGGTCCGACGTCCGGCCGGCAACTCATCAACACTCCTGAAACGGACCACTAAGCCCAAAGCCGCAGTTGGCGGTCGCCGTCGAGGTGCCACGTCTTGGGTGGCTGAGCGTCGCTTCCGGCGTAGTTGGCGGGGTCGTTGAGGCGCGCGCAGAGGGCCGCGGCGCCGTTTCCGTAGGCGACGACGTCGGCCGGTTGCAGGGCGTGGACAAGGCGATCGAGATCGGTGCCGGAGCTGTGGCGAGACATCGGGATGAAGCGCTCAGCGCCCACCTGGTCGGCCATGGCGTGGTCGGCGGACTCGGCGCATAGCGTCCATTGAAAGTCGTCGAGATCGCGACCGTGCAGCTCCAGCACGCGGCGGATCGGCCACAGCACGAAGCTCGCTGGTTGGCCGTGCCCGCCGAGCCGACGAATCCGCGGGGTGTGTACATCCGCATCACCGAACCGCCACGACCAGCGCTTGAAGCCGAGGGTGCCGTACAGGGGCGCCCGGCGACCGACGAGGAGCGCGACGGCGAGGGCAACGACCGGGTCATCGAACAGCCAAACGTGTCCGCGTGTGCCGTCCAGGAGCCGATGCAGCGCGTCGTCGACCTCGGCGCGAAGCTGGGCGACGGAGGCGTGCTCGACGTGACCGAAGCGCGCGTCGACAAAGAGCACGTCGGCGGCGAAATCGGGGATGGGGTCGGCCCCGGGCAGCGCGTCGAGGCGGGCGGCTCCGGCGAACAGGAGGTCGCGACCGTCACTTTCGACGGCGAGCAAAGCGGCACCGGGCGCAGATCCGGCTGGCAGCAGCTCGAAGTTTCGTTCGCCGAGCTTGAAGCGCTCACGATACGGGGCGGCGAGCGGCATCTTGCGCGCGGTTCGCGCCTTGGGACCGGCCGACGAATAGCCCCACATCGCGGCCATCTGGGCGCTGCAGACGATCCTCTCAGCGCGCGCGGGTCGGCCCCGGAGATCGCCGATAAAGGCCCTCTCCTTGCGCGGTTTGCCGTCGACCCAAAGGCGCGCCGACCGCAGGTACAGCCCTTCGGATGCGGTCACGCCAAAGGCCTCGGTCACAATGTTGTCCATCGCTCGCACAGCAACCCAAATTCCGCCGTCCCGGTGAGGTACCACACGGCGTGATGGATAGGCAGGTCATGGCAAGCGTCGCGTCCGTCACCAGCGCTTGGCAAGCGGACATGCCGCACGCTGTCTTGGGGGTGGTACGACCCTCGCGGAGGTGTCCGGTAGGTCACCGAGCAAGGTGCAGTCGCGCTTGCGCGACGCAGAAACGCAACAACGCCCCCAGGGTGTGACCCGACGGGGAAACGAAGTGACCGAAGCAGAGGTCACGCCCCTACCATAGCTTGCGCGCGGCGGCTCGTTGCGCAGTGTCCAGGGCCCAGCGGTCGCCGTGCTCTTCCAGCAGCTTCGCAAACCGCTTGTACGCCTTTTTCGCGCCCGAGACGTCCCAATAATCCTCTTCGTAGCCGAACAAGCTGTCGCCGGCGTAGATGATCTGGCTCATGCCTCCGAACGTGATCGGCGCCGCGTCGGGGCCGGCGGGGTTGTAGTACGTGTTGTCCATCCCGTAGGCGACGCGGTTGCCCTCGATCACGTACCAGTTCAAGGCCCCGTGGATGTGGCCGTGCTGGGCCATGGTCGACGTGATCCAGGCGCGCACCGTCTCGCGCCCATTCATCGTGCCGTACACGCGCTCGTCGTAGACGACGTCCTCGGTGAAACAATCCGCCCAGTCCGACCAGCGCTCCTCGACGTTGCCGACCTGCCAGTAACGACGGAATGCGGCGTCGACCTCCTCGCGTGGAAACACGTTGATGCTGGAGAGTACGCTGCTGAACAGGACATTGGCGTCGTCGGTCGTCGTCATCAGGGCCTCCACAGCGCCGTACGAACGAACGACTGCGCGGTCGTCTTCGGTTCGGCTCGGCTGTGCTACGATCGCAGCATAGACCGGCATTCCGCCGCTTTGAAACCGCCTGACGAGGCGCCGCTCATGGCCCAGACCGCGACAGACCCGGCGATCGACGCGATCCCCGATGAAGCGCCGCTGCCGATTGCTGAACCCGCCGTCGCGCCCGCCCCCCGCATCATCGCCAAGACCGCGCCGCCCCGCGTGGATGACGACTACAGCGACGCCGATCTCGAACACCGCTCGCGCATGACGCCCAGCTTCGGGCTGCTCATGACGCTATTGACGCGGATGTTCTTCAAGCCGGTCAAGTTCCCAACCCGCATCAACAACGAGCTCACCGAGGTCGCCCGCGAAGGCGTGCCCGTGTACGTCATGAAGACGGTCAGCTTGCTCGACTACCTCTACTTCAACTACGCCTTCAAGCGCGCCCAGCTGCCCATCGCCGCCTTCGCCAACGCGCTCGATCTGACCTTCTTTCAGCCGTGGCGGTCGGCGCTCAAGTCGTTTTTCCGCAAGGTTTTCGGTCGCAAGAAGGATATCCCCGACTCCGAGGTGGTGCGCGCGCTCATCCGGCGGCGCAAGGCGGTGCTCGTCTTTCTCCGCCGCGGTTTTTCCTTCGCGCAGCTCGTCGGGCAGAGGAAGGCCGATTCGCACCTTCGCGACCTGATCGCGGCCCAGCGCCAGTGCGATTTTCCGGTCTACATCGTGCCCCAGGTGCTGGTGTGGGAGCGCAGCCTCGACTCGGGTCGCAGCAACATCCTCGAGTCGTTCTTCGGCGACCCGCAGGCGCCCGGCATCTTCCGCAAGGCGTTTTCGTTCGCCGTCAACCACCGGCGCGCCTTTGCCCGACTCGGCGAACGCATCGATCTGCGCGCTTTCCTGGCCGAACACGACGAAGGCACGGACGACGCGCTGCTCGCCGAACGCCTGCGCCTCGTCATCAAGCAGCGCTTCAGCTCCGAAGACCGGGTCATGCGCGGCGCGATCGTCAAACCGCCGTCGATCGTGACCGAAGAGATCCTTGGCGACGCCAGCTTCGAAGCCACGCTCCAGCAGACCGCCGCCCAGACCAACCGCTCGATCGAAGAGGTGCGCGAGCAAGCGCGCGACAGCCTGATGGAGATCGCCGCGGACCTGAAGCTGTGGATGGTCGACCTCTTCTCGCTCGCCCTGACGCTGATCTGGGCGCGTATCTACGAGGACATCGAGGTCGACGACGAGGGCCTCGACATGCTGATGCGCGAGGGCCGTGATAAGCCGTTCATCATCGTGCCCAGCCACAAGTCGCACATCGACTACCTGATCATCAGCTACATCTTCCACAACAACGGCATCGTGCCGCCCCATATCGCCGCGGGCGCCAACCTCAACTTCTGGCCGATGGGGCCAACCTTCCGGCGGGCGGGGGCGTTCTTCTTGCGGCGCACGTTCAAGGGCCAGCCGGTCTACGCCGCGTCGTTCCGGGCGTACTTGCGCAAGCTCTTGCGCGAGGGCCATTGGCTGGAGTTCTTCCCCGAAGGCACCCGTTCGCGGACCGGCAAGCTGCTGCCGCCCAAGTACGGGATGCTCCGCCAGGTGCTCGCCGCGGTGGCCGACGGCGATGTCGAGGACGTGATGCTCGCGCCGGTCAACTTCGGTTACGAACGCATGATCGAGGAGGGCGCCTACCGAAAGGAGCTTGAGGGCGCCGAAAAGCGCGCAGAATCGGGCCTCGAAGTGCTCAAGGCGACGCAGGTGCTCGTTCACAAGTACGGCCGGATGCGCATCCAATTCGCGCAGCCGCTGTCGATCCGTGCGCTGCTTGAGGCTGAAAACGCGCTCGTTCCCGAACATCAACGCGACCGGGACACCTGGAACCGCGCCGTCAAGATCACCGGCTACACCATCTTGCACGGCATCAACTCTGCGGCGGTGGTCACGACGACCTCGCTCGTGGCCGCGATCCTGCTCATGAACGAGCACCGCGGCATCGCGCGCGACGACCTGCTCGCCCGCATCGGCTATCTGCTCGACACCTGCCAGCAACGGGGCGCCGTCTTGTCCGACCCGCTGCGCACCAACATGCAGATGCAGCGCCAGAAGCTGCAGGACGCTTCGACCCGCGACGCCATCGAGCTGCGTCAATCAGGCGGCTTCCCCGATCCGCTGGGCAAACAATCCGAGCGCGCCCGCGCCATCGGTCGGGCCGTCGAACCGCTGGTCGAAGCGTCGCTCGGCGAATTCGCCAAACCGCGCTGGATCACGCGCAAACAGTACGGGCGCGACGAGGTCTACGTGGTCAAGCGCGCCGGTCGCCTGCACCTGGACTACTACAAGAACAACATCATCCACCTGCTGGTCCAGGACGCCCTGCTCGCCGCCGCCATCCTCGCCGAGATGGACGACGCCGACGCCGTCGACCCCAACGATCTGCGCGAGAGCACGCGGTTCTTGTCGCTCTTGCTCAAGTTCGAGTTTGTCTACGACCCGCAGAAAGGGTTTGAGCAGCAGTACGAAGAGACCCTCGCCGGTTGGTTCGATCGAGGCTGGCTCACCACGGTCGAGGGCGGTCATTTGCGGCTGCGCTACAAGGTCCTGCCGGTGGCGCGCATGTACGGCAAGCTCATGCACAACTTCATCGAGTCCTACATGATCATGGGCCGGGCGCTGACGGTGTTGCAGGACGGCAAGATGACCGACAAGGAGTTTCTCGGTCACTGCCAGACAGAGGCGGACAAGCTCAGCGAGATCGGCATCGTTCGCTGCTACGAGGCCATCAGCAAGGTCAACCTGACCAACGCGCTCGAGATCTTCGTGGAGCAGCGCTACATCGTTCGCACCGTCGACGAAAGCGGCAAGAAGCCGGTGAAGATGCTCGAAGTGCGCATCGGCGAACGGACAAGCGCCCAGTTTGCGACCTTTGTCTCGCGCATCGAACGCTTCCACGCCCCGTGGCGCGTGTAGCGATGGCGACGGAACGTGCATGAACGCCCGAAAACTCGGCCTCTTCATCACCCTGCTCTGCTCTTTGTCCGTAAACTCGGGCTGTAGCGACCCGGTTGACGCGGACACCGGAAACGACAGCGCGACCGATACCGGCTCGACAGGCGATACCGCTGATGAAAACGCAGCCGATGCAGAACACGGCGATTCGGGCTCGAATGCCGGTCCGCGCCGCGTTTTGCTGCTGATCGCCGACGACCTCGGGGTCGACCAGGTGCTTGCCTACGGCGACAAGGACGGCGACGGCAAGGCCGATGACGGGCGCGCGTATCCGCCGATGCCGACGGTCAACGGCATCTGTGCGGTTGGCATGCGATTCGACAACGCCTGGTCGGCACCAACCTGCTCGCCGACGCGGGCGACCATCATCACCGGCCGCTACGGGTTTCGGACCGGTGTCGGGTGGGCCGTCGCGAAGAAAAACCAGCTCAAACTGGACGAGATCACGCTGCCCGAGCTCCTCTCCGCCAAGGGTGTCGCGACGGCGAACGTGGGCAAGTGGCACCTGGGCACCAACGCGGACATCGGCGGTGACGACGCGCCGCGCAAGGCGGGATGGCAGCACTTTTCGGGCCTGACAGGCGGCGTGCTGGACGACTACAGCAAGTGGCCGCGGACCGTGGACGGTAAGACGGCCGAAACCACCAGCTACGCGACGACCGCCAACGTGGACGACGGCCTGGCGTGGGTGAAGAAGCGCAAAAAGGACGAACCCTGGCTGCTGTGGGTCGCCTTCAACGCGCCGCATTCGCCGTTTCACAAGCCGCCCAACGACCTGCATGACAGCGACGGCCTGCCCGCGACGACGGGACACATCAAGAAGAACTCGGTCCTGTACTACAACGCGATGGTGCAGGCCCTCGATACCGAGATCGCGCGTTTGCTCGAGGGCCTCAAGGCTGACGACCAGACGCCCACTGACATCATCTTCATCGGCGACAACGGCAGCCCCGCGCAGGTTGCGACGGCGCCGTGGGATCCGGACAAGGCCAAGGGCACCCTCTACGAAGGCGGAGTGCGGGTGCCGTACTGCATCTCGGGGCAGTCGACGGCCGGCAAATCGAGCACGACGGCCCTGGTGCACACCGCGGACCTGTTCGCGACCATCGTCGGCATGTTCGGGGTCGATATGGGGACCGCCGGGCAGGACAGCTTGGACCTCGCGCCGCTGCTCAAGGACGGCAAGGCGGCGTGGCGGGACTTCAACTACACGGATTCGTTTGGCAACCCCAAGGGTTCGGACGACGCCGAGGGCAAGGCCATCACCGACGGAACCTACAAGCTGATCCGGTTCACCAGCAGCACCGAGTTGTTCTTCAACATCGCGACCGACAGGCACGAGACCAAGGACCTCAAGGCTGCGGGGCTGAGCGGCGATTCGAAGAAGGCCTACGACGCGCTGATCACAAAGCTCGGGGAGTTGAAGTAGTAATGGTGCGTGCTGGGGTCTTCGCCGCGATCGTCGTTGGTGCCGTGGTTGTGGCCGCACCGATGACGGCGTGTGCGCATGGGATCGGCGGTGGGCGGCTGCATATCGAGCTCGATGGCGACACCTTGTACGTGTTGACGACGCCTTCCATGGCGCTCTTCTCGGGGTTTGACCGAAACAAGGATGGACGGCTCACCAAGGCGGAAGTGAGGGGCCGGCGCGACGCGATGATCGCCGATTTCCTGGGCCATCTACAGCTGCGCGACGATCGCGGACGGGCCGGCAAGATCGTGTTCAGTGACCTCAATCCGCTGCATACGCATTCCCGCAAGCGGCGGGGAAAACACATCCGTATGAACATTCGGCTGCGGTTTTCTGCTCCCCCCGTGTCCATTTGGTTGGCGTACGACGCGGCAAAGCGCGCGCCCCTCGGCTTGATGGCGGCAAGAAGCGAAAATGACCGCAAGCGACGCGGGCAGAAGGTGACGACCGGGAAGCTGGACCGAGACAACATCGTATTGACCCTGCTGCGACAGGACCGGCGCCCCAAGGCCGGCAAGACGCCCGACAAGCGGCGACGGAAGGCAAGATGAAGCAACGTTTATGCGCGAGGCACGCCGACCATGGGCGCCCTGCGACAACCGCTTGGTTCGGTGTGCTCGTCCTGGCCTTTGCATGCGGGGCCTGCAGCGCAGAGGTGACGACGCCCGCCAATGGGACCGACGCGGGGGCTTCTTCGTCGTCCAGCGGCGGCTCATCGAGCGGGACGTCTTCGAGCGGGGCCGACGCCGGAGCATCATCTGGCGGAACATCGTCGAGCGGTGCCGACGCCGGAGCATCATCTGGCGGAACATCGTCGAGCGGCGCGGACACCGGAGCGTCATCGGGCGGCACGTCATCGGGCGGAACATCATCGGGCGGCAACGCCTTCTGCACGGACGATTCGAAGGGCTCGGGCAAGCTGAAGACGCCGACAGGTTCGGGGGATCACACGTTCACAGCGACCTTGCTGGCGTGTTCGCTGTCGACCGCGGAAGTCGCGACCTGCTACGGCGCCAAGCACCAGAGCAAGGAGATCGTGACGGCGACCGAGCGCAAGATGACGAGCAACGCCATTCCAGATCACGACGCCGACCTCTTCCCCAACGCGGGCAACCCCAACGCGGTCAAGGCGCAAAGCAAGAGCTACACCGTCACCATGACGCCGACCCGCAACAAGGACAGCAAGTGGGCGCAGATCATCGGGTACGCCAACAACGGCATTAAGTTCGAGCCCGAGACGGCCGAGCGCTTCAAGGACGGCCAGTGGAAATACGAGGCGCTGACCTGGAGCGGGCGGTTGAAGGCCGACACGCTCAAGAAGCCGGGCGCGTCGCTGGGGCTCGACTGCAACTTCGCGCACGTGCAGCCCAATGGCGAATACCACTACCACGGCGCCCCGACCGGCCTGATGCCCGAAAAGCCCGCGTTTACGCACCTGGGCTGGGCCGCAGACGGCTTCCCGATCCTCGGACGCTGGGGCTATTCGAAGGCGGGCGACGACAAGAGCGGGCTCGCCGAGATGAAGGGCAGCTATGTGCTCAAGTCCGGCACCAGGCAGGCGCTCGATAGCAACGACAGCCCGCCGCCCGGCAAGTACGACGGGACGTTCGTGCAGGACTGGGAGTACAAGGCCGGCAGCGGCGACCTCGACGAGTGCAACGGCCGACAAGAGAAGGTGACCATCGGCGGCAAGGCCTACGAGTACGCGTACTACCTCACCTGGGACTACCCGTGGATGCCGCGCTGCCTGTGGGGCGATGCCGGCATCGGGTTCAAGATGGGCCCACCCGGTGGCGGCGGTGGACCCGGCGGCGGAAAGAAGCCTCCCCCCGGCGGCGGCGGCTGAGCGATCGACGAGCTACGCGCTCGATGCATGGCAGGCGCGATTGGAAGTCGCTGACTGAGCGATAGGCCGGGGCCGGGCCACCCGAACCCGAACCCGAACGCGAGCGCACACCCTCACGGGTTGCCGCTGGCTTGCGAACCAGGCCCGTGAGCATGGCCGCGACCTTGTCGGCCGCCGCCAGCAGCGCTTCGGATTCGACGGCAGGCAGCAGACCAGGCGCCGCGGCCAACTCCACCGCCACCGCGGCCTCGCACGCTTCGCCCCGCGCCTCGTTGAAGCGCTGCCGCTTCTCGCCTGCGTCGAGTCGGTTGGCCCCCTCGCCGATCAGCAGCGCCGGCGCCGTCAGGCGCGCTCGGGCGGGCCGGGATAGCGAACGGCAGTGCGGCAGCACCCGCGGACCCTCGCGCCCCGCGAACTCCGATCGAACCCGCGATGCATGGCTGACGGGTGGTCGGTTTGCGTCGATCCGGCGTAGGCTGTGGCGGTGTCTGCCAGCGTCCGACCCGATCGATACTGTCCGCTCTGCGGTGCCGAGACCGATAGCCGAGTCTGTGCCGCCGACGGCACCGCCACACTGCGCCGCGGCGCGCCACCTTCCGACCCGAGCCGCATCAAGATCGGCGACGTCATCGCGGACCGCTACCGCATCGAAGGCGAGCTCGGCCGCGGTGGTTTCGGCGCCGTATTTCGCGCGCGGCACACCGGGACGGGGCAGGAAGTTGGCCTGAAAGTGCTCGTTTCGGGCGCCGACGACACCGTCAAGCAGCGTTTCTTCCGCGAAGCTCGGATGACCGCGCAGCTGCGTCACCCCAACACGATCCGCGTGTTCGATTTCGGCCAATCTGACGACGGCACGTTGTTCATCGCGATGGAGATGCTGCGCGGATGCACGGTCGCCGAAGAGCTCGAAAAGCGGCAGCGCGATGGGGGCGCTTTCAGCGAGCAGGAGGCGGTGGAGATTGGGATCGCCGTCGCCGATAGCCTCGACGAAGCGCACGCCGCCGGGTTGGTTCACCGGGACTTGAAGCCGCACAACCTGTTCCTGCACGAGGACAAGCGCGATGGCCGCGTCGTGAAGGTGCTGGATTTCGGCATCGCCAAGGGCCTCGGCAAGTCGCTGACAGGCGACGGAATCCTCGGCACGCCGACGTATATGAGCCCCGAGCAGATTCGCAACCTGGACCTGGACGGGCGCAGCGACGTCTACGCGCTGGGAGTCGTGCTGTTTTACGTCGTGGCTGGGCGACCGCCGTTCGACGCCGACGAGCCCCTCGTCGTGATGATGGAACACACCACCAAGGCGCCACCACGCCTTGCCGATGTCGCCCCGGATCGAGCGTCGCGCGGGTTGAACGCCGTCGTCGCGCGATGTTTGGCCAAGTCTCCAGACGACCGTTTCCAGGACGCCACGGAGCTCGCGCGGGCGCTGCAGACGTTGAACAAGGGCGGTCGAACCGGTCGATATGCCGCACCGAGGCGCATGAAAAGCGGCGGTGTCGTCCGGCGACCGTCTCGGCGTCACGCGCCCGTCGGCGGGGTCGGCGATGAACCCGAAGCTGATGATGACCCATTGCCCGCGACCGTGGTGGGGCCGCTGCCGACAAAGGACGATGAGCTTGCTGAGCCGGTCGAGGTCATCGCCGCGCCGCCGATCGTGTCGATGAAGCCGAATTGGCCGTTGCGGATCGCGGTTTTCCTGGCGGTATCGTCGGTGTCCGCCGCGATCGTGGTTTGGGGCGTGTTAATCGCGGGCTGGGGGGCGGACAGCGGGCGGAAAGATGACCCAACGGTGGCCGCCGCGACAGGCGATGTCGCTGCTCCGTCGACGGCTGCCTCGACGGCTGCCGGTGCGAACTCCGCACGCGATGCGAACGATTCAGCGGATGCCGGTGCGACCGAGGCCAGTTCGGACGCAGGTTCCGGAGTGGATAGCGCGGCGGCTGCTGCCGAGGACATTGCGGCTGCCTCCCAGGACAATGCGGCTGCTGGATCGGGCGATGCGGATGATGTTACCGGGAGCGATGCTGTCGGGGACGCGGACGTGGCGGTGGATGGCGGGGCCGCGAAGGCGCGCAAATCCAAACGTCGGCGGTCCAAGCGCGGTCGCTACCGCGGCAGGTCACGGTCGCGCCGCAAGGCCCGCAAACCTCGTCGGCGCGTGATCGACCACGCGCTCGAGGTGGAAGTGAATTGACCGGTGCGCCGGTCATGTCGCACAGCTTCTGTTCGGCCGGCGCGCTGCCACCGCCGTCGGGATCGATCCAGTACAGCCACGAGGGCGCGCCGGCGTAGGCGTCCAGGATCAGCTTGCAGGCGCCGGCGGGTTTGGCCGTGGTGCAGCCGGGCCACTTGTCCTTGACGACCGCGAACACCGCTTACCGCTTGTTCTGACACCGCTTGTTCCGACGCTCCGTCAGGTCAGCGGACGCGGCGCATCCAGAAGCTGCCAGGCCACTCTGTCTGAGCGTTGTACGATTTGAGCGCCGCGGCCAGGGCGTCGGGGTGCTTGAGGTGCATCCAACTGCCGCCGAACAGCACCTCAAAGCTGTCGTTGAACTGCAGGAATGCCTGCAGTAAGTACTGCTCGGTCCAGAAGCGCTGGTGTTGCTTGACCCACTTACGCGGGTAGTTGGCGGGCAGGAAAATATCGTGCACGTGGACGATCACGCCATTTTGCAGGCGCGGCAGGATCTCCATGAATTCGTACTCGACATCGCTGCCAATCCGCAGCACATGGCTCGAATCGATGAACAGGATGTCGCCGTCCGCCAACGCCTCGAACGTCGCGAGCGACACGTCTTGCACGCGCTTTTCGACGAGCTGAGAGAGCCCCTTGAGCTCCTGGCGCAGCATCGGTCGTGGGTACGGCTCGATCGCGGTGAACTCGCACGTCGGCCCACCTTCAGCGGCGTTCTTTCGGAGCGCCTCGCAGGCCAGCATCGTCGAGTAGCCCGAGCCGATCTCGATCATCCGCTTGGGCTGATGGTCGCGCAAGATGCACCACAGCAGCTCGGCATCGCCCGACCGAAACGACGGGTTGCCATAGAAGAAGCGCCACTTCTCAGCCGGTGCGTCGGTCGGCAGCGCATCGTATTCCGCCTTGAACCGCGCCGCGTAGTCCGCCAGCAGCGCCACCTGCTCATCGTCGCGCATGTTGATGCCGACCATCTCGCTGGGTCGATCCCAGATGGTGTCGGGCAGCTCGCGGGTGTCGGGGATCGGCTCGTAGAAGCTCAGCGGCGTGACGTGGTAGCCGCGCTCTTGCCACAGGCCGAAGTAGCGCTTGTCCCTCATCACGGCGGATGGGATGGCGCCGGAAACGACCCGGGCGATGCCATCGGCGACAGTTCTCTTGATGCGTTTGACGATCATGGCGCGGATGCTACATGCGGCACTTGTCGCCGGCAACGGACCGCCATCGCGGCTATTTTAGCGCCATCATGGTGCTCCGCCCTTCCAGATAGAGGGTCGGCGTGTAGGCCAGGAACGCCAGCGGCAGGCGCACCAGAAACGGCACATTGTAGTGCTGCAGGCCGAGACACACCGCGCCCACAAACGCCGCACCAACCGCCGGCTTGAACCAGGACTGCAGGTTGAGCGGGCCGATCTCGCGCCGGTAGGTCGGCAGCGACACGAGCCAGCCGGCCAGGTCGACCGCGGCGATGGCGATGGCTCCCCCGAGCGCGCCGTAGATCGGGACAAGGGCAAATCCCCCGCCGATCGAGGTGATGGCCGACGCGCAGAGCACCACCAGCATGACCCGATCCTTGCCAAACCCGAGCAGGCAATTGGAGTAGCCGCAGATCGCGAAGTTGAAAAACAGCGCCAAGCTCATGATCTGCACAAGGATCACCGCGTCCTGGTAGGCGGCGCCGTACAGCAGATCCACCACGCCTTGCGCCTCGACGAGCATCATCACCGCGCCGAAGAAGGCGGGGACCATGTGCACCTTGGCGAAGAGTTGCGCCTCCTGAGCGGCCTTTTCGGGTGACTCTTTGGCCGATCGCGCGAGCCGTGGGAAGAACGCGCCCGACAGCACCGTGGGGATCGTCGCGGCCAGCTCAACCAGCCGGAAGCCCGCCAGGTATTCGCCGAGCTCGGCGGGGCCCATGTAGCCGCGGATGATGAGGTTGTTGGTGTAGTGCAGCACGACGTGGATCGCCGACATCACGCCCAACGGCAGCGACGCCCAGAGCGCGGTGAAGACCTGCTGGCGGGTTGGCCACTGCAGGCGCTTGCCGATCGCCATGAGCAGGATGGGATAGCCCGCCGCGGTGCGCGCCGTCGCCAGCACCAGCGCAAGGATCGGCATCGCGTAGATGTCGTCGGGCTGCCGTACGAAGAGCACGAGTCCGAGCGCGTTGCCGACGCTGTAGATGACGTCGATGCCGGCGTTGACGCGGATCAGCTCCAGGCCGTTGAGCGCCCAGTTGACCGATAATCCCTGGGTGATGAGGACCAGCGACGACAGGATGACGACGTTGCGCTCGACCGGGTTTTCGAGCCAGCCGTAGGCGAAGACCGCGGTGCCGACGATGCCGAGCGTCGCCAAAACGGTCTGGGTGCCGTTGATGATGACGACCAGCCGACCAGCCGACTCGCGCTCGCGAGCCACCTCGCGCACGCCCCACGTCATCAGCCCCGGCGACAGCAGAATCGCTGCGTATGCCGAGATCGACAGACCAAACCCAACGATGCCGTAGCCCTCGGGGCCCAGATGCCGCGCCGCCCAGCCGAGAATCGCCACGCCGATCGCTTTGGTGAAGAGCGTGGCGCCGCTCAACGACGCGAGGTTCTTGAAGAAGACCGATTGGCTCAGCCGCTTGAGCAGCCCGGTGGGGGGCGGCTGGTCGGGTGGCGGCGGCGGTGCGTCCGGCTCGGTGGGATCGCTCAACGCGCTACCAGCCGGCCTTCTCAGCGCCGTGAAGGAGCCCCGATTTCAGGCGCGCGTTGACCTCGTCGAAGGCGGCGGGTGCGACGTGCGACTCAAAGAGGTCGACGGACATGGGCTCTTCCTGGCGTTCGGGCGGGTGGCGTCCGCTTCGAGCGGCGCAGTATAGACCTACGTTGCACCGGAGCAAGGCGCCGTGTTTTCGGCTACAGTTGAGCTCTTCGGACGAGTCCCCAGGGGCCTGCAACGACGATGTCGCTGCGGAATAGAAATGTCCGGTCTTCTCCTCGATAGAAACGTCCGGTCTGTTGTTCTCCGTTCACTCATGTACCCGGTCGGGTCGGGCGGCACGTCCAACTCGGGCGCGCTGTAGGCGACTCATGGCCGGGAGCCCGCTCTTGGTCGCTTCGTCGTCTCGCATCCCTCGGCTTTCAATTCCATCGCCTTGGTGTTCTTCATCGCCTTCGGATCATGCGCCTGCCTCGCCGAATCCGAGAAGCTCATCTTCTTGCGCGCGACTCAGCCCACGACCGAGCCGATCAGGTGGCGCACGTGCGGCGTCGAGGTCCGTACACGGCCGATAGCGTGCTACCCTCCCGCCCCGCATCCGCAGCGAACCAGCGACGCCTTGAGATCCAGCCGCCGTTTCCGCATCGCGCTCATCGGGCTGTTCCTGGTCCTTTCGACAGTGATCCCGCAGCGCTCCAGCGGGCTCACTTCCGCCCAGGAAGCCCGCGCCAAGCAGGTTGCGAGCGACGCCATCTATGCCTACCGCGCCCGCCGCTACAAACGAGCCGCCAAGCTGTTCATGCGCGTGTGGAAGCTGACCGACAAGTCGATGCCGCGCATGTTGCGCAACGCGGCGCGGTCGTGGGAATCGGCCGGCAAGGTGAAGCGAGCCTTGACGCTGTGGGAGCGGCTGGAGCGGCCTCTTGGTGCTTCTGACCTGACCCGCAAAGAGGCGGCCTTGATGCGCAAGGAAGCGCGGATTCATGCGCGTGATCTGCGGTTGGTGATGGGGCAGCAGCTCTTCGAACGGGCCGAGCAGCACTACTCGAAGAAGGCTTATCGTGAGGCCGGCGACGCGTTCATTCGCGCGTACCAGGCGTCGGGGCGGCAGAGCCCGAGCTACCTGCGGTTTGCGGCGCGCGCCTACGAGAAGGGGCGCCTGATCGACGAGGCCTTGATCGGCTGGCGGCACTACAAGAAGGCAGCTGGGGTCGGCGAAATCGGCCGCGAAGAGGCGCAAAAAAGGCAGGCGGCGCTCGAGGCGGAGGTGGCGTCCCTGCATCGCAATCGCGTCGCCATGCAGTACTACCAGCGGGGTCGCTTCAAGCTCGCGGCGGACGCGTTCTTGCAGGCCTACAAACAGGCGCCTTCGCGACGGCTCTCCCAGCTGCGGATGGCGGCGTTGTCGGCTCAGCGCGGCAAACAATACGACCGGGCCCGCGGGCTCTGGCGACGTTATGGCGGGGCCAAGCAGGTGACGGCGCTGGGGCGGCAGGAGGCTGACGACAGGGTCCGCGACATCGAGATCCGCGCGCGGCAGCGGCAGGCCAAGCGGTTGATGCGCGGCAAGAAATATCGGGCAGCCGGCGACCTGTGGCTCGAGGTCTATGCGGTGAGCCTCGATAAGTCGCCGCGCTACCTGCACAAAGCCGCGCTGGCCTTCGAGAAAGCCAAGTCGTTCAAGCGCGCCCGCACGCTCTGGTTGCGCTACAGCACGTCACCGACCGTCTCCGATGACGAACAAGAGGTCGCGTTCAAGCGGGCTGAACAGCTGGATGCATCCCAGAAATCGGGCGCCGCACCCGTCGCCCAGCCGCCCTTGATGTTGGCCGTTGCCCGCCATGATCCGCGCCCGGTCGAAGGCCCGCGTCTCTGTGTGGGCTGCCTGGTGACCCTGGGGGCCGGAGCGGTGGCGACCGTCGGCGGACTCCTCGTGTGGTCCGACGCCGAAGACCGGTCGATGAAGCTGAGCGCGAAGCTCGGCGGCGATGTGGTGACCGGCATCGACAAGATGAGCGCGCAACAGGAGCAGGACGCGGTCAATACCGGCCGCACGATGGGCGCCGTGTTGATGGGGATCGGGGCAGCGGCGCTGATCGGCGGCGTCATCGCCGAGGTGGTCGTGCAGACGGGCGGACGTGACGACGAAGACGAAGACGAAGACACAGCATGGCTGATCGCCCCCGCGGGCAACGGTATCGTGGCGCGATGGAGTTGGCGTTGAACCGCGTGAGCCTGTTGCGGCTGTTGCTTGTGCTCGGAGCGATCGGCCTCGCTGGGTGCGGCGACGTGGACTTCAAGGTCGCAGAGAAGACCTTTGCGTGCAGCGAACCGGGCGTGTGCGTCGACATCTCCGGCGACGTGGACGAAACGTCAGACGTGTCCGCTGCGGGTGACGGCAGTGAGCTCGACGACGCCAACCAGCTCGCTGACGGGGCGACGACCGAAGAAGACGGCACGCTCGACATCCTGGGGCCACTCGACGCCAAAGAAAGCGACGCCAACGAACTCGACGCAAACGAGCTCGACGCAAAAGAAACCGACGCCAAGGAAACCGACGCCAAAGAACTCGACGCCAAAGAACTCGACGCCAAAGAACTCGACGCTGAAAAAACCGACGCCAAAGAAGACGTCGATACGTCCGATGCGGGCGTCCAAGACGCTGGTCCAGGCGACGCGGGCGATGTCTCGAGCAGCGACGGCGGGCCCGGCCCCGAGTGCACCACGGCCAAGCAATGCGACGACAAGCTGGTCTGCACCACCGACTCGTGCGCGGCCGGAAAGTGCACGCATAAACACAACAAGGCGCCTTGCGACGACGGCAACAAGTGCACGACGGGCGACACCTGCAAGGACGGCAAGTGTGCGGCTGGCGAGATCAAGTCGTGCGACGACGCCAACAAGTGCACGTACGACAAGTGCCTGCTCGGCAGCGCCCTGTGCATCCACACGCCGATCCCCGGCTGCGGCAACAACTGCACGACGACCAAGCACTGCGGCGTGAGCACCGACCCCTGCAAGAAGCCCTGGTGCGACGCCAAGAAGGGCAAGTGCGCGCTGCAACCCATCAGCGGCTCATGCAACGACGGCAACCAGTGCACCGTGTCGGATACCTGCCAAGAAGGCGTCTGCAAGGGCAAAGCCCGGGTCTGCAACGACGGCAAACACTGCACGACCGACACGTGTTCGGCGCTCATCGGCTGCCAGTTCAAGCCAAACGGCCTCGCCTGCGACGACAACAACAAGTGCACCCATGGCGACAAGTGCATCGGCGTCATCTGCAAAGGCACCTACAAGGCCTGCAACGACAAGAATCCCTGCACCAATGACACGTGTTCGGCGTCCAAGGGCTGCGTCTTCAGCCACAACACCTACAGCTGCAGCGACGGCAACGTCTGCACCGTGACGGACAAGTGCAGCGGCGGAACGTGCAAGGGCTCGCCCAAGGTCTGCAAGGATAGCAACCCCTGTACCTACGACAGCTGCCACAGCAAATACGGCTGCAGTTTCACTAAACTACCCAACAACACCGGCTGCGACGACGGCAACAAGTGCACCAAACCCGACGTCTGTTACAGCGGCAAATGTTCGGGCAAGTACCTGCCGTGCAACGACGGCAACCCCTGCACCAAGGACACCTGCTCGCCCAAGACCGGTTGCTCCCACACGGCGACAAGCGGCAGCTGCAGCGACGGCAACGCGTGCACCTCGTCGGACACCTGCAACAACGGCAAGTGCTACGGCGCGCCCAAGAGCTGCAATGACAAAAACGCCTGCACCAAGGACACCTGCAACCCGAAAAACGGCAGCTGCGGCCACGCGTGGATATCCGACGGCCATTGGTGCGCGTCATCGAGCACCTGCATCAGCGGCAAGTGCGTGTCGTGCGCGGCCACGTGCAAGGGTCGGTGCGGCAACATCTTGGGGTGCAAGTGCGGCGGCTGCGCGACCGGCTACAAGTGCCAGGGCAGTTATTGCAAGAAGGACTGCGCCGCAGTCTGCAAGGGCAAATGCGGGTCCTACAGCGGGTGCAATTGCCCCGGCTGCGCGTCGGGCTACGTGTGCAAATCCTCGGTCTGCGTCAAGAGCTGCGAGCCCGCCAAACACAAGCGCAAGTGCCAGAGCAACCAGGTCATCGGCTGGTACAACGCCTGCGGACAGTTCACCGGCGTCGCGACGACCTGCGGCAAATGCATGATCTGCGCGAACGGCATTCAGGGGCCTTCCTGTAAGCAGATCTTCAGCAACGACGGCGAGTGCGGCAAGCCGGGCGGCGCTTGATGGGGCCCGGGCGGCCGATCGCGGTGATCGTCATCGTGTCGATCGCGGCGTTTGTGCCGATGCTCGTGGCGGGCCTGGCCAACGGCGATAACATCGTCTTCAACCTCGCGTGGGAACAAGCGTTTTCCAAGCAGCTCTTCGCGGGTGAGGGCTATCCGCGGTGGCTGTCCGATCTCAACTGCGGGGCCGGATCTGCGGTGTTCTACTTCTATGCGCCGCTGCCGTTTTACGTGCTCGCGGCCGTGCGCGGTGTTTTGCCGGGAGACGTCGCCGGGACCACGGTGCTCGGAGTTGGCCAATGGGTGCTGCTGCTGGCGTCCGGGCTCGCCCTCTTCGCGCTGGCGAAACGTCGCACATCGGCCTGGCCGGCTGCCATTGCGGCGTGCCTGTACATGCTGCTGCCCTATCACTACGAATACGACCTGTGGCGGCGCCAGGCGATCGGGGAATTCGCGGCGTTCGCGGTGATGCCCATCATCGTGCTGTTCGCCACATCCGAGTCGATGCACCGTCGCGCCATCGCCGGTCTTGCGGTGAGCTACGGCCTGCTCGTCTTCTGTCATCTGCCGACCGCGCTGCTCTTCTCCATCGCGCTCGGTGCGATCTTGCTGCTGCGGGCGTCGCGCCACCGATCCGTACATGTCCTGGTCGGCCAGGGGGCGGGCATCGGCCTCGGGTTGATGCTGGCCGCGATCTACCTGGTGCCGGCTTTGCTCACCCAGGAGTTCGTCTCGATCGAGCGGCTCTGGAACGCCTATCACACCTACGAAACGTGGCTGCTGTTCGACGGCAAGAGCGCCCCCAACGCGCTGTTCGAAGCCGGTCTCGCACGCAACCTCATCTCCTGTACGGCCGCCGTCGTGATGTGCGCCGTTGGGGCCAGCCGTGGATCGTGGCGTCGGGCCGTTGCCGAGCTGGCTCCCTGGTTGCTTGTGACCGCGATGGCCGTCGTGCTGACAACCGGCCTGTCGACGCCGATCTGGGCGGCGGCCAAGACGCTGCAGAAAGTGCAGTTCCCGTGGCGCTTTTTCGCGATCCTCGACCTCGCCGTCGCCATGTCATTCGCCGTCGCGCTGCACGCCCTGTTGCAAACGCGCGCCAAGCTCGCCATCGCCGGCTGCATCGGGGCCGCCATCGCGATCGCCATCGGCATGTCCGGCTATCGGCAGATGGGCGTGCGCCACGAATCCCGGCGCCACCCCAACGAAATCGCCACCCGGGATCGCGATGTCGCGGGCGGCTTTTGCTGCACCTACGAATACGTGCCGCGCGGCTTCAAGCACGACATCTTCGCGTACCGGCCAACGCTCGCGAAGCTGCCGCGTGTCCACGTCGAAAAAGGCGACGCAAAGGTCGAAATCGACACCTGGCAGCCGCGCCACATCCGCCTCGACGTCGACGCCCGCGAGCCTTCAGTCGTGCGGATCAAGCAGTTCTTCTACCCGAGCTGGCGAGCGCGCGTTGACGACGGGACCAGCACGCCAAACGAGCTCAAAGTGGCGGCCACACCGGGCAGCGCGCTGCTGACTGTCGCCGTGCCAGCCGGGAAGAACAGCGTCGACGTCGTGCTGCAACCGCTGCCCGAAGAGCGCTACGGCCTCGCCCTGAGCGGCGTGGGATTGCTGGGCGTATTGCTGCTGGTCGGCTGGCGAAGACGAAAGCCGGTCGCTTCGACTACCAGGCGTCAGCGATCTTGTTGAGCTCGTGCTGGTGGATGCAATCGGCCACGACGCCGACACCGAAGAGCGCCGCGACGAGCGACAGGACAGGCAACCCCTCGGTCACCGGAAGTCCAAACAGCTCCTGGATCTCGTTGATCGCGCCGCCCATCTTGAATTGGTAGTACAGGTGGTACAGCCCGCAGGTCACGATCGAGAGCAGCAGCCACATGACGAAGCTGAATTCGTTACGACCCAGCATCTGGTTGCAGCTCTGTTGCTGCCGGTAGTTCCAATACAGGTTGAACAGCCCGGCGGTGACGATGGTGAGCACCAGGAAGAGCGCGATGTTGTTGCGATGGTGCGCGCCGGTGCTCGATGGCCTGCTCATTTTGCTTCGTCCACCAGCTGCCACGCGACGGTTTTGCCGGCGCGGAAGGGAGCGACCACGGTCTCGCCAAACGACAATGTCGCGGGCACGGCCTGTTGCTTTCGCACGAGCGTGACGGTGCCGGGATTGCGCGGCAAGCCATAAAAATCAGGCCCGTTGTGGGACGCGAAGGCCTCGAGGCGGTCGAGGCGGCCGATGGCGTCAAAAGCTTCAGCGTAAAGCTCAAGCGCGGCGTGGGCGGTGAACGAGCCGGCGCAACCACAGGCCGATTCCTTGGCGGCGATAGCATGAGGCGCCGAGTCCGTCCCGAGGAAAAAGCGCGGGTTGTCCGAAGTTGCGGCGGCCAGCAGGGCGATTCGGTCCTCTTCGCGTTTGAGGATGGGCAGGCAATACAGGTGCGGTCGGATGCCGCCGGCGAGCATCGCGTTGCGGTTGTTGAGCAGGTGATGGGCCGTAATCGTGGCGGCGAGGTTGTCCGACCCCTCGGCGACGAAGCGCGCCGCGTGGGCCGTGGTGATGTGTTCGAGCACGATTTTCAGCCCGGAATGCCGCTCGACGAGGTCGACCAGGATCGCGTCCACGAAGGCTTTTTCGCGCTCGAAGATGTCGACATGATCGGCGGTGACTTCGCCGTGAATGAGCAACGGCATCCCCACGGCCGCCATGGCTTCGAGCACGGGGTCGAGCCCGCGCAGGTCCGTGACACCGGCGTCCGAGTTGGTGGTCGCGCCCGCCGGATAGAGCTTGCACGCGACGACAAAACCCGACTCCGCGGCGCGCTCGATCTCGGCCGGCGTCGTGTTGTCGGTGAGGTAAAGCGTCATCAGCGGCGTGAACGACCGCCCGACCGGCACGTTTTCGAGGATGCGGCCGCGGTATTCGGCTGCCATGGCGGTGTTGACCACAGGCGGCTTCAGATTGGGCATCGCGATGGCGCGTCGAAACTGCCGCGCGGTGTGGGCCACGGTGTCGGCGAGCGCGGCACCGTCACGCAGGTGCAGGTGCCAGTCGTCGGGGGCGGTCAGCGTCAGTCGTTCGGGCCGGGATCGCGTCATGGGCACCACGTTACACCGCTTCTGGAGGATCCGCAGGCGATTGAGGGCCTGAAACGGAGGCGATGACAAATCGCAACCAACGCTATCTGTCTGTGGCAACACGCTGCAAAGTTGGGCGCGAATCTGACATGCTGCGGCGTCGATTCATCGGAGCTTGGATGGCCTCCCGTCGCGCCTTGTGGTCACGCCCACCGACCGTTTTTGCGGTCGACTTGTTGTGCTTGATTGCCGTGTGCTTGATGGCCGCGGCGTGCAGCGACGAAGCGAAGACGGGCGACGACAAGGACGCGAACGCCGTGGCCGAGGATGTTTCGGACACCGCCGGCGCCGTGGATGACAGCGGCCCAATCGACGTGGGCCCCGAAGATGTTGAGCTCGACTGTCCCGGCGGCCCCGGGTGCCCGTGCAAGACCGCGGCCGAGTGCGACACGCCCAAGTGCATCGACTCCCCCGACGGACGGGTCTGCGCCCAAAAATGCGTCGACAGCTGCCCCAAGGGCTTCCTGTGCGTCGCGGGCGTCGGCGATTCGCTGAGCTACTGCCTGCCCGAACACGGCCTGATTTGCCGCCCGTGCGACGCCAGCGCCGACTGCCAACAGGCCGGCATGACCAAGACGTGGTGCGTCGATTACGAGGGCAATGGCGGCTTCTGCGGGGCCTTTTGCACGGGCACGGCCGACTGTCCCAAGGGTTTTGTGTGCCGCCAGGTCGATACGGTCGACAGCGGCAAGCGCAACCAGTGCGTCCGAGACGATATCGGCGGCGGGTTCGGCGAGTGTTCGTGCAGCCCGGCGGCCAGGGGCGGCAAGCTCGCGACGACCTGCTGGATTCCGCAAAAAGACGCCGCGGGCAAGGTCGTTGGCCGATGCAAGGGGCAGCGCTTCTGTGGCGCCGGCAAGGACGGCGGGCTCAGCGCGTGCGAGCAGCTCAAGGGCAGCCAGGAGCTGTGCATGGACACCCAGTGCGACGGCAAAAAGGACGGAACCAGCTGCGAGGACGGCAACAAGTGCACGACCAACGACGCGTGCAAAAAGGGCACCTGCGCGGGCGGCGACGACGTCTGCGAATGCAAACAGACCGCCGACTGCGTGGACAAGGACGGCGACCCCTGCACGGGCGTCCCGTTCTGCGACAAGTCCGGCAAGGTCAACGTCTGCAAGGTCAACCCGAGCACCGTCGTGACCTGCAGTCCCGCCGGAAACACCGCGTGTCGCAAGAATGCGTGCGATCCCAAGACCAAGAAGTGCGCGTTCCAGGTCGAGCCGGTGTCCACCACGTGCGACGACGGCAAGCCGTGCACCGAAGGCGACCACTGCGACGGCAAGGGCAAATGCGCGGCCGGTACCGACAAGTGCCAGTGCGCCGTCACCGCCGACTGCGCCAAGCTCGAGGACGGAAATGCCTGCAACGGGACGCTGTACTGCGACAAGACCAAGCTGCCGTACACCTGCAAGGTCAACGCGTCATCGATCATCAAGTGCGACGCGAAGGCCGACACCGCGTGCACCAAGAACGCGTGCGATGCCAAGACCGGCACGTGCAAAGTCGGCCCGGTCAACGACAAGAAGGCGTGCGACGACGGTGACAAGTGCACCAAGGGCGAGGCGTGCACCGCTGGCAAGTGCGTCGGCGGCACCGCGACATGCCCCTGTTCCGTCCACGCCGAGTGCGCGGATAAGGACGACGGCAACCTCTGCAACGGGGTGATGTACTGCCACAAGGCGTCGAGCACGTGCCGCGTCAACCCGGCGACCAGGGTCTACTGCCCGGCGGCCAAAGACACCGCTTGTCTGCAGAACAAGTGCGCGCCTTCGACCGGGCTGTGCGGCCTGACCATCGTCAACGACAAGCTCGTGTGCGTCGACGGCGACCCCTGCACGAAGGGCGAATCGTGCGCCAACGGCGAATGCACCGGCGGTACGTCGCTGTGCGATTGCGAGAAAAACGCCGACTGCGCGGATAAGGGCGGCGGCGACAAGTGCCTCGGCGAGCTGTTCTGCGACAAGTCCTGGGCAAAGGGCGGCCAGAAAGCGCAGTGCAAACCCAACCCGGCCAAGAAGGTGCAGTGCAAGACGGTCGACGACACCGTCTGCGCGACCAATCGCTGCGATCCGAAGACGGGCAAGTGCGCGATGAAGGCCCGTAACGACGGCGCGAGCTGCGAGGTCGACGGCGACCCATGCACCGTTGACGAAACCTGTGTGGCCGGCGTCTGCAAGGTCGGCAAGTCGGTGTGCGCCTGCAAGACCAAGGCCGACTGCGCCAAGTTCGATGACGGCCTCGCGTGCAACGGGACGCTGGTGTGCGACACCTCGCTCAAGACCCCGACCTGCGTGGTCGACAAGGCCAGCGCAGTGACCTGCAAAGGGCCAACGAGTCCGTGTACGACGCGGGTGTGCATGGAGCCCAAGGGGACGTGCCAGCTGACCGGTCGACCCGATGGCGCGCCGTGCGACGACGGCGACCCGTGCACGAAAGACGAGGGCTGCTTCAACAGCAAGTGCAGCAAGAGCACCAAGATCTGCGGGTGCACCAAGGACACGGACTGCGCGCAGTTCAACGACACGACCAACAAGTGCGCCGGCGCGATGAGCTGCAATACCAAGGTCGGCAAGTGCGTGCTTGGGCCGCCCGTGGTCTGCAACGACAAGAACGTCTGCACGACCGACGCCTGCGATCCCAAGAAGGGCTGCGTCTACACGCCCAAGCCGTGCGTCGCCGCCGACAAGTGCACCATCGCCGCGTGCCACGAGACCCTCGGGTGTCAAAAGAAGCCCAAGGTGTGCGCGGACGACGACAACCCCTGTACGGAGGAGTCGTGCGACAAGGCCAAGGGCTGCGAGTCCAAGCCGATCACCGACGGCACCGGCTGCAAGACCAAGGCGGGCGGCGACGGGACGTGCCAGGCATCGGTGTGCAAGCCCAAGGCGCCACCGGTCATCAACGACGCCGACCGCGACGGGATGAAGGACAGCCACGACGTCTGCCCGACCGTCTGGAACCCGAGCCAGGACCCGAAGGCGTGCGGCTCCTTCGACAAGAGCAAGTGGCTGGGCGGCGCGGCCATCAAGCTCGCGACCGCAGATGCCGGGGTCGGCAAAGCCAAGCAACGGCGCACCAACGAGGTCGTCGATATCCCGCTGGCCAACGGCATCGTCGATGAGTCGCTGCTCGGTCATTGGAAGCTCAACGCGACGTTGAAAACCCATCACGGCGGCGCGGCGGCCGGCACCGGGCAGATTGTCGGCACACCGGAGTTCAAGACCGGGCCGTTCCCAGCGATCAAGACCGCCTACGCCTTCGACGGCAAGACCGACGGTGCTGTGGTTGGCAAAGGACGCACCTGGCGGCTCGGCAGCCGCTACACGGTGTCGATCTGGGTCAAGGAGAAGGCGGCGGTTTCAGCGATCCAGCCGCGCTTTCTGCTCTCGAGCACCTCGGGTTTGAAGTGCAAGGGCAAGGGGGTCGCCGTCCAGATCACCAGCGACAAGGCGTATGGATTCTCGGGTCCCGGCGTGGCCGTTTTTGCGCCCCGCGACAAGGACGACAAGTGGCATCACATCGTGTTCACGCGCGACGGCAGCACCTTTCGAGCGTTCAAAGACGGCGTCTTGCACCAGCAAACCGTCAAAGCCACCGCGACCGCCGAAGATTGCGGCAACGCGTTCTCGCTGGGCTTTCGCTACGCCGACGGCAAGATCGACACGGGCAGCTTCCTGCCCGCGCACGTGGCTGAATTCGCGGTGTTCAAACGCGCGCTCGGTCCCGACGAGATCCGCGCCTACTTCACCAGCAAAGCCCCGTACGGCAGCACCTTCGCGCCCGGAGCTCGGCGGTCCTACTCGGACGTCCGCGTGGTCGAGTTCGGCAACAAGACCCCGCACCTGGTTCACCAGGAGCTCATCGGGATCCGCAAACACGACACCCGGGACACGGTCGGCAAGCACCTCGTGATGCTGCTCGACGGCCACATGACCGAGAGCGTGGCCAAGAAGTCGGGCGCCAAGCTCACGGGGGCGGTGAAGTACGCGACGGGTCGATTCGGAGCGCCGAAGGGAGCCGTAGAGTTCGACGGCAAGACCGCGATCGACACCAAGATCAAGCCGGTGCTCCGCGACAAAGACGGCTGGGCAATCGAGGCGTGGATCAATGTGCCAAAGCTGCCCGATTCGAAGGGCACGATCATCGGCGCGGAACCGGCGACGGGCGCGGTGATGGCGTTTCAGCTGCGGAGCGACGGCCGCATCAGCTTGGAATTGAAGACCAACACCGGCAAGGGCAACAACCACGCGCCCAACCCACAAGCGCACAAGGTCACGGCCGGAAGGTGGCATCACGTCGCCGTCAACTACGACCCCGGCGGCAAGGTGCGGCTGTACGTCGACGGGCTTCTCACCGCGACACCCGGCAGCCAGACCACCGGTGACAGCAGCCCGACCCTGCCGCTGGCGATCGGAGCACTGCGCCGCAACGTCGGGCCGACATCGCATCCCTTCGTCGGGCGCATCGACGAGCTGATCATCCACGCCAGGAGCCGCGCGCCCGGCTATTTCCGCCACCGCGCCCGCGGGCTTGCCAAGGTGCGTTTTCTCGCCTCGACCGCCGTCAAGAAGCACGCCGACGGCACGTTCCACCCGCTGGTCTACGAGCTGGTGTGGGGCAACCTGGGCTCTTCGAGCGTCGCGTCCACGCGGATCACCGCGCTCGACACCAAGACGACGTGCGACCACCTCGTCTCACACTGCCTCGGAACAGTGGCGTGGTGGCGCATGGAGGACCTCGGCAACGGCATGGTCGTCGACGACGGCGCTTGGGGTCAGCACGGGGTCGCGAAACTGAGCACGGGCCCGGCCCCCGGTGTCGCCGGCGGCGGTTTGCAAGTCGGCAGCGGGTACGTCGAGGTGCCGCACGACGACCGGCAATACCTGCCGAAGTACACCGTCGAGGCGAGCGTGCGACCCGTTGTCGTCGCGGTTAATCGGGCGATCGTCAGCCGCGGGTCGATGAAGAACAACGAGCGCTGGGCCTACCACCTCGGGTTCGATGGGCTCAACAAGCTCGTCACCTGGATGCACGCCAACGACTCCAAGCACCGCGTTCGGAGCCAGACGAGCTTCGCCAAGAACACGTGGGCGAGCGTCGCGGCTGGGTTTGATGGCAAGCAGACCTGGGTCGCATCCGGCGGTCAGAAGATCGCGACCGTCAGCGGACTTGCGGGGCCGTACAAGCCGACCTCGACGCTCGTATTGGGTTCGTCGCGCAACGATGCGGGCAAGGTCACAGCAGCTCACAAGGGCGTACTCGACGAAATTCGCCTGAGCAACCGCGCGCTGCAGCCCGACGAGATGCTGCATTTTCCGGCGTTCTCGCACGGTCTTGTCGCCAGGGATCCGACGTCCTGCGACGACGGCAACGTCTGCACGGTCGACGCGTTCAACGCCAAGGGTGTGTGCGCGAAGATCCCGGTCGCCGATGGGACCACGTGCCCCACCGGCAGCTGCGACGCGGGGGTCTGCAAGGCGCCGTGCACGCTGTATGACAAGGCGTTTAGCGACTCGAAGGGTAAGCAGTCATCGTTTGAAGCCGTGGTCCCGCTCGCCAACGATCTCGTGGCGTACTGCGGCGCGAGGCTCGTGAGCGGGTTCAGCTGGGCGGCCCGCGTCGGCGTGGTCAACAAGTCCGGCAACGTATCGTGGGAGAAGAGTTACGGCTCGACCGACCACCGCTGCAACACGGCGCGAGCGACCAAGGACGGCAATGTCATCGCGACGGGTTCCATCAAACCCCCGGCCGTCAACCACACCGACGCGTGGCTGCTGAAGTTCGCGCCCAACGGCCAGACGCTGCTCGAGGCAAATGTCGGCGGCTCCAACGACGAGATCGGTTACGACGTCATGGAGTTTGGCGCGGGCTATGCCCTGGCCGGCCAGCGGAAGCTGGGCTCGAGCGGCACCAACGCGTTTGGGTGGATCGCCAAGACCAACGGCAAGGGCGTCAAGGTCTGGGACGGATCCGTCAGCGTCGGCCACGTCTCGGTCATGGGGGCTTCCGTCTCGCAGGCGGCCAACGGCGGGCTCCTGGCGGCTTACACCTTCCGCTCGTCGAGCTCGACCAACCGATTCCCGCATGTCTTCCGGCTCGACGCCAACGGCCAGACCTTGTGGGACCGCAAGCTGGCCAAGGGCGCGGGCATCAGCGAGCTGCGCTTCATGGCGCTTCCGACCGGGACCTATCTCGGCTACGGGGCGACCAACCAAAAAGGCGCGGGCGGGCTCGACTGCTGGTTGCTGCAGCTGACGGACGTGGGCGACGTAACGTTGGACCGCACCTACGGCACGCCCCGCCACGACAGCTGCTCGGGCCTCGCGCCGCGCACGAAATCAGCCGTGCTGGCCGGCTACCAGACGCTCAAGACCGGAGCGACCGTCGGTTGGACGTTCGGCATCGATCAGCGCGGCGACACGCTGTGGCAAAAGACAGTTCACCCCTCGGCCGGCAGCGCCGATTTGCGCGCCGTGGCCGCGACCAAGAAGGGGCGGCTCGTGTACGCAGGGCACAAGTCCGCCAACAAGGTGAAATCGGGCTGGCTGCGGCACACCGACGGGTGGGGTGAGGCGGACTGCGGCAAGTCGGGCAAGTGCGCGAGCGTTACCGACCTCTGCGCGTTCAACAACGCGTGCATCAAGCCCGAGTGCGTCCCGGCGTCCGGCTGCGGGCCGCTGATGATCCCCGGCTGCAAAGAGGCCAAGGACATGGACGTCGACCGCGACGAGTTGGTCGGCTCCAAGGACACGTGCGCCACGGTGTGGAATCCGGACAACGACCCGAAGGCATGCGAGCCGGTCAAGACGGCAGACTTCCAAGAGGAACACCACTTGAACATCCACCAGCCGGGCTTCAAGGCGCCGTATTCCTCGCAGCGGCGCACCAACGAGCCGATCGACATCGCGCTGGTCAACGGCATCCGCGACAGCAGCCTCGTCGGGTCGTGGCACTTCGACAACAAGATCGCGACGCTGCCCGGCATGACGAACAAGCAGCTCGGCAAGATCGCCTACGGACCGGGCCCGTTCAGCCCCCTGGGCTTGGCGCTACAGCTCGATGGCAGCAGCGGCGTGCAGCTCGGCCGCAAGTTCAAATTCGCGGACGAGTGGACGGTGATGATGTGGTTTATGCCCACCAAGAACGTCAGCTCGGAACAGTGGCTCGTAAGCCAGCTTGGCAAGAGCGCCGACAGCAACGGCTGGAAGGTCTACCGCCAGGGCAGCAGCATCACCGTCCAGCTCGGCAATTTTGGGAGCGGCACCGCCATCAAGGCTTCCGCCACAGGCATCCAAAACGACCGTTGGCATCACGTCGCAGTCCGCCGCCACATGCGCAGCATCGAGCTGTGGCTTGATGGTGTGCAAAGAGCCGTGGCACAGGAGCCCAAGACGTATTCCACTCCGACCAAGGCGCCCAAAGACTTCGGCGACCCGATCGCCGTCGGCCACCGCAACAAGCAAAACGGTTCGCCGGCCAACTTCTTCGTCGGCCGTGTTGACGATCTCCTGGTGTTCAGTCGCCCGTTGTCAGCGCGCGAAATGCGCATCTACTTCGCGAGCAAAAAGCCGTACGGCAGCGCGCTCATAAGTGGCACGCGGCCGGACTTCGCGGGTCTGCGCGTGACGGAGAGAAACCGTGTCGGCGGTGGGGAGACGCATACGCACTTCGAGCTCCGCGGCCTGCGGCAGTTTGGCGACACCGCGCTGTCCGAAGTCTTCACGTACGCGCCGCTCGGGCCGAGCGTGAACGCGGCCAAGGGTCAAAACGGACAGTTTATCGGCAAGACCAAATGGACCAGCGGCCGTTTTGGCGGCGTCAACACGGCGATCCAGCTGGACGGCAATAGCTTTGTGCAGACGTCGTTTTCCAAGCGCCCTTCGGCGCTCGCGACCACTGCGGAGCTGTTCTTCAAGCTCGACGCCAACGCGGCGACCACCGAGGGGCTCATCCACCTCAAGCGGCACGTCGGAATCTCGGTGCGCCCGGTGTCCGGCGCGACGCGGCTGTACGGTGAATTGTTCTTCAAGGACAACCCGTCCAAGGCCATCCCGCTCGCCGGCGTGACCGATTTGGTAGTCGGACGCTGGTATCACGCCGCGGTGGTCTATGACGGCAAGGCCGGACGGATGTACCTCGATGGACGGCTGGAATCCCAGTTCGCCAAGAGCAACAAGCTCGGCATCGCGTCGGGAATCGCGGGCTACTTCTTCGGTTATCGCGAGGGCAAGAAGGTCCGCGGCGCGCTCGACGAGATCATCATCCACAACGTCGCGCGGTCGGCCAACTGGATCGCCAACCGTGCCCGCGGCCTGCCATCCATCCGTTTTCTGGCCAGCACCGAGCCCCATCCAAGCGCGCTTGGCGCCTACCGGTTCAACCAGTATCGGCTGCGCTGGAAGATGAAGACGCCGGTCGCCAAACCCACGTCGGTCGTCGGCCTGGATCAACAGACCACGTGCGATGGCGTGCTTTCGAAGTGCCTCGGATACGCCGCATATTGGCGATTTGAGGGCGAATTCCTCGAAGACGAGACGGCCTACCGGCACCGTGGGGAGCTCAAGGGGGCGGCGCGATTGGACGCCGGGCGCAGCGGCGGCGGCTTGCACCTCGACGGCAGCGTCGGCACGTGGGGCGAGGTGAAGGACAACAAGGCGCTGCAGCTCGCGTCCCAGTATACGGTCGAAGCGTCGTTCAGACCGGCGGTCACCAGCGGGCGTCGGTGCTTGCTGGCGAAGGGCACCGATCCGCACAACTACGCGATGTGCAGCCACTCCGGCAAACAGTCGGGCGACACGCTCGAGGTGATGCACAACAAGGCCGCGTCCAAGGACCTCCTGGCCGTCAGCCTGGCGCCGCCTTTGCAGGTCAACAGCTGGTACCACGTCGCCAGCACCTACGAAGCGGGCAAACTGCAAGCGTTCCTCGACGGGACCGTCGTCGGCAGCAAGACCGGGGCCAACAAGCCCGCCACGAGCGCGAGCGTCATCACGCTTGGCAGCCGGTTGGCGGCGGGCAAAAAACCCAACTTCGCAGGGCGCCTCGACAACGTGCGCATCATGAACCGCGCGCTGACCGCCGATGAGCTCCTCCACCACCCGCCCGCAGAGCCTCCGCGGTAGGTTGCTCCGCTCCGTTTACCTTCCCCAGCCGGTGTGCTAGGAAGCAGCGCTCTTTGCGCGCGTGGCTCCCTTTTTGTGGCCAGAAAGCGGCAAGGAATCACCTCCCGGAGGCCGTTTCAGGCCGCCCGGGGACAACATGGTGAGGGCCGGCAATTCCCTCGCCGGCCGGAGGACCACCGATGAGACTGTATGCGGGCAAGGTCACTGCGATTTCCACCGACATGGTCAACAACCTCACGGGCAGCGGCGCGGTCGAAGCCGAACCCGAGATGCTCGGCGAGGTGCTTCTCGATATCGAGAGCGTGCTGCGCGAGTACATCCGTACCGAGCGCGAGATCACCAACAAGGCGCGCGAGATCATCAGCCAGCAGCAGCTCGAGTACCGTCAGCTGCACAAGCTCAAGTCGAAGATCGCCGACGAGCGCGGCTTTGGCATCGGTGACAAGGCGATCGACTACCTGACGACGCAGATCATCGAGTGCTTGTTTCACAGCCGCCACGTGGCCGAGATCTACCAGGCCGACCACGAGCTTCGCCGCACGTTGCGCGACGTCCTTCGCATGCACTTGCGGGTGGAAGACGAGCTGGACCAGGAGGTTCGGCGCCGCATCCAGAACCTGCAGGAAGGCACCACGTCGTGGGAAGTCGAGTACAACAAGGTCATGGAGGACATCAAGCGCCTCAAGGGCCTCACCGACGCGCCCTGACAGCCGCATGAAGTCGACGAACGGCTGACCGACCAGCGAGGAGGTCCCGATGGCTTTGCATCTTCACCGCGACGGAAAGGCGGTGGAATTCGCCGTCGAAGAGCTGCGCACGATGGCGCGCAACGGCGATCTGCAGCAAGACGAGTACGTCTACGACGACGAAAAGGGTGAGTGGATCGGCGCCGCGCTGGTCCCGCAGCTCGAAGGCGCGTGGCACATCGAGGAGAACGAGGCGACGGTCGCCATGCAGCTGCCGCCTGACTTCTTCGACCAGTTCGATGAGCAGGAAGCCGCGGACACCAGCCTCGAGTCGCCGACCAACAAGGAGATTCCGGGTGCGAAAGCGCCCGCTCCCGAGCCCCAGGCCGCGGCTCCGGCACCCAGCGCGCCCGCACCGAGCAGCTCCGCACCGGGCAGCCCGGCTCCCGCTTCGCCAGCACCCGGCACCAACGAAGAAGCCACACGCGCGATGGACCTCGCCGAGTTCGAAGGTGCGATGGCGCCGTCGACCCAGCAGCAGGCTGAGCGCACGGTCGCGATGGATAGCCCCATCGAACACGAGCCCGCAGCCCAGAGGCGGCCACCCCGGCAAAACCAGCGCCCCGGACAGCGCTCCCGTGGCAGTGGCAGCGGCCAGCGTGCGGGGCGCGGCAACAAGCCGGCCGGCAAGATCGTCAACCCGATCGTCGCGGCGCTGCTCTGCTTCCCGACGTGCTTCATCTACCTGTGGGTGTGGATGTTCAAGCGCGGCGAAGAGGTCAACAAGTTCCTCGGCCACGAGTCGATCCCGCGTTGGCTCGTCCCCGCGGTCGTCGTCTGCGGGCTGCTCACCGGCCCGATGGGTGCGATCTTCGCGCCGCTCTCCCCGCTGACCTGGCTGGCTTCGATCGGCCTTGGCGCGTTGTACGGCTTCAAGCTCGGCGAGGCGGTGACGGCGATGAGCCAACAGTCCAACCTCGCTATCGGCGACCGCAAGATGGTGTACGCGCTCTGCTACGGCGCTTTGTTCTTCCTCGTGCCGGTGCTACCGTTCCTCGCCCAGCAGGATCTCAACGAGATTTGGAAGGCCAACGGCGCGACAGAAAGCTGAACAAAATCAAATGACTGTCACCAGTCGCCGTGACGGAACGCGAGAGCCGCCCCCAACCAATCTGCAGTCGCCACGAAAGAAGCAGGAGTCGATTCCATGAGAACCGCCGCGATCCTCGTCATCCTCGCCATGCTCGCGCCGCTCAGCGGTTGCTACAACACGTACAACGTGCCTTCGATGCAGTTCCGCAAGCTGCAGAGCAAGCAGGCGATCGGCGGTGACCGCCAGATGGCCAATACGCTCAAGCAAGCGGAGATGGAAAAGCTGATGACCCGGGCCGAAACGGACTCGGTCACCGTCAAGGACGAAAAGACGAAGCTCATCGCGGTGACGCGCAACACCAAGCTCTTCGTGCGCAGCCAGGGCGGCCGTCGCTACCAGATTTCGCCGTTCAACTTCTCGATGAACAGCAGCCAGCTCGTTGCCTCCGACCGTGACACGCTCATCCCCCTGTCCGATCTGAAGAGCTACGAGATCGACCTGCTCAGCAACGGCAAGACGATCGGCGTCATCGCGGTTGGTGTCGGTCTCGCAGTCGGCTTCATCGTCGCCATTATCCAGACCTCGGGCGAAAAGACGTTCGCCGAATAATCGAGCGGCTTGCCGGTCGCTCGCGGCACGTACCCCATCATGAATCGCTCCAGCAGCGGCCTCCGTACAATCGTGCGCGCGGTGATGCTGGCGATGGCGCTGCTCATCGGCGGTGCGCTCGGTTCCGCCTGGTACGTCGCCCCGCTCGCCATCCGCGGTGAGCTCACCGAACGGCTCAAGAACGCAGCGCACAAACGCGGCTTCGAGCTGCAGGTTGAATCGACCTACATCGACCCGTTCGAGCGCCTGGTTCTCGACGGCGTTGTTGTCCAGGATCGGACCCGACGCGGCGCTCCACCCATCGCCCGCATCGCCCGCATCGACGTCCGCTACCAGGTTCACGGCGCGCTGTCGCCCAAGGTCTTCCTGCAAGAAATCACGGTTCATTCGCCGCGGCTGCATATCCACCGCGACAAAGCGGGGCGGACCAACATCGACAGCGTTCTCAAGCGCGTCAAAGGCACCAAGAAAGGCGGCGGCGGCACCGGTGGGATGCGCAAGTACCTGTCCACCCATGTCCCCAAGCTTATCGTTCGGGATCTCGCCCTGGCGCTCGACGACGACAAGGGCGCGCCGCTGATTACGCCGGTCGGGATCGACGCACGGCACCTGCGCCTGAAGAACGCGTCGCTGACCATCGAAAACTCGTCGGGTGTGCGGGAGACGGCGCGGTTTGCGCTCAAAGGCCAGACCTCCATCGCCGGTTTTGGCGAGACAATGCAGGTCGAGGGGCAGCTCCAGTGGCCGCAGAAGGCCGGTTGGGTGCAAGTCGAGCTGCCGGGCGACTTCGCGGTGCAGGCCAAGGGCTTTTCGATCGCGGTTCGCAGGGTCACGGCTCACAGCAACGGACGCATCGGGCTTGGCGGTGTCTCGATCGAGCGCCTGCCAGCCCAGGACAGCCCGTTTGCCCTCGACGTGCGCCAGATCGCGGTGTCGCTCAGCGCCACGGCCGCGCCCCTTTCATCGATCCCCGACGCGCTCCGCAAACGCCTCCCCGGGCAGGCCATCGCCGCGCTGCGCCATATCGGCGAGGTCACCATCGAGTCGCCGGTCATCGTCGGCAAGAGACCCGCTGAACGCATCGCTGCAGCCGATCAGAAGAAGAAACGGCGGTCGAAGATGCTGCTGCCCAGGAAAACCAAGCGCACCGACAGCGAGGGCGAGACCAGCGGCAAGAAGAAAAAACGCGCCAAGAAAAAACGACGACGCAAACGTCGAACGGCCAAGGACAAGGCGCTCGGCAAGCAGGACAAGCCCAAGACCGACGGCAAGAAGGTCCGCGACGCGCTGGTTCGCGTGTTCTCTGGGGCGTCCGACAGGCTCGAAGCCCGGCTCGTGCAGCTGCGGAAGGCTGCGGCCGCCATCCCCGTGCGACGCATCGTGGTCCGCAACGGCCGCGCCCGCTACCGCGACGAACGGCTCGACAGCAAGGCCGCGAGCGAGGTGTCCGACTTCTCGGCCGAGATCGACCGCGGCGCTGACGGCATCGTGGCGATGAAGCTGCGGTTCGGTGTGCCCGGCGGCGGCGAAGTGCAAAACGCGGTGAGCGGCCGAGTTCACGCCGTGTCCGGAGACAGCCAGGTCAGCGTGCGCCTCGATCGCCTACCCGTCGCGCCGTATGCCGCCGTGATGCCGACCGCTGTCACCCTGCGCGGCGAGAGCGCGATCCGCGAAACGCTCGTGACCCTGCGCTACGACAGCAAAAAGCGCGTCATCGCGCTGGAAGGCCGCGGCACGATGGAGCACATCGACTTCGACCTGCCCGCCATCTCCCGCACGCGCATCGCCGACCTGTCGCTCAAGGCGCGCGGCAAGGTGCGGCTCGATCTCGGCACCGAGAAGGTCGCGATCGATGACGGGCGGGTGGAGCTCGGCAAGGTGCAGGTGCTCTTTGATGGCTCGATCACCAACTACCGGACGGCGCCGGTCTTCGACATGGCCGGCCGGATTCCGACGGTGCTCTGTCAACATGCCGTCGACAGCATCGTTCCCCGCTTCGCACCCGTCCTCAAGCGTATGCGATGCAGCGGAACCATGGCGTTTCGCGTCGGCTTCTCGCTCAACACGGCCAATATGCGCAGCCTGAAGTTCGAGTTCGAGCCGACCCTGCGCAAGCTCAAGATCGATAGCCTCGGCCGCTACATCGACTTCGCCGTGCTCGAAGGGCCATTCGAACACCACGCGCGCCAGCCCGACAGCACGCTGTACACCTTCGTCACCGGCCCGGGCGCCGAGCGTTGGGTGCCCATCGAAGAGATCAGCGAACACCTCGTCAAGGTCGTCACGACCACCGAAGACGGCCTGTTTTTCTACCACAAGGGCTTTTCCCTCAAGCAGATCCGCGGCGCCATGGTCGCCAACCTGCGCAAAGGCCGGTTCGTGCGCGGCGCGTCCACAATCAGCCAACAGATGGTCAAGAACCTGTTCTTCGTCGAGCGCGAAAAGACAATCAGCCGCAAGGTCCAGGAGGCCGTCGTCACCTGGGAGATGGAACACCGGCTGACCAAGCAGCAAATCCTCGAGCTCTACTTCAACATCATCGAGTTCGGCCCACGCATCTACGGCATCAAGGCCGCTGCCAACCATTACTTCAACCGAGCGCCAAGCCAGCTGACCTTGCTGCAGGCGATCTGGCTCGGCTCCATCATCCCCGGACCGCGCAAGTTCTATCACCAATTCGTGCGCGGCAGCTCGGGCGATACATGGCGCGAATACCTGTGCTGGATCGGCCGCATCATGCACAAACGCGAAAAGATCACGACCGAACAGCTGAACCGACTCGGCGGCTGCAACGTCATCTTCGGCGGCGCCCCCGACGGCAGCGAAGAGCCCGACGAAGCCGCCGACTTCGGACTCGGACACGACGGCGACCCAACCATCGGTGACGACAGCACGCCCCACGCCGCCGGCGAAGGTCAAGACGACGGCCTGAACGACGCGCTGCGCAGGATCGAGAAGCTCAAGCGCAAGCGAGCAGCGCCATCGGTCAGCGACGAAGACCAGCCATAAGGGCCAAGGGGTCTGTCTTGGCAGACGGCGCCTCGATCCAAGGTGCCTTGGGCATGTCTTGGCAGACGGCGCCCCGATCAAGGGGGAAGGACCCAACAGGGGAAGGCATTTTTTGGAATGCCTACGGGGTTTGTGGCTTGCAAACACGCGTCTTCGGGAGAGGACAGACTGCCTTCCCCTGATCGGTCCTTCCCCCTTGGACCCCCATCCCCGTTTACCCCAACCGCCTGTTTTTGTGGTTCTTTTTTGGCTTCGCAGCGAGTCTCGTGGGACGGCAGCTACGCCAAGGCGGACATACGACGGCTATTCGATGGACTGCTCGGCAGCTGCCGTCGCTCCAGCCCGACACCGATTGTCATGCATTTCCGAACAATCCAATCCTGATCATTCCGATTCACAACACGATAGAACAACGCCAGTCTGCTCTTGGGACATCAACCGGGAGCCACCATGCGTCACCTCGCTCTACCAACCGCTTTTCTCTTCTTCGTCTTCCTCGGCGCCTGCCAGGCCGACCTCGAGGAGGTTGCGTCGACCAACACAGCCGCGCACGCCTACAACGGCGCGTCGACCACCGCGATTACCACCGACAAGGCCGCGACCGCCAACCCGGCCGGCAGCGATGACAAGGTGGCCAAGTACGGGGCGCGCGCCGCCAAGTTGCCGATCTGCGCGCCGCAACCCGCCGTCTGGAACGCGCCGAAACTGCAAGATGAAGCCGGTGTTATCGACGGCGAGTGCAAGCTCAACTCGGTCCTGGTCGACAGCAACGCCGACGGCGTCCCCGAGTCCAAGATCCTCGTCACGCGGTCGGGCAACCTGACGACGGTGCACTACAAGCACGGCAAACGCGTCTACACGACCGACAGCGCCGGGCGGGTCATTCGCCGCGAACAACACAGCAACTACGGCAGCCGCACCTGGATCGTCCAGCAGGCCTTCGACGAGGCTGGCCGCGTCGTGATGTACGGAACCAAGAGCGTCCAAAAGCACGACGGTGCCATCAAGTACGCGCATCGCGTCGAACAGACGTTCAGCCACGGCCGTCTCGCGTCGCGCACGACGACAAACCAAAACGGCCCGGCCGTGCGCACCACGTGGACGTGGAACAAGGCGGGCAAGCTCGTGCTCAGTGAACGGCGGATCGGAAGCCCCGACGCAGCCGTGCAGGCAGCCGCCGCGTGGACATACGACGATGCGGGTCGCCCCACCGAGGTCAAACGCACCATCAAGGGCAAGCCGTCGATGGTCGCGCGGTGGTCCTGGGCGCCCGATGGCACGCTTCGTTCGCGCGACGTCACGGTCAGCAGGGCAAATGGCGCCCAGCAGGGCGGCCGGCTCGACACCTATGACGCGCCGACCGGAACCAACCCCAGCGGCTGCTACGGATGCGGCTACTACGGCGGCAGTGCCCACGGCGCCCAGCCCTGGCAGGACGCCATGATGCGGGTCGAAGAAGGCTGCCGGACGCTCCCCGTCGCGGTTGGGCATGGCTACCCGGGCGCCGACTACGCGCTGAGCGACGCCGAAGACAAGCAGCTCATCGGCCACAAGTACGCCGGCTACTACGCGTACGGCTACGGCTACGGCTACTACGGTTACTACGGCTACTACGGCGGCGGCCCGCGCCATGCGTCGCACATCGGCGGCGGCGGTAGCTGGGACGCGCTCGCGCTCATCGGCAAGTTCACCGCGGCGCGCTTCACCATCGCGTACGACGATGAAGGTCGCATGGTCAAAGAGGCGCTGCATGTCACGCCCATCACCGACTCCAAGACGGCCGCAAAGCCCCATGTCTGGCTGCGTGTCCGCTCGTTCAACGCCGCCGGCCTCGCCAAAGATGTGGTGCTCAAAGACGGCGTTCCCCAGCGCACGCTGCAGTTTCAACGCGACGCCGCGGGTCGCCTCATCCGCCGCGAGCTCGTCATCACCGGCCACGCGGTCGAGGTCGACAGCTGGCAGCGCGACGCCAATGGGATGCCGCTCGTGCGCGAACACCGCGGCTTGCACCAGCACTACAAGTACCTGCACCCCGGCGCGAAACCGACCACGATTCCCGCACCTCAGCTCATGATGCGCCTGGTCAGGACCTGGGACGAGCGCGGCCGCACCCTGTCCGCTCGTGTCGAAAACGCTGTCGCCGGTCACAAGGCACAGATGATGCGCTGGGTGTGGGACGACAAGGACCGCGTGGTCGGCCGGAGCATCGCGCTCGGTGATCAGCCGGAGTCGCAGGTTCAGACATGGGCGTTCGACAGCGACGGGCGCGAGACGATGAAGACCAGCTGGTCGCGGCACAGCAAGGGCGTGGCGCGGTGGTTCCAGAAGACGAGCTACAACAAAGCCGGCCAGCGCACCAAGATGATCCGCGGCCAGGACCCGTCCCAGGAAGCGACCTGGCGGGAGCTGCGGGATTACACCTGCAAGTAGCGGTCCGGCTCAGCAGAGCCCTTCTTGAGCACAGCCCGTCTCGAACGAGTCACATCGTTCGGGGCGGGTTGGGCCCTTTTTGGCGGCGGTTACCGATGGCAGTCGCGAGGGGCGGGTCAGTCGTCCCGGGTCACCAAGAACGCGTGCGCCGACCGAACGGCTAGCAGCGCCCCGATCGCGAACAACCATCCCCACCACGGGCCGATCGGGCGAAGCGGAACCTGGCGACTGGTGCTGCAACCGCTGCTCGTACATTCCTCGTGCACGCGATTGGCGCAATCCTCCAAGCCGGCTCCTGTGCAGGAGCTGCAGGAGTACTTATCGCCGAGATAGGAGTAATACGCGCTGTGACATACGCCGTTGGTCTGCTTGTAGCAGAACTTGACGGAGCAATCGTAGCTGCTCGACGCGTACTTGCAGATGTGGCTGCCGCTCGAGCTCGAGATGCCGCTGCTGGACGACGAGCTGCTGGACGACGAGCTGCTGGACGACTTGGACTTACAACCGCCACCGGTGGCGCAGTACGTCCCGGACTTGCAGTAACTGCAGCTGCTGCCCTTTAGCCCACAACAATCGGCCGACGACGGAATGCAGCAGGTCGACTTGCCGCAAGCCTTCTTCCCATAGCCGCAGCCGGACGAGGAGCTGCTGGACGACTTGGTCTTGCATGACGTTGTCGAGGCGCAGTACTGCGAGCTCGGGCAGGCCTTTCCGGTGGTGTAGCTACAGCAGCTGTACGTCGACGGAACGCACTTGGGGCCGCATTTCTTGTACGACGAAGAGCAACCCGAGGACCCGCCCGAAGAGCTCGACGTCTTGGACACGCACTTGCTCGAACCGGAGCACTTCTGGGATGACGAGCAGCTGTAGCCTGTCGTGTAGCTGCAACACGAATAGCTGGTGGGGATGCACTTGGGGCCGCACTTCTTCTTGCCTTGGCTCGAACAGTACGACGACGTGATCTCGCATTTCCACGACGACCCGCTCTTCTTGCAGTAGTGCTTGGCCGGGCAACTGGTGCACTGCTTCGTGTACGAGCTGTAGCCGCAGCAAACGCGGCTCGATGTGATGCAGCAATTGGAGTTGCCGCACGACTTCTTGCCGTAGCCACACGCCGCCTCGACCGGCGTCGGCGCAGCGAAAAGGACCAACCCAGCCACCAAAAACAGGGGCGTCGCCCAACGCAACAGGCCAATCCCGGTATCTGTGTCGATTTTCTGCATTTGTGGCCTCTCAGAAGGTCAATACCAGGTCGCCCCGAATCCGAGCGAGACGACCCACGCGTTGAAGTCGTCGATGGGCGGCAGGAAGAACCCGAAGATCCGTAACTGGGCTTTCTTCGCGAGCTTTCCCACCGCCGCTTCGAGCGTGGAGAAGTCGAGCGTGAAGCTGAATCCCTTCTCGTTGAACGACGCTTCCTGGTTGTCGTCGGTGGGGATCGTGAGCGACGGCCGGTAGTACAGGCCCAGGACCACGCCGCGCCATCGGTTGTCGACGACAAACGAGCCACCGCCGAGCATGAGGCCGAACTCGAACGGAACCGTGAGCGACGTCATGGGATCGTCACTACCGCCTGCGCCGCCACCAGAGCCGCCGCTGTAGCTGGGCGACAGCGATGTGAGCTCGCTGGGCGCGTCGCCGCCACCACCGCTACCCGTGAACATGGCCTGGAAGTCGAGACCGGCGCCGAACTTGACGGCGAAGAAGCTGCTTTTCTTGCCGTACACCGGCGGACTCAGGATCAGGAACGACTGGCCAAGCGTGAAGCCGAATCCGTTGAGTGAGTTGGCGCCTTCAGCTTCGGGAAAGATGCCGACATACGACGCGCCCACGTGCGTGCTGCCGATGAGCCCGCCGCGTTGTACCCATGCGCGCCGAATCACATCGCTCTTGAGCCGAACCCCGGTCGAAAAGCCGACCCCTTTGCCGCCGCGCTTGCCCGATGTTCGGCCGACGCGATTGGTCGCTTCGTGGGCGGCGCCGCGGGATCGGCCGGGGCGTGCTGCCAGCGAGCGACGGGATGGAAGACTGCGGCGGGTCGGCGCGGCTGTGGCACCGGCAGCAGTTGATGGACGTGCCGCGAGCGTTCGGCGGCGGGTGGTCAAGGTCGCACGCACCGGTTGGCCGCCGCGCTTGACGGCGAGGGTGCGCCTGCGCGGTGCAGACACGACTGGGCCGGTTGCAGACGACCGGGGCAGGACCGCTCCGACGGCGGCTTCGACCGCAGCCTTGAGACCAGCGCGCGACCACGACGCGAACTGCGGGGCGCCCGAGCGGGGTGACGTGTAGACCATGGCCGATAGCGGGCCCGTGGGAGACGTCGCCTTGGACGAAATGATGACAAGCAGGTCCAAGCCGAGAACGCCGCGGATCGCGTCGACGCTTCCAAAGCGCGCCGTTCGCCAGCCGGCTGCGAGATGGTCCAACGCAGCATCGACCCGCGATTGCGCTGTTGGTGTCCCCCCGGCCGCAGCCACAGCGTTCCGAGCCGCGGCGACAATCTGTGCGCGGTCGCGTTTGGGGGCGACGACGACGAGACCGACCTTCCCGCTGTAGCGCGCCGCCGACCCGCCGGGTGCAGGCCTTGGTGCAGTGGCGGCCGGAGCAGTCACAGGGCGAGCGGCCCGCGCGGTCGCTGCTTGCTTGGCCAAGAGCTTGCGACGCGCGGCGCGGCTTGGATCCCGCATCGATGCCAAGGGCGGCAGGCGGGATTTCTCTGCGAGAAGTGGATCGTTGCTCTTGGGCGCCGGTGCGGGTCGGGGGCTCGGGGCCGGTCGCGCCTTGGGACGGGCCGGCGGAACGGCAGCAGGCGGTCGGGGGCGAGCAGCAGGTGGCGCCGCGGCGGCGGGAGGAATTTGCGGTTTCGCAGAGGGCGGCGCCGGCGAAGCTGGTGGGGGTGTCGTCGGTGGCGGTGATGGGGCGGGCGCCTTGGGTGCCGGCATCGGAGTGGAGGCGAGCCAGGTGACGTCGTTGAACACCAGCTTGGTCGCGTCGCACGTGTAGGGCAGCTTCACATTGACTTTGGCAGGGGTCAGCGTGCCGCAGCGCTTCGTTTCGAGGTATTCGACGTGCAACTTGCCGCCGATGGCGATCCAGGTAAACGACGTCACGGTGGGCTCGCAGCGTCGCGAACAGTCCGGGAACGAAAACGTGCCGGTTCCGTCGGCCTTGAACACCGCGACCTGGCGCTGCTTGCCGTTGCAGTCGGCAACCTCGAAATGCCGGGCCACGCACGAATCCGCATGGGCTGTTTCGGCGGCGGCGAACGTCATCAGACAGACCGCGACAGGGACGAATACCGAGCGCGCAGGATGGGGCGATTGCATGGGTTCGCTCTGCTTCACTTGCTGTTGCGGATGTAGATGCGGAAATCAGACGCGTCGGGCGAAAGCGAGTTGCTGCGCCATGTTTGTGACACGCCGCTCTTCAACATGACCGGCGCAAAGCTGGTCTTTTCGAGCTCAAACCCGTTGGAGTCGCGAAACTCGCAGCGGATGTCGACGTTGCGGTCCGACGGTGACCGGTTGAGGAGCTTGGCCGCCACCTGCAGCTGACCGGCCGGCAGTCGCCGCGTGCCGATCTTGACGACATGCACCCATACGGCGTTGCCGAAGTTGAGCATGATGACGTTGTTGCTCTCTTGCATCGGTGTGCTGTCTTTGACCGCGCCGTACGCGCAGCCGACCAACAGGGCGCATACAAGCGGCCATGACCAGCGTCGAAGGCGGCGGTTGGGTTTGTTCATCGGTCCTCACGCGGCTCCACCAAGAGCTCAGTAAACGATCCATCGGTTGCGCAGCACGATCCGTTCGAACAGCGTTGCACCGGGCGCGGGCGGGAAGATGCACTTGCCCCCATCGAGCGCATGGCGACCGCAGCCGCGCAGGTCACCCTCGGGGAGTCGGAAGCCCGCGTCGGCGTAACGACCAAGCACCTCATCGAGCGACTTGCCGGCGAAGAAGCCCCGTCGCTGCCAGTCGGCCAGCACCGCCGCCGACGGCATCCGGTAGTCCTTTCCGCCCAGGGCAGCAGGCTTCATGCCGGCCGGGCAAGGGACGCCGTCGAGACAGACCTGCACGCCTTTGTGACGGAAGCTGTAGCGGCGATACCTGGCGGGAGCGGTCCGGGTTCGCGGCCAGAATTTCTTGTAGGTCGTCTGAAAACGCGCGTCGTCGTCGGGGTAGTTGTACTCGTTGGGTGTGCCGCAGCGTCGTCTGCTCGCCGTCGCCGCCTGCCGATCGAATCCCAAGCGCACGTACGTCACGACGTGTCGATCGGACGGCACGGCGTAGATCTCGCGCGAATAGGCGTAGCGCGGCATCACCCTGCCAGCCGAATCGAGCGCGTCGATGCGCAGCATATGCATGCCGGGAGGCACCTGCGCCGTCACCACAGCGACAAACCCCGGCATCGTGGGAAAGGCGCGCAGATCCGCCTTACCGATGTAATCCCCGCCCAGGCCGGTGAAGCGCCCGCCGGTAGCTTTGTCGAGCACGCCACCACCCGCGCGCGTGACGACACCCTTGCCTGCCTGCACCTTGTGGCGCGTGGGCACGCTTCGTCCGGCGGCCTGGGCGCTCGCATCGAAGACCTGAACGCACCTGCCGACCGCGGTTCCGTCGATGGTCACGGTGCAGCCCGCGACGGCGCTGCCGCCAGCGAAATAGACGTCGACAGCAGGATCTCGGTCGATGGCGCGAACCGGCGGCTTGCCATAGCCGACGACGAACACCGCGTTGTCGTTCTTGAGGCGCGCGCCATCGCAGAACGGGCAGTTGGGCGCCCAGTGCTTGAGACGCCGGGTCGCGATCGCGAGGTTGTCCGTGTCGCCGCTGCGCAGCATGGACCGCGCCAGGAAGAAGTACGCCAGCGGTACGTCGCCGCGACTATCACCGAGACTGAGCTTGTCATCGACCAACAGCGCCAAACGCAACGACGCTTGTGCCTTCTCGTCGTCGCCGGCGTGGTAGTAGAGGGCGCCCTGCAATGCGAACGCGAAGATCTGCTCGTGGACCGTGCCCTTGAAGTACTTGATGTTCTCCATCAGCGCGACCGACGCCATGCCGCGATTGCGGCCGACGCCAGTCCGCATCGTCCCGGTCACGTTGCGCAGCGCGAAGAGCGCCCGCGGATAGTCGCCCTCCTCGGTCGCCGCGATGGCGTAGGTCATGTTGTACAGCGCGAAGTTCTTATTGCTGGGGTCCTTGTGGCGCCCCTCCCGATCCAGCAAACGCAGCGCCCGCGCGTTGTTGTGGCAGAACGCGTACGCCTCGGCGCTATCCATGTAGGGCAGCGCCATCGAGTTGATGCTGGTCGCGCACCCGGTCACCACAACAGCGACCACGACGGTCAACAGCGCACGGAGCAAAGTTCTCACTTCTTCCTCCGCCGCGTCTTTTTGCGTCGTTTCTTGCGCTTCTTGCGGTGTTTTCGGGCGGTACGAACGGCGGGAGGCGCATCGACAGCGCACCGAAAGCCGATGTGCTGAGCCGCCCGCGAGTCCGCCGGCAGTCCGATGCGCCTCGTTACCCGGATCGCCTGGCGCGGTGTGACCCATGACCCGCCGCGCACGGTCATCATGGCGCCAGTCGAGGGCCCAACAGGGTCATGCGCCGCGGCGTTGCCGAACCCGGTCGCCGAGAACTTGTCCGCCACCCACTCGGCGACATTGCCGCCGCCATCCATGACGCCGTACGGGCTGATGTCACCGGCCACGCGCCCGACGGGAGCGGTCTGCGGATAGCCATCGGTCGGCCCAGCTCCGTTGACCGCCATCTCACTGAATATGGCGAGGGGCGCCGGCCACGCGCCGCGCATCGCCTTGGCCCACTGCGCATCGGTCGGCAATCGGCGACCTTTGAACCTGCAATACGCCTGCGCGTCCTTCCAGCTGACGCCGACGACCGGATGCTGCGCGCCGCCAAACGTCGGATGCGCCGCGTAGGCCGCAGCCTTGCACTTGCCAGCCGCGACGCACGCCTTGTACGCGCCGTTGGTGACCTCCGTTCGGTCGATACAGAAGCGCTTGAGCATGACGATGTGCTCGGGCTTCTCAGCGGCCATCGTCGCGCGCCCGTTGCCACGCCAGAACGCGCCACCGGCAACGGCAGCCATGGCCCCCGGACACCCAAACGACGCCGCACCAGCTGTCGAGGGCGCCTTGGCCGCCGCGATCTTGGTCAACAAGCGCGTGCGCGTCGGTAGAAGCTTGGCCTGGTAGCGGCCGCCCAACCCGTCGCGGTTGTTCAGGAGGTATTCGATGTTCGCCAGCGCCGCGCCCGGACGGCCCGACTCCTCCTGTGCGCGCGCGAGGTTCCAAACGTACTGGGCATCGCGACGCAGCGAGAGGGCGTCTTCAAAGGCCCGCCGCGCGCCGTCGATGTCGCCCTTCACCCACAGCTTCTGGCCGCGCTTGTTCCAGGTCTTGTCGGACGCGTGCGCCGCCGTGGCCAGCGTCGCGCCGAGCATTGCGCAGAGCACGACGCCGAGCACGATCGGTGAACGGCTTGGCAATCGCGCCGTTTCAGTAGTGGTTGTGCCGATCAGATGAGACATCAGTCGATTCCGCCGTCTTTGCTCACGGTGCGCCTGGTGCTCTTGGGGCGCTTGGGACGCACCGGCGGTTTCCGAACGGTCCGCGCGCCCGCGCCTCCGCCCACCTTCTTGCCGGCACGCCGCGACCCGGCGGCGACAGCGGTACGTCCCCCTCCCCTTCGTCCGCCTTTTTTCGACGTGCCCGCGGCCTTCTTCGGGGCGAACGGACGCACGACTGCGCCCGCAGTCAGCCGGGCGGGCACGACCAAACGTTGGGTCTCACTGTCCGTGCCGACGAGTTTGACGATGAACTGCGCATCGCCCGCGCACACAGAGAACGTCTGCGGCGAGCTTCCCAGCTGCTTGCCAGCCCGAAACACAATCCCCGGCTGGTCGATCAAGACAGTCGAAGGTTTCTTGCCGCCCGCGCATTCCGGCGCTCCTGCGGGAGGCTGATCGTCGTCCTCTTTCGCGACCTGGGGTGGCGCGACGGCGTTGTTCGCCTCTTTGCCCGGTTGGTCTTCGGCCCCTTTGTCGGGCCGCGGATCGCCAGCCTCCGCCGCGGCAGTCTTGGCAACCGATTCGACCGCGGGAGTTTCAGCTGCTGCCGGCTTCTCGACCGGTTCCGACCCGCTATCGCGCGTTCCATAGACGACCGCCGCCAGCGCCACGGCCGCCAGGACAGCGCCGCCTGCCCAGAGGCCGACCGGTTTGCGCGACGACAGCGCGCTAGGATTTGCTGCAACCGACGGTGGTGAGGCGCTTGGCTTGTCCGCAACTTCGCTGCCAGCGCCGACCGGAAAGATCGCGTCGAGCTCGCGGATCGCGTCGGTGCACGACGACGGTCGATTGGCCGGATCCTTGGCAAGCATCGCGGCAACCAGCGCGGCCAACCGCTTTGGCACACGCAGCGAAGGGTGGTCGGCCAGGTCGCGCGGCGCCTCGTTCATGTGCTGATAGAGCATCGCCATGGCGGTGTCGGCCACAAATGGCGGGCGGCCGGCCAACATTTCGTAGAGCACGACGCCGGCCGCGTAGATGTCGGTCGCCGGTCCGATCGCAGCACCGTCTTGCCGCACGATTTGCTCGGGCGCCATGTATGTCGGTGTGCCAAGCGCGGTGTTGTCCTGGGTCAGGTCGAGCCCGGCGCCATCGGTCCGCTTGGCGATGCCAAAATCGATGAGCTTGATGGCCTCGCCCGTTCCCCCTTGCTCCAACAAGATGACGTTGCCGGGCTTCAAGTCCCGATGAACAACCCGTTGCCCATGCGCCTCGGATAGCGCGGACAAGACCTGGCGAGCGATGCGGGCCGCCCGGGCCGGTCGCAGCGGCGCATGATTCTTGATGACGGACTGCAGCGTCCGTCCACGCAGGAGCTCCATCACCACGTAGAACTCACCGCTGTCGGTCGCCCCGCAGTCGTAAACGCGCACCGTATTGGGATGGCTCAGCTTCGCGAGCGTGCGCACCTCTTGCTGCAAACGCTGGGTCTCCGAGTCCGCCAGCGCCTTGTCGGTGCGCAGACACTTCAGCGCGACCATGCCGTCGGTCTTGTTGTTGCGGGCTCGGTAGACGACGCCGTTGCCTCCAGACGCGAGGACATCGGCGATCTCGTAGACGCCATCGACAACGGAGCCCGGGGCCAGCGGATCGGGCGCATCGACGATCGCCGTCGGATCAGCATTCTCGGACGCGGCGGCGGCTTCGAGCCCGTGCTGCGGTCCGCCGGCGGCTTGCATGTCTCGCGCTTCGTCGACATCAGACTCGACAAAAACGGTCGTGTCGGCGACGAGCTCGCCAGGCACTTCGTCGGTTTGCTCGAGCTTCGCCGTGGCGTTCGGCCGGACGGGCGGAGCTGCAGCGAACTTCGGTGGGTTCACGTCGTGGTCGTTCACCGCGCTCGGATCGAGCACCTGCGTTCCGCCGCTGACATCGGACAGCGTCGTGGCGTCCACCTCGCCGTCGATCTCCGCTCCGAAAAGCGCCGCCAGGTCACCGGCGTCGGGGCGTTCCCGTGGCTCTTTGCTCAGGCACCGAAAGACCGTGGTCTTGATCGCGCGTGGCAGGGCTGCGAACCGTTCGTGGTCGGGCGGCGGAGCGGTCGTAATCGCCCGCAACAGCGTCGGCAGGTCGCCCCGAAACGGCTTGCAATCCGCAAACGCTTCGTACGCCATGACGCCAAACGCCCAGATATCCGTCTTCTCCGTGATGGCGCCGCCGCGCATTTGCTCGGGCGCCATGTACGAAGGCGTCCCGATCACCTTGCCGGCCGTAGTGAGCCGCTCGCTGAGGTCAGAGCCGACGAACCAGGCGATCCCGAAATCGAAAACCCGCGCGCGCACCGCACCGGACGCGTCCGTCTCGCAGATCACATTGTCGGGCTTCAGGTCGCGGTGGACGATGCCCAGCCGATGGGCGCAGTCGAGCCCGCGCGCGATATCACGGAAAATGCCCACCAGCCGGCGCACATCGTCGTCTGCTCGGTCCGCGCCACGCAGCTCACGGAGTTGATCCCGCAGCTCGTTGCCGCGCACGTACTCCATCGCGAGATACCACCCCGCACGGGACTTTCCGGCCGCGACGAAGCCGACGATCGACGGGTGGACGAGCCGGCTGAGCGCATCGATCTCACGCTTGAATCGGCGCCGGTGTTTGTCGCTTGGCGCGAGCTCGGGGAGCATGACCTTGAGGGCAACTTCGCCACCCGAGTCGAGATCCGCCGCGAGAAACACGGCGCCAAATCCGCCGGCACCAAGCTCTCTTCGGAGCTCGAATCGATCCGCGACAACTTCGCCAATCGAAAGCACGACGGCCTATTGGTCCCACATGCCGGTGCGGGCGACCTTCTTCATCTCGTATTCATCTTCCCAGAGGATGTCGGAGCTCTCGGCGTCGGTCAGCCGAAACGCATAGCGCGTATACGTCGACCGTTTTCCGGCTCGGGCCTTGTCGATCGACCCGATCTCCCCAGTGAGGAAGTAGTCGGCACCAGACAACATCTTCGAGCCGCGGCTGGAGACAACGGCGGTTCGTTTGGCCTGGCGCTCGCGTTGAATCGCCGCCGACGCCATGCGCGATCGATCCACGAAAATAACGCGGCCCCGCGCGTACTTGATCAGCTGCGTGCGCATCTTCCGGGTGAAGAGCTTGGTGTCGATCATCTCATTGCTGCGGTTTTCGACGCGCACAAGCGCAATACGCGGCGGCTTCTTCGCGGTCTGGATCTGGTGCAGCTGGATGAGCGAACGCACCATCTTCTGGCAGACGGCGCGCAGCTCTTTGCTGCCCGTGCCGGTGTCGCCAAGGTCTTCGGTGTCGAGATCGACGCGATTGGTGCGCCCACCGCTGCACCCAGCTGTTACCAGGACGCAGATGATCGTCACACAAACGGCAAAGAGGCGCACAAACGCCACGGGACGGATGGACACAGCGCCTCCAGACCGAATCCCGCGCCACACGAGCAGATACCCTGATGGCCGGGGACTGAGTGAGATTGAGGTTGCAATGGTGCACAGGCGCTGACCGCGGGTCAACGACGGATGCCGCGCAGTCGTTCGAACACCGGCTGTTTCGGGCAAGCCACTCCCGCCCAGCGCTGCGATCAAAACCGACGATTGCGCCTCCGACGCTGGCCGCCTTCGGGCCTCGTTGCCGCGCATTGCCTCGTTGCCGCGCATTGACTGTCGGGGACTGGGTGCGGATCGTTTGAGTCGGGCTGCCGTCAATCCGGCATTCCAAGTGCGGATCGCGTCGGGTCGCGTGTCCAATCAAGCGACCACCCAACGGAGGCATCATGCACACCCTCGCCAAGCTCGCCGCGCCCATCGCGGCCGTCACCGCAGTCCTGCTGCTCGCCCCCATGGCCTTTGCATACGGCGGACCACGCGGCCATCACGGGCCGATGAACCTCGGCCTGAGCGACGCCCAGACAGCCAAGATGCGCAGCCTCCACGACAAACACCGCGTCCAATCCGCGCCGCTGCGCGCCAAGCTCGACATGGTCCGCGCCAAGCTCAAGGCGCTCTGGATCGCCAAACGCATCAATAAGGGCGCGATCACGGCCACGGAACGAGAACATCACGCCCTGCGCGGCCAGATGGCCAAGCTGCGGCTGCAGATGCGATTCGCCGTCGCCGGCATCCTGACCTATGCCCAGCGCGTGAAATGGGCCGACAAGATGGGTCGTCGCCACCATGGTCCTCCGCGCGGCATGCACGGTCGCCGTGGCCCC